>Ga0105046_10012375_pt1 | contig 13237 bp, 7 predicted proteins | sample MAT03_FD_78385 | JGI IMG/M metagenome (GOLD analysis project Ga0105046, IMG submission 78385) | Freshwater microbial communities from Lake Fryxell liftoff mats and glacier meltwater in Antarctica - MAT-03 (megahit assembly) | ecosystem: Environmental > Aquatic > Freshwater > Ice > Liftoff... | reverse complement strand
GATCACGCCATGAATCGTGTCGCCATGAGCGTAAGCATCTCGAAGACGTTTCAACACAAACGCACAGCCACCCTCACCCACGACTAGGCCATTGGCTCGTGAATCGAACGGAGCACAACGTCCGGAGGGTGAAAGTGCTCGAAGTTGGGCAAACCCCATTTGCGTGTACAGCGAATCGGGACGAACCAAGCCGCCGGCAATCATCGCGTCCGCCCGGCCGGATTGGAGTTCGTCGCAAGCCAGCTTCAAAGCATATAGCGACGAAGCGCAGGCCGCATCGAGAGCAAATCCACCTAAACCGAAGCCCAGACCCCGTGCCAGCAGTGCGGCTGGCAGTCCGGTGGATTGGCGGTTCAGCGGATTCGTTCGAGTTTTCGGGTGAAAGAGTCCGAGCTTCGGCCCGAGCATTTCAAGCGTGAGTGAGTTTGCCTTTTCGATTGGCAGAGCAATATTGCCGAGGATCACGCCACAGCGTTCGCGATCGATGGGATCGGTCACTGCACTTCGCCAGGCCGCGTTGCCAATGTGCAAGGCGAGATGAAAGACCGGGTCAAGCTCCGCGATGGGCCAGCCCGAAAGATCGAGCCCGTTAAAGTCGGCTGTGTAGGGTTGCAAATAGTAGCCGCGGAGTGTCGGGACTCGATCGGGAAAAATCCCACGAGTGTCGAGTACGTGCTGTGGCTCGATCGCCCAGCGGCCCGGCGGCGGGTCGGACGACAGATCCTTCGCCGACCGGACGTTCGACCAGAACTGGTCGAGGTCAGCACTCCCGGGAAACAGGCCACCGATGCCGACGATGGCGATGCGCTCGAATGGCCGTCTCAACGCAGGAGGCTCCCGATTTGAGTGGCGATCGTGGTAGTGCCAGTGGGCGAGTGAATTCGGCCCCGGCGGAATGCTTCGTTTAACGACGAATCGATCACATGTTCCACGTCGGTCATGCGAGCAATGGTCCGACCTTCCGCATCGATGAACTCGATCTCCGCTCGGGCAGTCGTGCCGTTATCACGATTAATACGGGCGTAAATCAGAGCGCCTTCCGTCGGAAAGGCCCGGCGAAATTGGCGATAGCGTCCCACGAAGCAGGGCAAGGAAACCGCCCGGTGCTTCTGGTAGCTCCAGACACTCAGTAGCTGGAAGGCAGCATCGAGTGCCAGTGGATCGGCCAGCCACGCTCCGCGCACGGGAGAGTTCATCCACAGGAGTGGCGAAGCTGCCGACTGAGTGTAGGCGATGGCCCCGGCATCCCCCATGCCGTCCACCCGGTCGAGGGCTCGAAGATCGGGGCCATGAAACAAAATGTACTCGTAGATTTCTTCCGGGGAGTAAGGGAATGGCCCGGTTTCGGGCGGCGCGGAGGCAAAGGCCGAATCGGGCAAGCGTTCGACCAATACGATTTCGCCCCGGGAGTGCGTCACTTCGCGGTCGTTTTTCTTGCCGCGAATCTCGACCGGCACGTGAAACAGACCGTCTTTGCGGATGGCTTTCCCGGACATCACCTGAATCGTGGTCGCACCACTTTCTTCAAGGTGAACGCCTTGAAAAATTCGAAGATCGTCGAAGCCGTGAAACTTTAGCCCCGGGTGCCCGTGCATGGCAGCATGGGCCATCCATTCGACGTGCAGCACGAACGGCACGACCGCTTTCTCGCCAATGACATGAGAACGCAGCACAGGATGATCGGCCAGAGTGATGCGACGCTCGAAGGTTCGAACCAACTCCGGTCCGGTGTGCGCAGGCGCCTCGGCCGGCGTGGCTTCCACGGTCTTGATCGATTCCGCGAGAATCACGACTTCCGCCGGCCGATCGCCCGAGGAGAGTTCGCGGAGCAATGTGTCGCCACCTTCGGCAAGCGGAATGAGAGCCAGGCCTTCTTTCTCAAACAGTTTGGCCAACGCCGGCGTGACCATGCCGCCGTCCCACGGGCCCCAGTTCATGGCCACCACGCGGCAGTGGGGCTTCGAGCGTGACAAGAGTTGGGCGGTCTTGTTCAGAACCTCATTTGCGGCAGCGTATGCAACTTGCCCGGTTCGGCCAAAGCGGCCGGTTGAAGACGAAAACAGAACGATCGCTTTGAGAGGGTCATCCTCGGTTGCGGCCAACAAATTCCGCAGGCCCGCGACTTTGGTGTCGTAGACGCTGAGAAACTGTTCCTCGGAAAGATCTTCGATCCGGCGATCGGCAATCACGCCCGCACCGTGCACGATGGCGGCAATCGGCCCGAGCCGGCGACGAACGTCCGCGAGAGCGGGTGTCAATGCCGCGGCATTCTGCACGTCGATGACGAGGTATTCCACCGTCGCGCCGGCTTCAGTCAACCGCTTGAGATTGTTGCGAATTTCTCGCTGGGCAAATATGCGACGACATGCCTCGCCGGCTTCGCGTGGCGTCATCGCCTTGCCGGAATTCGCGATGATTGCCGCTTTGATGCCCGGCTCATCCTTAATATTCGCGAGCCAGTCGGGCTCAGTACCGAGCAGTGGAGTCCGGCCCAGCAATACCAGTCGTGGTTTCGATTCGCGCACGAGCGGCAGCAGAGATTCGGCCGTCACACCCCTTGCACCGCCGGTGACGATCACGACATCCCCTTCGGCTAGCAGGCTCGGGTCGCCGGTTGGCAGCACGGCGGGTGCGTTTGCCAGTTCCAGGGCCACCCGGCCCTTGGAACACAGGCCGACTTCAAGTGGTCCCGCGGTCAGAATCTCTTCAACTAGAATGTGTGGCACATGTCGCAGCACGTTGGGGTCAATGTCGATCGCTTTGCAGGAAATTTTGGGCCATTCGTGAGAGGCAGTCTTGCTGAGACCGGCCAGGCCGCCATGAACCGGATTGCTCGCTGAATCGAGTGGCCCGAAACCGAACATGCCATCGAGCTTGGTCACCGTGGCAAAGAAGGCACCGCTGACTCGAGCGGATTCCGCCAACGCGGGTGCTGCCCGCTTGAGCCATCGAAATGCTCGAAGCGGCAAGTCCAACGGACCGGCCTCATCCGGTGCGAGCAATACTAAACCCGCGAGGCCTTTCGGATCGTATGCGAATGCCGAATCGTTCCAGGGGATCAACTGAGGCTTGCAACCAGCCGCGTCGAACTGTTGCGAAAGTTTTGCGGCAAAACTCGAAGGATTGCCGATCAGCCATACCGGAGAGAACTTGTCGAAATTCACACGCGGCCTGGATTCTTCGAGATCAATGGGCACCGTCCGGATGACCTGTCGAATGACCCGAGTGTTCGCCACTCGAGGTGGATCAATCACCGGTGGAACTTCGGTTTGGTCGGCAAAAATCGTATGGTCGGAGTCGCGCTCACTCTCAGCGGAGTCGGGAGTGAGCGCCGATTCGAAAGGGCGGGGGGCCTCCGTTGCAGGTGCAATTGTTGGGCCTGAACTCAAAAACGTTGCAATGTCACGGAGGGTGTGCAAGGTGCCGAGATGTTCCGGCTTCGCTGCGGGTGCATCGGGAATTCTCTCCTGCAAGGCCGACAGGATTTCGACACGCTTGATGGAGTCGATTCCCAAATCCGCGTCGAGGGCCATGTCGAGCCCAAGCATATCGGCCGGATAGCCGGTCTTCTCGGCGACGACGGCCAGGAGAGTTCCGGTCACGTCGGTTTGGGGAGCCGATTTCGGAACGACTGCGGTCGGCTTTGGTTCCGCGACGGCAACGGGCTTGTCCTGAGTTCCACCCAAGAAATTCACGATGTCGCGGAGAGTGTGCAACGTACCAAGATGTTCCGGCTTCACGGGCGGAGCATCGGGAATTTTCTCTTGAAGGGCAGACAGGATTTCGACGCGCTTGATGGAGTCGATTCCCAAATCCGCGTCGAGCACCATATCGAGCCCGAGCATATCGGCTGGATAGCCTGTTTTCTCAGCGACGACGGAAAGTAGCGTCGCTGTGAAGTCGCGTGAAGCAACGGCGGCTTTAGGGCTTTCTCCCCCTTCCCTCTTAGGGAAGGGGGCCGGGGGGTTAGGTTGTATTTGCGGGCGGCTGGCTTCATTCCCGGTGGGAACGTTCAACTTTGGTGCAGGCGTTTCAGCTATCCCCGCGGCCCCGTTTCCTAACAGGGAAGGGGGAGAAAAGCCAATTGGCTGTCCCATCAACAAAGACTGTTGCTGAGCAACCAAGGCCTGGAGCGTGGCCAGGGCGGAGTGCTGATTCTCCAGAAATTGCTTGTGCAGCTTGGCGGTCTCTTCCTGCATGCGCTGGAAGGCCAACAGGCTTTGCTGCGTGATGGCCAACGCAGCAGACATCCCGGCGGGCGATGTCGAGGAATCGGGCGGCTTCGGCAAAGGTTCGTTCATCAAAGTTCTCTGCGGAGGTCGTTCAGGCTGTGGAACAGGTGCGATGACTTTCTTCGGTGACGGATTGGTTTTCGCGGGCTTGGGACGAACATAGTTCGCCCCGCTGATTGGCACGGTTAGCCCGGCTTTCGCTTGCGAGACGGGATAAGTTTGGCCGGCCTCCCAGGCGCGAAGATCGATCGAGTGGCCTCGGGCGGCGAGTCGAGCCAGCAAGTTTGCGAGATCAACCATTCCGGACTTCTTGCCGGACGAAGCATCCAGCGCGATGCAGTCGCACTCAACAAATTCCGGCTTGGACGCGAGTGTTGCTTCCGCCAATCTGGTTAGAACCGAGCCAGGCCCAACTTCGACAAATGTCCGAATGCCTTCGCTGGCCATGTTCTCGATGAGCTTGACGAATTCGACGGGCTGCGCGAGTTGCTCCGCCAGCCATTCGCGTGTGTCGTTCGGATCGTCCGGATATTTACTGGCATTCAGGTTAGCGAAGACCGGCACCGACTTCACCCGGATCTCGACGCTTTCGAGACACGCTTGAAATGGCTGTTTGGCACGAGCCACAAGCGGGCTGTGAAAGCCCGCCGCAACTGGCAGGCGCGTGCAACGCAGTCGTCGCTTTTGAAAAATCAACTCGGCCCGCTCGATCTCTGCCGTGGTCCCGCTCAGAACGTTTTGTGTCGGTGAATTGCGATTGGCGATTACCAGCGAGAGACGCTCTTCATTCAGAACCTTCTCGATTTCCCCAAGAGGGGCCAATACCGCCAGCATGGTGCCGGCATCATTTCCTTGAAACGACGCCATCAGTCCGCCGCGCTCGCGCGAAAGCTCGTGCAACTCCGTCGGCGAATATGCACCCGCTGCACAGAGGGCGACGAGTTCGCCATAGCTATGTCCCGCAAAAGCATTGGCCGTGACGCCGAAGTATTGCAGCGTTCGCCATGCTCCCAGATTGACGGCACCAAGAGCCGGCTGAGCAATTTCGGTTGCTCGCAGGCTGGTATCATTGGCGGTCCGAGCGTCTGAAGAGAATGCCGAATGCGGATAAATGAAGTCGGCAAGCCTCTTCGGGTTTCTCCAATCCCCCTCCGCTTCGTTGAGAGATTCGAGCATGGCCGGGAAAGTGCAGGACAGATCGCGCAACATGCCGACGCGTTGCGAACCTTGTCCGGGAAAGAGGACACCGAGTTTTCCGCTCGCGGGTCCGCTGCCGAAGTAGGCCCCGGGTAGCGACCAGAAACGAGAGTTGGGCTCGGCTTCAAGCTTGGTCCGGGCGGAGGCGAGAAGCGCAGGAAAGCCCGATCCGGCATCGTGGGTACAGGCCTCCCGTCCTGTACTTGCCTGCTCAGAATCTTGGGCAGGCCGGGAGGCCTGCCGCCACATCACGAACAGCAATCGGCATCTCGCCGTGCCGTCGAATGCTGCCCGGCTCTTTGCCGCCGCTTTGCAGAACTCGCCCCAGCCCGTCGTGCCAGGCCAGGCTGAGAGTCGTTGAAGAAGTTGGGCCGTCGATTCACCCGAGAATGCGACGATTTGAGTTTGGCCATCCCAATCGGGAACCAACTTCACGGGGCTGTATTCTTCGAGCACCGCGTGGAAATTGCTGCCACCAAAGCCGAAAGCACTCATGCCGGCCCGACGTGGATGGTCTTTCGTGGATAGCCACGGGCGTCTTTCGGTGTTCAAATACACGGGAGATTTGCCGGGCTCCAACGGTTCGACCGGCTTCTGCACCTTGATCGTTGGCGGCAGCACCTTGTTGTAAAGTGCCATCGCGGCCTTGATGATTCCGGCCGCACCTGCCGCCGCCTTCGTGTGACCGATCATCGACTTGACGGAGCCGAGGGCACACCACGTTCCATCCCGCTTCGAATCACGGAAGACTTGCGACAACGCGGTGGCTTCAACCGAATCGCCGACTTTTGTGCCGGTACCGTGTGCTTCGATCAGCTCGATGGTTGCTGGTGAAACACCGGCTAGTTCGTAGGCATTCTGGAGGCAACGCACCTGCCCGTTGACGGTCGGTGCATAAACCGCATTGCCTTTGCCGTCGCTTGAAGTGCCGATGGCTTTGAGCACGGCGTAAATTCGGTCGCCATCGCGCTCGGCATCGTCCAGCCGTTTCAGCACGATGATGCCAAGCCCTTCACCCAGGATGGTCCCATCGCCATCGGCGTCGAATGGCTTTGCATCGCCCGTGCGTGAAAGGGCAGGGGTCTTGCTAAAGCACATGTACATGAAAATGTCGTTGAATGTATCGACACCACCGCTGACGGCCACATCGCAACGGCCGGCCGCCAACTCTAGCCCCGCGAGGTGAATGGCGCTCAGCGAACTCGCGCATGCTGCATCGACGACGCAATTCGTGCCACCCAAGTCGAGCTTGTTGGCAATTCGTCCCGCGACCACGTTGCCGAGCAGGCCCGGGAATGAGTTCTCTTGCCAGGGGACATATGAATCGGAAATGTCACTCACTACTCGATCGGCCGTTTCCTTGTCCACGCCCGCATCGGCAAGTGCCTTCCGCCACTTCGGATGTCCGAGGCGAGCACCGAGGGGAATGACCAGCTCAAGCGTTCCGGTCACGCCGAGAATCACACTGATCCGATTCTTGTCGAAGTTCTTTTCGGGCGTGTAGCCGGCGTCATTCAACGCTTGGCGGGCCGCGATCAGGCCGAGAAGTTGCGAGGTATCCGTTGCTTCAAGATCAACAGGCGAGATGCCAAACTCGAGCGGATTGAAATCGACCGGATCGAGAAAGGCACCGCGGGCCGCGTAGGTCATGTCCGGGGATTTCGGGTCGGCATCGAAGTAATCTTCGGGTTTCCAGTGGGTGGGCGGCACCGGACCGACGCAGTCGACGCCTTGCTTGATGTTGGCCCAAAACGCGCCCGGCCCCACGGCCTTGGGAAACAAGCAGCCGATGCCGACGATCGCCAGTGGTACACTTTCCGATGCCATGAAGTTCCTCAGTCACCAAACCAGCGGGACAACTCGGCCAATTCGATTGGCCCATGCGGGAAGAACGAGTCGAGATTCAGCCCCTGCGTGCGCAATTGTGATTGCCTCAACACCATCGCCGCCCCGTATAGCAGGTTACGGGCGACGGCAACCACCGTTCGATTTTGCGGCTGTTCGAGATACGAGCCTTTGGTCCACTCGTTGAATGCACCCATCGCGGGACCACACCAAACTTGATAATCCAGCTTGCGATCGGCCACGCCCGCGTTCGCCCAACGCGACGATTGCCCGAGATACCAGCGAAAAACCAGGGCCATCTTGTGCTTCGCGTCGGCCTCAGCCTTCGGAACCTGGGCGGGATCGCGGTTCAAAAAGAACTCGCGGGTTTGTTGCCAAACTTCAGCGATCGACAAGCGAAAGAAGTTCTTCTCCAACTGGACGCGTTCGCCCTCGGGGATCGCCTCCAGCGACGGATAAGCCCGATAGAGTTCGTAGAGTTTGCCCGCTCGCATCGGGAACATGGTGCCACGCTTGAGAACTTGAACTTTCACGCCCATCTCGAACATGTCGGCCGCGGGAGCCATCGCGACATCGGCTTGGCCAGCCTCGGCAAGCATTTGTCTCACGATGTCCGAGCTACCTGATTCGACACAGGCTTGATTCACGGAACCGGTGACGATAAAGGCCGCCCCCATGGCGAACGCGGCCGCCGCTGAAGCCGGCGTGGCGATCCCCCCGCCGAGCCCGACGCGAAGCGAGGCTTTATATTCCCATTGAGCCTGGAGCCGATCGCGGAGTGCGAGAATTGTAGGCAATAACGTAATCGCCGGTCGATTGTCCGTGTGTCCACCGGAATCGGCTTCGACGGTCAGGTCCTGAGCAACCGGGACCGATTTGGCGAGTTCAGCTTGATCGCGTGTGAGATGCCCTTGTACCACCAACTCGGCGACAAGGCGATCCGGTGGGGGCGAGAGAAATTTGCTGGCCACTTCGACGCGAGAGACTTTTGCGACCACCTTGTTCGGCGTGACAACTTGGCCAGACGAATCGCGATGGATCCCGGTTAGCCGATAGCGGACGATGTGCGGCGTGAGATCGAGATAGGCGGATGCTTCAACGAGCCGAATCCCGTGCTTCAAGTAAAGGTCAACCGTCGCCGATTCGTGCCCTTGCTCATTCGGACTGTGAATCAGGTTGAATCCGAAGGGTCGATCGCCGAGGTTTTGCTTCAAGCGAACAATCGCGGCCTCGATACGACTGAGGGACAGTCCGGCCGAGCCGAAGAAGGCGAGCATGTCAGCCCGGCTGATCGCTTCGACAACCTCGCAGGAGGCAATGCCGTTGGCCATCGCCCCGGTGACATATGGGTAGCGAATGCCAAGATCGCGGCAGAAACTTAGGTCACCCAACGCCGAGAGATTCATCGCCGGCAGCATGGCCAAGACGGGGTAGCCTTCTCCAGAGATCCAGGAAATTGTCCCGCCGTCGGCCCAAGCTGGCCCGGCCTCGGTTTGAACCAGGATAATCGCTTGATTCGATGTGCGAAGTGCGTTCTGTAGGACGGCTCGGTCGGAACTGGGAACGCGCCCTTCCGCCTGCCAGCGGCTGGTTGGAGCCGAGAACGTGTGAAGCGCATTGCTCGGCCCGCGACTGCCGGACATATTGGCTAACTACTCAAGGTGGAAATCGGAGGAGGCGGCCGAAGCTTACATCAAAAGCTTACGCCCGGCGACCCAGAACGGACAGCCTTTTTCCTTACCAGCACGAAACTTACGGCGGAATCACTACAGGGATTCGCATTCCAACCATTTCAACAATTCTTGCCCGACTCGAATGCCTTTTTCGATCTATGCTTGTGACAGGACGGAAGTTCTCGTGAACCTCGCTGATCGCGACACGAATCTGCCAAAGGAGCGACGTACATGGCTCAAGAACAAACAAACACAACGAACGCGGATCGCCGCATTGTACGCCGGCGTCCGCTCAAAAAGGGCGTGTCGCTCACGATCCGCAAAGGAACAATGGGGCTCGGTCCCAACCTGTCTCTCGGCGGCGTGGAACTCTCGGACGACGGGATTCAGATTCTCGTCAAAAAGGAAGTTAAAAAAGGTGACGAGATCGAAATTGGCCTGACAGGAATTGGCCGCAGCAAGCCGATGTTTCTAATCTCGGACGTTCGTTGGTGCCGGCCTGTTGAAGACACAGAGAATTTCCTGGTCGGAGCAAAGTTCCGACGCAGGCTGGCACATCAGGAAATGGGTTTGTTCGTTTAGGAGGGCTGCGAGTGAAAAGGGCTAGTCAATCTCCAGCGAGCCGATCCGCTGTGCTGATCGCGGCCGTCGGGCTTGTTTTTATGCTCGGTGCGGCTGCTTCGCCGATGCCGGACGCCCTGGGTGGCTGGCTCTTCGGCGGCGTGTTTCTGCTTGCAGCATTCGCGACGCATCGCCGCTCGTTGCGCAACTGTAGTACCCTCGCTCCGCCGGAGGCGGGCGAAAGCCTGGCTCAACGCGGATTGCTAATTCCGAACAAGCGTTCGAGCAGATGACTCGAACGCTAAACGAACACGTGCTTGGATTCCTACCGTCGGCTTGGCACTGATTTTTTTTCGAAAGTGATCAACGTTGCCTTATTGTTGGCGGTCGATTTGAACTCGGTCGGTGCCCGGTTTCCCGTTCTCTCCCCGTTACTTTCGACCACGGAATAGCACATGTCGATTCGCCCTTGCTTGACCTGAACCACACCTTGTGTCGTTTGCGCGTATCGATCAATCCACTCGACAGTCATCGGGCTTCTTGTGACATCAAAACTCAGTCGAACCGCATCTTCCGGAACTCCCGTTCGAGACATGACGTCCCCTTGGAACTGCGAGGACATTTGCGACAGGCGTTGCGAGCCGGCCAACGAGCCGCTCTCGGTCAGGCTGGTGGCATTCCACTCGCCTTGAATTGAGTCGAGCGTTTTACGCAACGACATCTCTCCCGTATCGGCAATGGCATTTGCCATAACTACAAGAAGAATTGCACTGGCTCGGAACATTGGTGATTCTCCCAGTGGGTCAAGAGTTTCTTTTCACAAGTTAGTCGTTCAAGCTGGTAAAGGCTTACCTTTTGTTTCTGGAGCGAACCAAATCAGGACCATGCCGATGAGATAAACGGCACTCATGGCCGTGCAAGCACCGGGGTAGCCGACTTTGAGGTTCGTCATCACAACGGGTAATTGCAAGACGCCGATGGCCGCCAGAATCCGCCCGAAGTTGAAGCCGAAGCCCTGCCCAGTGGCACGTACCTTTGTCGTAAATAATTCAGGCAGGTACAAGGGCAACCAGCCATAGAAAGCCGCAGTTATTGTTCCAGCAATAAACGCCATCACCAGGAGTTGAACTCCATAGGTCTCAGTCGTTTGAAAGAGACCAAAAATGGCGGCAATTGAGCCCACACACAAGATCATATAGGTGATTCGTCGGCCAAGCCAATCGCCCGACAAGGCGGCGAGCACGCAGCCAATGCAGGCACCACCGGCGGTACACATCTGGGTATAGGCCTTGGCAGTTGGCTTTCCGGCTGCCAATTCATTCGCCCAAGTCGGGGCCAGTTGAATGGAGCCCCAGGTTCCTAAAAGTGCCACGCCAGAAAGGGAAGCTGCCAGCATGAGTGTCCGAACAATCTTGCCAAGGCTTGCATCGCTCCTCCCTTCCGCGGCATTGCTGCGCTGGACATAGCGAACGATCGGGTAGAGGTAGCCGCCTGTGATGATGACTACCATCACGAGAGTGCCAGCCACCCGAACGAGCATGTGAATGTCGGGCACGGCCCAGAACGCGATTAAGCCGGCACCTGCCCCCGCACCGATCAGGACGCCGAGCAGATCGCGCGTTTGCCAGTGAGTTGTCGAGCCTTTTTGATTTTCGTGTTGCCACTTGCCGGACTCCGGAACGAAAAGCCGAATGAGAAAGGTGAGGAATGCAGGCATGGTTCCAAACAGCATCAAGATCCGCCAACCGGAATTGCCCGTCAGCCAGTTCACCGTCTCCTCGCCGATTCCAACTGTAAGCAATCCCGAATGAAGCGAAGACGCGATTGCTGTAAGCACCAGGCTCAATCCGGCAATCAGCAAATAGCCGGCATTCGCCGCCGCCCCGATGCCTGCCGCCAACCAAGCTCGCGATTTGTCGGGCCAAACTTCCATGACGAGTGCCACGCCGAGCGACCACTCGCCCCCCATGCCGAGCGAGGCGATAAATCGAAAGGCGGCAACCTGCCAGGCTTCCGTCGCTAAACCACAGGCACCGCTGAATATGGCATAGGTTAGAACGCTCAACGTCATGGCCCGCACACGGCCAATCCGATCGCCCAGCCAGCCGAAGAGCACGCCGCCCGTTGCCGCACCAACTAGAAATCCAGCCGTGATGATTGAAATCCAGCGGGTAACTTCGGTGCGGTCGGTCGTGCCGAGAAGTTCGCCCAGAGCCGGTCCAGCCACGAGTGGGAATAAACCCATCTCCAGGCCATCGAACATCCAGCCGAGGAGGGCCGCGACCAACGTCATCCAGCGCCCGCGAGAAGTTGAAGAAGGTATCATGCGTCCGTTCTGGTGGGGGGGAGGCGAAAGAAAGGATACCGGAGTTCGTGTCCAAGAGGAACAGGATTTCGGCATTGAATGATGAGTTGAGCCGGATTCCCTGGGAACGCCAATCTCCGATTGGACTCTTGCTCAGCGCCAATCGGAGATTGGCGTTCCCAGGGTACGCCTTATCATCACAACGTCGCAACTTCCATGACATGGTGACGACTGATGCCTTCTTCTCATTGGCTAGGCGTTGATCTCGGCGGGACGAAAATCCTCGCCGCGTTGTTCGACGACTCCTTTCGATTGGTCGCACGCTCGAAACAATCGACCACCTACGAAGAAGGCGGCCCGGCCGTCTTCGCCCGGATCGTGACGGCCGTCGATGCGGTGCTCGCTGAAGCCAAAATTTCGCCGGCGGACATTGGTGGAATGGGCCTGGCAGTCCCGGGTCAAATTGTGCCGCAATCGACCATCGTTCGTTATGCACCCAACTTGAATTGGCGGGATTTCGAGTTGGCGCCATTATTCCCCAAGCACTGGTCCTGGCCTGTGATCGTCGAGAATGACGTGCGCATGGGAACCTATGGGGAGTGGAAACGGGGGGCGGCCATCGGGGCGAAGCACGTCTTCGGAGTTTTCGCAGGGACGGGTGTCGGTGGTGGTTTGATCCTTAACGGACAGCTCTATCACGGCTTCAACGGCCATGCCGGCGAGATCGGCCACATCATCATCGGCTGGAAGAATGGTGTCGAACTCGAAGCGATCGCGGGCCGGCGAAACTTGATGAATCGTGCACGCGACATCATTGCGGATTCCCCCAAGGACGTTCGGAAAGAATGGAAAGGCGTCGACCCTGCCGCTTTCAAAAGCTCGGAGATTGCCGGGTATTTTGCACGCGGCGAACCAGTGATGACCCGTCTCGTCGACGAGGCCGCCAAGGCAATCGCCGCGGGTGTCGGCACCGTTGTGAATCTGCTCGGCCCCGAGATCGTTGTCATCGGCGGCGGGCTGACCAAGGCACTTGGCCCTGCGTTTCCCGAACGAATCTGGGAAATCACCCAGCGCTATGCCTTGCCACGAGCAACCGAAAATGTGCGCTGCGTGATGGCCGCTCTCGGGGATGACGCCGGCGTGACGGGGGCGGCGGCGTATGCGAAAGATCGGTTTTTGGGCTGAGTTCTCGTAGCCCACGGCCCGGAGCCATCGCCGTGCCACCGCGACAGAGGCCCACGGCTCGAAGCCATCGCCGTGGGCTAGGATGCTATCGCCCGTTGGGCTCGGAATTCGGAGGCTCGGAGCAAACGGCCCACGGCTCGAAGCCATCGCCGTGGGCTAGCCCGGATTATTCACCGTTGCTCATACGACCGTGATAGAGTATCGCTCTTGGGTCAGTCGGGCCTGTAACGGGTGCCCTG
>Ga0105046_10012374_pt1 | contig 13239 bp, 11 predicted proteins | sample MAT03_FD_78385 | JGI IMG/M metagenome (GOLD analysis project Ga0105046, IMG submission 78385) | Freshwater microbial communities from Lake Fryxell liftoff mats and glacier meltwater in Antarctica - MAT-03 (megahit assembly) | ecosystem: Environmental > Aquatic > Freshwater > Ice > Liftoff... | reverse complement strand
CCGCCAGGAAGAACGCCGAGACCGCGCCGACCGCAAACAACTCAGCAGGGAACTCAGGCGAATCGAAAAGGCGGCGCAGGCCAGGGCCAATCAATAACCATATGGGGCTGATGTACGCTTACATTTGGGACGCGCACAATTGTACGAGAGGCAATTTCAGAAAGCCGCAGAGAATCTGGATTTTGCGGTGGAGTTGGATCCGGAATTGCCCGGGGCGCGGCTGTTGCTTTGTGACGCACTGCGTAAAGCGGGCCGTAGCGAAGAATCGATTCCGTATCTGAACGAGGAACTCAGGCGTGATCCCCGGAGTGTTCCCGCACGGATGAATCTTGCGGCGGTCGTGGCCATCGATCAACCAGCACAGGCATTGCAGCTGCTGACGGAGGCACAGCGGTTGAATCCGGGAAATCCGCATATTTCGTTTCAAATGGGAGAGGTTCGGTTGTCACAAAACCAGCCAGCGGAAGCGATTGCCTGTTTTGAACAGACGCAGCGAATGATGCCGAATCATCCAGATGTTGCTGCAGCGTTGAAGCGCGCGGGACATGCTGCAAGGGGAGGCAGCAAAAGGATCAGGTCGCAATTAGGCGAGCGGCAAATCTGGAACTATTAAGCCCAACAACCGGACGCTAGCGCGTGGCAGCTGATTTTATTAGCCGCAGTGCGCTAGCCCCGATTTTCGACGATAACCAGAAATCTGCCGCTCGCCTAAGCAGCCGCAGCTCGTAAAACGCAGCAGATCAAAAACGAGGCATGTTGACTCTTCGGACGTCAACATACCTCTCTGCTTTGGAATCATGTCATCTGCATTTCTGACGCTGGCGTCAGCCGACTTTCATCGCAGCTCCCAGAATCTGGGAGGTGCTCGGACGCATGATGCGGCCATCCACGAGTTCGCCTTTCTGCAGAGTCGCGCGAATGTCTTTGCCGCTGATGGACCAGGGCTTTTCGTCTTTGTGGCGTTCCATGAGATCGACGCGACCGGCGGATTCATAGTAGGCTGCGAAGCCAACGTTGACGGTCTTGATCTTCAGGTCTCCGCCAAGCTTTTTGAAGATCTCCTGAGCGTCGAAGTCGCCCCAGATGGACTCGCCGTTGTTGTACGGAGCATCAGCGTGCTTACGTCCGATGACGAGGTGTGTGTAGCCCATATTCTGGCGATAGATGCCGTGCATCACGGCTTCTTTTGGACCACCGTAAAACATCTTGATATCCAAACCGAGCAGGACAACTCGATCCGGGACAGATTCCTTCCGCGGTCCCCACAGGCTGGCATCGCTGTCACCGTCTCCCAGTGAACGGTCAGAGATCAGTTTTTCATAGGTCTGCATCCGAATTTCAGCGTTGACGTCGTCACCTTTGACTTCGCCAATGAGCGGATTTAAACAGGCGCCGGCGTTCAGTCCCTGCTGCAACAGAGTTTCAAGTCCGTACACCAAAGCGTATTCATGGGCACGATGCAGCGGGTTGCGGGTTTGGAATGCGACGACGGCATTCCAGCCCTTGCCTGCCAGCAATTTGCGCACTTCACGCGGCGTCAGTACATACTTGCCGAATGACGGATTTTTCGGCTGTGGCAGAACTTTGATCTCGCCACCGATCAGATGTGAGTTCGCTGCTTCGCCTTTGATCACCATGTCGGCACCAGGATGATCAATGCGATCGGTGAGGTAGACCGATCGCAGATACTTCAACTTTGGCCAGGCGTAGACCTCGTTAACGTCCAGTGTGGCAACGATGTCGCCGTTGGGGCCGGTCAAAGCAACCTTTTGGCCAGGCTTGAGTGTTTTGGCCAGATCAGCGGTGATCGGGAACGCGATCGGAATCGTCCACGCGTACTTCTGTCCGTTGCTGACAACATAACATTCATCAAGGACCTGATTGTAAACGGCAGAATTCATCGGCCCGGTCAGCGGGCTGAGTGTTCCGTCGCCGAAGCGGTAGACACTGGAAAGGTCGGCGGCAGATACTGGGACCTGAGGCAGCGTTTTCGCTTCTGCCAGAAACGCATCTCGGTCCTTTTCACCAACAGTGCAACATACAGGTTCTGACAATCCACCATGCGGTGCGATCAGATCGGCCATTTCAAAATGTTCCTTAGAGACTGGTAAATCCAGAGAAATTCGACGTGCTTCGGTCAAAACGGCTGCCGAACCCCACGAATCCACGGAACCTATGGGAACACAGAATTTGAGTCAAGAAGTTCCTGGAAGCGATACTTCCGTCACGGAGGACTCGTTTTCGCGACCGGAACGAACGATGATTCTATGGGATTGCTTCAATCGGGGGCTTTAAAAAAGGGTCAGGAACCAATAGTGCGGAGCACCCTCTGGGCCATTTGGCTATTGGTTCCTGACCCCTTTTTAAAGCCATTCCTCACGCTGATGAAAGGCCTGCTCGCTGTGCGTTTTCTGATTACCAACGACGACGGATTTGACGCTCCCGGACTGGCCGCACTTTATCAATCGTTGCTTCCGTTGGGTGATGTGATGGTCGTGGCACCAGCCACCTGCCACAGTTCCAAGGGACATGCTGTCGATACCAGGAACACGATTCGAGTCGAACGTCGCCAGGTTGATCCGTTCGGTGAAATCCACATTGTGCATTCCACGCCAGCCGACTGCATTCGCGTTGGAATACGGCATTTGTTGCAATCGCCACCCGATCTTGTCCTGGCTGGAATCAATCCCGGGGCCAATTTGGGAGTTGATCTGTTTTATTCCGGGACGGCTGCGGCTGCCCGTGAAGGTGCGTTGCTCGGTGTGCCAGCGATCGCACTGTCCCAGCTGCTGAACGGCAATTTCCCGGTTGACTGGGATGTTCTATCGAAGCACGTCACTCGCGTCGTTCGACGAATGATGGAACCAGAGTATCGGTTGCCGATCGGACACTTCTGGAACATCAACTTTCCAACTGTGGCTGAGGAAGAATATCCCGGCGAAATGACACTGGCTCCCCATGGCATTGAACCGCACGCCGTAGCGTTCAAAGTTGTCGAACAGGCAGAAAACTTAGAAATCCTTGAGTATTCCGCACTCTATCGGGATCGGGGCCGTTCCGAACTGTGCGATGTGCATCATGTTTTTGAGCAAAGAATCACGGCCACTCCTGTGGGACCGTCGCTGACGTCTGGTCCGGCATTCTCGATGCAGTCTCGGGTTTCTCTGTCCAACGCAACTTGCGCGGATTGACTCCTGGGCCACAACATGTCAGGATTTCCTTTCGCCGCTGATTTTAAAGATTTCTCGGAGAAAGTTCGTCGCCACGATTATGCTTTAAAAAAGCGGTCAGCTCTTTTTTAAAGTATCGAGAATTCAAAAATGCTGCTTTCCGACGCCCAAATCGCCCATCTTTCCATACCATGCGAATGTACGAGCACCTGACAATTCTGAGTGGTCGAGCCAATCCGGATCTTGCTCGCGAAATCACAAGTTATCTGGGTATCAGCCTGGGGCACGTTGACGTCGGGAATTTTCCTGACGGTGAGATCAGTGTCAAACTGAATCAGAACGTTCGCGGCTGCGATGTGTTTCTGATCCAGCCGACATGTCCTCCGGTCAACGAGAACCTCATTGAGCTTTTGGTCCTCATTGATGCGTGTCGTCGGGCGAGTGCGGCGAGGATTACTGCCGTAATGCCGTATTTTGGATACGCTCGCCAGGACCGCAAGGATTCCGGTCGTGTTCCGATCACATCGAAACTGATCGCCAATCTGATCGTGGAAGCGGGTGCGCATCGAGTCCTCACGATGGACCTTCATGCCGCTCAGATTCAGGGATTTTTTGACGTCCCGGTCGATCATCTTTATGCCGCGCCGATTCTGGACAAGCACTTTTTGTCGTTGGGAGTTTCGCAGGGAGACCTGGTCATCATCAGTCCCGACGAAGGGAGCATCAAACGCACGCTTCAGCATGTGGAGCATCTGGGTGGTTCACTGGCGATCGTGGATAAGCGGCGCGCGAATGCGCTGGAAACCCGACAGGCCAATTTGATTGGTGGTCCGATCAAGGGGAAGACTGCGTTGATTTTTGATGACATGATCACGACCGCCGGTTCCATCTGCGGCGCGGTGGAAGTCGTTCGCGCGCACGGTGCCAGAAAGATCTATCTTGGCGCAACGCATGCGGTTCTCTGTGGCCCCGCGATCGAACGTCTGGAACGGGCAGGTGTTGATGGAATTGTCGTCACGAACACGTGCCCGATCAGTCAGGAACACGGACTTTCGAACCTGACGGTAGTCTCAGTCGCCGAATTGCTTGGCGAAGCCATCCGCCGCGTCCATCGCAACGAATCGGTGAGCTACCTGTTCGATTAGGACTCGGCAACGGACGGATCCATGTCGATGTATCAGTGCGTCTCGCGGCGCAGCATTTTCGTGCGTGAGACGCGCGAAGTCTGTCATTCCATTGCATTCAGTCCCGTGCGGGGGCAGCACTGCAGAAGTGCGCAGTCGGAGCATTTGGGTCGGCGGGCGATGCACGTCTGGCGACCATGATGAATGAGGCGGTGCGAGAAATTGATCCATTCGGATTTCGGAACAATCTGCATCAGGTCGCGTTCAATGATTTCGGGATTCTGCGATGTCGTCAGGCCCAGCAAATTGGTGATTCGCCGAACGTGAGTGTCCACCACGACGCCGGATGGAATTGCAAACCAGGTCCCCAGTACTACACTCGCCGTCTTCCTGCCAACTCCCGGCAATGATACCAGCTGCTCGATGTCCTGTGGGATTTCGCCGTTGAAACGATCCAGCAATCCCTGAGCCATGGCTCGGATATTGGCGGCTTTGTTGCGAAAAAAGCCCAGAGGCCTCACGATGCGTTCGACGTCATCCTGAGAACTGGCGGCCAGAGCTGCGGCGTCGGGGTACGTAAGGAACAGCTCCGGCGTGGACTTGTTGACTCGCTCATCAGTACACTGCGCGGACAGAATTGTCGCCACGAGCAACTGAAACGCTGATTCGTGGCGCAGCGCGCATTCGGCTGTCGGGAAGATTTTTTTCAGGAGTCGAATGATGGATCTCACGCGCTCCTTCTGTTCAAGTATGGCTGAATCCGGGGCAGATGTTGGTTTGTGCGTTGATTTTCTTTGGGCCACGGTGATTGGTGTCCGAAACGTGAACGTGTGTTCGTGATTTTTTTTACGTAGGATGGACATTCATGTCCGTCGCGTTGCCTGGCGGCGCATCATATGCATAGGGTACTGAATCTCCACAATCCAAAGATGGCGACACGCTTTTGGGCAAGGACTCGGACATGAATGTCCAAGCTACAGAAGTCGCGCATTCTGTTGAACCGACAGGCCGAAATGTCTGAATGCAACTTTGATGATTCCCGCATTGATGAAGGAATATCGCTGTTTAATGCTGGCGAATTTTTTGCCTGTCACGACGTGCTGGAAGATTTCTGGGGAGAATTAACCGGCCCGGAAAAGCCGTTCTTTCAGGGACTCATCCAGGCGGCCGTCGCGCTTTATCATTTTGAAGAGGGCAATCTTGGCGGAGCTCGGCGCATGGCAGTTTCGTGCTGCATGTATTTGCGTCCGTTTGTTCCGTCCTGCGGAGGAATTGACGTCGATCGATTGCTCACCGATCTCCAGGTGTGCTTTCAGGAACTACTGGAGGAGCATGCTTCGTATCCGTCCCATCTGCAGATAGATCTGGAAAAGGTGCCGAAGATTCATCGATCGTCGAGTTGAAGCGAAATAGTACATCAAGACAGGGCTGTAGGCGAGCGGAAGATCAGGAACTACCAAGCCGAACAACAGGACGCTAGCGCGTGGCGGCTGATTTTATTAGCCGCAGGGCGCTAGCCCCCGGTTTTCGACGGTCACCAGAAATCTGCCGCTGGCGCTACAGATTCGGTAGTCGTTTCGCGGCTTCGTTGCGCTGACCGGTCGGATCATAAACACGGTCGACAAATGTGAAACCGAATCCCATGTCCAGTTCAGTCTGCGCGCGTCGTGCCCATGGCGTCCCTGGATGATCGACCGTGACAGCTTTCATACGATCGACCGACGCAGCCTCTTCGGTCTTTACCATTTCAAGATATTCATCGCGTGCCTGCTTCATCCCGAACGCTGTTTTCAGACGACTGAACTGAGGTTCGTCAGGCACGATCGTTTGTGGATTCGGCCTGAGATCCCAGCGATTGGTCATAGGAGTTTTGGGCTGCGGCATGTGATTCGCATGCTGATCCATTGCCAGCAGAAATTGATACAAACGCAGCCGAAAGATGTACAACTGCGCCAGTGCCAGGTCGTAACCCGCCCGCCAGCGCTGAGTCGCCTCAGAGGCGCGCAGCGGTTTGACGTTTTCAAGGAGACCGATCGCCTGCTCGACGAGTTGCATCGCGCGTGCGGCTTTGACGACCTGAGCGAGGGCAGTCGTACGGAAGTTCTCCACGTCAAGCGGAAAAAGTTCGTGTTGAATATTGAGCTCAGGGTCGGACGTCTGAAACAACAACTTGTCTCCGTTGGGGTTCAATGTCGATATCACGCGCCAGATCGTTTCGCGGAATTCACTGGAGGATCGGTCGCGGACATATTCCGGACGCGAAACGAGATTCGGCTGATACTCCCTCATCGACAGAAAATCGTATTTTCGTCGGTCATTCGCGCCTTCGCCGACAAGTGTGCTTTCCTCACCGGGAAGCACAAAGAATATTCCGCCCGATTCGCGAGCCATGCGAACTTGCTCGTACGGGCCGAAGCCTGCGGACTGAGTGTCCCAGCGGGAATGCAGACCATTCCACTGCAGGCACTCCGGATAAGGAGTTTCCGGACCACGGCGGATTCGAATCCAGAACGCTTCTTTAGTCGGTTCGTCAACCCAGAGCTGGTGGGCGTACGGAAATCCAAACATGCTTTCGCGACCCAGAAAATAGAGCGGTGCCTTTGCGGCACGACTTTCAGAGATCGCAGTCTCGACAAAATCGCCGTCGTCTCCCGACTCATCCGAAACCACAATCACAGCAAGTTTTCGTTTACCGCGAATTGCCGTTTGTTTGTACTTATTGATAATCGTGGCAATGGACTGACACATGTTTTCCTGACCGGATTGATCGACAGGAACTTTGTCGATGGCGGCTTTGATCATGTCGAGGTCAGCGGTCGGCCGCGGGGTATGTTCGTGAATTCCCTGGCCATAACTGGCAACAACCGTCAGTAACTGTTCGCTGCCTTTTCGAAGTTCTTCATCCTTGGTCGTTGCGACTGCCAGTTCGTCGAGAACGCGGAGATAATTCTCACGGATTTCTTTGCGGTCATCGACAAGACTTCCGGATTCGTCGAACAGCCAGACAACCGTGACTTTCTGTTGTCGCATCATGCGGATGATTTCCTGGGTGACAATTCCCATCGCGGCTCCGTAGCCTTCAACCATTGACCCCACTTCGCCGATGATCTCACCTTCACCCAGTTCCTGTCCGAGCATTTCGTCGGATGGCAGAGCCACGTCGGTGGTGGTGGGCCTGATGTTGACTTCTTTCATGACCGCAGCTTTTTGCACATTGACCGGGGCGGCAGCTGGCTGAGCCGACGCGCCAACGACGGTCGATGGTGTTCCACCGGCAATCACGTTCAGCGTTTCGGCGGGTGCCGTGTCGAGTTCCAGTTCGCGAGTTATCTCTTCCTGAGGCATTTCTTCAGTGAAGATCGATTCCAGCATCATCTCCTTCGCAAACGCTGGCAGCGAGCGATGAATGAAGTACAGCGACGCAAGGACTGCTACGTTGATAATGACCGAGGCGGCCACAGAGGGCAAATTCCTGAAGAATGACTTCACAGCAAACTCCCCAAGCAGCAGTGCAATGCAAAAAGCGGTCGCGTGCGGCCTGCCATTGTAGTAAGAAAATGCCCTCCCCGATGAGCCAACAACCACTTGGGGAATCGCGAATCGCAATGCTTAGGCGATTTCGCGTCGATATTGTACAATCCAGGGTGGCTTTGTTTCAAAGGAACTTCGTCTAATCCTCGGGGAAACACGGTTTGGGGAAGCCGCAAGGACTGCCATCGAACAAAATTGTCAGGAATAATCTTTGGACTGCAATTCGCCAAGGCGCGAGGATTCGGTTGCTCCGATACCGTTCCTGTTGGTATCGTCTCTACCGGAATTCTATCGATTGGAAACACCGCATTGGTGAACTCGACCATACCGTTAAAAATGGCAAACTCATCACAATCCGATCGCTTAGGGCAAGCATCGGTGCTCAACCTCCAGGCCGCCAGGGTGAAGTCGTCGCGTCAGGGGGTTATCTGCATGTGGCACGGGTTGGGCGTCGGTGGCTGGCTGAAACTGCTCAGCTATAAGCCAAAGTTGACAGCATCATACGCATTTCGCTGGGCCTCGATTTCTGTATTGAGCGTACTCACGTCGGGACAGAATCTGCTTGAATCCGCTGTTTATGGTCGCAAGGTTGCCCGCACTGAAATTGAACATCCTCCGATCTTTGTGCTGGGACACTGGCGCAGCGGTACAACGTTGCTTCACAATCTGATGACCCTGGATCCGGAGTTGACCTACGCCAATCTGTACCACTGTATGTTTCCAGGACACTTCCTGCTCACGGAAAGCATTATCCCGGAACTCACGAAGTATCTGATTCCCAAGACGCGTCCGATGGACAACGTGGCGACAACGTGGCACACACCGCAGGAAGACGAAATTGCTCTCGCGATAGACTGCGGATTGTCACCATATCTGATGACAGCATTTCATATGCGTCAGGACATCTACGGTCGTTTTTATGATCCGCGCGATATGACCGAGGAAGAAAGAACGACCTGGAAGGCGTCACTGCTGCGGCTGATCCAGAAGCTGACAGTTCGCAAAAACCGGTCGGTCGTTCTGAAATCACCAAGTCACACATATCGAGTGGCGACATTGCTGGAGATGTTTCCGAACGCAAAGTTCGTGTACATCTATCGAGACCCTTACGCTGTCTACAATTCTTCGATGCACCTGCGACAGACAATGTTTGCGGAGAATTCGCTCTATCCACCCAACATGGAGGGCAGCGAAGATGAGATGGTGATGATGTACGAAAAATGCATCCGCACATACGAGGAAACGAAATCACTGATTCCTGCCGGGAATCTGCACGAGGTCCGATTCGAAGATCTGGAACTCGATCCGCTTGGCGAAGTCGCACAGACATACAAGGCACTCGGGCTGAACAGTTGGACGTCAGTGGAACCGCTGATCAAAGCCGAATTGCCGAAACTGACCGAATACAAGAAAAATTCGTTCCGGATGGATCGTGCGAAAATGGAAAACATTTACCAGCGAATCAAATGGATTTTTGATCAGTACGGTTATTCCAGCCGACTTGAGGATGCTGAGGTTCCGGTTTCCTGAGAACTTCTGACCTGAACCTGCGGAAACATCCCTGGACAGCATGAAATCGGCGGTGAACCTGCTATGAATCGCCGTCATGAAACTATGCGTCTTACTTTTCTCCGCCGCTCGCGAAATCGCGGGTTGTGATTCGGTTGAACTGAACCTGCGGGAGTCTGCCACTGTCGCTCAGGCGCGCGCTGCATTGTTCCAATCGCTGCCTGCATTGGCAACGCGGAATGGAATTCTGCTCTGGGCTGTCAATAACGAATATGCCCCAGACGATCGCGTGCTGCAGCAAACCGATGTTGTCGCTTGTTTTCCTCCTGTGAGCGGAGGCTGATCGTGATCGCTTTGACTCAGCAACCGATTGACTTTGAGTCACTGACCGAATCCGTCCGCAGTCACCAGGCCGGAGCCGTCGTACTGTTCCTCGGGACAGTGCGTGAATTCACAGGTGAGGCTCGTACGACATGGCTGGAATACGAAGCGTTTCCCGAAATGGCAATGGCCGCGCTGCATCGTCTTGAAGCGGAAGTCCGAGGACGATTTTCAGTCATCGAAGTGGCGATGTCGCACCGCTACGGAAAGCTGGCGCTCGGAGACATCGCCGTGGCGGTTGCTGTCAGTTCACCTCATCGAGCCCAGGCTTTCGAAGCCGGACGGTGGCTGATCGATACGCTGAAAGAAAACGTACCAATCTGGAAGAAGGAACACTATGCTGACGGAAGGACGGAGTGGCTTCAGCCGGAGCCGGTTAAGGATTCCCGGTCTGCGGCTGCGATTCCCGTAGCTTGGACATTCCTGTCCGAGTCCTCGCCAGAGATTGTTCCAGATGCGTAAATGTTTTCGTTTGCAGGAATCTTCGCTGCGACAGAGTTTCCCCGCAATCCGACGGACAGGAATGTCCATCCTACGTGAGAATACATATGAACCACGGACAATCACAACGCCGCCTGATTGATGGTTTTGGTCGTCTGCACAACAACCTGCGTATCAGTGTGACAGATCGTTGTAACATTCGCTGCTTTTACTGCATGCCGGCCGACAACGTTGAGTTCATGCCAAAGGCGCATCTGCTCACATTTGAAGAAATCGAACGTATCGTGCGTGTTGGTACTACTCTGGGAATCGACCGCATTCGGCTCACCGGTGGCGAGCCGCTTGTGCGCCGCGACCTGCATGTGCTTGTCCAACGGCTCGCGGTAATACCCGGGATTCATGACATCGGCCTGACAACGAATGGGACTCTGCTGGACGAACAGGCTCAACTGCTGAAAGACGCCGGACTTAAGCGTCTGAATATCAGTCTGGATGCTCTTGATCCGGATGTCTTCAAAGCCGTCACCCGCCGCGACGGGTACGAGCGAGTCCTGGCAGGAATTGAGGCAGCTCGTAAGGCGGGATTCTCACCCATTAAGCTGAACGCCGTGTCGGTACGCGGCCTGACAGAAGATCAGATCGTGCCGTTCGGCCACTTGGCGCGAGAAACGGAAACAATTGTCCGTTTCATTGAATTCATGCCGCTCGACGCTGACGGTCAGTGGCAACGGGATAAAGTATTATTTGCGCATGAGATCATCGCAATTCTGGAGTCGGAATTCGGGCCACTCATGCCAGTCGTGGCAAAAACTTATGGCGTCGATACGAAAAGTCCGCTGGAGATCATTGGTAATGCGATCACGCACGCACCGGCGCAGGATTACGAATTCGCCGACGGTCGTGGTCGTATCGGACTGATCGCCAGTGTGAGCCAGCCGTTCTGTGCCAGCTGTAATCGGTTTCGAGTGACAGCGGACGGCAAGTTTCGCAATTGTCTTTTCAGCCATGAAGAGACCGACGTCAAAACGATGCTCAGGTCTGGCGGTACTGACGATGAGATCGCGGAGCTGATGCTGGAATGCATCGCGGCTAAGAACGAAGGCCACGAAATCAATTCCGCAAAATTTATTCAACCTGCACGCACGATGCACTCCATTGGTGGCTGAAACGACGACTCGATTGCTAAACGCCTGCAAGTTTCGACAATGCGTTGCGCTGGCAGAGGGACAGGCGTTCGCTGAGTTGTGAGACTCAGAGGAAAGTCCGGGCTCCAAAGGACACGATGGTGGGTAACGCCCACCGTCCGCGAGGATCGGGCAAGTGCAACAGAAAGCAAACCGCCGATCGGCAGGACCGCAGGGTCCTGCAGGAGGTAAGGGTGAAACGGTGCGGTAAGAGCGCACCAGCGGTTCGGGTGACCGAGCCGGCTGGGTAAACCCCATTGGGAGCAAGGCCAAGCAGAAGGGACGGCAGTCTTCGGACTGCCACGAATCTGTCCGATTCGTCATACCTTCGGGTCGGCTGCTTGAGGTGTCGAGTAATCGGCATCCCAGAGAAATGAACGCCCACGACAGAACCCGGCTTATCGTCCCTCTGCCGGCATTTTTTTTCAAACGTTTTGCAAAGGTTCAGGAATGTCTCAGAGAATTGTCATGCGAACCGGGGAAGCACTGGTCGAAGATGAAGCAGGATGGTCCGCGGCTGAGCCGGAAGTCGTGATCGGGGAACTCGATGGACCTGTGGGCAACGCGATCGCCAACCTGATGGGTAACCAGTCGAAAGGCCATTCCAAAGTTTTCGCGATCCTGAATTGTGATGTCCAGGTGCGTCCCGTAACAGTGATGGTCAGCAAGGTGACGGTCAAGAACGAAAAATACACCAACATCCTGATGGGCACCGTACAGGCTGCAATTGCCAATGGCGTCCTTGATGCGGTCCGCGCGGGCGACATCCCGAAAGAAAAAGCGAACGACCTTGGCATCATCGTCTCCGTCTGGCTGGACCCGGCGGTGATCACCGCAGACGTCGATTACGAGATCCTCTTTCGAACGCATCGCGCTGCCATTTCCAAAGCGATTGGCAAAGCCATGCGCAATGAACCTACAATTGACTGGTTACTCGAGAATCAGGACAAAGTCACTCACTGCTTTCATCAGATGGCGCTGGACGGTGAAATCTAAATGCCAGTTACGTAGCTCAGTCGCTCCGCCGACTGAGATTCTCCGGTCTAATCATCGTGCTGTATTCATAGGCGACTAAAAGTGACCTCGACGCTGTGCAGTTCTTGAGTTGGCGTTTCCCGGCCTGCAATTCGCCTGACTCCGACGCAGCGAGGAATCGCAACGTACCGGGAAGCTGACGCATCCCGCTCGCCGAAGGAATCTTCTCACGTTGACAAGATTCTGAATGTCCGCTGAGCAGCGTGAAGTGATTTGGCGTTTTGGCGTGTGTGGGTGCGTTCGAGACGTGATGGTTCGGCACATACGTACCCATGCACAAGTTTTCGCACGCAACTTGTTCAACCGCGTGCCCATCGGGCCGCGTTTTACTCGCGAAAGCGCGGGGCGATGCCCACGCGGTTAAACGGGTTCAACGACAAATGAAGTGCGCGTGTCCACTTTGATTGCCATGAATGCGATTCATCCTGAAAGGATGGAAAGGCAGAAGGGGGTCGGGAGTCTTTTTCTGCCACGCAGCTCAATTGATACCCACTTCCAAAGAACCATACCAACCAGCAACCCTCAGAAAAATACTCCCGACCCCTTTGGGAGAACTCGCTGACATCCCTTGCCTTCCTCCGCGACAAGAGCTCACGTTTAAGATAGTCTTCCGCGGAAATCAGTTCCGTGATCCGTACAGTGCTCAAAGGAATTCACCCAATCAATTCTCTGAATCAGTTCGACAGCACGCCGTCATAAAGCTCCTGCAGCGGCAAACTCAGGTCGAGTCCATCGATCACAATCAAGTCGGCGCGTACTCTCGGAAAGTACTTCAACGACTACGACAGGTTGATCCTGAAACGATTCATTCAGATCATTCGACTTGCAAATAACGGACAAGTCCGGATAGTAAAACCGGACGTG
>Ga0105046_10012373_pt1 | contig 13239 bp, 12 predicted proteins | sample MAT03_FD_78385 | JGI IMG/M metagenome (GOLD analysis project Ga0105046, IMG submission 78385) | Freshwater microbial communities from Lake Fryxell liftoff mats and glacier meltwater in Antarctica - MAT-03 (megahit assembly) | ecosystem: Environmental > Aquatic > Freshwater > Ice > Liftoff... | reverse complement strand
GATTTTCAATAACTCTGCCTATAGCATCTACTACCTCAAATTCTGCTTCATCTCCTTTCCAGAGAAGGTTTACTTTTGTAGATGCTGGGTTTGGTACTAAGGACAAGGATCTTCTGGAGAAAATGGCTCGTCAAAAGGTTAATATTGTTTTGATGGATATTGCTATGCCCGTTATGGACGGTATTCAGGCAGCTAAAGTGATCAAAAGGGATTATAAATCAATCGGGGTTATCGCAATGTCTTTTTGCCTTGATAAACCGACTATTCATAGTATGTTGCTTGCCGGAGAAAAAGGATACGTGTTAAAGTCGGATGATGCTTAGGAAATTCATCAGGCAATAGTTAGAGTGGCTGAAGGCAAGTGTTTTTTTAGTGATAATATAATGGTGGATCTCTTTGATTCAGGGGACAGCATTTCTAAAAGTGACTTGGTGGAAAAATCATTGACAAATAGGGAGAATCAGATTTTGAACCTTATTTTTAATGAGAAATCAATCCAGGAAATTGCAGATGAGCTAAATCTTGGGTTTAAGACCATTGATGTGGCAAAAAAGCAACTGATGAAAAAAGTTGGCGTGAAGTCACCCATTGGCCTTGTAAAATATGCACTTCGAATGCGACTTGTAAGTTTAGACGCATTCGCTTAAGGTGGAGGTTGTTTTCCTTTTTCTTTTATTTCACTTTCACATTCATTTGAAAAGTATGGACTTCCGAATTGTTTTTTTCCTTCTATTCCTCCCGATCCTTTGTATACAGGTGGAAGCCCAGACTCTTACTCCGATAGCTGTAACCGGGTACAACGAAGACATTGTAGCTGAAACAGGCTCAAGTGCACTCATCAATACTTCCAAAGAAATGGATGCAGTACCCATTTCCAATTTTGTGTTGTGCACCAAAAGTTTTGCAGATGAAAACAGCTTTACCCCTGCTGATTCATACGGCTTGCCTGACGATGGCATCTTTTCAACTTCCACACGTTCTTATCAAATGGCACCCTACAACGAAGGAAACGCCTTATATCTGTTTTCAAATGACTCAGGTCGATTAAATCTCAATTTCCCATCCCGATACACCAATCTGAGTTTGCTCACCCTCGCCACCGAAGGAAATGCCCAGATCCGGGTCTTTTTTCACTTTAGTGACGGAAGTATCCAGGTGGAAAACCGGAATGTACTTGATTGGTTCGGACCTGTGACTACTCCCGATTTTTTTGGGTATGGAAGAGTAAAACGTAAAGACGGGCCATTCATTAACGGTGCGGACTATGAAGCAGCACCTTCCGGAAATCCGAAATTTTCTGAAATCAATTTTACCCTCCCGTGCACCAAAACCCTCACAGGAATAGGATTCAGAAATACATCTGCTTCAGGAGGAGGCAGTTTCCGGGCTTTCATTCTGGCAGTATCCGGTTTAGAGAAAAAAGTAATTCCAAAAATAACCATCACTGCTTCGGATACAGTGGTTTGCCAGGGCACCAAAATCACATGTAAAGCCCTTCCCGATTCGCAGGGAACAGCACCAATATACGTATGGAAAATAAGCACAGCACAAGTTGGAACAAATGACACTCTCTTTTCTTCTACCACTCTCCTGAATCAGGAAGTGATAACCTGCACCATGACAAGCAGTTCGGTTTGCGCAAGTCCGTCAACGGTTGTTTCAAACTCCATTAGGATAACCATTTTACCAAGACTCACACCGGAGGCAAGCATCATTGTAAACGACAGTTCGGTTTGTGCCGGAATTCCGGTTCATTTTACCGCCACTACTAAAAAGGCAGGCAACCCACCCAACTTCAGCTGGCGATTGAACGGACAGATTTCAGGGGAAGACAGCAGTGGTTTTACCCTAAACAATCCTAAAAACGGAGACAAGGTATTTTGTCTTGTTTTCAGCACAGAGCGATGCAAAACCCAAAACAGCGTCCGTTCTGAAACTAAGATTATTGAAGTAATTCCCGTTTATTCTCCAATCATTCAGGCACCAGACACCCTTTTATTGGATGATTCTGCCATAACGATTTCCGTTTCTCCTGCCGGTGGAATTTTGAGTGGACAAGGCATAGTAAATACAACTTTCAACCCTTCTGTAGCGGGAACCGGCTCACAAACAATCACTTATTCATTTCCAGAAAATGAATGCACTTTACCGGTCAGTAAAACCATTTTTGTGAAAGAAGAAATTTTTCCCTGTTCACTTGAACCAACGAATCTGATAACTGCGAACGGCGACAACCAGAACGATGTCTGGGAAGTGGGCGATTTCAATAAGAAATGCATTCAGAAGGTAAGAGTGGAAGTTTATAACCGTTGGGGGGTTTCGGTGTACAAATCCGATGATTATAAGAATGATTGGACAGGAACAAAAGAGGGCAAAGAGCTGCAACCTGGTTGTTATTTTTTTACGGTTGTCTATTCAACTGCAGCACAAGGAAATAAAGTAGTAAAATCAGGAGTGCTGTCATTGGTCAGATAAATAGGTCTTACTGAAAATATCTTTATAGGCTTTATATCAGATTGTTGTGAAGTATTTTCAATGAACCGATGCAAAGGTATTTGATAAAAATAGTTTAAAATCCGTGTACCTCAAATTTCCCGAAAAATCAAATTATAATTGAAACCTCCATTTTGACCTCACCCCGGCTGTTGCCAAGTTGCCAGGTAAACACCTCCCGAAGCAAGTTCGGGACAAGTCTCCGGTGGATAGGGAGCTTTGAATATCAGCAGCTTATTATTTTTTGATTGCTTGTTTACCTTTTCAATGGACCCTAAATAATCTGGCTTTTGCGAAGTCCTTTTATCGCACGGTGCTTCTGTTTTGATTGAGAAAAAAGAAGCTTGTTGTAGGTGCCCTTAATGGTAGAAAAGCCTTTTCTAAAGATTATTGAGAGAAACTATATAGCCATTAAGAAACATCCAATATGTAGTCATAAGAAAGAACATCACAACTTTACTGCCTGCTTTCGGATCTACATTAAAAAATTTCTGAATGCAGAAAAGCCCGATACCCCATTGTATAAAGCAAATACCCAAACTAAGAACCGGAAGATGGAAAGCACTAAATGCCAATAACCAAAGTGCGTGCACAACCAACCAGATGCTGTATGATTTTCTTGCTGGTTTGACACCTGGATTACCCGAAACATTTCCCATCACAATTCTTGCGCCAAAACCAGATAAAAAAACAGAAATGGCTTGAAATGGGGCTAACACTCCAAGAGGAAGTGAAAAAGATGGCCGGTTTAAGGAATTATACCAACCAGCAGCGCCAAAAAAAAGCAAACAAAATGTGGATATGGCAAGGATAGTTGAAACTGTAATTCCACTCCACTGATATATTTCAGGACTAACCAAATGCTTTCTAGGCGCTGTCATGTAAAAAGTAAATTATGTCCATCCAAATGCTCCTTTTAAGGGTACAAATGAAAAATCTCCAAATCGTTCTTCTGAATTTTTTCCATCAGATTGTTTAATTATCCGCACCATCTCCTGCTTTTGGCTGTTACCTGCCGGAATTACCAGAATTCCACCGGGGGCTAACTGGTCTATTAATGGCTGAGGAATTGCCGGGGCTCCTGCCGTAACCAGAATCCGATCGAAAGGAGCAAAATGAGGCAAGCCTTTACTTCCATCTCCCAGAAAAAAATTAGGCCTGTATCCAAGCCTTGGCAAAACCTGCTTTGCTTTCTGATACAATTTTGGTTGGAATTCAATGGTATAAACCACAGCACCCAATTCCATTAATACACCACACTGATATCCGGAACCAGTGCCGATCTCTAAAACTTTATTGCCTGGTTTTACATCCAGAAGTTCTGTCTGCCTGGCAACCGTATAAGGCTGAGAAATAGTTTGCCCCTCTCCTATTGGAAACGCTTTATCCTGATAAGCATGACTTAAAAGTGCATTCTCAAAAAAAATATGACGAGGTATTTTTCCAATAGCGGCAAGTACTTTTGCATCCCGAACGCCCTTGTTTTCAAGGAGAATAACCAGATTTCGGCGCAGTCCCTGGTGCCTGAAGTTGTCTTCCAGATTCATATTTCGGCGGCAATGTAAAAAGCCTGTCAAAGATTTGCTGCAATTTTGCCAATCGGAACGAAAAAACAACCAATGAACCAACGAAAGAAATCCCCGATAAAACCATTTTTTCTATCTAAAATGGCTATAGGGATCGTGGTATTTGGTATAACCGCAATCCAGTATTCCTGTTCCTATTTCCATCCGGATGAGGTGGTTCCCGGTTATATTCAGATAGATACATTTAGTTTTCAAAGTCAGGCACCCGATTCAACCGGCTATCCAACGCAACGGATCTCGGAAGTATGGTTATTTGCTAACAACCAGGTGTTGGGCGTATATTCAATTCCAACAGGAAAGATCCCTGTAATCGCAAAGGGCAGAACCAATATCTCTATTCAGGCTGGAGTTTTTACGGATGGCATCAGAAAAAACAGAGTTTATTATCCATTCTATCGTCCCTTTGAAACCCTGGTAGAATTGGAACAAGGCAAAGTGACCACGCTTACTCCTCATTTCAGCTATACCGCCCAAAAGAAAATACCATTTACGTTTTATCAGGATTTCGAATTATCAGACAGTGGATGCATAAAAGGGGATGACGGAAATGTGTTTATCCAAATGGTTCTCCATGGTAATACAGCCAAACCCGCTTTGTTTGGAAACCGATATGCTAAACTAACCACCGCTTCTGCCACCGATGTCATTGAATTCAGCAACAATGTGACCGTTCCATTGCCGACAAATGGCAATCCTGTTTACCTCGAATTTGATTATAAATCAACTTGTCCGATTTTAGTAGGGGTTAACGGCTTTTTTGGAAATAACTATTTTGGTTCGAGTTCAGATCTTGTTTTAAATCCAAGAGAAGAATGGACAAAAATTTATGTTAGTTTGAGCGAAGAGACAAGCAAGTTTAATACTGAAGCCATTTTGAAGCGAACGCCCGCCCGTTTTCGGTTTTTTCTTAAGACCGTTCCTGAACCCGGGCCAGGAAACAGTCTGTCTCTGGATAACATCCGCCTGATCAACTAAAGTCGAAAATGACCATCAGTAAAAAAGCAATCCGGATTGGCTACATAACCAGTGATATACTGGCAGCAACTCTAGGGTGGCTTTTCTTTTTCTGGTATCGGAATAACATTATCGGAGACCTCAAGCCTACCATCTTTTTCTCTCTGTTTTACAGCTCGGTCACCATATCCATTTTTTGGTGCCTGGTTTACGGTTTCTGGGGATTTTATAAAGATTATTTCAGAAAATCCCGGATCAAAGAAATCTACTTTCTGGCCTCTTCTGTACTATTTGGGATAATTATCATTTTTCTATTTCTTATCTGGGATGATGATGGCACCGAAAGCTATCAGAAATATTACAAGACTACTGCAACTTACTTTTTCATCCACCTTATTTTTGCCGCCTTTTTTAAAGTCTGGTATCTCACCCTGGTAAAGAAACTGATCTGGCATAAAGTTATAAATTTCCCCACACTCATAGTTGGCAATGGACCGGCAGCATGGGATATTTTCCATGACATCAACAACAACAGCCGGCAACTTGGCCTTAATTTTATAGGATTTGTGAGTCTGGGAGAAACTTCTATTTCCATGGAAACAAAAACGCTTCTTCCTGATCTGGGCCATTACCGGGAAATGGAAAGGGTAATAGATGATTTCAAAATCGAACAGGTAATTCTTGCCATTGAGGCTACCGACCACCAACATCTGGAAGAAATACTCAATATTACAGAGGGTAAAAAACTTATCATCAGCATCCTGCCTGACATTTACCAAATCTTGCTTGGCCTTGTTCGGGTGCAGCACGTATTTGGAACCCCACTCATTGAAATTCGCCAGGATCTTATGCCGGTATGGCAAATGGTGATCAAAAGAGCGATGGATATTGTAGTTTCCATCCTGGTCCTGGTCGTTGGTTCGCCGTTTCTTCTTACTGTGGCAATCATTACTAAACTGACTTCCAAAGGTCCAGTCCTTTTCTTTCAGGAACGGATCGGGAAAGATGGCATTCCTTTCAAAATTATTAAATTCCGAAGTATGTATACGGATGCAGAAAAACAAGGCCCATCCCTTTCTTCATCACATGATTCCCGAATCACCTCTTTTGGCCGGTTTATGCGAAAAACCCGCATAGATGAATTTCCCCAGTTTTATAATGTCATCATCGGAGAAATGTCGCTGGTTGGTCCACGACCGGAACGCCAGTTTTTTATCGATAAAATCATGGAAAAGGCGCCCCATTACCGCCACCTAAACCGTGTTCGTCCCGGTATAACTTCACTAGGCCAGGTAAAATATGGCTATGCAGAAAACGTGGATGAAATGGTTCGGAGATTAAAATTCGATATCATTTATATAGAAAATATGTCGTTGGGAATGGATTTCCGGATATTGATTTACACTATTTTAACTGTTTTAGGAGCGAAAGGAAAATAGAGATGAATCAAACCAAAGTTGCCTTTCTGCCCATTTGGGGAAAACTCAATGAAACCATTCCTCAACAGCAAATGGCTGCCATTCGTGAAATGGGAGGTGAGGCTTCGTATGGAGTTCCCGGCACTTTTTTTCCACTCACAAGAACCATACGGAGATATCATCCAAATGTGATAAGCCTGGATTGGATTCACCAGTATGCACTTGCTCCGGGCCTGTTTCAATCATTGATCAAAAGCTTTCTTTTTGTGCTTGATGTATGGATCGCCCGAATCCTTTTTCGGGTAAAACTGGTGTGGACTTTCCACAATCTTCAGCATCACGATCCACGTCCAAGGAAACTGGAAAGGTGGGTTTCTTCTTTTTTTGCCAAAAACTGTGTAAAGGTTCGGATTTTAGGAGATGGTGTTCAGGAAATTGTATCTTCTTATCTCCGGATACCGGAGGAGAAACTGGTGGTGATTCCGGAAGGACCCTACATTGGCTGGTATCCCGAAGGAGAAAGTCGTGCTTCAGCAAGGGAGAAACTCCAACTGGCTACCAATGACAAAGTGTGGCTTTACCTTGGCACATTGCGCCCTTACAAAGGAGTTGAAAGTCTGATTGAAGTGTACCATTCTCTTAAGGCACCCGACCTTAAACTGGTTGTAGCGGGCAACCCATGGAATAAAGAATACGCAGATTCTCTTATTTCACTAGCCAAAGGGAATCCCGGCATAAAGATTCATGCATTTTCTGTGCCGGATGATGATTTGCAAACCTATTTTGCCGCCAGTGATCTGGTTATTCTTCCTTTCAAACAAGTGTTGAACTCAGGTTCTGTGCTGTTGGCGATGGGTTTTGGAAAACCGGTTGTGGCACCCCGCATTGGTCTCATTCCTTTCCGACTTTGTAAACAACCCGAACTGTTGTTTGACGAACAAAATCCATTGGATAAAGTGCTGAGAAATTGCCTGGCCATGTCAAACCACCGCCTTGAATCAATGGGAAAGGAAAATCGATTTGAGGCATTGCGGTATAGCTGGAAGGATTTTGCAGGTTTCGTTGTGAAAGAAGTATGAAAAAGGAAATCGTAGAGAAACAGCCTTCATTAAAAATGAAATGGAAGTACTTTCTGGTTTTCTTTCTTTTACTGATGTCCAATCTTTCATCTCTATCCATTTTCATTGTCAACTTCCCCCCTTTGCGGTATCTAAGGCAACCCTCGCTTGTAATCGCATTAATGGCCGTTTGGCATTATTTTCCAATCCAGACAAAAAAGAGAGGATTCGATCTCGCCACCTGGCTTTTCGGCTTTTTCTGTCTTTATCTCACTTTCAATACCCTTACTTCCATCAATGTCTCCAATACTGCCACGTACTCTGCTTGGATGCTAGGCTTTTATGTTTTCTTTTATCAGTTTCTGGTTTTAAGAAATGAATTGAATTTCATGAAAATCCTTTACCAGTTTGCTTTGGCCTCGTCAATCGTAGGTACCATTTTCATTCTGGTGAGCTATGTTGGAGGCTATGTATTTGGCATTGAAGCCTTTTTTGATGAGCGCTACAATTACTCTCTCATGCGGATGACCACCGAATTCTCGGGTGTTTTCGGTTCAAACAACTCCCTTGGGATGATCACTTTTCTGACTGCCGCTTTTTTCCTCTTCTTATTTGAGCTCCAGGGAAGTCGGATAGTGGCTTTTATATTTCTACTTGTCTCTGTTTTCCTTACGATGCTTTTGTTCTCTATTGGAAATCGTGCCAGCATGGCCTGCGGACTTGCAACCTGGGCTTTGTACGTGGTATGGATTTACCGTTCTATCCTCAGCACAATCTTTTTAGGAACCTGCCTGTTTTTTGGATTCATTGTTTTCCAGGAGAGCATTCTCCAGAAACTCAGACTTGAGCAGTTTGAAGGAGGAAATTTGTTGGGAAATCGTTCTGAATTGATTGATGAAGCATTGGCAGTGGTAGAAGAAATGAACTTTTTCGGGGTGGGATACCACAACCAGAAACTCTCCCGAAAGTATTTTGAGCTGGTAGGTGCGGATGAAAAAGAATACAATTTCCACAATACCTATCTGGCCATTTTTACAGAACTTGGCTATTTCGGTTTTCTATGGATACCTGGAATTATTTTAATTTTTCTTTTAAAAGGGGCTGATTTCAAAAAAACACCAGAAGAAAGTCGGATGATCCGATTGCTAAAAAGTATCCTTGTGGTACTCCTGGTGTTTTATCTGCCCGTGGAAGATTCAGTCAATTCTCCGGGGAGTCCTACCTTTATCTTTTTCTGGTCTATGTTTTTTATCCTGGGAATCGGATTGTTTGAAAAACCGCTACCGCAGCCCATTGAGCAAGCTTTACATGAAGAAAATCGCATTTCTGACCACACAGTATAACGAAGTAAAATCCGGTCCAGGCAGGTTTACAGAATACCTCAAAAGCCTACCATTTGAAAATATCCGGATTTCCTTTTTCTCCCAGCAAATCAGTGTTCAAACTAAAAATGAATTTCCGGTGCATATACCCGGATGGGCACAAAAAGTACCGTTTTCCTCTTTTCTAAGAGCCTGGTTTTTTAACCGTGCCTTGCGGGAAGCCGATAAAACAGAGCTATTCGATTTCATTTTAGCGGCTGATTATTCGATGGCAATGTTTCTTCACCCTGGCCTGTTGAAGAAAACCGCTGTGATGGTGAACGACGATAACTTCCTGCTCATATATTCAAAAGAAGAAAATCGGGGAGCCATACCAGTACGCACTTCGCTTTCCAGAAAGTTGGGCTATTTTCTGGAAAAATCGGTTGTTGAAAAGGCGGCTTTCACAATAGTCAACTCCAAGTATACCAAACAGTTAATTGAGAAAGTTTACCAAGTACCGCCTTACAAATTGAAGCTGCTTTATAAGGCGGTTGATGTTTCCTGGTTTGCTTTTGTAAACCGGCAAGTTCATGCACCGAAACGATTTCTATTTGTCAAAAACGACTGGAAACGCGGAGGATTGGATATGGTTCTCACTGCATTTGCCCAACTGAAATTTCAGGAAACGCTGGTTCTCCGCATTGCAGGAATATCGCCTTCCAAACAGGCGGAAATCAGACAGTTGGTCGTGAACTCCGGTTTCAAAGGATTGGTTGAAATAGAAGGGCTGGTGAACCGTGAAAAATTGTACCAGCTGATGTGCTCCTCGGATGTGTTTGTTAAATTCAGCCGGCAGGAAGCCTTAGGCGTGTCTTGCCTGGAAGCTATGGCGAGTGGACTTCCGGTACTTGCCAGCGATGCCGGTGGACTCAAAGAAGTATTGGATAATGGCAATGCCGGGTTCATGGTTAAAAACAGTGATGTTACCGATTTGATCCGGACTTTGGAACGGATGCATTCAAATCCGGAAAGTTTGAAGCAAATGGCAGAAGCAGCACGAATGCATGTACTTACCTTCTCCGCAGAACGCCTGAAAGAAAACATGGATAGGCTTTTTGATTAAAACTGAAGCCCTTTCTCTTATCAGATTTTAACATCTTACCTTTTCACTTTTAACTTGGCCCAAAAGCGCCACAGGTCTAACTTCAAACTCTTTACCCATCTCATTTTTTACTTTTAACTCTTAACTCTTAACTTTTAACTCCAAACTTTTAACTCTTAACTCCCTATTTGCTTAGTTTTGCGGCCTTTTAATCAGAACCGATGTTTGCACTAACCGGAAGGTCATCACGAATTGAGGCCATAGATTTCCTGCGGGGCCTTGCTGTGTGGATGGTACTTTTCCGACACCATTGGTTTTGGCCCATGATGAACAAATACGGGTGGATTGGAGTAGACTTATTTTTTGTACTCAGCGGTTTTCTGGTATCAGGGCTCCTTTTCTCTGAATACAAGAAATTTGGATCGGTAAAACCCGGACAATTTATCATTCGGAGAGGATTTAAAATCTATCCGCATTTCTACCTTTTCCTCGGACTTGGATTTCTGGCTGAAGGTATTTACCGACTTGTTTTTAACGAACCCAAACTGGAAATCAACCTGAGCAAAACGATCGGCGAATTGCTGTTTGTTCAAAACTATGTTGCCCGTATCTGGAGCCAAACCTGGTCGCTGGCTGTGGAAGAGCATTTTTATCTGGGGCTGGCAGCCACATTTTTAGTTTTTGCCGGATTTCGTAAATTCCTCAATCCCTGGTTTTTTGTTCCGGCTGTGGTTTTGTTGCTGGTTTTTGTTTTAGGAGAACGAATCATCATCGGAAACTTTAACATGAAAAAAGTAGGATTTTACTATACCCACTTGCGAATAGATTCGCTGGCTTTTGGGGTTTTACTTGCCTACTTCAATGCGTTTTACAAGGAAAAAATTGCCGGATTTGTTCAATCCTACCGATATTTTTTGCTGCTATTTTCCGGATTACTACTGCTGATTGTCTATAAAAATCATTTGAGTCCCGATTTTCCAAAACACGATTATTTCACCATAACCATCGGACTAACACTGCTGTATCTCGGTTTTGGAAGTCTGTTGGCTGTTTTTATTTACACTTCAATCTACCAGAATCTGAAGAAAATTCCAGGGATGAAATATCTTTTGGATTTTACTGCCTGGTGTGGCTATTGTTCCTATGGTATTTACCTTTGGCATGTGTTTGTAGAAAAATATATAATCGATGTGATCGAAATCAATATTCTGAAAGCCAGAGCAGACGAATACCAAATCATCACTTTCCCGCTTTACATTGTTGCCACACTTCTGATATCCTATCTGGCAACGGAATATTTCGAAACTCCCATCCTTAAAATCAGGGATCGCCTGGTACCAAAACGCATCGCTTAAAATGAAATCCACTCTTCAGAAACTTTCGGCATATCAACCCTTATCAAAGGATGAAGCCAGAGAAGCACTTTTAACCATCGGTCGCGGTGAAGTGAGTGCCAGCCATCTGTCGGCGTTCCTTACCACGTACATGATGCGAACCATCACCTTACAGGAACTCACCGGATTTACCGATGCCCTTCTACAGCTTTGCCTTCGGGTACCTTTGAATCCGGAAGAGATCATAGATCTTTGCGGAACCGGTGGAGATGGAAAAGATACTTTTAATATTTCTACCGCGGCCTCTTTTGTAGTCGCAGGTGCTGGCCAAAAAGTAGCCAAGCACGGCAATTATGGCATTTCGTCCAATTGCGGATCCAGCACGGTAATGGAATTTCTCGGTGCCCGTTTTACTTCAGACTTTGATATACTGAAACAGCAACTGGACGAAGCCGGGTTGTGCTTTTTGCATGCCCCACTCTTCCATCCGGCAATGAAACATGTAGGACCCATCCGGCGGGAACTCGGACTCAAAACCTTTTTTAATATGCTGGGTCCGTTGGTGAATCCGGCTATGCCGCAACGTCAGTTGACAGGTGTTTTCAATCTGGAACTCGCCCGGATGTATGGTTATGTGAGCCAGGCTTCAGGAAGAAAAATTACAATTGTACACGACCTGAATGGGTATGACGAAGTGTCTTTGACAGGTCCTGTAAAAGTGATTTCGCCGGAGAAAGATTTTGTAGTAACCCCGGATGAACTTGGTTTGCCCATCCTCAATGTAACCCAGATTGGCTCAGGAGAAACGGTAGAAGAATCGGCAGCAATTCTGACCCGTGTTCTTCAGAATGAAGGAACAGAAGCGCAGACAAATGTGGTGCTTGCCAACGCAGGACTTGCACTTGCACTTTCAGGTGAATTGAAAGAGTGGAAACAAGGAATCGAAAAGGCAAGACATTCCATTGAATCGGGCGCAGCCTGGAAAAGTTTTGAATCGTATTTTAAGATTCAGCCTTCCGCTTAAACCAAAACGACATGAACATTTTAGAAAAAATTGTAGAAAAAAAGAAGGCAGATCTTGCAGTTCTGAAAGAAAGAAGTACGATTAAAGGCCTGGAAGCCAGTCCCTTTTTTTCAACGCCGGTTGTATCGCTAAGGAAATATCTGCTCAGGCCTGACAAAACTGGCATCATAGCAGAGTTTAAGCGGCACTCGCCCAGTAAAGGAGCATTAAATCCCTACGCTTCCATTGAAAAAGTAACCATTGGCTATATGCAGGCCGGGGCCTCGGCATTGTCTATCCTGACGGAAGGTCCCTTTTTTCAAGGAAAGAATTCCGACCTCACTGAAGCCAGGCAATTAAATTTTTGCCCGATTTTGAGGAAAGATTTCATCATTGATGAATGGCAGGTGCTGGAAACAAAAAGCATTGGAGCCGATGCTATGCTCTTGATTGCCACCATTCTGAAGCCGGAAGAAACGATGAATCTGGCTAAATTGGGCAAAGAACTGGGTTTGGAAATTCTGTTGGAAGTACACGATCAGGAGGAACTTGATCTTCATTTCAATGAATACATCAATGTAGTAGGAGTGAACAACAGGAACCTGAAAACCTTTGAAACAAACATCAATCATTCGCTGGATCTCGCTGATTTTATTCCTTCATCGGTTGTCAAAATTTCTGAATCGGGATTGGACTCAGCAGTGCAACTGGCAACTTTGTATGATGCCGGTTTTCGTGGATTTCTGATAGGAGAAAAATTTATGCGAAGCAGCCATCCCGAAGTTGCCGCTGCCACTTTTATGAAAGAGTGGATGACGGTAAAATCGGGTTTGTAGCATTAGGGGTCAGACGGTTTAGAACCGTCAGACCCCTGGTTGTTTAGAACCGTCAGACCCCTGGTCGGTTTACTGTTTCATTGAAATTTTCGCAAATCTGAAGACATGATTAGGGGTCAGACGGTTTAGAACCGTCAGACCCCTGGTCGGT
>Ga0105046_10012372_pt1 | contig 13240 bp, 13 predicted proteins | sample MAT03_FD_78385 | JGI IMG/M metagenome (GOLD analysis project Ga0105046, IMG submission 78385) | Freshwater microbial communities from Lake Fryxell liftoff mats and glacier meltwater in Antarctica - MAT-03 (megahit assembly) | ecosystem: Environmental > Aquatic > Freshwater > Ice > Liftoff... | reverse complement strand
TGTCTAAAGCACCCGGGCCATAGACGCGGCCGTTGCGCACCGCAAACGGGAAGTTTTCGAGCGTCCCCGTCGGATGTACGGTGTCAGAGTGAGCCAGGCCCAAAATTTTTCCGCGCTTACGCTCCCCCGGTAAATCGAATTCCAAAACGAGGTGCGGGCCAAAGCCTTTGGCTTTGATTCGCTTCACTTTGGCAATGTCTCGAGTCTTGTCTTCAATCAAATCGGCAAAGCGCTCAATCGCTCTTTCATCACCGCTCGGCGTCTCAATTTCGACCATCGCGCGCAAAAACACGAGTAGGTCTTCTTGTTTAGCCTGCATCCAGGCCAGAATGGGATCCATTGCCGGATATAATAGCTGGTTTGTATGCCTGAACTAAACATTGTCGAAATTCAGGACATTCTGCCCCATCGTTATCCTCTTCTTTTGGTGGATCGTATCCTGGAACTGGAAGAAACGCGCGTCGTCGGGTTGAAGAATGTCACGGCTACTGAGCCCCACTTTCAGGGCCACTTTCCAGACTTCCCGGTGATGCCCGGTGTGCTCATCGTGGAGTGCATGGCCCAGACAGCGGGGGTTCTGGTTCTAAGCCAGATTCCAGACCGCAAGAACAAGGTAGTGTTGCTCACTACCATTGAAGGTGCCAAGTTTCGTAAGCCCGTAATCCCTGGCGACCAATTGCTGGTTGAGATGACCGTCATCTCCAGGCGTGCCTCCGTAGCCAAGATGCGCGGCGAAGCCCGCGTCAACAATGAGCTGGTCGCCGAATGCACTGTCATGTGTGTTCTTCGCGACAAGGCAGGCTTATAAGGCAGCAATGCCGGTCCACCCGTCGGCTATCGTAGACTCAGCGGCTCAAGTGCACGAGACGGCCGAAATTGGCCCCTTCTGCGTCATCGGTGCCGAAGTACAAATTGGAGCGCGTACGCGCCTGATGGCCCACGTCTTTGTCGAAGGGCCAACCAAAATTGGAGAAGACAATGTCTTCTTTCCTTATTCCACCGTCGGGGTGGCCTCTCAAGATCTCAAGTATCACGGGGAACGTGCCTTCACCTATATCGGAGACCGCAATCGCATCCGGGAGTTTGTCTCCATCCACCGCGGCACTGAAGGCGGTGGTCTTGAAACCCGCATCGGCAACGATAACTCATTGCTGGCCTATTGTCATGTTGCCCATGACGTTCACTTAGGCGATCACTGTGTACTCTCCAACGGGGTCACCTTTGCCGGCCACGTCACGATCGGAGATTGGGCCGTTATCAGCGCCCACTCTGCCGTGCATCAGTTCTGTCGCATCGGCCGCCACTCGATGATTGGTGGCTTTAGCGTGGTTGTGCAGGACGTTCTCCCTTTCTCGCTTACTACCGGTTCTGGCCGCGATATCAAGCTCTTCGATGTCAATAAAGTGGGCCTGGAGCGGCGCGGCTTTTCGCCTGATCAAATCGCCGTTCTGCATAAATGCTTCCGCCTCTTGCGCGATAAAAAACTAAACACTTCCAAGGCCCTTGAGGCAATCCGGGCTGAAGTTGCCGCCACGGCAGAGCGCGAAGAGTTATTAGCTTTCATTGCCGCCTCAGAACGTGGCTTCGTAAAATAATGCCCGCCCGTTACGCCATCATTTGCGGCAATGGCCGCTTTCCGGTCCTGGCACTAGAGGCCGCCCGCCGCCAGGGCGATGAGGTGGTAGCCTTCGGCATCAAAGAAGAAGCCGACGCGAGCATAGAGGCTCTTGCTACGCGCACCCACTGGATCTCACTCGGCCAGCTTAGTAAACTCATCGACACGCTGCATCGAGAGGGCATCACAGAAGTGATGATGGCCGGGCAGGTGAAACATGCCAGTATCTTTTCTGCCATCACGCCTGACTGGCGCCTGATCAAACTGCTTGCCAAACTGGCCACCAAAAATACAGATTCGCTCATCGGCGTGGTGGTGGACGAACTGCGCGGCGAAGGCATTGAGCTGGTTGCTTCCACCCGTCTCCTCACTAGCTTGCTAGCTACGGAAGGCCCCATGAGCCGCCGCAAGCCCAACAAAGAAGAAGAAGCCAACATCGCCTATGGCCGCCAGATCGCCAATCTCATCGCCGGGCAGGACATCGGCCAAAGCGTTGCCATTGCCGATCAGGCCTGTGTTGCGGTAGAAGCGATGGAAGGCACTGACGAAATGTTGCGCCGCGCGGCAAGTCTTGTAAACGGCAAAGATCTCACCTTAGTCAAGGTCTCTCGCCGCCGCAAGCACCTGCTCTTTGATGTCCCCGTCACCGGCCCCACCACCATCGATTGTATGAAGGAATGCCGCGCCAGGGTCTTGGCCGTTGATGCGGGCCGCACGCTGCTGCTCGACAAAGACGCGCTGCTTGCTGCTGCCGATGCCGCAGGGATCGCCGTGGTTGGTTTTGCCCCCGTGGAGGGGTAGCGACCAGAATTCGATACTACAATCTGGAAAAGGTTGTAGATTCTATGTGGCACTCAGTATCAAAACAGCAGAAGCCGAAAAGCTAGCCCGCTCTTTGGCTGCCGCCACAGGGCTTTCCATCACGGATGCTATTGTGATGGCTCTGCGCGAGCAACTGTTGCGCGAGACAGGCCGTAATCGTGCCGCGAGTCTGGGGTCTGAGCTACTCGCAATGAGTGACCGATGCGCGGCCTTGCCGGATCTTAATCTGCGAAGTACTGAAGAGATACTGGGCTTCGATGAACTCGGATTGCCAAACTGACGGTCGTCGATACCTCTGCGATCAGGGCAATATCGTTTGGAGAGTCGGATCGGCACAACTACCTTGCCGCGCTTGAAAAGCCTGGTCGGCGTTTCATCTCGACATTACCTTCTTTGGAAGCCTCAATCGTAGTCGAAGCTAGAAAAGGTCCAGCGGGTGGCCGTGAACTTGACTGATTGCGACATCGCGCGCAGGTGGAGGTGGTTCCTATGGTCGCTGTTCCAGTCGGAGAAGCCCGCCGCGTTTGGCGCGAAACTGGTCAGGGAAATCACCCGGCCAGCCTCTTCTGTCCAAAGGCGATGATTTTGCTTTTGCCAAAGCGAATTCCGTACTTGGGCTCAACGCCTGATTTGCTGCCAGGCTCACGCGGCGCTAGGCCTTCTTCAGCCGACGCAGGGTAAACAGGTCCGGGTTGGTTTGAGCATTCTCCAGCCGCTTCCAGTCATCATCCACGTGCAGAAACTTGCCCGAGATGTGATTTGACACCTCTGATGCCAAAAAACAAGCCAGCTCGATTTGTTTGTCGGGCTTTACGCCACCCGTTTGTTGAATCTTCTCGGCGGCCTCAATCTCTTTCCACCCCGCCGTATCACCGGCATTCAGAATCTCATCCGTCATCGTGGTGTAGGCCCCACCCGGCGACATGGAATTCACCTGTATGTTGTGCTCGCGCAACTCTTCAGCCAGAGAATCTCCAAAGCGCACCACTGCGGCCTTCGAGCTGGCATAAGCCGTAAAGTTTGGCCTTGGATTAGCCGCCCCGCCCCCGGCCAGAATCACCACTTTGCCGCGCCGGTTTTCGATCATCTTCGGCACCACCGCCCGGCAGGAATGAACCACCCCCATCAGGTTGGTATCCATCGTATCGCCCCAGGCCTTCATCGAAACTTTGTGAAAAGGCCCAATCGGCCCTTGAATCGCCGCCGCACAAATCAACACCTGGACCGCTCCGTGCCGGTGCCGCATCAAGTCCAGTACGCCACTCAGCCGTTCAAAATCCCGTACATCCGCCGCCAGCTTATGGCTAATGCCCCCGGCATGTTTGATTTCGAGATCAGTCATATCCAGCTCGGCACTGGTTCGAGCCACAAGGCCAATTCTGGCTCCTCGCGCGGCAAAGCCAATGGCAAGCCGCTTTCCGATTCCCCGGCCAGCCCCGGTGATTACTACATTCAGTCCCTCGACGGGATAAGGATTTATTGCCATCATCACACCCACTTCAATCGCCTACTGAAGTCTATCGTAGCGGACGCTTCCAGCTTGCTGAATCGATTCTCTTTTCTCTGACGAGTTCTAGCCCCGCCATAGGTTATAATTAAAGGTGGAAAACTTCGCGCGCCCACCTGTGGCGCTATCTTGATTAAGGAGACTGATGAGTAAGGAAGATTCAATAGAAGTAACCGGCGTGGTGATTGAAAAACTGCCGGATGGAAAATTTAGCGTTCAACTCGACCAGGAACGCATGGTGCTCGCGCACCTGGCAGGCAAGCTTCGACAGAATAGAATCCGTGTACTCGCAGGCGATCGCGTGACTTTAGAGCTTTCCCCCTACGACCTTACTAAAGGCCGTATTACGTACCGGCACAAATAAGTCAAACTATTTTCAAACGTCGTTCACAACGATTTTCATTTTTTGACTTTTTTCGTTCTTCCCACCTAACTTCCCTGTTTTCAACGTATTGAAATCGGCTGGTACTTCTGTTGCTGCCTGTATAGCGGCAATTCGGTATCTTCCTCTGCCTAGGCTTTCTCTGGAAGGAGACTGCATGGCGACCTTTGGATCAGGGAATAACAACCGTAGAAATACAATCGATAGCGGGCACAGAGCCGAGTTTGAGAGGTTGCTGGTTGGGCAACCCAATGTGGCAAAACAGATACTGCCTTTTGTAGAGATGTTTGAGGCAGGCCTATCGCCAGAAGGCCGTCCGTCCGGCATTTTTTTGTTGCTTGGGCCTACTGGAACCGGCAAAACAAGATCGGTCGAAGCGCTGGCAGAAACACTGCATGGCAGCAACCGCAACCTTCTCCGTATCGATTGTGGTGAATACCAGATGGACCACGAAGTGGCCAAACTGGTGGGTGCCCCTCCCGGCTATCTCGGCCATAGGGAAACTCAACCACTGCTCTCCCAGGCCCGCATCAACGCCGTAGCGAGTGAACGATCCTCGCTGTCGATTCTGCTCTTTGATGAAATCGAAAAAGCGGCGCCGTCCATGATGCGTATGCTGCTGGGCATTCTCGACAGAGGCATATTGCGCCTCGGAGACAATAATCTCGTCAACCTCGAACGCACCATGATTTTTATGACCAGCAATCTGGGCGCTGACAAGATGCAGAGAGAACTTGTGCCCACTCTCGGCTTTGGGCCGCTGGCTGCCGTTAGCGAAAAAGGGCCTGGTGCCAAAAGGTTGGAATCGATCGGCCTGGCTGCGGCCAAGAAAAAATTCTCACCAGAGTTTATGAACCGCATCGACTCGACCATCGCTTACCAGCCGCTCGACGATAAGGCTCTGACACAGATTCTTGATCTACAACTCGGGAACATCCAGCGCCACATGGACGTCCGCATGGGGGCCAAATCCTTTGAGCTTGAAGTGACGCCAAAACTAAGACGATTTCTTCTTGAAAAAGGCACCAGTATCGAATATGGTGCTCGCGAACTCAAACGCACCATCCAACGCTTTGTGCTGCAACCCCTGGCCGGAGTGATCAACAATGGCCAAATTCCGCCTGGCGCTCTCGTCGATATGGATTTAAAAAATGGGGAGAAGATCCTGATCCGGATCCAGACCGACGAAGAAGATTAGTGGGAGCCTGGCACAAAATCAACGCTCTCGCTGACCAAAGTCTTTTGCCGCATGGTCACCTCAAGCCGAAAACCAACCTTGTTTTCGGCACTCATATAAATCACACTGCCATTCTGCAGTTGACGGGTGTCGAGGTTGACCATCTTTGAGAACTCCCCATCCATAATTCGGAGAGTGCCGCTGGCCGCATTGCGGACGGGGGCAGAATTTCGATCCCACCGGATGATCACCTTGCCTGCCTCCATCTTGGCCGTCAGATCCAGTGCCATCGTGCTTGCCGAAGCAAGCTCTGCACCCGGTTTGTTCAACATCAACGCCGCTTGAAAACCAACCACAACACCCAGGATCAAAAAGACAAACGAAAGCGGAATCCATACCCACTTGCTTCGAAACTGAGCAGTGGAAGAGCCAGGGGTGGGTTTTGGCTTTTCCGCTTGCAGAATCGAATTACTGGAATCTCCACGGCTCTTGAGCCAGTCCCGCAAATCGGGCCCTGGCGTCTCTTCTGCGATCGTGCCAATCTCAGCGGTCTCTCGCGGAGCGCTGCGCATAGGCAGAGAAGTTCCGCCGCCCAAATCTCTCCGCTTGAAAGGAAATTCCTGATAGGACGATTCACGGCGAAAACTGCCATTTTCCTGAAAGAAAAATGCCCCGATACTGGTTCTGGTTGCAAACGGTCTTACCAGCAACATGATTTGATTTGGGTCGCCCAGATAACGCCCAAAGAGATTGAGGTCTTCGTCAGAAAGAGCCAGCGCCTCTCTGGTGTGGCTGCGATAATAGCCAACCAGTTTTGGCTCATTGCCCCGGGCCTGCTTCACACGCTCCACAGCTTCGGCAAAGCGGGCCTCATCTTTTTCAGTCAGTTGAAACGAAGGGCCTCGCAAATAATCACAAGTCACCGGTACAAAATCTTCGATGCGTACAACCAGCTTTTCGCCAGTTTCAATCGACCCAATCAGCAAGCCGCCTACCTCAGCACCGCGCTTGGGCACAGCCCCAAAACCCCGCATTACGTCCATAGCCAACCGATCCACAACGTTAAAGTCGAGGTGGATCGAGACAGGCTTACCTGCTACTTCCCAAACATAGTGAGAGGGAGACTGAACGAGATTTTCCATCAAGTTTGCATTATCTTACTAGGAGCTCAACTTAAATATACATGCTAAGCGCGTCTGTACTATTACTCAAGTGGTATGCGCAAAACAAAGCCACTCGTTCGATAATATCGTCAAGTGGCTGGAGTTCTTTACATCGTTGGCACGCCAATCGGCAATTTGGAAGATCTTTCGATCCGTGCCCAGAAGATTTTACAATCCGTTTCGATCGTCGCCTGTGAGGATACACGCCAATCTTCAAAGTTGATGGCTGCCGCAAGCGCTCACAGGCCCCTGCTCAGTCTTCATGAACATAATGAGAGCCAGCGCTGCCACGAATTGATCGAAAGGCTGCTTCGCGACGAAGATATTGCTTTAATCTCTGACGCCGGCACCCCGCTGATTTCAGACCCTGGCTACCGCCTCGTAGAAGCTGCCGTTGCCGCTGGCATCCAGGTAAGCCCAATCCCCGGTGCCAGTGCCGTTCTGAGCGCTCTCTCAGTGGCGGGCCTCCCCACCGATCAATTTGCCTTCATCGGGTTTTTGCCGCACAAGTCTGTCGCCCGCGCAAAGCTGCTAGAAAAGTGGGCAACAATCGAAGCCACGCTGGTGTGTTTTGAATCGCCCCACAGAATACTCGAAACGCTGGAACAACTCTCCAGTTTATGGCCCAACCGCCGCCTGGCAGCCTGTCGCGAACTCACCAAAATGCACGAAGAAATTTTGCGAGGTAACCCGGCTGAAATTCATGAAAAGCTCCGCCAGCGGAACTCAGTGAAGGGCGAGTTTACCTTGGTGATTGATCGGGCCAGCCCAGAACAAAACGAAGCCAATCTTGCCAACCCAATGAATCTAAAGGAAGAGGTGATTCGTCTAATTGCCACCGGGCTTTCCCGGATGGATGCCATTAAGACGGCAGCAAAATCTGCCGGGCTCAATAAAAGAGCGGCTTATGACTTGCTTGAAAAGGAAAAACAATAAATATAGACTGCGCTTCAAGCAACTTTCGTTTTGCCGTTAGGGTTGGAGTGAGGAGGCTCGTCGCCCGCTGGCTCATTCACAGATTCACCCCAAATGGCTCGCGATTTTTGCAGCGCATCCTGAACTTCAGTCTGGTGTGCCGCTTCGGTATTGAGAAAGTCCATACCATCGCTTGTCCACTGCGCCAGCTTCGGCTGAACCATACGATAATACACATGGCGACCATCGCGACGTTCGATCACGATCCGATGTGCGCGCAACACAGAGAGGTGCTGAGATACGCGAGAATGGCTGATTTCAAGAAGCCCCTGAAGGCCATTCACGTCCAGTTCCCCGCCTCTGAGTTCCTGTATGATGCGAAGGCGATGGGGATGAGATAACACTCCTAAAAAATCAGCCATCTCTTTTGTCAAAAACGTTCGCCAAGGCATATTAACTGCTATCCCCTTAAGGTGAGTATAGCCAAACTTATGTCTTGTTCATTTCGGCGCATGTTAAAATCTCTGCACGTAACGAACTTCAACAGCACTTGTTGAAGTTCGATTTAGTCAAACTTAAAAATGATAGATGCTCGCCAAGATCAGACCTTTTGAAGCAGCATCCGTTTACAAAGTAGGAATCACCACAACTTTATGGCTCAGGCAAACTCACACTCCGCAGAGCACGCTCACCCCTCGCCAATATCCAGGCTAGGTGGATGGATGGCAACCGAACGAACAGACATTTGGGTTGTCGTAATCTATTCGGTCGCAATCGGTCTCCTCTCTCTGGTCGTCCCCATTGCCACACAGTCGCTTGTGAATACAATCGCATTTGGCACGCTCCTGCAGCCGCTGATTGTACTGGCCTTTCTGGTTTTGCTGGGTCTGAGTTTTGCCGGAATCCTGAAGGTATTGCGGAGCCATGTCGTAGAAGTCATGCAGCGTCGCATCTTCGTCAGAGTCTCTGGTGATTCCATTGAAGGGCTTCTCAGAGTAAAAATCCAGGCCTATGATGATGATCACGGCCCGGAGTTGGTGAATCGATTCTTTGAAGTAGTTACTGTGCAGAAGAGCGGAGCATCCCTCTTGGTTGAGGGCCTTGAAGTTTTGGTGACCACCCTGATTGGAATGGTATTGCTGGCTGTCTACCACCCTGTGCTTCTGATCTTTTCGTTTCTTCTACTGCTGAGTATCTTTGTAGTAATTTTCCCGCTCGGCTTTGGCGCGATAAAAACAGCAATTTCTGAAAGCAAGGCGAAATACGCTCTTGCCGCCTGGTTGCAGGAATTGGCGCGTCACCCGGCAACCTTTAAATCGCTGCCAGGGGCCACCTTTGCTTTAGATCGTAGTAATTCGATGGTGGGGGCCTACATGATCTATCGCCGTGCCCACTGGCGTGTCCTGCTTCGGCAGATCATCGGCTCGCACGCGATACAGGCAATCGGTACCGCAGCTGTTCTTGGCGCTGGTGGCTATCTGGTAATGGAGCGCCAATTGACGCTCGGTCAACTCGTGGCCGCAGAACTGGTCGTTGCCGCTTCGCTCGCCAGCTTCTCGAAATTCGGTAAACAACTCGAAACTTATTACGACCTGCTGGCGGCAGTCGACAAGCTCGGTTATCTCACCGATTTGCCAACAGAGACAGGCGGCAGCGAGGCTGTCCCATCCGGCGGCGGCGCGAGCATCGAATTGCGTCAAGTCACTTTTGGTCATCACGCGGGCCACCCATTGCTCGAAGACCTGAACATGTTCATCCCGGCCGGCAGCCGTTTTGGAATTACGGGCGCCACCGGCTCTGGCAAGAGTTCACTTGTCGATCTGATTTACGGTCTTCGTGAGCCCAACTCCGGAACCCTGTTGTTTGAAAACAGCGACTACCGTAATTTGAAGCTCTATGATCTACGCGGACAAATCGCGATGGTCCGGGGGATTGAGATCTTTCACGGCACCATTGAAGACAACATCCGCCTGGGCATAAATGACCTCAGCTCGGCAGACCTTCGCAAGATTCTTTCTACTGTCAACCTGCTCGACATGGTTGAAACACTGCCAGACGGTTTGCAGACCATGCTCACGACGGGTGGGCAGCCGCTCACCCCCGGCCAATCCTATCGCCTGATGCTAGCCCGGGCGCTTGCCCTGAAGCCGCGCGTACTGCTGCTGGACGAGATTCTAGACCGTATGGAAGATGGCCCTGGCCAGGACGCACTCATGGATAAGCTCGTCTCGGTTGACAACACCTGGACCTTGATTGTAGTCAGCCGGTCAGAATCGGTGTTGAAACACTGCCTCAAGACAATCCACCTTGTAGATGGCAAGATTCAAGAAGAGAGAAATAGCTAAGCATGAAGCAGGACATTGACTTTCATCTCCCGGCCATGGCTCAAGTGGGCACGTCAGGCGGCACAAGGCTGCTGGCCTGGAGCCTGCTGATGATCTTTATCATTGCGGTCCCGACGCTCATCTTTGCTCCCTGGGTGCAAAATGTATCTGGTATCGGCAAGGTTGTCGGTACTACTCCTTTTGAGCGGCAACAAACCATCGACACCGCTGTGGAAGGGCGCGTTGTTAAGTGGTATGTCATCGAAGGCACCAAGGTGAAAGAAGGCGATCTGATTGCCGAAGTGGCAGACAACGATCCACTGATCCTGGAACGCCTCAAAGAAGAGCGCAATTTAATTTCTATGAGGGTAGACCAAGCCAAAAGCCGCGTTACGGCCCAGGAGGTTGCTCTCCAACAGATTGAACTCTCTCGCCGCAACGCCCTTGAGAGTGCCCGTAGCCGCATCAAAGTGGCGGAAGACAATATCAAGGTCGCGCAAAACTCTCTGATCTCCGCAGAAGCAGTATTGACAGCCAACAAGCTCAACCTGGATCGAGTCAAGATCGGTCTTGCCAGCGGACTCTTCTCGCAACGCCAGTACGAACAACAGGTACAAGCCAATGCCAGTTCTGAAGCCGATGTGGATCGAGCCAAAGCCAGCCTGCAAGCCTCAATCAACGAGAAGCTCGCCCGGGATGCAGACTACCAGAAGATCGAAACAGATTTTCAAAACTCCATTGCCACGGCCAATGCTACTTTGGCTACTGGCAGATCAGACACGGCGAGCCAGGCTGCCGAAATGCAGCGCGTTGAAGTACGTGTCGCACGCCAGTCCACCCAAACCATCCGTGCTCCACGTAGCGGCACTGTGTTGCGCTTGCTGGCTCAGCCCGGCGGGGAATTGCTGAAGTCTGGTGATTCGATCGCTTCGTTTGTCCCAGACACCGCCAACCTGGTTGTAGAGCTAGCGATGGACGGTAACGATACGCCGCTTATACATAACGGCGATTCTGTCCGGCTGCAATTTGAAGGCTGGCCCGCGATACAGTTTACCGGCTGGCCCTCGGTGGCCGTTGGTACATTTGGCGGGCGTGTGATGCTTGTCGATTCTACAGACAATGGTCAGGGTAAGTTTCGCATTCTCGTAGAGCCAGACCCCGGCAGCGAACCTTGGCCCTCTAATCGCTATCTGCGACAGGGCGTCCGCACCAATGGCTGGGTACTGCTTAAGCAAGTGAGCCTTGGTTATGAACTCTGGCGGCAGTTTAACGGATTCCCACCCACGGTCACTCCTCAAATGGAAACCGGCGGCAAAGAAGGCGGTAAGAAAAAATGAGGCAGCTCTTTTCCGCGGTTCTTGTCTCCATCCTCAGCCTGGAGGCGCAACAGCAATTTCGGCTTCCCGCGCCGGTGCCCTTGTCTAATCGCCTCTCTACCAGCAAGGCGCAAATAACGCCAATCATGCTCACTCTTGAAGCCCTGCTGGAAACCGTCAACAGGAATTTTCCGCCCCTGCGCGCAGCCCTGCTTGAGCGGCCCATCGCGCAGGCCGACTTGCTGAACCAGGAAGGCCGCTTTGACCTTGTGCTGCGTGCGCGGCTCGATACTCAAAACCTCGGTTTTTACCAAAATGAGCGCTTTGAAATCTCGCTCGAACAACCCACGCAAGCCTGGGGTTCCACCCTCTATAGCGGCTACGGAATTAGCCAAGGACGGTATCCGGACTATGACGGCAAAGCTGTCACTAACGAGGCGGGGCAATACCGCGCGGGTATCCGCGTTCCTCTTGCCCGTGATCGTGAAATTGATGGGCGTCGCGCCGATCTTGGTAAGGCTCGCATTGGCCTGCGCCTGGCAGATCTTTCGATCGATCAGCAACGCCTTGCGATCCTGCAAACGGCAACCCGGCGCTACTGGGATTGGGTTGCTGCCGGTCGCCGTCTTCTGATTGCCAACACTCTGCTCGATGTGGCGATTGGCCGCGACCTGATCCTGCAAGAGGCCGTCCGCATCGGTGCTTTGCCTCAATTTGAAAAACTCGACAATGAACGTATTGTGCTGCAACGCCGCAACAATGTCGTTGAAGCCCGCCGCAGTCTTGAGAACGCTTCAATCGAGCTCAGCCTCTTCTTGCGTGATGATGCCGGGCAACCTCTGCTTGCGGAGTCAGCACGGCTGATCCCGGGTTTTCCAGACCCTGCCCCCCTTACTGAAGAGCAAGTCCTTGACGATATGATCGCTGCTCTCAGCCGCCGGCCCGAGGTTCTGCGCTTTATCTTTCAACGTAATCAGGTGCAGATTGATAAGAAGCTGGCTGAGAACCAGCGCAAGCCAAACATTGATTTATTTGCCGAATACCTGCGCGAAGCTGGCGGTGGCCCGGTGAAGCGCGGCCCGAATGATCTGCGTGTTGGTCTTGTTTTCGACTTGCCTCTCCAGCGTCGTCAGGCTACCAGCCGCCTGCAAAACGCCGAAGCCCGCCTGGGCCAGATTGATCAGCGAGAAAAATTTCAACAGGATCAGGTTACCGCCGATGTTCGAGATGCCGCTTCAGCCGTGAAAGCCGCCTTTGACCGCTCGACGGTCGTCTCTGAAGAACTTACGATCACCAGAAGAGTAGAAGACGCCGAACGGCTTCGTTTTGAGCTGGGTGACAGCACGCTCTTTGTCCTAAACCAGCGCGAACAAGCCACAGCGGAATCTGCAATTCGCGAAGTAAACGCCCTTGCCGACTACTTTCGCGCCTACGCCGCCTATGAGCTTGCCATCGCCAAGGCGCTTATCCCCGGTTCGAGGCCCGCCTTTACTTCACCGGCGAATACGCAGCAGCCCTAAACAGAGACACAGTGATCACGCGTGGTGTAAAGCCATGCTTGTCGACCGATTCCTGCCGCGCCTTGTGCCAATCCGGATCGGCCTGAAACTTCGTCCAGGCAACTTCTCTCGCCGCCAGATTTTCAAAAGGCGTCAGATAAGTCAGATTTGGCATCTGCTGCCCGGCAATGGTGCTGGCATACAAAATTGGCTCAATGCCACAGCGATGAAAGATCGGAATCTCCGGCCCGGCAAAACGCTCATGAACGCCGTTCATCTGCCACTCGCTAGGCGCTTCATAAACGCGCATCTCAAAGATGCGGGGGGGTAAGCTCTTTGCCACAACCGGCGGGCAATAGTCGGTTGCGGCCAGTAAACTCACTGAGTGGGCGTGATAGGGCCCTTGCCGGTCCCAAGCCGCGCTGGCAGCCACCAGAGCAGAGTTGGTTTTCAGTTTTAAACCTGTTTCTCGCCAAGCGGCTACATCGCGAAATTCCTGAAAGAAAATCACCTGTGGCTG
>Ga0105046_10012366_pt1 | contig 13244 bp, 13 predicted proteins | sample MAT03_FD_78385 | JGI IMG/M metagenome (GOLD analysis project Ga0105046, IMG submission 78385) | Freshwater microbial communities from Lake Fryxell liftoff mats and glacier meltwater in Antarctica - MAT-03 (megahit assembly) | ecosystem: Environmental > Aquatic > Freshwater > Ice > Liftoff... | reverse complement strand
GCTGATCAGGTCCTGCTTTCGTGCCCGCGATTCTTTAAGAATGTGCCCGGCGGATCTGCTGTTTTTGATCCCCATTATGGGCCGCTTCTGCTGGTGAATTTTGTGAATCACGAACAGCAGGTGTTCGAGAACGTGATGAACCCGCGTCGCGCTTGCAATCGTGGTTATGTCGACGGGCACGTGCAGTTCATTTCGAACATGAATCAGAAATAGTTTCGCCTGGCGTTTGCCAACACCGCGAATTGAAAGTTCAGCCCGCCCGGTGCTAAGCTTCTTCCTATGTCCGAAACCACCGCCGCCGAACCCGTCGCCCCCAAGCCTCCGGAGCACAACCACATTGGCGTGAACTATCGCGCGTCGATGCCGGCACCCAAGGTGCGCGGGACGGTGATCGATTCGCATGTCCATTTGCTTTCGCATCGCCACTGCCCGGTGTTTTTTGAGACGGCGGATCATTACGGAATCGACTACTTCGTTTCCATGACACCCCTGGAAGAAGCCGTGCGCGTGCAGCGCGATTACGGCCGGCGGGTGCAATTCATTGCAATCCCCTCGTGGTCGGACAAGTCGTCTTTCTGGGTCGATAACTGGCTGAGATCTATCGAAGCGTTCTACAACATCGGCAGCCGAATCGTGAAGTTTCATATGGCCCCGGGATCGATGTACGCCCGCAAGTATCGGCTCGACGAAGGGCCTGTGCGGACGCTGGTGAAAGAGGTCGTTGCCCGTGGGATGGTGCTGATGTCGCACGTCGGCGATCCGGAAACGTGGTACCAGGGTCGATACGCTGATGCGTCCAAATTCGGCACGCGCGACGATCATTACCGCATGTGGGAAAACGTGCTGAGCGAGTACCCGAATCACCCGTACCAGGCCGCCCACCTCGGTGGAAACCCCGAGGATCTTCCGCGCGTGCAGAGGCTGCTCGACACTTACCCGAAGCTTGTGCTCGACAGCTCGGCAACAAAGTGGATGGTTCGTGAGCTCTCCGCGCGGCGCGACGCGGCGCGGGAATTTTTCATCCGCAATCAGGATCGAATTATTTGGGGATCGGATCAGGTCAGCACTGACGACCGCGGGTTTGATTTCCTCGCCAGCCGATTCTGGTGTCACCGAAAATTATTGGAGACCGCACACATCGGCCAGACGCCGATCTTCGACCCGGACATGCCCGAAGATCAGCAGCCGACAATGCGCGGGCTGGCGCTGCCGGACGAAGTGTTGCAGAAAATCTATCGCCAGAACGCACTGAAGTTCTACGCCCAGGTGGGAATCAAATTCGATCTATGGGGATGAGCGTGCGTGACGAAGGAGCGGCGAGATTCGAAACTCTAAACTCGAATGTCGAAGCTCGAAAATTACGCGCAACCTTTTCCCCCCTCTCGTTTTCTGAAGCACACGATATGCGACATTCGACAGCCGCACTTCGAGTTTCGGCATTCCGCTCGCCCCGGCCTACTCAAGCCGAAACTCGTTTTTGGTATTCAGAGTCGGATCGATCAGCTTGATCACCAGCGGCTTTCCGATTTTTTCCGCGAGCGTTTCGCCGATCCACTTAAAATCCGCGACGGTCTTTTCGTCATTCCAGTCGCGCACGACGACAAAACTGACGACGGTGCCGGCCTTCTCGTCCTTTTTCAGCAGCACATCCTTTTCAGTTTCGTTGTTGAAATATTTGATCTCTTTGAGAACTTCCCCGACGACTTTTGCGTCTGCCTCGGTGGCCGATCCGGAATAGTTGACCGATTCTTTTTCGGTAACCGCCAGCTTCGTGCCCATCATCGACGAGCGGCCGAGGTAGATCATCAAGCTGATGACGGCGAAACCGATGATGATGATCATGGAAATGCGCTGAAGCCACTTCGACGAACGGGCCGGTGCGGCGGGGGTGTTTTCTTCTGTCATGAGTTGCATGATATCGGATCAGACGCGGCGCGAAGGAGGAATTGCACCGGACTGGCCGCTTCAGCTGGCGGCAGAGGGAAGGCGGGGGAAGCTGTCACACCTGTTGCGCCCGTACGGGCTGGGGACGCATAACTTCGCCGATGACGGGTTTCAGATTGCGAATGCGCTCGCCAAGTTTTTGCTGCTGCGCGAAGATCTCTCGATTGACCGAAGCCATCGCGCGGTCGTCGGCGCGGTAGATGTCGCCGGTGAGGGTGCGGGCGATGGCGCTTTCCACGAAGTCGATCCGCGCCATCTCCTGCCACTCGGCACGGGCGACCACGCTGATCCCGCCGGCACCGTAGCTGAGCAGCCCCCAGCGGGCCGGGAGATCTTTCTTCGTCACCACGCCCGCGGGCGCGAGCACGTAGTGGATGTTCGCCAATGGCTCCATCAGGCAGGATGAAAACTTGCCCAGTCCCACCGTCTGTCGGAGTTTTCGCTTGCGTCGCCCGCGCGTTTTGAGATTGCGATCGCGCTCGATCAACCCGAGCGAAAGCTGCCCGTCGTTCGTGCAGTCGCGCAGAAAATCAGACCGCGTGGCTTTGCATTCCACAAAGCAGACCTGCGGCATTTCGCGGTTGCAAAAGAGATAGTTGCTGTACGGCCGAAAGATCCCCGTGCCCACCGCGTCGACAATCCCCAGCGGGCGAAGGCGCACCTCGGCGGCGATGCAGCGGTAGCCCATTCGATACAGCCATCGACAGGCTTCCTTTTTCAGCGTTTTATGCAGATCTGTTTCACCGGGCATGGCGGCACTCCGTTGCCAATACAGTCGAGCGATACTGAAGACGCGCAATCTTACCGCGCGCGCGAATCGCGCCAAGTGGATCTCGGTAAACGAGCAATCTCTCGATGAAATTGCCCGCCGGGGATCGCTACTCCCGCGGCCAGCCCACTGCGCGCTTGGCGCGCCTTCGTGCGGCTCTGGCCGGTGAATTCGTGGTGGCAGTGTGCTATTCTCTTCCTCATGCTTTCTGCGCCAGCCATTCCAGGTTTGTTCATTACGGGCACGGATACGAACGTGGGAAAGACAGTGATTGCTGGCGCGATCGCGCGGTCAATTCATCTCCAGGGCAAGCGTGTCGCGGTGTGCAAGCCGGCGGCTACGGGGTGCCCGCGCCGGCGTGAAGGGCTGGTATCTGAAGACGCCGAGTATCTCGCCGCCTGTGCCGAATCGCGCCACCCGCTGGACCTTGTCTGCCCGCAACGCTACGCCGAGCCGCTCGCGCCGGCTGTCGCGGCCGAGCGGAGCGCGCAGCCGCTGGATTGGTCGAGCATCGATCGATCCATCAAAATCATGGCCGACGACTCCGACGTACTAATCGTCGAAGGCGTGGGCGGGGTGCTCGTGCCGATGGATGCCAAACACACCGTGCTGGACATGATCCGCTGGCTGAAGCTCCCTGTCGTCGTCGTCGCCCGCGCGCAGCTCGGGACCCTCAATCACACGCTGCTTACGCTGAACGCACTTCGACAAATCAACGCAGATATCGCCGGCGTGGTCATCAACCGATACCCCGCCGACCACGCGGGAATTGCCGAAGAAACGAATCCCCGGGCGTTGGAAAAATGGGGCAAGGTGCCGGTGCTTTGCGTAGTCCCCGAGTCCGGCGTCGGCCCGCCTGCGCCGGCGGGTATCATGTCGCCGATACAGGCGGTCGATTGGCAGCGGTTCTTCAATTCGCAGGATTGATCCGATGATCGTACTTCACCTCAACGACGGCGAACGCGCCGAACGCACACTACACCCCAACACGATCGCCGCCGCAAAACACGCGGTGGAGATCGACGGATACGTCGTATTAGATCGCGTGGTCACTCCGTACTTTCTTGACCAGATCTATCTCCAGATGCTCCGCGACATCGAACGATACCCCAGTGTTTGCGGCAAGCCGTTTGCCGGCGGCAACCTTTTACCTTCGCGCGACCCGTCGCTTTTGTTCACCGATATTCTGCACAACCCTTTCGTGGCCGACGTGCTCAGCGCCGTCATGGGCCCGGAGCCGAGCTGCGGCATGTACAGTTCCAACGTCACCATGCCCGGCCGCGGGGATCAGCAACTTCACGTTGACATGGCACCCCGGAAAGTCGAAGAGAATTTTGATTACCCCACGCGCGAAATGGTCGTCAACATCCCCGTGATCGATTTTACGATCCAAAACGGCGCGACCGAGATCTGGGCCGGAAGTCATAAAATGCCGCGGAAAATCGGAGATTTTTGGGTCAACGAGGATCAGCAAAAAGAGATGCGCGGCAAGTCCCGCGTAGACCGCGCCGTCGCGGCGCGCGGCAGCGCAATCATCCGGGACATGCGCATCTGGCATCGTGGCATCCACAACGCCACTCCCGACGTGCGCCCGATGATTTCGATGATCTGCAACGGCGCGTTCGAGCCCGAAAAAACCCCCGTTGAAAAAATCGCCTGCCTGGGCACGTTCCCCGAAGCCGCCCGTGAAAAATTCGAATCCAACCCGCGCATCCGCTACCACGTGACGTACCAACCGGACATGCCGAATTATCTGAAGGACGAGAAGCAGAAGTAACCGCACGCGCCCCCACGCTTATGTCTGTTCGTGTTCAGCTCGGCGAGATTCAGGATTATTCCGGACGATTACGACCCGAATTTGCCGGTCCATTCGCCGAAGGCGTCTTTGTAAAGATACCACGTTCCGTCGGAACCGGCTTCGACGCGGGTGGTCGGTTTGTCGGTGTATTCGGTGATCTGCGTGTAGAGAATTTTGACGGGGTAAACCGTGATGGCGCTCGCGCCGTAGGTCATCTGCCTTTGTATCGTTTGGTCGGCGAATTTTACGGAAGAAACTTCGTGTCGGAAGTCTTTGACGTGGTAGACCGCTTTCTTGGTTTCCGAACCTCGAATGGCGATTTCCACTTTGAAGATGGCGGCCTTGGCTTCGGCTTCAGTGGGCCAGCCCGCTCGCTCGGCCGCGGGAGTTTCTCCGTTGGTGCCTGCGGAATCGGCTTTCTCTCCGTCGCAACCGACGAAGGCGACGAGCATCAGCATCAAAACAAAGTTTCGCGGCCAATTCGCGGGGAAGATTGCTTTGAATCGATTCGACACGAGCGGCGCGTGTGATGTGATCATGCGCAATACTGTATAGCGCGAGGACATCGCCACAAAGGCCGGGCCCGGCGAGCGCGCCGCTGCAAAAAGAAGGGGCGCTGATGGTTTTTGGGGTATCGGGCGGCTTACTTCTCGTTCACGCGTTCGATGTCGGCACCGACGGCGCGGAGCTTTTCTTCGATCTTCTCGTAGCCGCGATCGATGTGATACACGCGATCTAACCGGGTCGTTCCTTTTGCGACCAAACCCGCCAAAACCAGTGCGGCACTGGCGCGGAGGTCGGAGCACATGACGGGGGCGCCGTGGAGTTCTTTCACGCCTTGGATGACGGCCGTCGCGCCTTCTTTGCGGATCTTGGCACCCATGCGATTGAGTTCGCCGACGTGCAGAAAGCGGTCGGGGAAGATGCGTTCGGTGATGACCGAAATACCGTCGGCGATGGAGAGCAGCGCCATCAACTGGGCCTGTAGGTCGGTCGGGAAGCCGGGGTAGGGCTGGGTGGTCATCTCGACGGGGTTGAGCCGTCGCGCGGCGCTGACGTGGATGGTTCCGTTCTGTCGTTCGATGCGCACGCCGACTTCTTCGAGGCGGTCGCACACGGCCAGCAGGTGGTCGAGGTTGGAGTTCTTCAGTTCCAGTTCGCTGTTGGTGATGGCGGCGGCGATGATGAACGTGCCGCACTCGATTCGGTCCGGGATAATGCGGTGCTCGCAACCGATGAGTTTGTCCACGCCTTCGATGCGAATTTCCGGCGTGCCGTGGCCTTTAATTTGCGCGCCCATTTTGATGAGCATGTCGGCACAGTCGACTACTTCCGGTTCGCAGGCGGCGCCGACGAGAACGGTTTCGCCTTCCGCCAACGCGGCGGCGCACATGACGTTTATCGTGCCGAGAACAGTTGGCCCCTGCGACCCACCGAGGTACATGCGGCAGCCTTTGAGCCGGCCGCGCACTTCACCGACGATGTTGCCGTTTTCGGTGTGGAAGTCGGCGCCGAGTTTTTGCAGCCCGCGGACGTGAAGATCAACCGGCCGGTCGCCGATCGAACACCCGCCGGGGATGGAAACGATCGCTTTCCCGCGCTTGGCGAGCAGCGGGCCGAGCACGCAGATGCTGGCCCGCATGGTCTTGACGATCTCGTAATTCGCTTCGGATTTTTTCTCGTCGGTGACCGTTATATCGAGGTCGCCGTTGAGATTGGGCAGCTCGCCGAACCGGGAGGCGGGCGCTTCGTGGCGATACACATGACAGCCGAGGTCGCCGAGCAGCTTGATCATCGAATCGATATCGCTGAGACGCGGCACGCCCTTGAGAACGGTCTTGCCCTCGGCCATCAGGCACGCGGCCAAGATGGGGAGTGCGCTGTTCTTCGAGCCGGAAATTTCGATCTTGCCTTTGAGTCGATTTCCGCCGCGGATGAGGAAGGAATCCATGCTGCCCGTCCTTGGGTCTATGGGAAGATCGACAGTGTCATATCGATGACGTCCCGACGACCAGAGTTGTCAGGCTCGAAAGAAGCCCGTACACACCGGTCTTATCGGCCAGTCCGTCGGCCGACGTTCACTCCATCATTGGGTGCGGCACAAGAGTTGCACTCGCCGTTAACCGCCGATTGTTATGGGACATTGTGCGATCGCGGGGGCACGAATGCAAGACGCGAAATACGCCGTCCGCCGGGGTGTCTGGTAGAGATCGGTGCATTTTTCCACGGACCGGCTTGCTTGTGCGGAGGGATGTATCGTAGCTCTTTAAAGTCGATCGGGGGGATGACACTTCTGGAGGTTTGGATGGCAATGCAGACAGAGCAGGATGAAGCAGCCCGCGCGTCGGCCGCAGGAGATTGGCCGGCGGAAGTAGACCTGGTGATCTCCGCGCTTGAGGCGGGGCAGTGTGAGCCGGCGAAGATCGAACAACGTCGCTGGCCGCGACACGCGTATCGGGTGCGGGCGGACCTTCGACTGTTCTCGGACCCGCCGAGCCAGCCGTACTGGACGCTTTTCATTCGCGACGCGCACCGCCGCGGAATGGGCTTCGTGACTCGGCACCGGCTGCCGCTGGGGTACGGCGGGCTGATCGCATTGCCGGCGCCCGACGGTTCAGAAATGGAGATCTCGGTGACGCTTGTCCGATGTCGACAGGCCGCCCCGGGTTGGTTCGAGGGGGCGCTGTATTTCAATCGCGATCAACAATGCTTCCACGAATCGCCGGCGGTCGCTCACTCCCTAGACGATGATGCGGTAGACTCGTGAACGTCGGGTTGCATTGATGTGACATGGATTTTTCCGCCCATGCAATGCGGAACGGAAACCCGTGCCACCCGACAAACACCGCGTGAACAAGCGAGCGCTGCTTCCCATCATCGTCCCCACACTGCTCGCACTCCTCGGCGGGCTCGGGTCGATCTTTGTCGCCGGTGCGACCGTGGGAATGTTCCTGCTGAGCTTTACCGTCGCGGCGATACTCACGCCGTCAGCGGCGCATCTTGCCGGGCAATTTTCCGGATCGATTGCGATCACGTGGCGCGCCCGATTGGTCGCGCTGGCGGGGGTGTGTGACGGGCTGGCGGGCAGTTGGCTTTGGCTGGTGGCCGACGGATCAATCTCCTTCAGACAGTGGCTTGCTTGTTCGCTGGTGCTCATCGGCTTCGTCGCCATGCTCGGCGCCGTCGCGTCTGTGGAGTGGCGACGGGTGCGCGGCACGAAGACGGCGGAGTCGCACGTATCTACTGCGTCGAAGAATGTAACGCTCGGTCAATCTTCAGCTATTTTGTGCGGGATTGTGATGCTGATCGGGCTGGCCGAACTCACCTGGCCGGTGTGGCTGTCGCCGCAATTCGAGCGGATGGACAAATCGACGATCTTCCGACTCATCGACCTCCACCCCGTGTTCGCCATCAACGGCGTGCTGCCGCAGATGGACGCGTGGCCTCACCAGCGGCTGGCGTATCGCCTCACGTCGCTCGGACAGGACGTGCCTTTCGCGTTGCCGCAAACCATCTGGCCGAGCGTGCTGGGGCATCTCGCCGTTGGGTCGACGTGCGTGGGATTGACGATGATCGTTCGACGCGCCCGGCGCGGATCGCGTTAGCTCTTGACCTGCATCGCGAGGATGCGTGCGATGGCTTCGCAAATTTCCGTGCGGTGTATGCCGTTCAGCGCCAGCGCCAGTTGCGTTTCCATCAGGCCGTACGGGATGCCGGTGTCGTAGCGTTGGCCTTGCGTGACCACGCACCAGTATTTGTCACTGTTCTGTCGCAGGTGCTCTTGCGCGGCCGTCAGTTGGAATTCGTTCTTTTCGCGGATGTTGTTCTTGATCAGATACTCCAGCGAATCGAAAATCCTCGGCGAAAATACGTGCATGCCGAAGTGTGCGAGATAGTTTCCCGCGGGCAGACCTGGCGTGACGAGTTTCTCTCGCGCCGCTTCGATCGACGGTTTCTCGATGATCATCTCGGCTTTGAAGATGCCTTTGCTCGCGTCGATGGGCGATCCGCTTAGCACGCCGAACAGGTGCAGCAACCGCTCGAGCGTCGGCTGCACGCCGGTCACGGTTTCGAGCATGTACGTTTCGTACACCTTGATCAACTGCCGGGCGCAGCGGTCTTTCACGTCGGAAATATAAACGTGATCTCCGAGCATCAGCAAAAATGGTTCGTCGCCGACGAACTCCTTCGCCTGATACACCGCGTGGCCGAAACCCTCGGGCGAGTGCTGCTCGGCGAAGTAAAGCCGCTCGCCGAAAGCCTGGAGTTTTTCTGATTCGAGGATCGCCCAATCCTTGCCGCGGAAGCTCTTGACCATTTGGTCGTCCAGCCGGCGGAAATAATCGCGATAGTGTTTTTCCTCGCCGGGCTGCGTGATGATGCAAATCTGCTCGATACCCGATTCAATCGCTTCCTCGCCGATGATCTGAATGACGGGTTTGGTGAGCCCGTCGCGATCGACGAGCGGGAACATTTCCTTTTGAACCGCGGTGCTCGCCGGATACTGACGCGTTCCACGTCCGGCGGCGGTGATGACTGCTTTGCGAACCTTGGCCATGAAGATCTCCTGATCGAGTGCGACGTCCAGCGCTTCAGTTTCGGGTGTTTGAATTCAAATCGCAACCGGGATGGGATGGACGGCACGGCGACTGAAAAATTTACAGGCGGTAGATCGATCGATGAGCGTCGAAACGCGCGAACGTGAAATCGATAGGCGAGCCCGTTTCAGCGGGCTCGCCCACAGATGCGGTTCGAGACGATTGGATCTTCCCCCCGATCGAAAATCGTAAATCGAAAATTCGGCTCACGCCCCCGCGGGTTGCGGCTTGGGTGCCGGCGCGGGGATGTTGAGGGAGCTTCCCGCGGGGTTGGCGACCGCGGGTCGCGGGGCCACGGCAACGGGTCGCGCCGCGACGGGTGCGTTGGGCGCTCCTGCGGCAACGGGTCGGGGTGCGCCGGGCACCAGGGGACGCGGTCCTCCGACGGGCGCGGGCGCGCCGGCCGCGGGCTTCGGCGCGACTCCGCCTTTGACCGGCGGCTTGGCGTCGGGGCTCTTGTGGTCAGGCTGAAGCACCATCGTCATCCGCTTGCCTTCCATCTTCGAATCGCGCTCGATCTTGCTCACCAGGAAAAGTTCTTCCTTCACGCGGTTGAACAATGCGCGACCAAGATCAATGTGCGCAAGCTCTCGGCCTTTGAAGCGGAGCGTGAACTGGACCTTGTTGCCTTCTTTGAGGAACTCGCGGGCGTGGTTGATCTTGATACCCAGATCGTGCTCGCCGATGCGCGTGGTATCGATGTTCAGTTGCTTAAGCTTCCCGCCTTTGTGCGTGTGACTTTTGTCCTGCTTCTTTTGCTGCTGGTATCGCCACTTGCCGTAATCCATGATGCGGCAGACCGGCGGGCGCGCCTGCGGCGCGACCTCAACCAGATCCAGACCGGCCCCGCGCGCCATGCGCAGCGCGGCGGCGGGGGGGGGGATTCCGATCTGTTCTTCCTTCTCATTGATCAGACGAACGGGCGAAATGCGGATCTGCTCGTTGTGGCGAAAGTGCGTAGAAATAGCGATGGCTCCTTAGCAGCGCGGACCCGAACCCCCCGGCGCGACAGTCCTGGGGAAGTGAGTGCGTAACGACATCATCGACCCGGCGTTCGGTTCCGCAGCTCAAGCCCGGTCGAGGGAGTGTGCCTGCAACACGACGTTGCAATCACGACAACTCCTCGATCTTGCGCCGTTTGACAATCAATTTCAAGCGAAAAATGACGAATTTGCGATTTGAATGGATCCCTGCTCGCCACCGAAACTTCAAACGACGCCGAACAGAACTGAGATGTTGGATGTCTACCGGCTGAACACTAGGAGCGGGAGCCGCCATGCACATCAACAAGAAAGCCGGGCGAGCATTCCAAAGTTTCGCTGAATTGCCCGATCACCGTCTAAAAACGCTATTTTCTTATGACGATTTACTGCTCAGCCCGCTTTCCTGGCCACTCGCCCGGGCTTGGAAGCCTTTACTTCGTATAGTCGCTTGTCGGCTTCACCGAGCACGCTGGCGGCATTGGCTTCCTTCACATCCATGAGGGTGACCAGCCCGATCGAAAGCCTGGGCTTGGGCGTGACTTTCAACGTCTTGGCCAAGCCGTCGACCAAGGAGCCCAGCCGGCTGCACAGCGCCTCGCCGGCGTCGCGGGTGGCGTCGGGGAGGACGATGATCATCTCGTCCCCGCCCACGCGAAATGCGACGTCGCTCGGACGTAAAGTGGATCGAATAAGCTGCCCGAGCGATTTCAAAAACTCATCGCCGGCGGCATGTCCGAGCGTGTCGTTCAGCGACTTGAAATGATCCACGTCGATCATCAGAAGGCAGAATTTCCAACCTTGTTCGCGGCGCTGCTCGATCATCGACGGGAGCATTTCTTCCATCGCGCGACGATTGAGCAACCCGGTCAACGAATCCTTCGTCGCCTGATGCTTCAGTACACCGATCTGTCTCTCGAGTTTGTCGGTACGCTGCACGACCCGCTGGCGTATCTCGTCGTTCAGTTCATTGTTCTTGGCCTGCGCCTCACGCAGTTCGCGGAGCAACTCCTGGAGCATCGGCGCGACGTCTGAGAATGCGCCCCCGACGCGCGAGAGTTCTTCGATCGGCACCTTGCCCTGCCGCGCCTTGGACAGCAGATCTTTCAGCTGCAGGTATGGCCTGTGCCAGTGCCTCCATTGCCATTCCAGCAGCAGTGCGCAGCTGAGGATCGCAACGAGCGACAAAAGAATCTGCGCCCACCAATGAAAATTGCCGGCGTCCCTCGCCATCATCACGCGGACGAACCACGCCACGGTCGCCGAGCCGGCGACGATGCAAAACATCTTCAGCGTAAGCATCCGCGCACGCTTCGGGTCGCAGGCGCCCAGGGCTGCAAAGATCGATCGGGCGTCTAAGGTTGATGTGTCAGGCATGGGCATCTCATCCCCCAGAAATCTATCGGCGAAGGACACAAGACGCTCCACTCGTGCCCGGTGAAGCGCGTCATTGATCAAGCACAAAATTGTCTCCGAGCGCCGGTGCAGCCGTCATAATCCGTACAACCGATAAAACCCGACCAACCGAACCGACGGCGGTGACATGGTCCGAAATCGCGCGGCAGAGTCGGCTGAAATTCCGGGCAGGCCTCGCAATCGGCAACGTCGGGCTAAACCTGACCGTCGTCGTGCCCGATACAACCGTAACGCGATGTCAAACCAGAGCTATGACCTTCTCATTATCGGTTCCGGCCCCGCCGGGCAGAAGGCGGCACTAAACGCCGCCCGGCTCGGCAAGCACGTCGCGCTGGTCGATCGTCATGACATGGTCGGCGGGGTCTGCATCCACACCGGCACGATTCCCTCCAAAGCACTTCGCGAAGCCGTGCTGCACCTGACCGGCCACAACGAGCGATCTCTTTACGGCGACAGTTACACCGTGAAGCACAACATCACGATGGACGATCTGCTGTATCGCTGTCGGCATGTGGTGCGCACCGAAGTGGACGTCATCCGAAACCAGATGAGCCGTGCCGAAGTGAATCTGCTTTCCGGGCAGGCGAGCTTCATTGATCCGCACACCGTCCGCGTGACGCGCGGGCAGGAGGCGGTTGAGGTGCGGGCGCACAACGTGCTCATCGCCGTGGGAACGACGACCGCGCGCTCCGGCAATGTGCCTTTCACGCCGGGCAAAGTGATCGATTCGAACGAGCTGCTGCATCTGACCAAGCTTCCCCGCAGCATGACCATCGTCGGCGGGGGCGTCATCGGCACGGAATACGCCTGCATGCTCGCGGCGGTGGGAGTGAAAATCACGCTCGTCGATTCGCGACCCCGGCTATTGGAATTCCTGGACGATGAGATCGCCGAATCACTCCAATTCCGCATGCGGCAGATGGGCATCCGCATGTGCCTCGGCGAGAGCGTAGCGAATATTGCGATTATAGAGAATCAAGTCGATGCGACGATGCAGAGCAACAAAACAGTTGCTTCCGACACGCTGCTGTACTGCATCGGCCGACAAGGCGCGACGGAAGGCTTGAATCTCTCCGCTGCCGGATTGCAGGCGGACAACCGCGGGCGGCTAAAGGTCAACGAATACTTTCAGACCGAAGTCCCGCACATCTACGCCGCCGGCGACGTCATCGGCTTCCCCGCGCTCGCCGCGACCAGCATGGAACAAGGTCGGCTCGCCAGCAGCTACATGTTCAAGCAATTGATCGAACCGCAACAGCCGCTGTACCCGATCGGCATCTATGCGATCCCAGAAATCAGCATGATCGGTCAGAGCGAACAGCAACTGACCGCCGCCAAAATTCCCTACGAAGTGGGCATCGCCTGCTACCGGGAAATCGCGCGCGGGCAGCTGATGGCCGACCCACACGGCCTCCTCAAGCTGCTGTTCCACCCGGAATCCAAGCGATTGCTCGGCGTGCACATCATCGGCAGCGGCGCGACGGAATTGATCCACGTCGGCCAGGCAGTCATGACCGCCGGGCTGCCCATCGACTACTTTATCGATTGCATCTTTAACTACCCCACGCTCGCCGAATGCTACAAAGTCGCCGCCGCCGACGGCATGTCGCGCCTGCGCAGCGCCCGCCACACATTGGACATCCGCGACGCGGCGTGAGGGAGCCGATCAATAGCCGTCGTCATCGTCGGCGGGTTCAATATTCGAATTTACGATCTGGTGCCATTTCTCTATTGCGTTC
>Ga0105046_10012364_pt1 | contig 13246 bp, 11 predicted proteins | sample MAT03_FD_78385 | JGI IMG/M metagenome (GOLD analysis project Ga0105046, IMG submission 78385) | Freshwater microbial communities from Lake Fryxell liftoff mats and glacier meltwater in Antarctica - MAT-03 (megahit assembly) | ecosystem: Environmental > Aquatic > Freshwater > Ice > Liftoff... | reverse complement strand
CGGCTTTTGACAGCCCGTCGATGGTCAACGCGGTGTCGACGCCAGTGAGGAGGTTCTTGTTGCCGGCAGTAAAGAAGGCGGTGTGGTCGAGGAACACCGTCCAGAACAGGTCGTTGAGGCTCTGGGCGGCGCCGCGGCCGAGTTCCTGCGGCACGCTGGTGATCACCCCGAGATCGTCGTTGATGATATCCTCGCGCGAGATGCTGACCATCTTGCCGTAGGTGGCGGCCTGGTTGGTGAAGCGCTCTTCGCCAAGGCTGCCGTGCTTGATCTCGCCGCCGGGAGCGACGCGCTCGTAGGTCATGTTGCCGACCAGACGGTAGCGGGTGACCTGCTTGAAGTCGGTGACCGGCGCGATGCGGCAGATGTTCCGCCAGGTTGCCTCGGTCGAGTGGAAGCCATTGAGCAGGAACTTATTGGCGACGTTCGAGAGGATGCCGGGCAGATCGATGTGCGAGAGGCCCGCGCGGATCTGGCCGACCTCGCCCCAGGCCGCGGTGAGCACGGCGCGCGGGTCGTCCTTGAAGGCGCGCACGGTGCAGCCGTTGGCCCAGGCCGCCTCCATGATCAGGCGCTGCAGGCTGAGGCGCCCGCGGAAGCGCTGGCTCGCCGCCTCCAGGGCCTTCGGGTCGCACAGCTTCTCTGGCGCATCGTGGCGGCCAGCCTGGATGCAGGCGGCCTCCAGCACTGCGCCAGTGAGCTCGTGGTCGTGAATGTGGACGGCCGGAGCGGTCGGCCGGCTGGCGCGCAGCACCTCCAGTTCGGTCCGTTGGGTGTCCCAGCCCTCTTTGATCGCCTTGGCCTCGATGGTCGGGTGGCCGGTGGCGAGCGCGCGGACGGCGGTGATCCGCTCGGTCTCGGCGGCAGCTGCGGCGCGCATCTGGGCGACCGGATCGGGCACGACGGCCTGGACGGCGGCCGGCGCCGGCGCTGCGACAGCAGGCTGGGCGGTGGCCTGGATGGCCGACTCGCTCGGGGTGGTCGGGGCGGGAGCAGCCGCAGGGGCAGCGGGGACGGTCATGGGGGAGACTCCGGAAGCAGTGGGGTTGATGGCGGTGATGGCGGCACTGGTGTTCCCGTCAGCGCCGAGGTCGACGAAGCTGATCTCGCCGAGGCTGGCGCTGCGCACGACGTTGACCGGTCCCTGGAAGGTCTGGCCATTCACCTGCACGGTCTGGCCCTCACGGACGAACTCGTGCTCCTGCACCGCGGCGCCGATCGAGGCCTGCCAGGGGAAGCCGTTCTTGGACGAGATGACGATTTCCCGGGCGGCGGCGGTGTCCCGGCTGACTACGCCCGCGGCGATGAGCTTGCCGCCCTCGACCCGGATTGAGTCGGTGTGGCCGACGCCCTGGGCAGCGTCATGGCCAAGGCGGATGGGTCGGTTCTGAGTGGGGATGCGCAGCCCGGCCAGGTCCACGACCACCGGATGGTGCCACCCGGCGAGGCGCATCGGCCCGCCAGTGTAGGCGACCATGGAGAAGCGCGGCAGGGCGGGCTTCGCCGGCTGGCCATCGGCGCCGACCGCCGGCGCGGTTGCCTCGACCCATTCGGGTGCGCAGGCGAAGGCAACGACTTCCAGCGGATCGCCCGGTGCGATCAAGGGCGCGGCGGCAAGGATTTTACGCGGCTCGGGCATCGACATCGTCTCCGGCATCTGAGTTGGGTTGATCGGCAGCGTCTGGGGCGGGCGGTGTAGTGGGGGTCGCGGCGGCGGGATCGGTCGGCAGGCCCAGACCCAACTCCCGCATCAGCGCCAGTTCGCGCGCCCGCTGGCGCACCTGCACCTCCCAGTCCTGACCCTTGCGGGCGTACTCATCAGCCAGGGTGGTCGTGTGGTTCTCCAGGCGCGTCGCCTGGGCGTTGGCTTCCTTGGCCGGATCGACGTGCTCGTGCCCGTCCCAGAACCACTGGTGTGACCAGTCGACGGTGGGGTCGCGCAGGCGCGCAGGCAGGTAGCCCGCCACCAGGACGGCCTCCTGCACCCAGGCGGCAAACACGCGGTCGAGGACCAGGTTGGCCAGGCGCGACTGATCGACGCGGATCGCCTTGTAGTAGGTCTGGTGATCGAGCCGGCCGCTGGCGTAGTTGTAGCCGCTGCTGTTCCCAGCCGCGATGTTGAAGGGCATGTTCAGGCAGCGGCAGGCCTCGTTGAGCTTCGCCTGCACGAACTGCGGGTAGGTCGTGGTCGGCTGCTCGGCGCGCATCTGCTCCATGCGCCAGCCGCCGGGCATGGTCAGCAGCGACCGCTTCTCCAGATGGATGGTGTCCATCGGCTCGACGGGGTCGGCCTCGCCACCGGCCGGTGCATCGGTGTAGGCGATGCCGGCGTAGTCGGCGGCGGTCTCGGCCGCGGCGATCACTGCCTGGGAGTAGCGGCGCAGATCAGCGAAGATGGGCAGGGCTGGGGTGAGTTCCGGCACTCCACGGCGCTGGCCGGGACGGTCCGGACGGAACAGGTGGACCATCGCCGTCGCCGGCACCCGGTCGAAGCCGAGGTTGAACCCGCCGACATCGCCGGGATGGCGGCGCAGCAGGTGGTACTCGATCGGATTGCTGGCGCCGTCGAAGACGATGCCGTCCACAGCGAGGCCAGCACTCATCACGGTGGTGAACAGCGGGGTGGTCACCTGGTCGGCCTCGACCAGCCGCAGGTCAAGCTGGGCAGGCGAGGCCAGCCGTGGGTTGGTGGTCAGCAGCGCGAAGGCCTCACCGTCCTCGACCTGAGCCACGCGCATGACGCGCATCTTCTCAGCCAGATCCACCACGCGCGCCCAGTCCATGAAGGCCCGCTCCACCTGGCGGGCCTCGTCGCCGCTGAGGCCCAGCAGTTGCAGCCGCGCGCCAGTGCCGACGCAGTCGTTGGCCAGGGTCAGGACGATGCCGCGGGCGTAGCTGTTGTTGGCGACCTCATAGCGGGCGCGATTCCGAAGCGTCCGGCGGACGGCCGGCGACGCCGCAGCGTCCGCCGAGAGCCCGTCCGCCAGAAGCCAATGACGGTGGTTGTCGGTCGTGGTCTGCGCCGCGTCGTAGCGGGCGCGGACCCGCGCCTGACGCCCCCCAGGTGCGGCGGTACGCGTGCGGCCGATGGCGCGAACGCCCTCGATAAGCCGGCCGACGATACTCATGCCGCCCCCGGGGGGACGAGCTTGCTGATGATGATACCCCTGCCCCGTGCACGGACTGCCCGCTTGGCCGCCAGATAGCGGTCCGCAGCGATCTGGTCGGTCAGGCTGTGTTGCTCAACCGAACCCGCATCGCCCTGGGCTTTCTTGGGGCCTTGGGCGTTCTGCTCGATGGCTTGCTCGGTTGGGGTTGGTTCAGCCACGCGGTGCGCTCCACCCGGTTACTTACGTCGCCACTGCACGCGCTTGTACAGATGCCTATTCCGAGCTCCCGAATCCAGGGTATGTCCCTGAGATCGCAGTGGTGATCCCGTCAGGTGCGTCGTAGGACCTAGCACCGCTCACCGCGCATCGTCGATAATTTAAGTCGCGCCTTCGCCACATCGCTGCACTTGGCATCGATGCTGGGCAGACTGACGCCGAGCATCGATGCACCCACAGCGCACCCGACCACGCCATCGAACCAGTGGTTATCGAAGCCCTCTGGTCTCAGGCGCCATTCATCGACCACCCGACCACGTCCTTCAGTCCGAATCCGGTATTCGGCTGTCAGATGCTCGGCAATAAGCCGATGCCGTTCCTGGTCCTGACCGAAGAGTGACAGGCAACCGGGGTCGCCCATCGGCACCGCGAGCCGGGTGTGAATGAACGACTTCCAATGGTTCGTGTCGTAGAGCAGGTGGCGCACGGTATGTCGACCGATCACCGCAGGGATGCGCCAGTGATGGCCAACGCGATCGCCGCGCTTGCGGCGATACTCGGTGAACGGCATCGAGGCAGCGCCGACGAAGCGGCGGTGGCTGGGGGTGATCAGCGCTGCATTCGAGGACTGCCGGCAGAACTGGTATACCACATCAGTGCTCTGGCCCCAGTTGGCGTCAATCAGCAGGCGCTCGATCGACAACTCTGCTCCATCGTCACGGCGCCAACGCCGGCCAAGCAGGTGACCGCTCGCCGCTTCCAAGCCCGCGTAGATCTGACCTTCCAGGCCGGCGCCCTTGGTCGCAGCCGCCATGGTGACGCGCAGATCCCTCAGCGTGAAGTAGGACCGGCGCTGGTCTGGCCAAGTGCCGTAGTCGAGGATGTACCCCGTGAAGTCATCAGCCCAGGCGCAGACCACCCAGAACAGGGCCTTTTGCTGCACGTCGATGAACGCCGTGAGGTGGCTGGTTTCCAGCGGCACGACACCGCGGTCGTGGCCGTTGACCTTGACCATGATCTGGTCGGCGGTCAGCGCCTCGTCCTGCTCGCTGATCTCGGGGGGCGGCGCGTTCTGATAAAAGGCCCAGAAGGCGACCTCGTCCTGCAGCTTGAGGTCCATGGCGTGCTGGAGCGCCGAGACTTCGTCGTGGTTGAAGCGGGCTTCCCAGGCGATCCGGGCGCCGGCATCCATCTCCGCCCGATGCGCGACGTAGAACGCCGTGGCATCAGCGAGGCCATGGCCGGCGCGCATGCCATCACCGCGCCGTTTGGCGTACTCCTCCCACAGCTTCGTCGCCGTTGGGAAGGCGTAGACCATCTTGGTCCGCTCGCCGTTCCATTCGGGATGCGTGTCCCGATCGAGAATGCGGTCCGCCATGTCACCGGGCCGGATGACCGTGCAGGGCATGACGCCGGCAATCTTCTTCCCTGGCCCGGCCAGGCCGAGCACGGCGCCAGCGAGGATGGCTTCCCGGTGCTGGCACTGGCTGGGACTGCGAGCGCTCTCGTCGGTCTGCGGATCATCGAGCACGACCAGGCTGGGACGCACGGCGCGGCCATCCGAGCGCTTGAACTTCATGCCGCGGATGCGGCCGGTGATGCCTGCCACCTTGATCACGGCGCCGCTGGCTTTTGAGCCGGGGACGGTGGGAAGGATGATCTCCTTGGCCGTCCAACCGATGTGGGTGCGTTCGCCGCGATAGAGTTGGCCATTGGCCCGATGCGAGATCCCGTCGAGCGCGCGGATGGGGAACACCGCCTCGGGGAAGTCCGCGAGCAGGAGATCATTGGTCTCCAACTCGGTCTTCATGGACTCGAGCATGTCCGAGGCATGTTGCTCGTCAGAACCGATCAGGCAGACAAACTCGCGGTGGCCATAGAGTATGGCCCACAGGCAGGCGCACTCGGCGATCGTCGTCTTGCCCGATCCACGCGGCATCGCCAAGGCGAAGAGGCCACCATGCAGGACGGCCTGCTCTGCCTGGGCGAGGACGCGCAGGTGATCGGGTGACCAGCCCAGGTGGAAGATCTCGGGGAAGTAGGCGTCGCAGAAAGCGCGGAAGCTGCGCTCGGCCGCCGCCCGACGCGGCGGGTTCTCGACCGGCGGAAGGTCGCCGATGTCGCGGCCAGCTTCTGACTTCAGTCGATCGCGTTCGGCGGCGGCATCGCGGAAGGCGACGTAGCCGCCATCGGGGGTGCGCGCCAGCTCTGGCGCATGCACCTGATCCATGAGCCAGGCGAGGTAGCGCAGGAGATCGACGCTGCGGCCATCGCCGATGCGGAAGCCAGCACGGGTGCGGTGCCGGTGCAGTTGCCGCTCGGAAATGACGCTCCCCAACGGGGAGCTGTTGAGCAGCCGCGCCAGGTCGGCGGGCCTCAGGCGATGGGGATCAACCGGCATGGCCGCCCTCCCGGCGCGCGAGATCGCTGACCAGCCAGGCGCCGTAGGCGATGAGGTTGATGGTGCCGTCCTCGTTCTGCGGCGCCCCGGCCGCCAGGTCAGCGCGCACGGCATCCGCCGAAGCCTGCTTGGCGCCGCTGCGCTTCAGGAGCAGGACCACGGCCTCCAACGACAGGGCGGTGAGGCGGGCACCGCCCACATGGGCTGGACCGTCCTTATCAAGTCCCATCTACGCCTCCTCGGGCCAACTGAGGCCGCTGATGATGCACCGGTTTCACGCTGCCGAACGTAACTGGATGTCGTCGATGTGAGTCGGTAACACGAACCGCAGTACCCCACGGAGACCACCCATGGCCAAGCGCCCCACCACCCGCCCGACCACCCCCGCCGCCGCCCCCAGCGAGGCCGACGCCGTCATTGCCACCATCGCCAAGACCCACCTGGATTTGGAGACCCTGGAGAGCCAGGGCCTGGACAGCCTCGACTTCAAGGACCAGGCCTGCTGGGCCATCCGCGATGCCCTGCGCGCCGCCTTTGAAGCTGGTAAGCAGGCGGCCCGGCGCCGAGTGGGCAGCCCGCCGGTGGCCCCGCCCACGGTGATCCGGGGCGACATCATCATCGCTGCGAACCCCAAGGCCGAACGCACCGGTTGGACCACCGGCCGCATCGGCGCCTTCCGCTTCTGCGCGAAGGTCTTCGCCGAGCACGCCACGGTGCCGAGCTACGAGATCGGCCGCAGCCGCATCTCGAAGCTGGAACTGCGCCGGCTCGATACCGGTGCGGTCGCCTTCAACTGGGACCGCGGCCTCGACACCCCGGCCACGGACGCCGCCGCCCAGCAGGCGGTCGACCGCCTGGGCAAGTACCTCGCCAACCACCTCTACGGCTACGTCGCCGCCTGAGTCTGCACCCGCCCGGCCGGATCCACCCCGGCCGGGCATCACTCCCGAACCCCGGAGAACACCATGTCCAAGACCACCACCCCCGCCCTCGAACCCGCCGCCGCCCGGCGTCTGGTCAGCCAGTTGCAGCTGCTGGAGGGCGACCTCCTGCGGACCCAGGTCAGCCGCGCCGAGGCCTGGAAGGTCCAGGCCGACCGCAAGCACGAGGACCTCGTCTGCCGCGCCGGCGCTGGCGCCAACAACCTGCGCCGGGCGGTGAAGGCCTGGGACCAGGCCTTGCCAGCCCTCCAGCGCGCCATCCAGGCGGCCAACGGGCGCCTCGGCGTTACACCGGCCAAGGCCGAAATTGCCGCCGCACAACCGGCTAAAAACGCCAAGCGTGAGAAGGCGGCCGACAGCAAGCCGGCTGAGCCGAAGGGCCTCTCCGGCCTGGACGCCGCTGCCCAGGTCCTGCGCGAGGCCGGCGAGCCCATGAACGCCCAGGAGCTGATCACCAAAATCCTCGAGCGCGGCCTGTGGACAACCGAGGGCAAGACCCCGGCCGCGACGATCTACGCGGCCATGATCCGCGAGATCACGGCCAAGGGGTCGACCAGCCGCTTCCAGAAGGTCGAGCGCGGCCGCTTCGCCGCCGCCGGCTGAAAGCTCCCACTGGAGCATGACCTCCCCACCTCGGCCCCATGGGTCGAGGTTCGGTCGTTGATGGGGTGGCATAGCAAGCGAGTTCAAGCGTCCAGGCCCCCGGCGGGCGAGGCTGATGATGCACCGGTTTTCCCCTGCGGAACGCGACTGGATGTCCTTGCGGTACATGGGTAACACATCCAGCAGTACCCCACGGAGACAGCCATGCCCGCCCACCACGACATCCTCGACCTCGACGAGATCCTGCGCGACTACGAGCCCGACGCCGCCCCGGCTGACCGGGTGCGAACCGCCCAGGCCCTGATCAGCGCTGCCATCGGCGTGCTCGACCAGGTCGCCCGCGAAACCAAGGACCGCCACGCGCGGGCCTACCTGGTCGACCAACTCGAAACCCTGGTCAGCAACGACCATGGTTTCCTGAGTAGCGGCTTCACCCTGGGTGCCTGGATCGAGCAGCTTGAGAACGGCGACGACGAGGACGACGAGTAGCGCCGGACGCATTACGCCTCCCCAGCGACCCCGGCCAGCGCCGGGGTCTGTTCGTTGGTGGCGGCGGTGAGGCGCTGCGCCTGCTTGCCGGTGAACTGCTCCCAACGCTTCACGATCACATCGCAGTACCGGGGATCGAGTTCCATGAGCCGGGCGTGGCGTCCGGTTTGTTCGGCGGCGATGATGGCGGTGCCGGAGCCACCAAAGGGATCGATCACCACACCGCCGGACGCGCAGGAGTTCTGGATCAGGTACAGGAATAACGGCACCGGCTTCATCGTCGGATGCTCGCCGTTGCGGCTGGGCTTGTCGAACTCCAGCACCGTGGTCTGGCTGCGATCCGAGAGCCAGGTGTGCGCGGCGCCGTCCTTCCAGCCGTAGAGGCAGGGTTCGTGCTTCCACTGGTAATCCTGCCGGCCGAGCACCAGAGAGGATTTTTTCCAGATCAGGCACTGCCGCACGGTCAGACCGATATCGGCGCAGGCGCCGCGCACGGTCAGGCCCTCCGAGTCGGCGTGCCAGCAGTAGAACGCACCGCCCGGCCGTAGGACCGCGACGGCGCAGCCCAGGGTGGCGACCAGGAACTTCCGGTACGAAGCGTCGTCCATATCATCATTGGCGATGGTCATGGCCGCATCGGTGCCACCCTCGTAGGCGACGTTGTAGGGGGGATCGGTCAGCAGCAGGTCTGCCTGCCCGCCGTCCATGAGCTTCGCCACCTGTTCCGGTTCGGCGCTGTCGCCGCAGAGCAGGCGGTGGTCACCAAGCACCCACAGGTCGCCAGGCTGGGTCAGGGTCTGCCCAGCATCCGGCACCGGCGGCACCTCGTCTGGGTCGGTCAGCCCGTCCTTCACGCCAGGATCCAGGAGGCGCGCGAGTTCTTCCTGGTCGAAGCCGAGCATCCCCAGGTCGAGATCGAGATCGCTGCCCTCCAGCGCCTTCAACTCGAGGCCGAGCTTGTCGAGATCCCATTCCGCGATCTCGCCGGTCTTGTTGTCGGCGATGCGCAGGGCACGGATCTGGTCGGCGGACAACTCAGCAGCGACATGAACCGGCACCTCGGCGAGTCCGAGTTGCTTGGCGGCCCGCCAGCGGGTGTGGCCGATGACGATGATGCCCTCGGCGTCGACTACGATCGGCTGGCGGAAGCCGAACTGGCGGAGGCTCTCGGCCACCGAGGCCACGGCGTCATCGTTCAGCCGGGGATTGTTCTCGTAGGGGCGGATGGAGTCGATGGGGCGGGAGGCGATGTGCATGTGGCGATCCTGGGGTAGCGGGTTAGAAGCCATGAAGCCGGTCAGCCTTAATCCGGGGAGATTTTCACATGCCGGCCATTGATCTCGTGTTGCGCACGCCTGCGGACGATGGGGACCGAAAGTTGCTCGCGGATGTCCACCGAGTGGGCTGGCACCTGGTCGGCGTGGATGCGGAAGCGGATCCAGCGCTGCCTCCGTTCATGTTCTCGGTCGGCATGTACTACTCGCTGGGCTGCCCTGAATTTGTGGTGGTAGGACTGCCTCATGCGGCGGCCATGGGGTTGATTAATAACATTGGCGACGCCGTGCGTGGAGGCCGCAGGGTTGAATGTGATGTGCCCCAATCTGATTTTGTTGCCAACTTCGATATCGTGCTGAAGCCCGTGGAGGAAACGAACTACCGCGAGTACCTGGGGTTTGGCCTCTGGTTTTATAAGTTGCTGCCACACCGCTTTCCGTGTTGGCAGGTGTTCTGGCCGGATCGTGAGGGTCGCTTCCCCTGGAACGCGGGATGCCAGCCAGCGATCGTGGCCTTGCAGACCGACTTGACGAATCCGGACAGGTCCGGAAAAGTGAGTTGATTCTTGCGGCTGTTCCCTTGGGCATCTGGAAGCCCATTCGGCGGGGGAGGACCCAAGCGATGTGGTGAAAGTGGACACTCGGCGTGCGGTCATGTGCTGCTCGGTTTCTGGTTCCCACCTCGCGGTTCCGGTTCCCGGTTCCCACCTCCATGTGGGAACCACCCCATCCGGTTCCGCGGTTCCCACCTCCCTCCCGCGCCCCCTATAGGGGAGCGCGAGGAGGAGTGGGAACCGCGACCGGGAACCGCTCGAACGAGAACTCGGGAACCGTCGGGAACCGCTCGGGAACCGCTCGGGAACCGCCACGGGAACCGCAATCAGGGAGGTCATGCGTCATCCGAGGGCGTGGGGATTTTGGACAGGCGCAGGGCTTCACAGGCGGTCTCCTTGCGGCAGCCGACGAGGTCGCGCAGCTCGGTAGCGGTGATGGCGGGGTTCTCCCGAGCGAGGCGGACGGCCTTGGCGAGGGGTGCTTCGCCCTGGCTCCCAGGCTGCCCGACGAGCTTGGCGCCTCGCGGTCCTTCCCAGGCCACAACCGCACCCTCCTCGACCAGTTCCTCCATGACCAGTTCGACGTCAGCCTTGCGCAGCTTGGGCTGCTCGGCGCGGAGCTTGGCGCAGACCAGGTCGTAGGCAGAACCCTGGGAGCGAGGCCCCTTGGCGACGACCTCCAGGAGCGCGCCACGGATGGCCTCGGTATCGACGCCAGGGGCGGGTTGGCCCGGCTCATGGCCGTCGTACTCCTCGCCCGCTTGCGACCAGACGATACGTGGCATGTCGCTGACGCCCTCGGTGAAGGGATCCGGCCAGTGGAAGCGCCAGGTCCAACCCTGCTCGTCGATCTTACCCAGGTTGGACTTCACCACTCGGAACCAGCGATCGCCGTCGTGCATGCCTTTGTCGAGTAGTGCTGCGACGCGCACGCCGGCAGTCATCTGCGCCGAGCCGGCGATCGCGTCCATAGGATCGCCATCGCCCTGTCCGGTCTTGCGCAGGTGCGCCACGACGACGACGGCCGCTCCAGTTTGGCGAGCCAGCCGGGTGAGGGAGTCGAGCAGGAGGCGGACGTCCTGGGCGGCGTTCGCATCGGTGCCTGCGGGCGCGAAGGCGGCGAAGGTGTCCACCACGATCAAATCGAAGGCATGGTTGGTCGTCGCCTCGATCAGCAGGTGGATGTGGGCCGCGAGGTCGATGGGCGAGCCGGTGGCGGTGTTGGCGAACACCGACCAGCACACGCGGGAGAGGTCGGCCTTGGCAGCGCGCAGGCGCGGCAGCAGGACGCAACTGGCGTCATCCTCGCGAGCCAAAAGCAGGACCTTGCCAGGCCGATGGTTGGAGCCATCGGGCATCGGCTGACCTGCCGAGACGCGGGCGGCCAGGTCGCAGATCAGGAACGACTTGCCGAGGCCCTGCTTGCCGCCGATGAGCGACAGCATCCCGCGCGGGATCACGCCAGGCCATAGCCAGGCGATCTCGCGCTCGGGGGTCTCAGAGAAGGCTTGGAGATCGAAGGTCAGGAGGTGGCTGGCTGCCGGCATCAGGCCGGAGAGGTCCACGTCGCCGACCGGCTCAGGGGGAGCGCCATAGCCGCTGCGCCGCAGTTCGGTGGCGGCTGCCTGGAAGTCGCCAGCGTGCTCCAGCAGGGCGTAGACTGCGAACGGGCTGTAGGCGCGGTTGGGCTCGAAGGGAGCGGCATTGGACGAGAAGGCGTAGAACACCCCGTCCTTGAGCGTCGCCGAGGTGCTGCCGGTCTTGCCCGGCCGGCACCAGTGCTGGTTGGCGCCGTCCTGGACCAGCGACCAGCTATGGTGCTCAAGCAGCGCGGCGACGTCGGCCCGGTGGTTGAACTCGTCGCCGGGCCGCTGGCCGTCGCTGGCAACCGGCTGCGGATCGACGGGTTCCGGCAGGACCGCGTTGAGCGACCAGGCGCAGCGCAGGAGGACATCGCGTTCAGTTGCGGTGAGGACCGGCAGCGCCGTGAACTCGCCCTGCATGAGCTGGTAGCCAGTCGAGGGCGCGCACAGGAACAAACCACCTTCGCCGCGCGTCTCGATCATTGTCAGCAGGATGTGCCAGCGGCCCTCGCGGTCCTTGCGCGGTTTGTAGGACTTGCCGAAGCGTACGATCTCGGCCGGACCATCGAGATCCTCCCGGCGCTGCGCCAACTTGAGATTGCCGCAGACCGGCTCGAGCGAGCGGTAGACGACATGCCAACCGCCCGAGGGACTGGTCTCCACCATCAGGCGATCGAGGAGGTTTGGCGCTTCAGTCGAGACGAGCTTCGACCAGGCGGCGAAAGCTTCGCCGGCGCAGTCGAAGTCGATCAGTTCGAGATTCCCCGACACCGCCCCGCAGATGAGGCAGCAGGCCGGGTGCGGATTGGCGAACCAGGCATCGACCTCGGCAACAGTCGGCAGCCGCGCCTGGTAGTCCTTCCAGGCACCTAATGCGGGCCGCTTCTCCGGCATGCGTGCCGGCAGCACGCACAGGCCGGAGGAACGATAGCCACGCGCGGCATCAGCGAGGCTGCCCGTCATCATCAGTGCAGTTCCGGATCCTGGGCTGCCAGGGTGAACGGAAGGATCATGGTATCTGCGGTCGTGCTCCCGTAGATCGTGCGCAGGCGCAGCACGAAGACGTGACCATGACTGCAACGGAATGAGAGGCCGATGGCAGAGCCGCCCTCGGCCGCCGGCGCGGTTGGATTCAGGCGCACGCCATCCTGGTCCACCGCCAGGCTGCCGCGCAGCCCGGCAAGCGAGATGCAGTCGACAGCGGTGGGGATGACCTTGGCATCCCGGCACACCGGACAGGTCAGGCGCCCGCGCAGCGGTTCGGGGGCGGCGTAGATGGTGGCGATGGTGAGGTTCATGGGTGTTCCAGGTTAGAATGGAGGCTCGTCATCGTAGGCCGGCAACGATGCCGTCCGGGCGAATGCCGGTTCGTCGCGGTCATCACCAGCTTCACGCTGATCCGGCTTCGGCCCCAGGTGGTGGTCGGTGATGCGCTCGAAATCTTCGCCGGCGACGGTGCGAACCGTTATCTGCGTCGCTGGAGCCAGTGCCCCATCGGACGCGAGACGGCAGGCTTCAGCGCTCGTCGCGGGCACGGGCAGAGGGCTGCGCGCTCGCCACCACGCCTCGGCCTTGCTGCGGGCGAAGCCACTGTGCTCAAAGCACACCCATTCGTTATGGAACTGGTTGAGGCTGACCTCGTACTCGACGCGCAGGGTCTTCGGCGCCTCGGGTGGCGCACCTCGCTTCTGGTGGACCGCGTAGAAGATGTCGCGGATGGCGTACTCGGTGGTGGTCACTTGGCCGGAGAGCACGCCGGCCGAGGACGCTTCGCGTTCGTGCTTGTCACGCTCCGGCGGCGGGAACTGGTAGCCGCATTGCGGACAGATGGAGAATCCAGCGGCGATGACCGCCTGGCACTGCGGGCACTCCTTCGCCGGGGCCTCGCCTTCACCGCGATCGTCCTGCGCCGCGAGCCGCAGGGCATCAACCGGGCCATGCCGCAGGACGTTGCCGCCGAAGTCGAGCACCAGGCAGTCGTCCTTGCCAGGCGCGAGGCGGAAACCGCGTCCGACCATCTGGTAATAGAGGCCGGGAGACATGGTCGGCCGTAGCAGTGCCACACAGTCCACCTG
>Ga0105046_10012360_pt1 | contig 13248 bp, 8 predicted proteins | sample MAT03_FD_78385 | JGI IMG/M metagenome (GOLD analysis project Ga0105046, IMG submission 78385) | Freshwater microbial communities from Lake Fryxell liftoff mats and glacier meltwater in Antarctica - MAT-03 (megahit assembly) | ecosystem: Environmental > Aquatic > Freshwater > Ice > Liftoff... | reverse complement strand
GACGACGCGCGCCGCCGTGCAGGCCACGTGGAGTGCGCTCCGCACCCGCTGATGCCTGGCTTGAGACGGGTCGGGTAGGGTAGGGCCGTGGTCTAAAAGACGGTGCCGTCGCTGTCGATGGCGATGGGCGGGCCGCCGCCGGGGCGGCGTTCGTGGGCGACCTGGCGGCCGGCGTGCCAGGTGCCGCCCTCGAGGATGCGGGCGAGGGGGAGCTGGTCAGGGGTGACGTGGAGACGCTCGCGGACGGCGTCGGCGACCCAGTCGAGGAGGGCGACGGTGAGGGCGCGCCACTCGACGATGACCTCGTCGTCGACCCGGTGGACGTCGCGGGTGACGCCCTCGTAGCGGGGGACGATGGCGCCGAGATCGACGAGGAGGCCGCCATTGCGGTACTCGGGGAGGCCGGTCATGGCGCCGGGCTGGACCACCTTGACGCCGCCCAGCTCGAGCGGCTCGAACAGCGAATATGCGAGCCACTGCGAGAGGTGGTGAAAGGGCACCAAACCCGCCGAGGGGCCGATGCCGCCGGCGGCCGGGTGATGCCAGCAGTCGCCGAGGTTGACGCCGCCCAGCTCGATGCGACCTGGCCAGATCGGGCCGAGGCCCTCGAGCAGATCGCCGAGCAGGTCGGCGGCGCGGACCTCGGTGCCGCGCGCCCGCAGCGCATGCAGGAGGCCGCTGGGACGTCCGCCCGGAAACAGCGCCGCGTTGCGGTCGATGGTCTCGCCCAGGCGGCGCATCAACTGGCCGCGTCCCGCGACGCCGACCAGCGGGTTGGTCGCGCCAACCTGGAAGGCGCGTGCCAGATCGTCGTCGTCGAAGGAGCGCAGCGCCGCCGCGTCGGCCCGCAGCGGCGACAGCGGATCGGCCGAGAATAGGCCGCCTTCGAACGCGCGCAGGCTGGCCACCGCCAGGCCCTCGGAGCGCGCCAGTTGCTGGCCGGTCGAGGCCTCGCGGTAATGCCACGCTTCGCCGGCGCCAGCGTCGAGCAGCACGCTCACCACGACCAGATCGATCAGCGACTCGGCCGCGGCCAGCCCGCCGCCTACCGTCGCGGCCAGCGAGCCGACCCGGTCGACGCCGCCGGCCCGGAAGTGGCCCAGTCGGCCGTGGACCGGAATGCGCAGGTTCGGGTAGTTCTGCCGCGTCACCGCAATGACACGCTCGGCCACCGCCTCGATGCGCGTGCGATCGACGCGGAAGTGCCGCAGCTCGCCCAGCAAGCCGGCCTCGAGGACGTTGGTGGCCCGCACCCGGATCGCCAGCGGCGAGCGCAGGTACGCCACCGCGGTCGTGGCGTCGGCAGAGGTGGCCGGCGCGATGAAGCCACTGCCCAGGTCGTAGCCGCTCATGAGAGGCCGCGTCCCTTCGCCGGCGACAGCTCGACGACGGCCGCCGTCGGGCCCATCGGCGACGTGGCATCCGCGCTGCGGCGGGTGCTGGCGAGCGGCTTGGCGACCTCGGGATGCGAGGGCTGCTTGATCGGCGTCGTGGACATGCGGGAGGCCGTCGATGCTGGCACACGGCGCGCGGCCGGTAAAGCGCCTCTACCTGGGCAGCACGCGCGTGCGCACCAGCAGCGTGCGCCGCTCGCGCGGCTTGGCGGCGTCGTCGGGCTCGACCGCGACCGCCAGCCCGAACTCGTAGGTGCGCGTCGGCATGAGCGCGCCGGTGACCGTCTGCATCGTCGCGGTGCCCTGGGCCGACACCGTCGCGGTGCCCCGGGGCACGGCCTGCGTGAACGGCACGACCGACACCTCCGACACCACGACCGCGCGCGGCCCCTTGCGCGCGCTGAGCCGCGACGTGACGACGATCTCGACGTCGTGGTCGAGCACCTGTCCCGGCGAGCGCGAGGTCCAGATCGCGCCGACGCCGACGGGCTCCTTGGGTAGCACCGTGAAGGCCGACATCGACTGCACCAGCTGCGCGACCACCGACGGCGTGGTCGGGGTCGGATGATCGACGCGCACCGCGCGCCGCAGCACCTGGCCGTCGCGCCCGACGATGGCCTCGTAGATCATGCCGTGGACCGACTCGAGCTGTTCGGCGAGCTGCGGCGTCGCGGTCGGCCCCGACGCCGCGATCGACGCCAGCGTGAAGCGATAGCGGTAGCTGCCGTCGGGCTCGAGGGCCTCGACGCGCCCGGTGCCGCGCAACGTCATCGTCGGATGCGGCTGCTCGACCGGCTTGCTGGCGCCCTTGCCGGTGGTCTCCGAGCGGGTGCTGCCGTCGATGACGTAGGTGACGTCCTGCTCGGCGCCGACGGCGGCGACCAGCTCGACGACCGCGCGCTTGCCCTTGCCCGGGCTCACCAGCGTGACCGGTTCGGGCTCGGCCGCGACGTCGAGGCGGAACGGCCCCGACGGCGCCGGGGCCGGCGCGTCGCCCCAGCCCAGCGCCGACAACAAGATGCCCTGGCTGCGATAGGCGGCGAGGCCACCGACCAGCCCGTCCTTGGCGTTCATGCACAAGACCGACGAGACGGTCTCGGTGCCGGCGGTGTTCTCCTCGCTGAGGCACCAGGTGTCGCCGCGCGAGATCGCGTCGATCGTGGCCTGGACCCGGATCGGTCGGGTGCCGGGCTGGTCGACGATGCGGCTGTCGTGGATGGGCGCGGGCTTCGCGGCCAGGCGCATCGGGTGGCGCGCCATGAGCGTCGTCAGCTCGTCCTCGGTGACCGGGGCCGGCTCGATGACCCCTGCGTTCGACGTGATCCACAAGCCGTCGTCGGTGGCGACCACGCCGTAGCCGGGCAGCGCGCTCGCGACCGGCCCGAGGTCCTGGCTCGCGGTGCAGTCGAGCGTGGCGACCACCGCGGCCGGAAAGCGCTGCACGCCGCTGACGTCGCAGGTCACGGCTGGCTGCGGCCCGGCGCCGATCCACGTCTTGGTCGGCAAGGTCCAGCGCGCGCCGCTTTCGAACAGGCGCGCGTACGGTGCGTCGGGCTCGACGGCGAACCCGGTCTGGACCTGGTCTTCACCCTCGCCTCCGAAGCTGGCCGGCATGGTGAGAGGCGGAGCCTCGACGGTGCTGCCGCCACACGCGGCGAGAAGCACGACAACGATCACGCGCGGACGCATGCCGGCACGCTACCATCGCGCGTGGGTATGGTCGCGCTGCCGTTCACGCCGCCGGAAGAGTTCGATGACTACGTCATCGTCCGCCCGCTCGGGGTCGGCCGCATGGGCCAGGTCTATCTCGCCGAGGACAGCGTCTTGGCGCGCGCGGTCGCGATCAAGTTCATCGCGGGCGTGCCCGATCTGACCGCGCGGCGCCGGTTCCTCCTCGAGGCGCGCGCGACCGCGCGCATCCAGCACCCGAACGTGGTGACCGTGTATCGGGTCGGCGAGGTCGCTGATCGTCCGTACCTGGTGAGCGAGCTGGTGCGGGGCCACGCCCTCGACGAGCTGCCGCGCCCGCGCCCGTGGCTCGAGGTGCTCACGCTCGGCGTCGAGCTGGCCCGCGGGCTGGCGGCCGCCCATCGCCGCGGCGTCGTGCACTGCGACGTGAAGCCGCAAAACGTCATGGTCGGCGACGACGGCGTGCCGAAGCTGGTCGACTTCGGGCTCGCGCGGGTGGTGCAGGATCGCGACGCGACCCGGAGCGGGCTGGTCGGCACGCCCGACTACATGGCGCCCGAGGTGTGGGCCGGCGACGACCCCACGCGGCGTGCCGACGTGTACTCGCTTGGCGTCGTGCTCTACGAGTTGTGCTGCGGCACCACGCCGTTCGCCGAGGTCGCGCCGGCCGAGCTGGCCGCAGCGGTGGTCGGACGCGAGGCCCCGTCGCTGCGCGAGCGTGCGCCCGCGACCGATGCCCGCCTGGTCGCGATCATCGAGCGTTGCTTGAACCGCGATCCCGAGGAGCGCTATCCGAGCGCCGAGGAGCTGCGCGACGCGCTCGAGCTGTTGGTGCGGCACCGCGACGCGGTTGGCGTGCCGACCGGCAACCCGTACCGGGGCCTGCGACCCTTCGAGGCCAGCCACCGCGCCATGTTCTTCGGCCGCAGCCTGGAGATCGGCGCGATCGTCGAGCGGCTGCGCACCGAGGCGATGGTGATCGTGGCCGGCGACTCCGGCGTCGGCAAGTCGTCGCTGGTGCGGGCCGGGGTCATCCCCGCGATCCTCGAGCGCGAGGCTGGCTTCGTCGGCGTGACCATCGTGCCGGGCGCGCGTCCGCTGACGACGCTGGCCACGGCGCTCGATTCGCCCGGCCTGGTGGACGCCCTCGTCGACGATCCCGCCGAGCTGGCGCGCACGCTGCGGCGCGTTGCGGGCGCGGGCGGGCTCCTGCTCTTCATCGATCAGCTGGAGGAGCTGGTCACGCTGGGCGATCCCGGCGAGGTGGCCGCGCTCGCCGCCGGCCTGGCCCGGCTCGACGGCGGCGTGCCGGGCGTGCGGGTGATCGCGACCGCGCGCGCCGATTTCCTGTCGCGGCTCGCCGCGCTACCGCAGCTCGGGCCCGAGCTGGCCCGGCTCCTGTACTTCGTCGCGCCGCTGCCGGCCGAGCGGCTGCGCGAGGTCATCGTCGGGCCGGCCCAGGCCGCCGGGGTGCGCTTCGAGTCCGACGCGATGGTGGCCCGGCTCGTCGAGTCGACGGCCGCGGCGGGCAGCGGTGGCCTGCCGCTCCTGTCGTTCGCGCTCGCCGCGCTGTGGGAGGAGCGCGACGTCAGCGCCGGCGTGATCGGCGAGGTGGCGCTGGCCGCGGTCGGCGGTGTCGACGGCGCGCTCGCCCGTCACGCGGACGCGGTGCTCAGCGCTCTGCCGCCGAGCGGACGCGCGGTGGCTCGCCGCATCCTGGCCCGGCTGGTCACCACCGTCGGCACCCGCGCCCGTCGTCGGGCCGACGAGCTGGTGCTCGACGACGCTGGCCGCACCGTCCTCGAGGCGCTGGTCCGGGGCCGGCTGCTGGTGATCCACGACGCGGCCGGCGACGCGCTCTACTACGAGCTCGCGCACGAGGTGCTGGTGACCGGCTGGGCCACGCTGCGCGAGTGGCTCGAGCTCGACGGGGAGCAGCGGGCCCAGCGCGAGCGGCTGGGCGCCGCCGCCAGCGAGTGGCACCGGCTGGGCCGGCGCAGCGAGGCCACCTGGCGGGGCCGCCAGCTCGCCAGCGCGCGCGAGCTCGACCGCACCACCCTCACCCCGCGCGAGCGCGACTTCGTGCGGGCGTCGATCCGCGCCGATCGTCGTCGGCGGTGGTCGATGCGCGTCATCGTCTTGGGCGCGCTCGCCGTGGTGGCGGGCGGCTACGTCGTGCAGCGCGGGCTCGCGCAGCGTCGCGTCGATCGCGCGGTCGCCGTCGAGCTCCGGGCCGCCGTCGCCGCCCGCACCGTCGCCGATGCCGCGCTCGTCGTCGCCCGCACCGAGAGCCTCGACGCCTTTGCCGCGTTCGATCGCGGCGACCCCATTGCCGGCGAGAGCGCGTGGCAGCGCGTGCTGGCGGCCCGGCTCGAGGCCGATCGCGAGCTGCGCGCCGTGGCGGCCCGGCTCGAGGCTGCGCTGGCCCGCGATCCCGGGCGCACCGACGTGCGCGGTCGGCTCGGCGACGCGCTCTACGATCGCGCGGTGCTCGCCGAGCAGACGCAGACCCTCGCGCTGCGCGACGAGCTGGTCTCTCGCCTGCCCGCCAACGATCCCGGCGGTCAACGGCTCGCGCGCTGGCGCGCCCTCGGCGAGCTCGCGGTCACCACGCCGCCCGGCACCCGGGTCACCGTCGAGCCCGGAGCCCACGTCGTGCCGGCCAGCGGCGGCGTCGCGCTGGCGCCCGGCAGCTACGTCGTCACCGCCACCAGCGCGGCCGGCGACGTCGAGCGCGACCCGGTCGTGATCACCCGCGGCGCGAGCTCCGCGCTCGCGCTCGACCCGCCGCCAGCGTCGACCATCCCGCCCGGCTTCGTCTTCATCCCGGCCGGCACCACCGCCTTCGGCATCGCCGGCAACGACGACGCCCGCCGCAACTTCTTCAAGACCGCGCCGCAGCACGAGCGCGCGGTCGCCGCGTTCTTGGTCGGACGCGACGAGGTCACCGTCGGCGAATGGCTCGGGTTCGTCGAGTCACAGCCGGTCGCGCGCCGCGACGAGCTGCTGCCGGCGGCCGACGCCAAGGTCGGCGCGAGCGGCGGGCTCGCGGTCACGCGCGACGCGCGGGGCTGGCGCTACATGATCGAGGCCGGCCAGGCGCGCTACGAGGCCGGGTGGGGCGAGCCGATTTCCTATCGGGGCCGCGCCGAGCATGCGCGCCAGGACTGGCGGCGCTTCCCGGTCACCGGCATCACCGCGATCGCAGCCGAAGAGTACGCCGCGTGGCTGGCGTCGACGGGAGCCGTGCCGGGCGCGCGGCTGTGTACCGAGCTCGAGTGGGAGCGCGCAGCCCGCGGCGTCGACGGGCGCAACTATCCGCGCGGCGACCAGCTCGACGTCGAGGACGCCAACATCGACACCGCGCACGGCCACGACCACGTCGGCCCCGACGAGGTCGGTAGTCATCCGCAGGGCGCGTCGGTGTTTGGCCTCAACGACATGTCGGGCAATGCGTTCGAGTGGACCCAGGCATCGCCGGGCACCGAGTACGTGATCCGAGGTGGCAGCTTTGCCCACGATCGCGTCACCGCCCACCTGGGCAATCGCAATGTGAGCTATGCCCGCATGCGCGACTCGACGCTGGGCCTTCGACTCTGTGCCACCCCGATGGAAAAACATCCCTAACAGATCAGGCGATCTGGTCGAATCACAGATCATGAAGTTTTTCCCCTTCCTCGCACTATCGTTGCTGGCTGCCGGGTGCCTCGACGACGCTGAGCTCGAGGTCGAGACCTCGGCACAGGAGCTCATCGCCCTGAACGGCGTGAATCTGAACGGCGTGAACCTCAACGGCGTGAACCTCAACGGCGTGAACCTGAACGGCGTGAACCTGAACGGCGTGAACCTCAACGGCGTGAACCTCAACGGCGTGAACCTCAACGGCGTGACCTTGAGCGGCTCCCAGCTCACCGTGAACAACGCCAGCATCGTCGTCGGGACGACCTTTCAGGGCGCGCTCGCCAACGGCACGCTCTTGCCGCTGCGGGTCGACGGCATCACCCGCGGCGTCGGCAGCAACAGCGACGTCGTGATGTACCGCATCACCTATACGACCTCGACCGGCCAGCGTGAGCTGTGCGGCACCAACGCCTCCCCTACGCTCGCGCTCGCGGTGCCCGGCACCTGGAACTACGCGCAGGGCGTCGCGGGCGGCGGTGCCTACACCGCGTCGACCACGAAATTCACGTTCGGCTGCCGGCTCACCGCGATCGCGAAGTGCGTCGAGATGGGCTACAAGCCGTGGCGCGGCTACACGACGCACCTCGCCAGCTGCACGCGCGCCCTGCGCGGCGAGTTCTGCGGCGACGGGCAGCCCTACACCGTCGATGGCACGACCATCAACATCTACGATGCCGTCAACGTCCAGGCCGACACCGAGGCCTGGGATGTGGAGGGCGAGTGGAGCCCGGCCGGCGCCGCGTGCATCTCGTCGAAGAAGGTGACGCGCTTCTACCAGGCCACCGCGGTCCGCCCGACCTGCCTCGAAACGCTCAAGCTCAAGACTTGCCCCGGCCTCGGCTCCGTGGCGAAGATTCGAACCGAGCTGCCGCCGGTCAACTGACCTGTGGACGGCCCGGAATCAAGATGCCGTCATCCCGGGTATCCATCGTCGAGATCGCGACCGAGCGCGTCCACACCGTCGGTCGGCGCACCCGGATCGGGCGCGGGCCCGACGCTGACATCCGCCTCGACGATCCGATGGTGTCGCTCGCCCACGCCGATCTGATCCGCAATGACGACGGCACGCTCACGGTGATCGACCTGGGCAGCCGCCACGGCACCTTCGCCGGCCGCCAGCGCACCACCCAGGCCCTCCTGCGCAACGGCGACGAGCTGCTGATCGGCCCGGTCGCGCTGCGGGTCGCGGTGGCCGCGGTCGCCGACGACGCCGACGAGCTGCGCCGCCTGCGCGCGGTCGTCGAGCTGGCCCGGGTCATCGGCGTCGAGCACGATGTCGACACGCTCCTGGGCCGGGTGATCACCACGCTGATGCAGCTGGTGCCGGCCGATCGAGCCGCGGTCGTGGTCTACGACTCGCGCTCGCGCACGCCCCAGTGGACGGTCACGCGCGATCGCATCCCGGGCCGGCCGCCGCTGGCGATCTCGACGAGCGTGCTGAGCCAGCTGATGGCCGATCCCCGGCCGTTCCTGCGCACCGAGCTCGACACCGACGCGCTCGATCGATCGCAGAGCCTGCTCGCGCAGGACGTGCGCTCGCTGATGGTGGTGCCGTTGCTCTACCAGGCCACCACCGCCGAGTGGCTCGGCGTCATCCACCTCGACTGCCAAGGCGATGGGCCGCGCTTCCGCGACGCCGATCTCGAGCTGGTGGTCGCGGTCGCGAGCCAGGCCGCGCTCGCGATCAAGAACGCGCTCCTGGTCGCGCAGATCCAGACCGTGCGCGACGAACAGTGGCACCGCCTCGAGCGCGTCGTCCATCACCTGCCGGTCGGCGTGGTCGTGCTCGACAACCAGCACCGCTGCGTGCTCGCCAACCCGTGGGCGATGGCGCGGCCGACGCTACTCGGCGCGCTTGCGCCCGGCGAGGTGGTCACGGCGCTGGTCGGCCTCGAGCCGGGGCGCCTCACCGCGGCCGACGCGCCGCTCACCGTCACCGTCGACCAGCGCACGCTGACGATGGCCACCGCGATCGCCGGCGATGGTAGCGAGACCGTCGTGGTGCTGGCCGACGTGACCGAGCAGCGCGCCGGCGAGGACCGCGCCGCCCACCAGGATCGCCTGATGCTCCTCGGGCAGCTGGCCGGCGGCGTCGCCCACGACTTCAACAACCTGCTGTCGGTGATCCTCAACTACGCCAGCTTCCTCGAGGCCGACCTCGAGCAGCCCACGATGAAGGACGACGCCAAGCAGATCCTCCACGCCGCCAACCGGGCCGCCGAGCTGACGCGCCAGCTGCTCGCGTTCAGCCGGCGCGATAGCGCCACGCCCACGGTCGTCGACGTCGGCAAGCTCATCCGCGGCCTCGAGCGCACGCTGGGCCGCACGCTGGGCGAGCAGGTCCAGCTGGTCACCTCGATCGCCGACGGGCTGCCGCCGGTGCGCATCGATCCCGGTCAGCTCGAGCAGGTGATCATGAACCTGCTCGTCAACGCGCGCGACGCGATGCCCGACGGTGGGCTGGTCTCGCTGCGCGTCATGCGCGCGATCAAGACGCCGCACCTCGTGCTCGAGGTCCGCGACAACGGCCCGGGCATCGCGCCCGAAATCGCCCGGCGGGTGTTCGAGCCGTACTTCACGACCAAGGCGCTCGGCAAGGGCACCGGCCTCGGCCTCGCCATGGTGCATGGCATCGTGCAGCAGGCCGGCGGCGACATCACCGTCCAGTCTCAGCCCGGGCGCGGTGCGCTGTTCCGCATCCTCCTGCCGTCGACGACCGCGGAGCTCACCGCCGAGCCGGTCACCGCGGTCTCGGTCGCGGTGCAAGGCGCCACCGTCTTGGTGGTCGACGACGATGACGGGGTGCGCCGCCTCAGCGAGCGCATCCTCAAGCAGGCCGGCTACGTGGTGGTGTCGGCGCTGTCGGGGCCGGCCGCCCTGGCCTTCGCGAGCGAGCATCCCGGCGTGATCGATCTGTTGCTCAGCGACATGGTGATGCCGGGCATGTCGGGCCGCGAGCTGGCCCACGCCCTCGTCGAGCAGCGGCCCGGGATCAAGGTGCTGTTCATGTCGGGCTACGATCCCGGCGCGACCGCGCCCCGCCAGAAGCTCATCGCCAAGCCGTTCAGCCGTCAGGCCTTGCTCGACGCGGTGTCCGAGGCGATGGGGTTGTCGGCGTAAGCGGCGCGGCAGCTCGCGATCGCGTGCACCAGGTCAGCGGCGAGCGGCACGTCGACGGAGATCGCCGGCCCGCCGAACGGGTGGGCGAGCCCGAGGTGCGCGGCGTGGAGCGCGAGCCGGTGCAGCTCGTGCTGGGTGCGGAAGATGCGGTTGTGCTCGCCCTTGCCGTACTTCACATCGCCGATGAGCGGACAGGCCAGGTGCTTGAGGTGCCGACGGATCTGGTGATAGCGGCCGGTGTGCGGGTGAGCCTCGACGAGGGCGTAGCGGCCGAAGACCTCGCGCCGCCAGATCGCGGTGACCGCCGGGACCCGGGCGCCGCCGTCCTCGCACGGGATCGGGTAGTCGAGCACGACGTGCTCGGGCGGATGACCGCGGGTGATCGCGAGGTAGCGCTTGTCGACGGTGCCGGCGCTGAACGCGGCGGCGGCGGCGGCGGCGGCCTCGGCGTCGAGCGCGAACAGCACCGCGCCCGACGCGCCGCGATCGAGGCGGTTGACGATCCACACGTAGGCGTCGAGCTGGTCGCGCACCCGCTGGAGCAGCGGCACGTCGTCGTCACCTGCGCCGGCGCCCAGGCCGCGATGCACGACCACCCCGGCTGGCTTGTCGACGACGGCGTAGCGCTCGTCGCGCCAGACGATCACTGCGGCAGGCCGAGATGCGCGCGGAAGAACTCGATCTGGCGGGTCATCAGCGCGGCCTCGGCGGTGGGGTCGGCGACCATGTGCGTCGTCGACAAGGTCAGCAGATCGAACGGCTTGCCGGCGTTGAAGAGCGCCTCGGCCAGCGCCAGCGTGTTGACCAGATAGACGTTGTCGTCGGTGAGGCCGTGGATCAGCAAGAGCGGGATCGACAGCTTCGCGGCGTTGTGGACCGCGCTCGTGCGGTCGTAGCGCGCGGCGTTGTCGGCGGGCGTGCCCATGTAGCGCTCGGTATAGGCGGTGTCGTAGAAGCGCCAGTCGGTCACCGGCGCGCCGGCGATCGCGGCCTTGAACACGTCGGGCCGCAGCTCGGCGGCCATCGCCGCGAAGTAGCCGCCGAACGACCAGCCGACGACGCCAACCCGCGCCAGGTCCAGCTCGGGGTGGGCCGCGCCCAGCGCGTGCAACAGGTCGACCTGATCGGCGAGCGGGACGGTGATCAGATCGCCGGCGATGGCGCGCTCCCAGGCGCGTCCGCGGCCCGGCGTGCCGCGCCCGTCGCCGCGCACCACGACGAAGCCGGTGTCGGCGAGCAGCTGATCTTTCCAGTAGGCCCGCGGGTTGGACGACACCGTCGTGACGTGGGGGCCGGCGTAGACCTGCAGCACGACCGGGTACTTCTTCTTGGGATCGAAGTCGCGGGGCCGCACGATCGAGGTGTTGTAGAAGCGCTCGCCACCGCGCAGCAGCGCCAGCTCGACGCGGGGCAGGCGCGCGCTGTCCTCGGCGACCGACGGCAGCTCGGCGATGATCTTGCCGTCGCGATCGATCGCGGTGACCGAGCGCGAGCCGTCGGCGCCGTCGTGGACGACCAAGCGGGTGCCGCCGCGCCGCGCGATCGTCGCGCGCTGCGTGCCGCGCGCGTCGGTGATCTGCGTGGGGTTCTTGCCGTGGGCGTCGACGCTCCAGACGTGCGACTCGAGCGGGGTGCCGCGCGCGTGCCAGACCTCGCCGGTCTGGTGGTCGACGGCGTAGCTGCCGACGAACTCGGCGCTGTCGGGGATGACGATCTCGACCAGCTTGCCGGTGGCGTCGTAGCGCCCGAGCTGCCAGCCGGCGTCGCGCTCGCTCGGCCACAAGAACGTGGTGCCGGTGGCGTCCCAGCGCGGGCCGCCGACCGCGTTGACCCAGGCGTCGTCGCGCTCGGTGACGAGCGTGGTGGTCTTGCCGGTCTTGGCGTCGACGGCGAGCACGCGCTCCTCACGCTGGGCGCGATCGAGCACGACGATGGTGGGCGGGCCGTGCTCGGGCCACTGCACGTCGTGGACGTAGGGAAACGCCGCGCGATCCCACTCGATCCAGGTCGGCTTGCCACCGGTCGCGGCGATGAACGCGAGCCGCACGTCGGCGTTGGCGGTGCCGGCGCGAGGGTACCGAAATGCGGTCGGCGCGCGATCGGGATAGCGGGGATTGGCGACGTAGAGGGTGTCGACCTTGGCGTTGTCGGTGCGCTGATAGATCAGGCGCGCGCCGTCGGGCGACCACCACATGCCCTCGGTGCGGTCGAGCTCTTCTTGCGCGGCGAACTCGGCCGAGCCGTTGACGACGTCGGGGCCGTCCTTCTTGCTGAGGCGACGCGGCTTGCCGCCGGCGACGTCGGCGGTCCACACGTCGCCGTCACGCACGAACGCGATGCGCTTGCCGTCGGGCGACAGCATCGGGCTGTCGGGATAGCCCTTGCCGAGCGCGACCTCGGTGACCTTGCCCGAGGCGCGCTCGACGACGAACACCCGCTCGCCGAGCGGGATGAGCAGCCGCGTGCCATCGTCGCTGACGCCGACCGAGACGATGCCGCGGATCGCGGTGCGGGTCCGCTCGCGGGTCGCCTTCTCGGCGTCGGACAGCTCGACCTCGGCGCCCTTCACTAGGTCTTCACCCGAGGCCAGCTTGCGGGTGGTGCCGGTCGCGGCGTCGAGCTCGAACAGCTCGGCGACGTACGAGCGCGGGCCGGTGCGCAGGAACAGCACGTCACCGTCGGGCAAGATCGCGATCGGCCGGGGCAGGCCGAGGTTGAAGCTGCGGGTCGCGGCCAGCTCGGCGATGGCGTCACGATCGATGGGCGGCGGCTTCGGGGCGTCGGGCGGTTGTGCGGGCATGCTGGCGAGGGGTGCGGCGGGAGCCTCGACGGTCGGGCACTTCGCGGCCGGGCGAGAACTGCTGCAGGCCGCAGCGAACAACGCGATCGAGAAGAGGCGCTTCACGCGGGCGAGTCTAGCGCCGTCTGTCGCCGGGCGGGCGCTGGCGTCAGCGCTGGAGTGAGCCGACGTAGCCGAGAGCTTCCTCGACGAGCGGGGCCCAGCGCCGGGCGTGCTCGGGCGGGATCACCAGCCACTCGCGCATGGGTCGGCCCTTGCCGCCGGGGTCGAAGTGCGAGCCCATTCCCTTGGCGACCAGGGCGTCGACGCGCGCGCGCGGCAGCTTGGCGATGACCGAGTCGCGCCAGCTCATCGCGAAGAACTTGTCGACCAGGCGTAGGCCGTCGGCGGAGAAGACACGGCGGCGGCTGATGCCGGGGTTGGGGAGCAAAGTGGCGACGATGGCCAGCCAGGCTTTGGGCGGCCCAGGAATGATTTTAGCACCCTTGTCGGCGGGCTGCTTGGCGGCGGGCTGCTTGGCGGCGGGCTGCTTGGCGGCGGGCTGCTTGGCGGCGGGCTGCTTGG
>Ga0105046_10012359_pt1 | contig 13250 bp, 9 predicted proteins | sample MAT03_FD_78385 | JGI IMG/M metagenome (GOLD analysis project Ga0105046, IMG submission 78385) | Freshwater microbial communities from Lake Fryxell liftoff mats and glacier meltwater in Antarctica - MAT-03 (megahit assembly) | ecosystem: Environmental > Aquatic > Freshwater > Ice > Liftoff... | reverse complement strand
CCTGAATAAAACTTGAGATTCTCTGCACCTAGAGGGCTCTCGCCCCGAAATTTGCATCAAGGGGCTGGGACAAGGCGGCTTAATAACCAGGCGACAGGCGGGGCAGAAGCCTGTCCATAGGGACCATTAAACGAGTGCTACGAAAACCTTTACAGGATCTGACGGACGGGCGGAGGGGTCTCTGACGGTGTGCGTCGGGAAGGCGCAGCGTTGTCCAGATTTGGCCCTTGCTGGTTCGGCGAAGAAGGGTCTGAAGGTGGTAGTTTCTGAATGTCCTCTGGGTACAACAGGTTGCGAAGGCGCTCGATTGCGACCCTTGACTTGGTGACCCACTCAGTTTCTACGCCAAGTCGCTCGAAGAGTTCGATGTTGTGCTCGTGGCCTCTCAAGGCCTTCTCGAGGACGATTCGTAACTTGAGGCGAAGCTCCTCACGATAGACATCGCGAGACTCTCCTTGTGACGCTGATCCGAGCTCTTTGGGTGCAGGCACGGCCATGACAGAATCGTAGAATTCTTGGAAGAGCATGCCGATCTGGAACGCCGACATAGACGCAATACGTGGGTTACCGTACCGGACTGCGTCGATGTATCGACGACGAGCTTCGAGCAATTGCATAGCCTTGGCTTCAAGATCTTTCTTCATCTGGTCTTCTGGCCAGCGAAGAACAACCGCGTTCGAGCGTTTGTGCGAGATTTCGCCAAGCATTAGTTGCGCGAGAGCTAAGAAGTAGTCGGTTTCGAGACGCTCTTCGTTGGTGGTTTCCAATCTGCGTTTGAAGAAGAAAACCTCTTTGAGTACGAATTCAGCCGTATCTAGGTCGTCTAAATTGAATCGCGCAACGGCACGACGGGTGAGCGCCTCGACACGGTCGTCGGCAGATAAATCCTTGCGATCCAAGATTGCAAGAAACGCCTGTTCAGAAGCAGGCCAATCCTTAGCTTCTGCAAGCGAAACTCCCATCTGAAAGAAAGCGTCCTTGACGTCTGGGCTTTCTGTATGGCTTTCGATGAAGCTTTTGAACTGTGTTGCCGCTTTAGCCCATTCCAACTTGTCTTGGTAAACGAGACCAAGATTGTATTGGGCGGCTTTTGCCTGAGGTGACGATGCAAAGGAATCCAACAGGGTCTTGTAATTGGCGAACGCGTCGTCTAGCCGCTTTTCGCTGTAGGCGGTCGTTGCTCTCTCAAACAATTCCTGGGCGTCGTAGGCATCAACGCTGAGCTTTCCATCTTTCTTCGAGGCGGTAATTTGGACGGGTTCCATATCGAAGTGAGTGACTTCAGGAGAGGGCGTCGGTTGAGCCGGCGCGGTACCGCAGGCGCCTATCAGAAAAGCAAACGCAATACATGAGGCAAAGAGGCCGGTGCCTCCGGGCGGTAGATCCTTTCTTCCGGCCACCGAGGCAGACAAAAGACGACGATTTTCATCGTTGCACATCTGGGGCATTTGCATGAAGTCTATGACATCTGCGGAGCGAAAGGGTTCCGCCTCACCTGAAGTGCCTTTTTGGAGCCCTATGCCCCACAATCCGAACAATGTGTCGCCTCTCATAAACGCTGACGAAATAGCGCAACGCATTGACGAACTCGCCGTTGAGATCGCTTCATTGGTTCCCGCAGGCCCGTTGACCGTCGTGGGAGTTCTCAAAGGCGCTTTCATTTTCACTGCTGATTTGGTTCGACGGATCGACCGAGAACTGCAGTGCGATTTTCTAACACTTCGAAGCTATGGGGACAGTACGGAAACCTCTGGAGTGGTGGAGGTGACGGCTGATTTGTCTCTGCCCATTGCAGGCCGACACGTTCTCGTCGTGGAAGACATCGTAGATACGGGCCTTACTCTTAGGTACCTTCGCGAGATCTTGGAAGCACGACGGCCCGCCAGCCTTCAGGTATGTTCGTTGCTTGATAAGCCAAGCAGACGACGCGTGGACGTCGCTGTGGACTTTGTTGGTTTCTCAATCCCTGATCACTTCGTGGTTGGGTACGGCCTAGATGCCGCTCAGATGTACCGCAACCTTCCGTACATCGGCGTTGTTTCAGCGACGCACTGACGGTCAACTTGCCGGTAGAAATCTATGCGTCTTGGAGTCTGAACCTAGGTAGGTTCAGGCTTCTTGCCCAACTGCGACTGCAAACTGTTTCGAATGCGATTGTATCGATTGATAAAATCGAGATGATCGCGGCGAAATGCCTTCAAATATCGCCGTTCCTTCGCTTTTTGTTTGATGGCTTCACGGACCTCTTCCAACGATGCGGCCATTTGTGAGGCATCGGTGAAGGAAGGAACGAGGGTCATGATTCGCGACGTCTCTATGACCTTCACTTCCCCAACTGTCGAGCCGGAAGGTGGAGTGAACAGAAGAATCATAGCCTCGGGATTGCTGGCTTTAATGGTCTTGACCACCATTGAGCTTGGCAGGTCCGGCAAGGATTCTTTGATTACTGCCACCCTGGGAGCCAACTGAGATGTCGCATCTAGTGCTTCGCCACCGCTTTGAGCAATCCGAAGCCGCCAGCCACGATCAGCCGGCAAAAGTTTTTCAAGGGCCGTAAACAAAGCAGAGTCATCGTCGACCAGCAGTACAGAGATCTGGGCGACTTCTGCCATCGAAGGAGATGAACCGTTTTCGCGTGAGAGGAGCCGATCTTCTAGATCTACATAGCGCCTCGAAAGATCCATCATTTCGCGGAGGAAATCCTCATGCACTTCAGCAAGTTGCACCATTAACCTCGCACCGTCAGACTTGGCTTCAACTTCCTGACACGCGCGCAGCACCCTATCTCTAAGGTACGGCACCGAGTCTTGGCTTTTAGGCACCACGTCCGCGGCGCCAGCCCTGAACGCGGCCGCCCCTGCTTCAAACGTGCGCCGGACGGTCATGATGAGGGGATGCGTGACTGGAGATCTCTCCTTGGCAAACCTCAGCAAATCCAACCCTTGATCCTGGGCTGGTGTGTCCAGATCGATCAACACAACGGGGAAGAACTTATTGGCGAGCAGCTCTCTGGCCCGATCTGCATTGCCAACAGCCGTTACAAGCAAGCCTGTATCGCCGAACAGCTTTTCCAGGCCGCGAAGAACCCTTTCGTCTTGATCGACGATCAATAGTTCTTGGCCCGTCCAAGGGTTTCGTTTGGACACGCTCCCACCCTAGGTCAGCTTGGGCCAAAGATCAAAAAGAGCGCATGTGCGCGTAGGCGCACGTTTGCGAACTGGGCGTGTGGAGCGGTGAGTTACGGTCAGCCCTCAAGTTTCAATGCAAGGGTCACGAAGTTAGATGAGTATACTTCCCGATGAACCTACCGACCTTGCTCGCTAACGAAGGGCCCATCCCACATGACGACTGTGCTTGATCGAGTCCTGCAAGCCGCCAGGCAGCTTGGCGCATCGGACGTTCACCTTAAAGCGGGACTCCCGCCTATCTTTCGCATTAAAGGCGACTTGCGGACCGTTAAGGACGTGCCGCCATTGACCAAGGAGGTGTTGCGAAACTTCGCTAACGCAATCATGAGCGAACGATTGCGGCAACAATTCGAGCAAACCTGGGACGCTGACTTGGCCTATGCCTCGCAAGATGGCGTGAGGTACCGCGTGAACGTGTTCCAGCAGCGCGGCTGCGTTGGCATGGTTATGCGTCTCATTCCACCTGACGTGCCCAATTTCGAGACCTTAAACCTTCCTCCCAAAGTTTTGGAGCTAGCGACAGAGCAGCGAGGCCTGTTGTTGGTCACTGGCATCACCGGCTCTGGCAAATCGACCACCTTGGCGGCGATGGTGGACTCGATCAACGCCCGGCGCGCAGCTCATATTGTGACCATCGAAGATCCGATTGAATACACCTTTCGAGATCGACGAAGTGTGGTCAACCAACGAGAGATTGGCTTTGACACAACGTCTTTTGCACGCGCTTTGCGAGCTGTCCTTCGACAGGATCCAGATGTGGTTCTTGTTGGCGAAATGCGTGATCTTGAAACCACTGAGATTGCCATGACGGCCGCTGAGACCGGCCACTTGGTGCTATCGACATTGCACACAACAGATGCCGTGGAGACAATCACCCGCATCATCTCAATGTACCCTCCCCACCAACAAGCTCAGGCTCGAATCCAGCTGCTGACATGTTTAAAGGGTGTTGTATCTCAGCGGTTGATTCCACGCGCAGACGGCAAAGCGATGATTCCGGCCGTAGAGATCCTTGTAAATACGGCTCGCGTTAAGGAACTGATCGCCGACCCCAAACGGACCCGCGAGATCCGAGACGCCATCACCACGGGACGCAACCCGTACGGAATGATCAGTTTCGACCAATCACTAACGGAGCTCGTCCAGCGACATGTGATCACGTACGACGAAGCGCTGGCCAATGCGTCCAATCCGGACGACTTTGCGCTGTTCTTCCGGGGCTTCAATAAGGGAGGCTCAGCGGGCTCGGACGGCGGCGACCAGGGACAGGCAAACGCCTACGGAGCGCAGATTTATGACCCAGGCGCACGGCTGGGAGGGGCTCCCGAAACCCAGATACGACAGGCCACCGCAACCCGGGTCGGAACCACCGCGGTACAGGAAGACTTTCGGATCGATCGTTTCAAAGAGTAGGAAGGTCACAACGGGGGGCGACTTCTGCTAGATTCCGCGGCCTCATGACGCACCCCTCTGATAGGTTTCGCAGCGCCACCGCAGTTCGACGGGCCTTCCTGGATTTCTTTGCCGGGAAAGGACACGAAGAGGTATCCAGTTCGTCTCTGGTGCCACAAAACGATCCGACCTTGTTGTTCACAAACGCGGGAATGAACCAATTCAAGGACGTGTTCACGGGCAAGAGCCGTAGACCGCGCAGCCGCGCGACCACTTCCCAAAAGTGCGTGCGGGCGGGTGGTAAGCACAACGACCTGGAGAACGTCGGCCGGACAGCGCGACACCACACCTTCTTTGAAATGCTTGGGAACTTCTCGTTCGGCGATTATTTCAAAGAAGGAGCCATAACTTTCGCCCACGAACTGTTGGTCGATGTGTACGGCTTGGATCTCAAGCGGCTTGTGTTCACTGTTCACTATTCGGACGAAGAGGCCCGCCAACTTTGGAAATCCATCGCAGGCGTACCGGACAGCCAGATCATTTCCTTGGGCGACAAGGACAACTTCTGGGCGATGGGTGACACAGGCCCATGCGGGCCTTGCACCGAGATCCACTACCACCAAGGCGACAACCTTGCGTGTGCTGAGGTCAGCGCGGGACGCCCCTGCCAAGGGCCGGCCTGCGATTGTGACCGTTGGGTTGAGATTTGGAATCTCGTGTTCATGCAATTTGAGCAGATGCCTGATGGAAGTCGCACTGCCCTGCCCCGCCCTTCCGTGGACACAGGAATGGGGTTGGAACGATTGTGCGCCGTGCTTCAAGGAAAGCGGTCGAACTACGAGACTGACTTGCTTTCACCGCTGATTTCGTCTGCGGCTTCTCTAGCGAACAAGACGTTTGATCCGGCGGATTATAGTGAGAATTCGCCTTCCGTCTCATTGCGCGCTATCGCGGACCACGCGCGAGCGACAGCCTTCTTGATTGCCGATGGCGTTTTTCCGGAAAAGACGCGGCGCGAATACGTTCTTCGCCGAATCATGCGTCGGGCGATTTACCACGGAGATTTGCTGGGCATAAAGGAACACTTTTTCTCAAAGATGACGGGACAAGTCATCGACCTAATGTCGGCCGCGTATCCTGAACTCGATGAACGAAGAGGAACGATTCTCGAAGTTGCAGAACAAGAAGAGCGGCGCTTCCGTGAAACCTTGGATCGCGGCGTTCGCATACTTTCTGACGAAGCCCAAAAGCTGAAAACCAAAGTGGTTCCCGGTGACTTGGCTTTTAGGTTGTATGACACCTACGGATTCCCTTTGGATCTGACCCGGGTCATCGCGACCGCGCGTGACTTAGAGGTGGACGAATCGGGCTTCGAAGCGCAAATGGAAGCCCAACGGAAGCGCGCCTCGTTCGTAGGTTCCGGGGAATTGGCCGTGGAAAGCGTGTTTCAAGCCGTCGCCGACCGCGTAGGCGCGACGAAGTTCCTGGGTTACGACTCTACACATGCGGCAGGCAAGATTGTTGCCCTGGTTGCCGGCGGCAAGGAAGTTCAAAGCGTTAGCAACGCAGATCCGCAGGAACCAATAAGCTTCGCATTCGTTTGCGCAGAAACCCCGTTCTATGGCGAATCCGGCGGACAAATGGGAGACCTCGGATTGGCTGAGGGACCTGCTGGGAGCGTTCGGGTTCTGGATACGAAACGCCCAGTCGCGGGACTTTCTGTCCATCTTGCAGAACTGATACGAGGTGAGGTGAAGGTCGGCGACGCTCTTGACTTGCGGGTCGATACCAACCACCGCAATGCGATTCGGCGAAACCACTCAGGCACTCACTTGATGCACTGGGCGCTCCGGGTCACGCTGGGAGAACACGTCGCGCAAAAAGGATCATTGGTTTCTGCCGATAGACTGCGTTTCGACTTTTCTCATTTCCAACCGCTGACCCGCGCTGAGAAAGAGCGTGTTGAAGACTTGGTGAATGCGAGAATTGTTGAGAACAACGCGGTTCAAACCGAGGTCTTGCCCATTGCTGAAGCAAAGGCCGCCGGTGCGATGGCTTTCTTTGGTGAAAAGTACGCCGACACGGTTCGAGTGCTCTCGATGGCTGAATCGAAGGAACTTTGCGGTGGCACGCACGTGCATCGCACTGGCGACATTGGCCTGTTCAAGATCACAGAGGAAGCGGGCGTCGCTCAAGGCGTGCGTCGTGTCGAAGCCGTGACGGGACTGGGCGCTGCACAGTTCATTCGCCGCATGGAACACGAACTACTTGGTTCAGCTGAACAACTGAAGTCGTCCCCTTTTGAAGTGTCGGTGAAAGTGGAACGCCTTGGAAACGAGGTTCGGATTCGCGACAAAGAGATCGAGAAATTGCGTTCGCAGTTAGCGTCTGGCGGTGGCAAAGACCTAGCGGCAGATGCTCAAAAAATCGACGGCATTGCGGTTCTTGTCACAGACGTGCCCGTGGGCGACGCCAAAATACTGCGCGAAACCGCAGATACTTTGAGGGACAAGCTCGCCCCCTCAATCGTTGTGTTGGTTGGCAGCGAAGGCGAGAAGCTTTCTGTGGTGTGCGTGGTTAGCAAAGACGCTCTCCCTCGTTTTCACGCAGGCAAGATACTTTCCGAGTTGGTCAAATCGATCGATGGCAAGGGAGGCGGACGCCCTGACATGGCGCAAGGTGGTGGAACGAAACCCGCGAATGTTGCTGGGGTTTTGGCAGGTTGGCGAAGCGCCTTGGCTGATATTGCAACGCGGGCATAGGCATGTTGCCGATTCCCGATGCTGGGGTTATAGAGGCAGCGAAGGCCGTTTACGAAGCGATTCGAAACTCGGACGGCACGGATCCATCGACGCTGCCCGATATGGGGTTTGACGAGGCTTTCTTCGAGCGCGTCAGCCCCTTGCTTGAGTTCCTTTGGTCACGTTACTTTCGGGTCAAGATCACCGGGCTTGAAAACATCCCTGAAAGTGGGCCCGCCGTATTGGTTGCGAACCATTCGGGAGGCTTGCCATACGACGGAATGTTGCTGGCATACGGCGTAAGAAAGCTCCATTCGACTCATCGGTTGCCTAGGCCACTGGTCGCGAATTTCGCGTTTCGCTCGAAGTTGATGGGCCCCGTCGTCGCGCGATTTGGGGGGGTACGGGCTTCGATGGAAAATGCAACGAAGCTGCTTGAACAGAACCAACTGGTATCCGTGTTCCCCGAGGGACTGCGGGGCGTAGGCAAGCTGTACCGTGAACGGTACCGCCTTACTCGGTTCGGCCGCGGTGGGTTCGTTCGTTTGGCAACCACAACGGGGGTCCCGATCATCCCTACCGCCATTGTAGGCGCCGAAGAGATTCACCCGGTGATTGGAAAACTCACCGCCCCCGCCCGGTGGCTCGGCTTGCCATATCTGCCGATTACTCCCACATTTCCCTTCCTCGGTCCCTTCGGACTCATGCCGCTACCAACAAAATGGACGATTCGGATCGGCAAACCGATCCAAGTTGCACGGGTGAACGTAGACAACCCAGCGGCGCTGCTTGAAGCCGCCGAGGCCGTTCGAACCCAAGTGGATACAATGATTGCGTCGATGTTATTGGAGCGGCGTTCAATCTTTTTTGGTTGAACCGTTACATCAAAAACACCGTTGGCGTGTCTAAACAAGCACTGGCCACGACGGGTGTTATCAAATCTTAAAGGGATCGCCCCATCTTGACGATGATAAGAAAATGGGTGATCGTGACCCAACGTGTTGAAATTGCCGGTAAGGCCAAGGACTTAGCTTCCTCATGATTTCGGTCGGACAGACTGTAGGGAATTATAAAATTACCGCCAAGTTGGGCGAGGGAGGCATGGGCGTGGTTTACCTCGCCGAGCATCCCGTGATCGGGAAGAAGGTGGCTATCAAAGCCATCCATCCCGAGCTGTCCAAAAACCCGGAAGTTATTTCGCGGTTCATGACGGAAGCCAAGTCGGTCAACCAGATCGGCAATGAGCATATCGTTGACATCAGCGACTTCGGCAATACAGACGACGGAGAGTTCTTCTTCGTCATGGAATTCTTGCAGGGAGATTCGCTTTCTGATCGCATTAGCCGTGACCACCGTTTTCAGGCGCCAAGAGCATTGAAAATCGGCGCGCAAGTTGCGGATGCACTGGCTGCATCGCATGAGCACGGGATCATCCATCGCGATTTGAAGCCTGAGAACATCTATCTGATCACGCGCGGTTCTGTGGCGGATTTCGTAAAGGTTCTGGACTTCGGCTTGGCGAAGTTGACCCAGGGCGACGAGAAGGTTTCCCACAAAACGCGCACCGGCTCGGTGATGGGAACTCCTTATTATATGTCGCCAGAACAGTGTGAAGGTCGCGCTGATGTTGACCATCGCTCCGACATCTACGCATTGGGCGTCATTTTGTTCGAAATGTTGACGGGCAAGGTTCCCTTTGGTGGTGAAGGTTATGGCGAGATCATCGTCAAGCACATCACCCAAGCTCCACCCTCTTTGCGAGCCATCAACCCCTTGCTCGAAGAACACCACGAAAAAGTCGTACTGCGGGCGTTGTCTAAAGACCGCAACGAGCGTTATCAGTCAATGCGGGAATTCCGCACTGCCATGCTTGATCCGCAGGGTTATGCCTTGAACGCGCCGTCGCTGCAATCGATGGGTTCGATGGATGGCGTGCCTTCGGTTCGTCCCACAAGTGCAGAGGCTTTAAGCGGTCAGGTTGTGTTCGGGGGCGATCAGAAGTTGGGAGCCAAACCGCGACCTGTTCCGACCACATTCGGGCAGGGAGCTGGGGAACTCGCGGACGATCTAGACGTTCCCAAGTCACGCAAGGGGCTGATGATCGGCGTGGCGGGCGCTGTGCTTGCTGCAGGTCTAGGGGCTTTCTTGGTCTTAGGGCGAGGAGGAGATTCGGCGACCGAGGCCCCGCTTGCGAAGCCTGCCGAGGCAACCCAACCGGTTGTACCGGCGAAGCCTGCAACCGTTGGCATCAAGTTTAATTCCGCCCCTACTGGGGCGAAGGTCGTCCAGAAATCTAATGGCGCGGTCCTCGGCACGACTCCGTTTGAGCATGAATTCGACAAGGGGACTTCTGCGATAGAAGTGATTCTTCGAAAAGCTGGTTTTGAGGACAAGGCTCTTAGCTTTGTGCCAGACGAAGAGTCGAGAATCACTACGGAGCTGGCCCCAGTCAAGCCAGAGGCTCCACCAGAAGTGCAAGCAAAGCCTGTTGCCGTGGTAGGCAAGCCTATCCGAGGAAAGCCTCCTGCGGTTCAACGAGAACCTGTGAAGCCCTTCCTAACGACACCTAAGCCAAGGACGAAAAAGGGGCCTCTTGACGAAGATGCGGTTCTCGAACCGTCATTTGAATAGGGCTGTTGCCCCGCGTTCCTGTTGACAATCGGGCTTCGTGTCCGTACCGTCCAAGCATCGCACCCTCGGCGCTCCGGGTGGTGGATTCGACGACTCCTCGCTGGGAGTCAAGGCACGCATTGTCTAAACAGGGTACACAAGGTCCCGACCGTAACTCAGAGTACAGACCATACCGCCGCTTTTTGGCTTGGTCGGTGTTGTCGTTTTCCGTACTGGGGAGCATTTATCTTCTGACCTCGGTGGCGGTCACAATCTACCAACGTCGGAACCCTCCAACGGCAGCCGCCACGCCTGTTAGCGAGAACTTCACGGCAAGTGAGCTTCAAGCCTGCATGGGTGAACTTTCCGACGTTCAGTTCGCCCTAGAAAAGCACTTGGAGAGCTTCCACCACTTGTTGGCCGGCTATGCGCCAGACGAAGCTCAACGGTGGGGTGACGAAGGAGCACTGTGGAGAAAGCGTTGGAGTCATCTTGGCCAACGCTGTCGCTTCGGTGAAGCCCCTTCGCATCAGCAGTTTCAAAAACAACGGGAAGAAATGGCCTCAGCCTTCGATGAGCTTGGCGCCATCCACCTGACATACACACGTGAGCTCAAGCGGTTTGGCAACGAACAAGCACCGCGGCTTCAGAGCGTTCATAAACGCATTGAAGTTCTCGCCGAGACTGCCGCAACCCTGCGGTAGCTCAAACAGCATTACACCTTAGTTAGCGTAACGAGAAAACGGAAACAGCCATGACAAATAACGAGACGGAATCAACGTTGCCCCCTGAGGCCGCAGTAGAGACACCCATTGATCGGGGCACCTTCGCGGATCTTGGACTTGGTTCCGAAGTGTTGCGTGCTCTTGCAGACATGGGGTTCACGGCACCGATGGAAGTGCAGCGACAAACGGCCCCCGTGGTTATGTCCGGACGCGACGTGCTGGTGCAATCACGAACGGGCTCGGGAAAAACGGCGGCTTTCGGCATTCCCTTGATCGACCGCATGGTGAAACCTGAACAAAAGGCCGTGCAGGCCATCGTGATGTTGCCAACGCGTGAATTGGCGTTGCAAGTTGCAGCGGAAATGGCGCGAATTGCAGCATACCGCGATCTGACGGTGGTCCCTGTTTACGGTGGCGCTCCGATGGGCAAGCAGGTCGAACAACTTCGAGCCGGCGGACAGATCGTTTGCGGGACGCCAGGCCGCATCCAGGATCACTTGCGCCGCGGTACGCTTAAGTTGGATCAAGTGCGCTGCGCGGTGCTTGATGAGTGCGACGAAATGTTGTCGATGGGTTTCCAGGAGGACATTGAACGCATCTTGGAGCACACGCCTTCGACGCGCCAAACGATGCTGTTTTCGGCAACGATGCCGGATGCGATCAAACGCTTGGCTCGCCGCTACTTGAAGAATCCCGTTCATCTCAAGCTTTCTCCTGATTCCATCAGTGCAGCCGAGATTAGCCATCTTTATTACGCGGTGAACGGCACGCAGCGGGAAGCCGACTTACTGCGCATCTTGGCGTTCGAGAATCCGGGCCGCGGGATTGTGTTTTGCAACACACGCGAAGAAACCGGCCGCGTGGCGGAGTTCTTGAGATCCCAAGGAATGGACGCGGAAGCGATTTCGTCAGACCTCTCCCAATCGGATCGAGAGAAGGTCATGATCCGTATGCGCGAAGGCAGCATTCGCTTCCTGGTAGCAACGGACGTGGCAGCAAGAGGCATCGACATTGATGACATCTCGCATGTTTTTAACTTTTCGTTTCCTGATTCGCCTGAGTCTTACATTCACCGCACCGGGAGAACGGGGCGTGCTGGACGAACCGGGGTAGCCGTTTCATTGATCGGACCGACGGAAGTCGGCTCGTTTTACTATCTCAAGCTGCTTTACAAGATCAAGCCAGAGGAAAGAACCCTTCCCTCTGAGAGTGAGATTCAAGCGCGTCGCGAAGGCGAGAGCCTTGTGGCTCTGCGTAAACAGCTAAGCGCAGAACCTGGTGGCCAGTGGCGCGCGTTGGCTCGTCGCGTGTTGACCGGTCTAGATTCGGAGCACTTGATTGCGGCACTGCTGAAAGAAAAACTTTCCACGCCCAAGGCCAAAGGGCCACAACCAACCCGCAGTGTCCTTGATACGACGGATGACGGTGAAACAAGCTCGACGGCAGCAGAGCGTCCGCGAGACAGAGACGCAGAGCGGAACTATCGTGATCGACCGGCGCGTGGACCGGCCGATCGGGGCGAAAGAGATCGAGGACGTGGGCGTTTTGAACGAGGCGACCGAACGCAGCGATCTGAAGCGGCTTCGCCCCGCGAAAACAATCCTTCATTTGCCAATGGCTTTCCTGCCGGGACACCGTCCTATGAGTCGGCCAAGCCAAGTTTAGCTGAGGCGCCTGCAGTGGCTACAGAGCGAACAGAGGTTGCAACTTCGGCTGAACTGCCAGCTGTCCGCGCAACGGTACCTGAGCGACGACCAGACGAACGAGCATTCCCAATTTCCGACAACGCCAGTCGAGCTGCCCAGCCCCGCGGTAGGAGCGAAGGAGACGTCTCTCGAGGCGAACGCCCTATTCGCAATGAACGCTTTCGTGACGAACGTCCTAGTCGGCCACAGGCGCCGCGAAGCGAAGTGACACGCAACGCTTCAAGCGAAAACCGTGAGCGCCCGCCGGCACGTGCTTCGGATGATTTCTCCGCGGTTTGGCAAGATCCACCAAGCGGCGACGAGCCAGCGTCAAGTGAGGGTCGTCCTCAAAACAACAGAGCGGCCGCTGCGGGTGCATCCACAGGGTCAGAGGCGCGGTTGTATTTGAACCTAGGCCGCAAGGATCGGGTTCGAACGGAAGACGTCGTTGCGCTTCTGATTGAAGCCGGAACGCCTGTTGCGCGTGAGGCAGTCGAGGTGATGAGCACTCATAGCTACATCAACGTGGATGAAGGTCGGGCCCAGGAGCTTGTGTCTGCACTCAACGGACGCGAGCACAACGGCCGAAGCCTAATCTGCGAAGTGGCAAAGCCTCGTCGAGAGCGATACTAGGAGGTTACTGTCCGGGAAAGTCCTTAAGTTCCGGTGTAACAAGTCCCGGCCCCTTAGACTTCCCGGGGACAGTGGCCGGGATATCATCAGGCGGTGCCTCTATGCGCCGGTACTTAGGAGATGCAGGCTCATGGCGCGGCCGCGCTGACTTGGCCTTGCTGGCCTCAGGCGACTCTGGAGCGGCAGGCTTCGCCTCTTCCTCGGCGGTTTCAACTGTAGCGGCAGGCGCTGGCGTTGGAGCCCGCAAGACAGTTGGCGTGGGCGGTGCGACGGCTG
>Ga0105046_10012358_pt1 | contig 13250 bp, 17 predicted proteins | sample MAT03_FD_78385 | JGI IMG/M metagenome (GOLD analysis project Ga0105046, IMG submission 78385) | Freshwater microbial communities from Lake Fryxell liftoff mats and glacier meltwater in Antarctica - MAT-03 (megahit assembly) | ecosystem: Environmental > Aquatic > Freshwater > Ice > Liftoff... | reverse complement strand
GATGAAGTAGGCGGCCTCTTCCTTGTCGGTGAGGATGAACACGTTTACGCCACCGCGCTGCGCGATCACGCTGCTGGCGATCAAGGCTTGCGCGGAGCCGATGGTACCAGCGATCTGCACGCGAGCGGAATCGGGTTTGAGTGCATCGGCGATCTGCGCAATGCGGGTGTCCTTGCGGTAGAGGGTGAGGAGGTCGGGGAGGGAGGTCAAATTCATGAACGCATAAATGCCCGAAACCCGGTGCCGGGGATTCCGGGCATCGGGTTCGGGAACGGGTGCAAAGGTATTGCTAAGCTATTCGGTGGTATAAATACTCGACATCACACCATTCCTCAGAGAGAGTACCGAAGTCATATTTGACTTGTGGATTCACTTGTTGTTCTGATGTGTTCTGTGTCTTTTCCGGATGTGGTGGTACTCCGAAGATGACAGTCCTGTGAAGCAGCCGGAAGTTCTTTTCAAAGTGTTGCTCGATTTCTGATCTTGAGAAGAAGTGCTTGAAGACCTTTTTGAACTCGACTTGATTCTTGAATGGATGGCTCTTGTGATGTGCACGGATCAGGATCATGCCATTCAGTGCGACCGACTGAGCAGCTTTCGATATTACAAGTTGCGCTTCATCCGCATGTATGAAGTGCAGCACATGGGAGAAGATAACTACAGCATTCTCGCCATTCTTGAAGCTGTAGTCCTTGATATCGGTGCATTCGCATTGCAAGTTGTCTTCTGGGATCGCAGCAGCTTGAAGGTTTGCTCGGAGTTGCGCTTCACTGGAGCAGTCATTGTCCACACCCTTTACATTGAATCCCTTAGAAAGGAAGTAGGCGACAAGTCGCCCGTCGCCATATCCGATATCCACAACCTGCTTAGAAGAGCAATCCGTAAGTCCGTGAATATGTGTGTCGATGACCTCACATTCTCTCATCACGAAGTCTTTCAGGTCACAAGGTGAGGTCATAGAGTTGTGAGATTCTTGTCTTGAAATAGGCGAACTCGAAGTCAAGGGTTCATGGAAGCCAAAATGCCCGAAACCCACTACCGGCAATTCCGGGAATCGGGTTCGGGTGTGGGTGCAAAGTTACTTCGTCGGCTTCTCGGCAAGTGCGTCTGCGAAAACCACAGATGTCTTGCCCGGTAAGTAGCCCCGGTTCTTTAGGTCTTGCCAATATTGAACTGCGGCTGTGAGTATCACCTTGCTTCCCGAGCATACGTAGCGCTGGGCTTGGTTGATCGCCAAGGCATTGTAGTTCAATGGCAGGGAGAGTTCTCGACCGTATCCGGGCAATTCGCTGTGGATGAAGAACTGTGTCGAGCTAATCGGTAGAATGAAGTTCTGCATGAAGTCTTGCCATCGAGTTGGTACTTCGGAGAACACCACGGGATTGTCGGAAAGAACGAACACGCCGTATGAGAATGCTGCGATACGTGGTTTCATCCTGTCATGCACTTCTGTTTGCTTGAAGAGTTGTCCTAAGAGATTCTGTGGAATGAATGGACGGATGCTTTTCTGGGCAGTCTTACCGGTCTCGAGAAGTTCACGAGCGGCCTGAATGACATTGCCATTCTTGTCCAATGGTTCAAGCCCCGTCCTTGCATATAGAAGGTCGTAGTACGCGTCATTCGCTGGAACCCGGAAGAACAAATCAGCTGCAATCGAAAGGAGCGTGACGTAGTTCTCTACGTTGTTAGCTGAAGGGTCCGATGGGTTGTTTCGGATGGGGGCCAGTCGGTCCGCGAGGACGGAATCAAGTGAAGCTGAAGCCTTCTCACCGATGGTATTACGGTTTGATCCGACATAAGCGGTGTTACCGTTTTCCTGAAAGAAGATCCTCTTTGGCTGAACTCGTTTGCTCTCGATTGAGTCAGTGGTCTTGTCATACCGGAAGAGCATTTCATCGGCGTCGACAAACCCTTTGATGAAGTACTGGGGGATATAGTGATGACGCCATGAGCCGTCATCAAATTCTGATCTTGATTCCATGCTAGGCCAAGGATAGCCACCAAAATGCCCGAAACCCGATACCGGCAATTCCGGGCATCGGGTTCGGGAATGGGTGCAAAGTTAAGTCGCTGTTCAGTCACCGACCGAGCCTAGCAAAGCCTTCAATTCCTTTGCGGTCAAGGTTGCTTTGTCCTTTCTTGCGTAGGGTCGGTTTCTAAGGCTGTGATCAAGTCCGTCACATCTTGCTCTAATGAGCGATATTTCTTTTGTAGGGGTTTGTAGTGGCGCTTAAATGCCGCCGTAACAATAACCTCAACCATGCTTGAGAAATTCGCGGGCACCCTGCAATTTCTTCTCGCCGCGCACATCGGCTTTCGCCTCCAGTAGCGCTTCAACAAGGTCGTTGGCGAAGGCGACTTTACGGCCGTTGCGGATCACGCTGGTCACTTTCACGAAATCGAGTTCGTCTAGGATCTCCAGCAGTAATAGGCGTTTGCGGCTGTTCTTAAGTTCGAGAACGATCTGTTGCATGGTTTTTCAAAGATAGGGAAAAGGGGCATTTGCGTGTTGGTACGTGGCAAGGTTTAACCCGCAGAATGGATCATGCAGATCTTAGCCGACGTGGTGCAACAACAACTCACACTCCTTCAACGCTTGGTGGCAACAACAGATCCACCGGCCAATCGCCTCGCAGCAGGCTTGGGCATTTTCGGCAGTTTGCCACGGTACAATGTCTCGAACCGAAAGCACATCTCCCAGTCATCCCAATACACATCCACTTTCTTGTGCAGCTTGAATTGACGGAAACGAAGTACATCCAAGTACTGGCTGTTCATCGGATTTTGCCCGGCTGCGCTGAGGAATGGATGGAAATCGATCTCCGACAAATGTCTGTCCGTGAAAGTGAAGCGGATCACATAGTCACCGAGATGATCGGTTTTTTTGATCCGGATATCCTCGGGAATGTTCATTTGATGCGGCGAGTGATACGCACTGGAGCAATACGGGCATAGGGTTCGGGAACGGCGCTAAATTACTACGCTACGATAAGTGTCACTTCTCGGCCAACACAACCACCATTTCCAAGGTGGGTGGTGCGGAGAGCAGTTCGTCGGCCTTGGCCATGAGGGCAGCTGCAATGGGGCCGTCCAGATGGGCTTTGCGACCGGCCTCATCGCTGAACGTGTCGAAGATCGCGAATGTGCTTGTGCCGATCTTGAGGGCGAACCACAGGTTGGTTGCGGGTTCGGCTTGGGCCAATGGTAAGGCACTTTTGAGGAAGGCTTCGAGTTCGGCTTCTTTTCCGGCTTTGGCTTCGAGGCGGGCGAGGACGGCGTACTTGTTCATGGGTTGTGGGTTTGAATAGAGAGGTACGGGAGAATGCATCCGATCGGATCGGAACGTTGAGAAGTTGTGCGCTGACCCGCCAAGCTTATTCCGCTTCCAGCCCTTTCGCCAACTCATGCATCTTCAACACCGTGTTCCAATTGCGTGCGGTGTTCACCACACCGATCCACTTATCGAATTTCTCTGCCATCTTGCTCGTGCCGAAACCGTTCGGGGTATGGATGTAGCAAACGCCTTTTACCACCTTCAATACTTCATCGCCAACGGCAAGTGCTTGGAGCTTTTTGATCGCATCGGGTTTCGGCGTTTCTGCCAAGAGCACGGCATGCACATGCTTTCCTTCGGCCTTGTTCGGAAAGGGATCATTCCTGATCACGGCTTCCCATTCCGCCAGTGTTACTGCGAAAATGGGTTTGTCGAAACCGAACTTCTTCTTGCAGATAGCTGCCACTTTCGTGATGGTCTCGTCGCGTGATAGCGTGCTGCGCACAAGTGCGTTGCCGCTGTTGATGTACGTGGTGGCGTTCATGAAGCCCGCTTTCGTCAACGCTTCACGCAACGGTGCGACCGGTAACTGCGTGGCACCACCTGCGCCACGGAAGAGAAGGAGGTAGGTGGTGAGTTCAGGCATGTGGTCAGCGCGTGATCGGTTCAACGTTTCGATCGAAGGAATTCCTGGAACTTCTGTTCCAGTCGGTAGCCTTCGTCGCGGTATTTCGTCAACGCTCCCGCACCTTGTTTGAAGGTCACTTTCTTAGCCCAAATGCCGAAGAGTAGAAGAGGACAATACCCTTCATATCTGATGGCCTGGTCACCAACGGACACCTCGAAGACGATCAATGCACCACCCGTGGCTTCTTTGTAGTATGTGGTGTGGCCTGCCCGCTCGGTCAGTTTGAACACGATCATTTCTCCCATGCGGTGGGTGCTGACACGGAGCTTTCCCTTTTCGAATTCAGCGATGCGGAATCCGTGGCGGCGGAACCATTGATCGAGATTGGAACGCGGTTCCGCTGATGATGTGGAAGAGATGGACATTGGTGTGCGACCAAGGTAGTGATCGTGGCACTTGCGTGAGGGACAGCAGCGGTTAGCCCACAGACGAACGAGGCACGAGTGCGGCGAGGACTATGAGCGTATGGCCCGACGGTGTGCATTCAACACCGGCACGCCCCAAAAGGCAATTACTCCACTATGAGGCGCAACGTTTCCACTTGATCCGCAGTTGCGATACGCACGACATAGTTCCCAGGTGCAATATCACAGAGTGGGATCGTGGTCGCACTACTGGTGGTGCGCTGCGTGGTCACCACCCGCCCTTGTACATCGATGATCGTGATCACTGCCAGTACATTGTCTTGGCGTTCGATGCGTACAACATACGTGGCGGGGTTGGGGAAAAGGCGTGAATTGCCTCGGTCATTGATGCGTTCCACACCGGTGATCAACACCTGCACGGGTTGTGAAGGCGCCGATGTACATCCGAACCCATCGACCACAATAACATGGTAAAGCCCGCCGGTGGTAGCACCAATGCATAACGTGTTCCCGTCCGGAATAGGCATATCGTTCCTGTACCATTGAACGGTGCCGTCCAGCGAGCTGCACAGGGTGTTGCCCAACACGGTCACTCCCGGCACCTGTTGCACGCTGGAGCAACCCACTTGCGCACGGTAGATGTCGCCGTACGCGCCGCCGATCACGACGTACCCATCCACGTACGCGGCATCCGTGATCCCTGCGTTGACGATCTCGGGCAACACATTCTCCCAGGTCACGCCACCATCCACGGACTTCACGGTCTGCCCGGTGAAGGACACCGCATATCCCGTGTCGTTGTCGGTGAAGAAAATGCTCACGGTGCTCTGTGGCGTGCCGCCCATAGAGGTCCAATTTTCGCCGCCACCGGTGGTGCGATGCTGCTTGGTCCAACCATGCAATGCATCGTTGAAGAACACGGTGGAGGACCCTCCCATCGGGGGCAAAGGTTGTCAGGTCACGCCGCCATCGGTGGTGCGGTAGTTGTCACCATAACCACTTACGGCATAGCCTTGCAGGTCATCCACGAACCAGAGGTCGCTGATGGTGATGTTGCCCACATCGAGCACATGCGCCCACGAACTGCCGTTGGTGGTGGTGCGATAGATCCCGCCAAACACAGCGCCGCCACCCACGATATGCGTGTTGGCATTCAAGCTTCATGCACTCCGGATGGCGACGCTGGGACCCGTGCCATTGATCCCCGTTGCGAAGGTGAGGTAGCGCATCGAGAGCTTTTGAACGGGTTGGGACGAGGTACACTTCTTTCCAGAAATAGTTCAACCGACGTCGTTAGCCTTTCATCGCCCTTTCCACCATCCCCTTGCTACCGATATAGAGCGGGCAACGTTGGTGCAGCTCCGTTGGCTTCAGGTCCAATATGCGGGTTGTGCCATCTGTTGCCATTCCTCCGGCCTGTTCTACGATCATGGCAAGCGTGTTGGCCTCGTAGAGCAAACGCAATTTACCGTTTGGCGATTTCTTCGTGGCCGGATACATGTAGATCCCGCCTTTCAGCAAATTCCGGTGGAAGTCCGCCACGAGACTACCGATATACCGGCCGCTCATGTGCTGCTTTTTGCAATCGTCGATGTAGTTGCGCACACCATCGCTGAAGTCGAAGTAGTTGCCTTCGTTCACGGAAAAGATGGTGCCTTCTTCCGGAGTGGTCATGTTCGGGTGGCTCAGGCAGAAGGTGCCGATGCTTGGGTCGAGGGTGAATCCGTTCACGCCGTGGCCTGTCGTATACACGAGCATGGTGCTGCTGCCATAGATGATGTAGCCTGCCGCGACCTGCGCTGTACCCGGTTGCATGAAATCCTCCATCGTTGCGGTAGGGCCTTCGCTGATCCGGCGATAAATGCTGAAGATGGTCCCGATGCTCACGTTCACATCGATGTTGCTGCTGCCATCGAGCGGATCCATGGTCACCACGTATTTCCCGCTGTTGTTGAAGTGTACGATGTCCTCGTTCTCTTCACTGGCTACCGCACACACTTCACCCTGACTGCGCAACAGACGAATGAACAGGTCATTGGCATACACGTCCAGTTTCTGTTGCTGTTCGCCCTGGATGTTCTCGCTGCCTTGTGCGCCAAGGATATCCTCTGCCAGCCCCGCTTTGTTCACTTCCCGGTTCACCATTTTCCCCGCGAGGCGGAAGCTGGTGAGCAGCTGCGTTAATTCGCCAGTGGCATAGGTGAACTCGTGTTGCCGTTCGGTGATGAATTCGGCGAGGGTCTTGATGTTGGCCATTAGGATCGGAATAGGGGGACGACGAGACGATCGGAAAATGAACTTCTTTTGGAATGTTCCGCTGCAAATATCGGCTGTACGCGATCTTTGCGCACCATGGAAATTTCGATACGGATGGCGGAAGTCCGCGATGTGCCACGAATGTTGGAGCTGGTGCGGGAACTGGCGGTATTCGAAAAAGAACCGGATGCGGTAACCGTCTCATTGGAACATATGCGAGAAGCCGGATTTGGTCCTGATCCAGTGTGGGTCGGTTGGGTAGCGGAGGTCGAAGGGTTGATCGTGGGGATCGCCGTGTGCTATGAGCGATATTCCACCTGGAAGGGCAGACGTTTATACTTGGAGGACATAATTGTGACGGAGGAGGCACGTGGACAACGAATTGGCGAAAAGCTCTTTCGGCAATGTGCGAAATACGCATTGGAAAAGAACTATGCGGGTATGCTCTGGCAAGTCCTTGATTGGAACACGGAAGCGATCCGGTTCTATGAGCGATTTGGAGCCTCGATGGATCCACAATGGTTCAACGGTTCGTTGGAATTGGAACAACTGAAGGAACTGGGTTCTGGGATCTAGTCAAGGAAGTCTGGAGTCTGTGAGTCTGTGAGTCTTGAGTCGGGAGTTGGATATGGTTTGGTTAACATGAACGCGAAATGGGGAAGGTGCAACAGCTTTTTGCTTATCAGAAGGGGTTCAAGCTTTCGATGATGATCTTCCGGCGGACCAAGCAGTTCCCAGTGGAAGAGAAGTACAATATGACCGACCAAATACGCCGAAGTTCACGGTCTGTGGTTGTGAATTTAGCGGAGGCTTATCGACGGAGGAGGACACAAAAATATTTCGAGGCCAAACTGAACGACTGTGAAACCGAACTTTGCGAAACACAAGTTTGATTAGAGTTCGCGCTGGCATGCGAGTACTTTTCACAAAAGGAGTATGAAGAATTTTTCACTTTGTCTGAAGAAGTCGGTGGGTTGCTCCACTATATGGCAGCGAATCCTAAGAAGTTCCTTTGAAAGCTTGGACCACATGCTATACCTCGGACTCACGACGCATTTGACTAACGACTCACGACGCATTTATCAATGAAAGTATTCAAATTCGGCGGGGCCAGTGTGAAGGATGCAGCGGGAGTGTTCAACTTGGCTGAGTTGGTGAAGCATTACGCGTTGGATGACCTGGTGATCATTGTGAGCGCGATGGGAAAGACGACGAACGCCTTGGAATCAGTGGTGTGGGCTTTTTGCGATAGTAGGCCAGCTAAGGATCTCTTGGTTCCGTTGCGTGCTTCACATCTCACCGTTCTCGCCGAAGTTGCGCCGGATGACAGCGCCGCTGCGGCCGAACTCATCCTCCTTTTCGATCGGTTGGCTGCGTTCCTTTCCATGCCGCCATCCGGCAACGTGGACCGCGACTACGATCAGGTCGTCGCTTATGGTGAACTTTGGAGCACCTTGATCATCAGTGCACACTTACGTCATGCTGGCATTGCGAACAAATGGCTGGATGCTCGCAAGATCGTAAGTACTGATGACCGGTATCGGGAGGCCCGCGTTCTATGGAACAAACTAGAGGATAATTGCACGGTTCATATGCCCTCGTTCGCAACCAGCCCGATGCGTATCGTGACGCAGGGATTTATCGGTTCGACCGTGGATGGTCAAACCACTACGCTTGGCCGAGAAGGATCCGATTTCAGCGCTGCCATATTCGCTTACGCATTGGAATGCGAGAGCGTCACCATCTGGAAAGATGTCCCCGGCATGTTCAACGCCGACCCGAATGTTTTTCCGGACACGAAGTTGCTCTCGCATATCAGCTACCGCGAGGCCATCGAGTTGAGTTATTTCGGTGCGAGTGTGATCCATCCGCGTACGCTGCAACCGTTGCAGAAGAAGAACATTCCGCTTTATGTGCGGTCCTTCGCTGACCTGAATGCGAAGGGCAGTACCATTGATGATCGAAGCGAAAATGATTCGTTGATCCCATCGTTCATCGTAAAGGCGAAGCAATTGCTGATCAGCATAACACCGCGTGACCTCAGCTTCATAGTAGAGGATAATTTGAGTGATATCTTCAAAAGGTTCGCAACAATGAACGTGCGAATAGAACTGATGCAGAACAGTGCCGTGGCCTTCAGTGTTGTTGTGGACGATACACCAAGAGCACGCTCGCTGACGGAAGAACTACGAAGGGATTACGAAGTGCTTTACAACGAGGGCTGCGAATTGATCACCGTACGTCACTACGATGATGCCACATTGGACGGCCTGATCAAGAACAAGGAAGTGCTTATCGAACAACGCTCACGGACCACGGCGCGGTTCGTTGTGAAGTGAGCCAAATGGAAATGCGACACGAACGTAACATCCTTCTCGATCCACGGGCGCTGATCGTCGTGCTCCTCGTCATGTGCTCGAATTGGGGTATCGCACAAAGTCTGACTTCACTAAGGGACAGTTTGAAATTTGTGGTAAAGGAAATACACAATGCGGACACCAGTGGAGCGACGATGTTGGGAGCGCAATTACGTGTCGCGCTATCGCGTTACGTGAAGCCACCTGAAGCGATCAAGCTCTTACAACAAGCAGCGGATACTCTCCATCAAATTGGTCCACGCAATACCGAGATCGCTGTTCGGTCGGAGTTGGCGGAAGAATTGCGAAAGGCCGGTACGGCGACCCAAGCCTATGCTGAATTGCTCCGAGTACGCAGCTTGATCGAGGCCCGCGAAGAAGAGTTCATTGAGCGCGCAAGGATCGACAGCACGACAGCCATTGAACGAACGGTGGCTGTGAAGGACAGTCTTTCCAAGGTGATCGACGAAGCAGGAGCGGACCGCGAAATGAACCGCAAGTCTGCGGCGCAAGAGCTACGGAATTGGCAGTGGATCGCGATCGGTTTGTGTATTCTCTGGTTGGTATCAATGGCGCTGTTGTTGTACCGAATGGCTAGGGGGCAACGACGCAGCAACAAGGCAATTGCAGAATTGCAGGTGAAAGTGCGTGCCTTGGAGCAGCGACCGGTCAATGTTCAACGTGTGCCGAAGCAAGAGCCTTTGCCTCTGCCTATTGTCAAGGAAACTGCTACTGCGGAGAAAGCGGCAACGGACCAAGTCGACCCTGTGATCCTTGGCATGTTCCGCAAACAGGCCCCGGAACGCTTGGCAACTTTGCAGGCCGCACGCGAGCGCGGTGATCTGGAGAAAATTGTTCGCGTGGTCCACTCATTGAAACCACAATTGGTGGCTATCGACGCGGAGCGATACACACCTTTATGTGCCGCGATCACTTCACCCGAAGCTCGTGTTGATCAAGCCGGTTTCGATCGCGCGTTGGACGAATTCCAACAACAGGTCGAACGAACGCTGATCGAATTGAAGGATTAACGATCCTCCAACTGTTTGATCACCCGGTTAGGGTAGTCGCTGATGATCGCATACACGCCCAGATCGAGCATGCGTTTGATATCGCTTTCTTCGTTCACCGTCCAAACCACGAGTTCAATATCCTTTAGGCGCAAGGACTTCAACAGGGTCTCATCCGCCATGGAATATTGCGGGCTGTAGATGTCGGGTTTGAAGCTTAGGCGAGCCAGATTTCCCTCTAAACCAAGGTCATTCTCGACCAGAAGCGCAACTAGAAGGTCTTCCCGTTCGGCATGCACCGCTTCCAGAATGGCAGGGTCGAAGGATTGAAGGATACACCGCTCGGACAGTCCAAGTGAATCCACGGTCTCGATCACGGCGTGTGCGAATTCCTTTGGTCCCGGTTGGAATGTTCCGTAGAACGCAGGGTCGCTCTTGATCTCGATGTTGTACGAAGGGGCGCCCACACTGCTCATCAGCGCGTGTTCATCGACATCTTCCACCACTTCGCGCAGCGTCGGCTTCACGCTTTTCCGTTGGTCCTGTTCGGGGAACCTTGGATGTTCCAGTGATCCACAGTCGTATTGCTGGATCTCCTTCACGGTCATTTGGTAGATGTTGTGTCCACGTTCTTCGGCTTCCGCGATCCGTCCTCCATCCGGGTCCAAACAGATCGTGTGGTGCATCCATGGTTCGTGGGATACGATCACCTGCCCATCCTTGCTCATCACCACGTCCATCTCCACGAAGTCGCAACCCAACTCCACGGCTTCGCGAAACGCTCTGATCGTATTTTCCGGCAAAAGCCCCCTGCAACCTCGGTGGCCATGAACATCGGGATGCAAGTTCTTCTGGGGCATGCAGGCGGAGAGTACGGCCACAATGATAGCGGCGGAAAGTGTTCCAATTTTAACCATTCGGGAAAAAGTGCAGGATCTTGGCGGCGAGGACTTCTGCCATTTTCTGTTTTCCCTCGTGCGTAACACCTGCAATATGCGGCGTTATCAGTACGCGGTCATGGAGCAAGAGACGTTGTTGCGTTGCCGGGTCGTTGTTCGGGTCCAAACCGGTGAGTAGGGGTGTCTCGAATTCAAGCACATCGAGGCCTGCCGCGATCACTCGGCCATGATCGATGGCATCGAGCAACGCGGTCGTGTGTACCACGCCACCTCGGGAAGTGTTCAAGAACCAGATCGGCTTACCGGGCCGCAGGAAGAAATCATGGTCCGCATAGTACCGTGTTTCTTGGCTTAGAGGAAGGTGCAGACTGATCACATCACTTTCGCGCATCACTTTCTCCAAGCTGCATTCCTCAATTCCGGCGCGTGCAAAACCACTTCGGTATTTATCGTGCCCAAGGACCGACACGCCGAAGCCACGCAATTTTTCAGCGAATGCACTGCCCATGTTCCCGAAACCGATGATCCCCACTTTCTTCCCACGGAGATCGGTGCCACGCATTGCTTCCCGCGGCCAGGTACCGGCATGCACGGCCGCATTCGCAGGCACCAGCATCTTCATCAGCGCGAGCAATAGCATAACACACGTCTCGCCAACTCCGTCCCTGTTCCCTTCAGGCGAATTGAGCACACGGATCCCGTTCTTTCTGCAGTAGGCCGTGTCGATGTTCTCCAGTCCGGACCCCACACGCGCAACGAAGTGCAACTGCGGGCACATCGTGAGCATTTCGGCATCCACCATGCTGCTGCGAACCACCAGTCCGCTGAGGGCAAGGAATTCCTGAATATCCTGCGGCCCATTAGTGGAGTCCAATTGCACACATTGGTGTCCGGCGCGCACCAATCTTTCAGTGAGCAACGGATGTGCCTTATCGAGGAAGCCGATGTGCATGCGCTAGGGGAAAAGGCCGTACATGAAATGCCCCACGGTGAAGTAGGTGAGCAATCCGAAAATATCGTTGAGCGTTGTAACGAACGGACCGGTGGCAAGCGCGGGGTCCACATCGAACCGGTCCATGGCCAAGGGAATTACGGTGCCGAACATGGCAGCGGTAAGGATCACGGTGAACAAGGCAATGCTCACGGTATACGTAAGCGCTTGCTCCTGTTGCAACCCCATGTTGATCAAGAAAATGATGAGACCGCAGACGGTAGCACTGAGCAAGGCCACGCGCAATTCCTTCCACATGCGGGTGATCATGTTCACGCTTTTCATGTTCCCGGCAGCCAAGCCCTGCACCACGATCGCGGAGGACTGAACACCCACGTTGCCAGCGGTAGCCGCGATCAACGGCATGAAGAACGCCATTTCCGGAACGATGCGCAATTGATCTTCGTATTGGGCGATGATACGCGAGGACAGGATGCCGCCTGCCAGCCCGATCAGGAGCCAAGGCAGTCGTGCACGCATTTGCACTATGGGACTATCGCTCGCATCAACATCCTCGCTGATACCGCTGGCGAGTTGATAATCCTCCGTGGCCTCCTCACTCATAACGTCCATCACATCATCGAACGTGATCCGGCCCAAGAGAACATTGTTCGTGTCCACCACGGGCAGCACCACCACATCGTATTTCTTCATGCGATGTACCACTTCTTCCGCTTCGGTTTCAACCGTCACGGAAATGGCATCCGTTTCGCAAATGTGCTTGATCAGGGTGCGGGTGCTTTCGGCACTGAAGAGAAGGTCCTTCAGCGGAAGTATCCCATAGAGCCGTTCGTCCTTGTCCACCACATAGATGGTGTAGATGTGCTCGATCTCATGTGCCTGCCTGCGCATATCCACGATCGCACGCGCCACGCTCCATTCGGCATGCACGGTGATCACTTCCTTGCCCATCAAGGCACCAGCAGTGCCCTCTTCGTAGGTGAGCAGTTCTTGTAGGTCCTCGCGCTGTTCTTGATCCTCGAGCAGGGCGATCACTTCGCGGCGCTTGTCCTCGGAGAGATCGGCCATCACGTCGGCGGCATCATCGCTGTCGATGTGTTCGAGCACGTCTTCGGCTATCTCTCGGCTGGTGAGCGAGTTGAGGAGCTCGTCGCGCAGGTCCTCGTCCAGTTCGATCAACACTTCAGCCGCGGCCTCGCCCTCCATCAACCGGTACACGTACACGGCCTCGTCCAAGGGCAACCGATCGATCACCATGGCGATGTCCGCCGGGTGCAGATCGTGGATCACCGCGTGGATCGCCGAGTCGCGTCCTTCCGCTACGTCTGCGCGCAGGGCTTCAAGAACAGGTTTGGTCAGTTCGAAGGACATAGGGGTGGGGCACGAGAGGCCCTAATGCTGAAGGCCGTGCGAAACTACGAAGATGCAAAGGTCTTCAACGCACGCGAT
>Ga0105046_10012357_pt1 | contig 13250 bp, 8 predicted proteins | sample MAT03_FD_78385 | JGI IMG/M metagenome (GOLD analysis project Ga0105046, IMG submission 78385) | Freshwater microbial communities from Lake Fryxell liftoff mats and glacier meltwater in Antarctica - MAT-03 (megahit assembly) | ecosystem: Environmental > Aquatic > Freshwater > Ice > Liftoff... | reverse complement strand
GCTGCTGCTATTGCTGCTGCTATTGCTGCTGCTGCTGCCCGGTGCGGCCTTGCCGTCGTGGCAGCGCACGTCCAGCAGGCAGGTTTCGGCGCGGTTGCGCAGGGCCACGACGTCCATGCCTGGCGTGACCGCAAAGAGGACGTGGCGCACCTGCACCTTTTCACCCGTGCGGTAGCGCGCGGCATGGGCGGCATGGTGGCGCCGGCAGGCTTCTTCGGTGGGTTCGGGCAGTTGCAGTTCACGTTCCAGCCAGGCGTCGATGGCGCGGGTGGCTGCTTCGCTGACCACGCCGTCGGCCGGCGCTGCATCGTCTTCATCCAGCAGACCGCCCTGCTGCGCCGCCTGGCGCAGGAGTTCGGTGCAGGCGCGCTGGCGCAGGTCTTCGACGGACAGCGTTTCATCTTCACGGTTCAAGGCCACGCCGTTGATGCGGGCCACGCGCACGGCGGCCAGGGTGGGCTGGCTGAAGTCCACAGATTCAAGGCTCATGGTCTTCAGCCTTCACGCGGGTGGTTGTGGCCGGCCGGCACGTTCAGGCGCCGGCTGCGCACGATCTGGTGCGGGCGGAAGAGGAAGCTCACGGTGGCAAAACCGCTCCACACGTGCACCAGCCGGCTGAACGGGAAGAGCAGGAAGATGGTCATGCCGAAAACGATGTGGAACAGGTAGGGCCATGGCAGTGTGGCCAGCACGCTGGCATCCACCGGCCGCAGCGTGACGATGCGCTGCGCCCAGTCGGCCAGGATCACCATCACACTGCCGTCAGCGTGCTGCCAGGAAAACGGCAAGGTGATCAGGCCCACCACCAGTTGCACCCACAGCACCAGCAGCACGGCGATGTCGGTGGCATGGCTGGTCAGGCGGATGCGCGGGTCGAAGACGCGCCGGTACAGCAGCATCGACAGGCCGATGAAGCAGAAAGTGCCGGCGATGCCACCCGCGACCACGGCCAGCATCTGCTTGTTGCCTGCCGTCATGAAGATGCCGTACACGGCGTGCGGCGTGAACAGGCCGACCATGTGGCCGAAAAACAGGAACAGGATGCCGACGTGGAAGAGGTTGCTGCCCCAGCGCAGCAGGCCTGAGCGCAGCAACTGCGAGGAGTCGCTCTTCCATGTGTACTGGTCGCGGTCGAAGCGCAGCAGGCTCCCCAACAGGAAGACCGTGAAACACACGTACGGATAGACCTGGAACAGGAAACCATAGATGCCGCTCATGGTGAGACTCCTTGGCGCTGACCTTGACCTTGACCTTGACCTTGCCCATTCGACATGCCGGCCTTGCGCACGATGTGCATGGGCTGCGGCTGGCCGGGCTTGGCCTGGCCTTTGGATGAGCAGCCGTCAAACACCACCGGTTCAGCCCAGCTGTCGTCCAGCGGCGCTTCAGCGGGTGGTGCCACGGCTTGCGCCTTCTCGCCGGCCAGTTCGATCAGCGCGCCCAGCACGCTGGCGTAGGCGCTGCCCTGGTGCTTCAACGCGCCGAAGATGGCGTTGAAGATGTGGCTCATTTCAGAGAGAAAGGCCTTGGCTTCGCGCGGCGGTTGGGTGGAGACAAATTCCAGCACCGCGGGCAGGTAGTCGGGCAATTCGCCTTCGGCCAGGATCAAGCCGGCCTTTTCGTAGGTCTGGCCGAGGTCGATCATTGCCGGGCCGCGCTCGCGCGAATCGCCGTGCACGTGTTCAAAGAGGTGCAGCGATGTGGCACGGCCGCGGTCGAAGAGTTCGACGTAGTCGGCTTCACTTTGCAGCGGGTCGGCCTTGGCCAGTTGATTCATCAGCGCATCGATCTCGCCGCGGCGCGCCGGCGACAGCGCAGCTTCTGCGTGCAGCAGGGTGTGCATCTCGGCCAGGTGGCCGCGCAGTGCTGCATCGGGGTAGCCCAGCAAGGCGGCCAGCACACGCAGGCTGTGGCCCATGCCGCGTGGTGAGTTCAGTGCAAACATGGTCAGACCTCCGCCTTGATGGGAATGGTGCGTTTTTTGTCGCTGCCAAAGAGGCTCGTCTCGCTCGTGCCTTCAGAGCAGCCGTTGCCGAATGTGAAGCCGCAGCCACCGCGCACGTTGAAGGTGTTCTCGGCGTATTCGCGGTGAGTGGACGGGATCACAAAACGGTCTTCGTAGTTGGCGATGGCCATCACGTGGTACATGTCCTCGACCTCGGCCTGGCTGATGCCCACCTGCTGCAACACGGCCTGGTTGATGCGGCCGTCCACGTGCTTTTCGCGCTGGTAGGCGCGCATGGCGAGCATGCGTTCCAGAGAGCGCACCACGGGCACCGTGTCACCCGCCGTCAGCAGATTGGCCAGGTAGTTGACGGGGATGCGCAGCTGCCGCACGTCGGGGATCTCGCCATTGGCGCCCACGTGCCCGGCGTTGGCTGCCGCGCTGATGGGCGACAGCGGTGGCACGTACCACACCATCGGCAGCGTGCGGTATTCAGGGTGCAAGGGCAGCGCCACCTTCCACTGCACGGCCATCTTGTAAACCGGGCTGCGGCGTGCGGCATGCATCCAGGCGTCGGGGATGCCGTCCAACTGCGCCTGCGCGATGACGGCGGGGTCGGAAGGGTCGAGGAAGATGTTGATCTGTGCCTGGTACAGGTCACGGTCGTGTTCGACGCTGGCCGCTTCCTGGATGCGGTCGGCGTCGTACAGCAGCACGCCCAGGTAGCGGATGCGGCCGACGCAGGTTTCACTGCACACCGTGGGCTCGCCGGCTTCAATCCGCGGGTAGCAGAAGGTGCACTTCTCGGCCTTGCCGCTCTTCCAGTTGTAGTAGATCTTCTTGTAGGGGCAGCCACTGACGCACATACGCCAGCCTCGGCACTTGTCCTGGTCGATCAGCACGATGCCGTCTTCTTCGCGCTTGTAGATCGAACCCGAAGGACAGCTGGCCACACAGGCCGGGTTCAGGCAGTGTTCACACAGGCGCGGCAAGTACATCATGAAGGTGTTCTCGAGCTGGCCGAGCATGTCCTTCTGCGCCTGCTCGAAGCCGCTCAGGTTCTGGTCCTTGCTGCGTTTGGCAAATTCGCCGCCGAGAATTTCTTCCCAGTTCGGGCCCCAGACAATCTTGTCCATCTGCTTGCCCGTGATCAGGCTGCGCGGCCGCGCCGTGGGCGTGGCGCGCATCTCGGGCGCCGACTGCAGGTGCTGGTAGTCGAAGGTGAAGGGCTCGTAGTAGTCGTCGATCTCGGGCAGGTTCGGGTTGGCGAATATGCGCATCAAGATCTTCCACTTCGCACCTTGGCGCAACTCGATCTGGCCACTGGCCCTGCGCTGCCAGCCGCCGTTCCACTTGGACTGGTTTTCCCATTCCTTGGGGTAGCCGATGCCGGGTTTGGTTTCGACGTTGTTGAACCAGGCGTATTCCATGCCGGGCCGGCTGGTCCACACGTTCTTGCAGGTGACGCTGCAGGTGTGGCAACCGATGCACTTGTCGAGGTTCAGCACCATGCCGATCTGGGCGCGGATCTTCATGCAACTTCCCCTTCAGCTTGCACCTTTGGAATGAGTTCATCGGCGACGGGTGTGTCGAGCCAATCCACCTTGTTCATCTTGCGCACGACCACAAATTCGTCGCGGTTGGTGCCGATGGTTCCGTAGTAGTTGAAGCCGTAGCTGAACTGCGCGTAGCCGCCGATCATGTGGGTGGGTTTGAGCACGATGCGCGTCACCGAGTTGTGGATGCCGCCGCGCGCGCCGGTGATCTCGGACCCCGGTGTGTTCACGATCTTTTCCTGCGCGTGGTACATCATCACCATGCCGGGTTTGACACGCTGGCTCACCACCGCACGCGCTGCAATGGCGCCGTTCAGGTTGAAGAGTTCGATCCAGTCGTTGTCTTCGATGCCCACGCTCTTGGCATCGTCTTCGCTCAGCCACACACAAGGCCCGCCGCGGCTGAGTGTCAGCATCAGCAAGTTGTCGGTGTAGGTGCTGTGAATGCCCCACTTCTGGTGCGGCGTGATGAAGTTCAGCGCGATTTCGGGGTTGCCATTGGGCTTCACACCATGGATGCCGGCGGTGGTCTTCAAGTCCACCGGCGGGCGGTAGCTGGTGAAGCCTTCGCCGAAGGCAATCATCCACGGGTGGTCCATGTAGAACTGCTGGCGCCCGGTGAGCGTGCGCCAGGGGATCATCTCGTGCACGTTGGTGTAGCCGGCGTTGTAAGAGACGGTCTCGCTTTCGATGCCGCTCCACGTCGGGCTGCTGATGATCTTGCGCGGCTGCGCCTGGATGTCGCGAAAGCGGATCTTCTCGTCTTCGCGGTGCACGGCCAGGTGCGTGTGGTCGATGCCGGTCTGCTTGCCCAGCGCCTGCCAGGCCTTCACCGCCACGTGGCCGTTGGTCTCTGGCGCCAGCTGCAGGATGACCTCGCAGGCGTCGATGTCGGTCTCGATCTTCGGCATGCCGCAGGTCACGCCTTCGGCGGTGACGAGGCCGCTGAGTTCACCCAGTTGCTTGACTTCGGTCTGGGTGTTCCAGCTGATGCCTTTGCCCCCATTGCCGACCTTGTTCATCAGCGGCCCGAGCGCGGTGAAGCGCTTGTACACGTTGGGGTAGTCGCGCTCCACCACCTGCATGTTGGGCGCCGTCTTGCCCGGGATGAGGTCGCATTCACCGCGCTGCCAGTCCTGCACACCGAAGGGCTGCGCCAGTTCCGACGGGCTGTCGTGCATCAGCGGCGTCAGCACCAGTTCGCGTTCCACGCCCAGGTGGCCGACGCAGAGTTCGCTGAAGGCCTTGGCGAAGCCCTTATAGATTTCCCAGTCGCTGCGGCTCTGCCAGGCCGGGTCCACTGCCGTGGACAGCGGGTGGATGAAGGGGTGCATGTCGCTGGTGTTGAGGTCGTTCTTCTCATACCAGGTGGCGGTGGGCAGCACGATGTCGCTGTTCAGGCAGGTCGTGCTCATGCGGAAGTCCAGCGTGACCAGCAAGTCGAGCTTGCCTTCGGGCGCCTTGTCGTGCCAGACCACTTCAGTCGGTTTCGCCTCTTCGGCGCCCAGGTCCTTGCCTGGCACGCCGTTGCTCGTGCCCAGCAGGTGCTTCAGGAAGTATTCATGCCCCTTGCCACTGGAGCCCAGGATGTTGGAGCGCCAGACGAACATGTTCCGCGGCCAGTTGTCCGGGTGGTCGGGGTCGGTGCAACTGAGCTTGAGCGTGCCGTCCTTCAGGCCCTTGACGGCATAGTCCTTCGGCTCGAGCCCGGCGGCTGCGGCGTCGCGCACCACCTGCATGGGGTTGGTCTGCAACTGCGGGGCCGATGGCAACCAGCCCATGCGTTCGGCGCGCACGTTGTAGTCGATCATGCTGCCGGCATAGGTGGCCTTGTCGGCCAGTGGCGAGAGCACTTCTTCCATGCCGAGCTTCTCGTAGCGCCACTGGTCGGTGTGGGCGTAGAAGAAGCTGGTGCTGTTCATCTGCCGGGGGGGGCGTATCCAGTCCAGCGCAAAGGCCAGCGGCGTCCAGCCGGTTTGCGGGCGCAGCTTTTCCTGGCCCACGTAGTGCGCCCAGCCGCCACCGCTCTTGCCGATGCAGCCGCACAGCATCAGCATGTTGATGACACCGCGGTAGTTCATGTCGCAGTGGTACCAGTGGTTCATGGCCGCGCCGATGATCACCATCGACCGGCCTTGGGTCTTGTGCGCGTTGTCCGCAAACTGGCGCGCCACGGTGATGAGCTGCGCGCGCGGCGTGCCGGTGATGCGTTCCTGCCAGGCCGGCGTGTAGGGCGTGTCGTCGTCGAAGCTGGTGGCCGCCATCTCGCCCGGCAGGCCCCGTGCGATGCCGTAGTTGGCCACCTGCAGGTCAAAGACGGTGGCCACCAACGTCTCGCGTTTGTCGCCTGCCTTGCCGAGCGCGATGCGCCGCACCGGCACCGTGCGCACCAGCACATCGGTCTGCGTGTTGCCCGGGAAGTTCTTGCTGTCGATGCCGCCGAAATACGGAAAGCCGACGCGGGCCGTTTCGGTGCTCGCGTGTTCACCTTCCAGCGCGGACAGCTGCAGCTTCACGTCATGCCCGTGGCGCGCTTCCTTGGCCTGCAGGTTCCACTGACCCGCGTCGGCCCGGCCGTCGGGCCCCCAGCGGAAGCCGATGGCGCCGTGCGGCAGCACGACCTTGCCCATGGCATCGAAGGCCACCGTCTTCCATTCCGGGTTGTTGGCCTGGCCGAGCTTGCCGTTGAAGTCGGAGGCGCGCACGTATCGGTCGGGCACGGTGATGATCTCGCCGCTGGGCAGAACGTGTTCCTTCAGCATCACCAGCATCGGCATGTCGGTGTAGCGGCGCACGTAGTCGTCGAAGTAGGCGCTGCGCTGTCCCTGGTCGGGGAAGTAGAACTCCTTCAGGATCACGTGGCCCATGGCCATGGCCACGGCGGCGTCGGTGCCCTGCTTGGGGTTCATCCAGATGTCGGCCAGCTTTGCGACTTCGGAATAGTCAGGAGTCACCGCCACCGTCTTCGTGCCCTTGTAGCGCACCTCGGTGAAGAAGTGGGCGTCGGGCGTGCGCGTCTGCGGCACGTTGGAACCCCAGGCGATGATGAAGCTGCTGTTGAACCAGTCGGCCGATTCCGGCACGTCGGTCTGTTCGCCCCAGACCTGCGGGCTGCTGGGCGGCAGGTCGCAATACCAGTCGTAGAAGCTCATGCAGACGCCGCCGATCAGGCTCAGGTAGCGGCTGCCTGCCGCATAGCTGACCATGCTCATCGCGGGGATGGGGGAGAAGCCGATGATGCGGTCGGGCCCGTGTTTTTTGATCGTGTACACATTGGCGGCGGCGACGATCTGGTTGACCTCGTCCCAGGTCGAACGCACAAAGCCGCCCAGGCCACGGATCTGCTGGTAGTCGCGCCGCTTGGCGTCGTCTTCGACGATGCTGGCCCAGGCCGCCACGGGTTCGTGCAGCAGCCGCGCTTCGCGCCAGCTCTTCAGCAGGCGCCCACGCACCAGCGGGTACTTGACGCGGTTGGCGCTGTACAGATACCAGCTGTAGCTGGCGCCGCGCGAACAGCCGCGCGGTTCGTGGTTGGGCATGTCCCAGCGTGTGCGCGGGTAGTCGGTCTGCTGGGTTTCCCAGGTCACGATGCCGCCCTTGACATAGATCTTCCACGAGCACGAACCCGTGCAGTTGACGCCATGCGTGCTGCGCACGATCTTGTCGTGCGCCCAGCGGTTGCGGTAGGCGTCCTCCCAGGTGCGGTCTTCGCCGGTGGTGATGCCGAGGTCGCCGGAGAAGCTCTCACGCGGGCTGGAGAAGTAGGTCAGTCGATCGAGGAAGTGGCTCATCGAGCGCCTTTCGAGAGTGTGTTGTTCACGTGGGGTCCAGCGGGCTCAGGGGTTCGTCACGGGTTCTTGACGTAGGCGTTCTTGCGCAAATAGAACCACCAGTTCAGCACCAGGCACAAGGCATAGAAGACGGCGAACCCGTACATGGCGTGCTGCGGCGTGCCGGCCTTGATCTGGTCGCCGATGACGATGGGTGCGACGAAGGCACCGTAGGCCGCGACGGCTGAGGTCCAGCCGAGCACCGGGCCGGCCTGGGTGCGGTCGAAGATCACGCCAATGGTGCGGAAGGTCGATCCGTTGCCGATGCCGCTGGCAAAGAACAGCACGATGAACAGACCGAGGAAGGCCGGGAAGTGCTGCTCGGGCGTGGCCGAGCCGTAAGCCAGCATCATGACGTAGCCCACGGCGACCGAGGCCAGCACCATGACCGCCGAGATGATCTGCGTGACGATGGAGCCGCCTACCTTGTCGGAGATCCAGCCGCCGAGCGGCCGCACGGCGGCGCCGACGAAAGGGCCGATCCACGTGTAGGCCAGCACGGTCGGCGCGTTCGGGTTGCTTAGCGTGTGCCGCATCACACCCGCGGCGTCGGGCACATGGCTGATGCCGAAAATGATCTTCATCGACAGCGGCAGCGCCATCGAAAAGCCGATGAACGAGCCGAAGGTGACGATGTACAGGGCGGTCAGCGACCAGGTGTGCTTGTCCCTGAAGATCGCAAACTGTTTGCTGACGTTTTCCTTCATCGGGCCGAAAGCGGCCAGCTTCATGATCAGCAGCGCGCTCACGATGTCGAGCGGAATCGCGACCCACATGCTGATGAGGCCCAGCCCGGTGGGCTTGGGCAGGTACAGGTACAGGCCCAGGATCGACGGGATGAAGGCCAGCGTGTACAGCCAGGTGATCTTGGCGAACGCCACGAGAGGGTGGCCGCTGTCGGGCGTGACCGTCTTCAGGTTGTTCATCCCGAACCAGCACAGGATGGCCAGGGGAACGAGCGACAGCACCCAGGCAAAGCCGGCGTTCTGGATCCAGGTCGGCGTGCCCGCGGCGATCTTGCCGAAGATCCATCCGCTGTCCTTGAGCAGGGTCTCGGGAGCACCGCCCCAGGTGCCGAAGATGCCGACGGTCATGACCAGCGGAATGACGATCTGCATCGTGGTCACGCCGACGTTACCCAGGCCCGCGTTCAAGCCGAGGCCTGTGCCCTGCAGCCGCTTCGGGAAGAAGGTGCTGATGTTCGACATCGAACTGGCGAAGTTGCCGCCGCCCACACCGCACCACAGCGCCATCAGCTGGAAGGCCCACAGCGGCCAGTCCTTGTGCTGCAGCACGATGCCGGTGCCGATGGCCGGTGCCAGCAGCATCGCGGTGGTCAGGAAGATGGTGTTGCGCCCGCCCGCCAGGCGGATGAGGAACGACGCCGGGATGCGCATCGTCGCGCCGGCGATACCGGCGATGGCGGTCAGCGTGAACAACTCGGCCTGGGTGAAGGGGTAGCCCAGGTTGAGCATCTGCACCGTGATGATTCCCCACATGCCCCACACCGCGAAGCCGCAGAGCAAGGCAGGAATCGAGATCCAGAGGTTGCGGTAGGCGATCTTCTTGCCGGTGGTTTCCCAGAAGGTGTCGTCTTCGGGCCGCCAGTCGGAGATGTCGGCACCGCTTCTCACGGGTGGGTTCATGGCTGTCCTTGAGGTGTGGGTTGGGTTCGCCGCGGCTCAGCCCTGCAGGCTGAAGGCGGTCGCATTGCGGCCCATGACTTCGGTGCGGCGCACTTCGGTCCAGTACATCCAGATCAGCGACACCCAGACCACGCCGTACATCAGCATGAAAGCACTGGACCGGATGCCGGTGAGGTCCATCAGCACGCCAAAGAGGATCGGCAACACAAAGCCGCCCAGGCCACCGGCCAGGCCGACGATGCCGCTGACGGTGCCGATGTTCTGCGGGTAGTCGTCGCTGATGTACTTGAAAACGCTGGCCTTGCCGAAGGCGAAGGCAATGCCCAGCAGGAACATCAGGCCCGTGAAGGCATAGACATTCAAGCCGACATGAAAGGTGCGCGGTCCGTTGACCGTGAGCACCGTGAAGTCGGTTTGCGGGTACGACAGCAGGAAGAGGCAGATCCAGCTCACCCACATCACCCACCAGGTGACGCTGTGCGCACCGTACTTGTCGCTGAGCCAGCCGCCCAGTGCGCGCAGCACGCCGCCGGGCAGGGAGAAGCAGGCCGCCAGCAGCGCCGCGGCGCGGATGTCGAGGCCGAATTCGCCGATGTAGTACTGCACCATCCACAGGCTCAAGGCCACGTAGCCGCCGAAGACGATGCTGTAGTACTGGCAGTACTTCAGCACCTTGGGTTCCTTCAGCATCTTCAGCTGGTCGCTGAAGCGGGTGTTGGACGGCACCTGGTGCGTGGGGTCGGTGGCGCTGAACATCCAGAACAGCAGCACCGTGCCCAGCATGAGGGCGGCATAGACCATCGGCACCATCGTCCAGCCAAAGGCCACCAGCAGCACGGGGGCGACGAACTTGTTGACGGCAGCGCCGGAGTTGCCGGCGCCGTACACACCCATCGCAAAGCCCTGCCGGTGCTTTGGAAACCAGCGCGCGACGTAAGGCGTGCCGACTGAGAAGGAGCCACCGGCCAGGCCGACGAAAAGCCCGATGACCAGGAAGTGCCAGTAGGCGGTGGCGTAGCTCATGAGCCAGATGGCGGGCACGGTGGCGGCCATCAGGATCGTCATGACGATGCGGCCGCCGTACTTGTCGGTCCAGATGCCCAGCGGCACGCGGATCAGTGACCCCGTGAGCACCGGCGTGGCGGTGAGCAGGCCGAATTCAGTGGCGTTGAGACCCAGCGCCTTCTTGATCGGGATGCCGATCACGCCGAACATCATCCAGACCATGAAGCAGACCGTGAAGGCGAGGGTGCTGACGATGAGCACCGCCAGGGCCCGGCTGTCTTTGCTGCTTGTGTTGCTGTTCATCGTGCAGTCCACCTTATTGGCATGGGCAGACTGTAGGAATCAGCGCTTCATGGCGGCATCCGTCAGAAGGAGACGCGGTGCGCAGCAAAAGGACTACGCGGGCCGGCCGGGCCTCATCCTGAAGAACTAGCGTCGCAGCTGAATGGCGCGCGCTTGCGCTGCATCAAACCCGGTCAGGACAGGCCGTGTTCGCTGGCGATGACGGCGGCGTGCACACGAGAGCTCACGTCCAGTTTGCGCAGCACGTGCTGGACATGGATCTTCACGGTGGTCTCGGCGATGCCCAGCGTGCGCGCGATTTCCTTGTTGCCCTGGCCACGTGCAATGCAGCGCAGGATGTCGAGTTCGCGCTTGGACATCACGTCGAGCCGCGACACTGCCGGTGCGGGTGGTGCAGGTGGTGCAGCTTGCGCCGGTGCCATGGCATCGCGATAAGCGGCTACCAGCTTGCCCGTCATCTCTTCGGCCACCACGCTCTCGCCACGCATGGCGCGGCGAATGGCCAGGGACAGCGCGTCGCCTTCGATCGTCTTCAGCAGGTAGCCGCAGGCGCCGCCACGGAGTGCCGCAGCCAGGTCTTGTTCGTCTTCGCTGACGGTCAGCATCAACACCTTCACGCCCTGCGCCGCCCCGCGCAGCGCGGGCAGGGCGTCCACACCGCTCACGCCAGGCAGGTGGTTGTCGAGCAGGATCACGTCGGGCTGCAATTCCTGCGCGCGGCGCTGCGCAACGCCCGCGTCGCCCGCGTCGCCCACCACCTCGAACTGCGGGTCGCGTTGCAGCAGCGCCGTCAGGCCACGGCGGAACAGCGTGTGGTCGTCAACGACAAGGATGCGTATCTTGGCGGAGTCCGTGCTCATCGGTCTTCAGTCTCAGGCCCCTGCAGACCGCGGCGCCGCCGGCAGGGTCAGCACCACCGACGTGCCGCGCCCCGGCGCCGACACCACCTCGAACTGCGCGCCCAGGCGTTCCGCGCGTTCGCCCATGATGCGCAGGCCCAGATGCGTCTCGTCGATCTTGTCGTCCTTGCCGGCATCGGCGCCGGCAGAACCCAGGCCGTCGTCGCGCACCTCCAGCCGCCAGTGCGGCTGCTTGCGCACGTCCAGCCACACCTGCCCGGCGCGCGCGTGTTTGCGCACATTCGACAACGCTTCCTGCACGATGTGCAGCACCTGGATCTGCGTGTCCGGCGTCAGCGGCAGGGCTTCGCCCTCCATCTGCAACGTTGCCTTCAAGCCCGTCTGGTGTTCAAACTTGCGCAGCGTGGTCCGGAGCGCCGGTTCAATGTCTTCGCCGTTGGCGCGGGTGCGGAAGTGCATCAGCAGTTCGCGCACGTCGCCGTAACTCTCACGCACGCCGACGTCGATTTCTTCCAGCACATGCTGCACCTGCGGCGCGTCGCCCCTGGCGAGCGCTTCACGCATCAGCTGCACCTGGATTTTCAGGAAAGCGAGCGACTGCGCGATCGAGTCGTGCAGTTCGCGCGCCAGGAAGCTGCGCTCCTGCGACACGGCGGCCTCCAGGCCCAGCGCGTTCAGGCGCAGATTTTCCATCGCGCCGGCCAACTGCAGCGTCAGCGCTTCGAGCAGCGCACGTTCGTCATCGGACAGTTCGACCTGGGCGTGGAAGAACAGGTCCACCTCGCCCATCAGCCGCTCGTGCAGGCGGATCGGCACCGACACCACGGTCTGGAAGCCGGCGCGCGCGCAGTGGTCCTTGCGCGCCGGCTGCATGGCGCGGATCGGGATCACGCGTGCGCCCGGCGTGGCCTGCGGCGACCCGCAGTGGCAGTCGCCCGCCACCAGGCAGTGTTCGGCGTCCAGCATGCTCTGCGGCAGGCCGTGCGATGCCAGCATCAGGTAGCTCTTGTTCGTTTCATCCGACCAGCGCAGCGCCACGCCGTCGGCGTGCGCGATGCGGGCCACGCTCTTCGTGAAGCCGCCGGCCAGTTCTTCCAGCGTGGCGGCCTTGGTGACACGTGTCGTCACTTCATACAGGCTCGTGAGCCTTTCGTGTTTTTCTTCCAGCTGGGCGGTCTTCTCTTGCACGCGGCTTTCAAGGCTGCGGTACATCGACTGCAGCTGGCCCGCCATGTCGTTGAAGCCGGCGGCGAGGGTGCCGAATTCGTCGTTCGTGGTGCTCGCCACACGCGCGGCCAGGTCGCCACCCTGGATGCGGTGGATCGCCTGCTTGAGATGGCCCACGGGTTCCAGCACAAAGAGATGGCCGGTGTAGAGCAGTGCCGCCGCACCCAGCACGGCCAGCGCCATCAGCGCGATCTGCGTCAGGTGCATCAGCGCGGTCCAGTGCGCCAGACGAACTTCGATGCTGGCCACGAACTCGTCGATGTGCGCTGCAAATCCGGCAGCATCCTGGACGTCGGCGGCAGCAGATGCTGCCACCGCGAGCCGATCCCGGAATGGCGCCCAGTCTTGCTCGACCGCCACAAAACGCTGGCGCACGCGGTCGTCCCAGGGCACGAAGAGCGGGCGCTCGGGGTCGCCCTGGCGCAGCAACTGCAGGCTGCTGTCGAACTCGGCCACCTGGCGCGTCAGGGCCTGGCCGATCGTCGTTTTGTCGGCCATTTTGTCGGCCGTCTTGTTGGCTGTTTGTGCCGACAGCACCATGCGGTAAGCCTGCATGCGCATGCGGCCGGCTTCGTTGACCGCGGCAGCACCGCCTTCGATCTGCAACGACATCCACAGCAGCACCGCAATGGCGCACAAGGCCAGCAGCAGGAAAGGTGCTGCCACCAAGGAGAGCTTGGCGCTCAGGGGCCAGGAACGGGGGCTGCGCATGCCGGAATTTACCGCGTCCAACTTCTGGCCCTCTTGCGGGCTGTGTCGCTGCCGAGCTTGCTTAATAAGCTGTATGAACGTACAGTATTCTGGTGCATCTTTCCCCTGCCCAATTTGCGGCCCAGTTTGCAGCCCAGTTTGCGACCCAGCTCGCCGCGCCCGCGTTG
>Ga0105046_10012356_pt1 | contig 13251 bp, 15 predicted proteins | sample MAT03_FD_78385 | JGI IMG/M metagenome (GOLD analysis project Ga0105046, IMG submission 78385) | Freshwater microbial communities from Lake Fryxell liftoff mats and glacier meltwater in Antarctica - MAT-03 (megahit assembly) | ecosystem: Environmental > Aquatic > Freshwater > Ice > Liftoff... | reverse complement strand
TGACGACGAGCGTGAGCACCAGCCCGGTGACGAGCACCAGATGCAGGTTTCCGAAAAACTTGGCCATTTGCATTCCCCCTCGATGCGCCGGGCCGTGGGGCGACCCGATTTCCGAGCCACATTGCCACGAAACCGCCCCCTGCGGCAACCCTGGCGTCACCTTTGGGAGCGTCACCCCTCCGGCGGGTTGGTTTCCGCTTCGACCAGTCCCTCGCCGCCAAGCCCGTGGCGCAGCAGCATCGGGATCTGCGCAAAGGTAAACAGGAACGACAGCGCGGTCACGCCCCACAGCTTGGCCTGCAGCCAGCCCTCGAAGCTCAGCGTCTGGCGCAGCACTTCGTTGAGCCCCGCCAGGACGATGAAGAAGATTCCCCAGTTGCGCGACAGCTTGAGCCAGCCGGCATCGTCGAGCCCGTCGAACGCAGCCTGAAGCAGCACTTTGAGCATCGCCTTGCCGCGCACCAGGCCGATCAGCAGCACGGCGGCGAAGAACAGGTAGATTACGGTCGGCTTGACCTGGATGAAGGTCGGGCTCTGGAATATCACGGTCAGCGCGCCGAACCCGACGATCAGCAGCGACGACAGCCACAGCATCGGCGAGATCTTGCCCAGCCGCCATTTCGACACCACCAGCGCGACCACCGCCGCGACCATGAAGGCCAGCGTCCCCTTGGTGATCGCCACGACCGCGCCATAGCCCGCGTCCTCGGTCGGCTTGAAATAGCGGTAGGCAAGGAAGAACACGAGAAGCGGCCCGAAATCGACGAGGAGGTTGAGCCACGAGGACTTGGGCTTGGGGGGGGCTTGATCGGTCATCTAGTCTCTCGGTTCATCATTACGAGGAGCAAAGCGACGAAGCAATCCAGTGTCGCGCGAACCGCCCTGGATTGCTTCGCTACGCTCGGAGTGACAACGCCGGGTTTCGGGAAAGGGTCGTGAAGTCACCGTCCCACCCCTGCGATAACTTTCGCCAGAAGGTCCGGATCGAACGGCCGCAGGTCGTCCAGCTTTTCGCCGACCCCGATGGCGTGGATCGGCAGCCCGTATTGCTCGGCCGCCGCGACCAGCACGCCGCCGCGCGCGGTGCCGTCAAGCTTGGTCATGATCAGTCCTGTCACTCCGGCCACTTCCTTGAAGGTTTCGATCTGCTGCAAGGCATTCTGCCCGTTGGTGGCATCGAGCACCAGCACCACGTCGTGCGGCGCTTCGGGGTTGAGCCGCCCCAGCACGCGGCGGATCTTGGCCAGCTCGTCCATCAGCTCGCGCTTGTTCTGGAGCCGACCGGCGGTATCGACCACCAGCGCGTCGATCCCGGTCGCGGTCGCCTGCTTGAGCGCATCGAACACCACGCTGGCGGGATCGCCACCCTCGGCGCCCGCCAGGATCGGCACCCCGATACGCTCGGCCCAAACCCGCAGCTGATCGATTGCGGCGGCGCGGAACGTGTCGCCCGCCGCGAGCATCACGCCATAGTCCTGCTCCTTGAACAGGTGCGCCAGCTTGGCAATGGTGGTGGTCTTGCCGCTGCCGTTGACCCCGATCACCAGGATCACCTGAGGGCGCGGGAAGGCGACGATCTCGAGTGGCTTGGCCACCGGGCGCAGGATCTTCGCGATTTCCGCCGCCACCGCCTCGCGGATCGCCTGGTCGTCGAGCCCGCGCTCGAAGCGTTCCTCGGCCAGCGCGTCGCGGATGCGGGCGGCGGCGCGCGGGCCGAGGTCCGACATGATCAGCGCGTCCTCGAGCGCATCGAGCTGCGCGTCGTCGAGCTTCGCCTTGGTGACGAGTCCCGAGAGATTCTCGGTCAGCCGTTCGGAGGTCTTGCGGAAGCCGCCGAACAGGCGGTCGGACCAGGTCGCTTCGCTCATGCTGCCAGCAGTCCGTCGGTCAGGGCGGTCGCGGTCAATTCGACGATACTGCCGGGCGCGGTGCCGGGGGGCAGGGCGAAGCGTGCGAAATCGGGCGCGTGGCCGGTCCCGTCGCGCTCGGCCAGCACTGCATGGCGCGTTCCGAGGTGCCGCGTCAGCCAGCGCTCGCGGCGGGCGGTTACGGCGGCGCGCAGTTCGGCGGCGCGCTCCCTGACCAGCACCGGATCGACCTGTGGCATCCGCGCAGCAGGAGTGCCGGGGCGCGGCGAATAGGGAAAGACATGGCCGTGGACCACGTCGCAGGCGTCGATTATCGAGCGGTTGGCATCATGCATTTCAGCGGTTTCGGTCGGAAAACCGGCGATCAGGTCGGCCCCGATGGCGATGCCGGGGCGTGCCGCCTTGAGCCGTTCCACCAGATCGATCGCCTGCCCGCGCGAGTGGCGCCGCTTCATCCGCTTGAGCACCATGTCGTCGCCCGACTGGAGCGAGAGGTGGACGTGCGGCATCACCCGGGGTTCCTGGGTCAGCAGTTCGAACAGCAGCGGATCGATCTCGATTCCGTCGAGCGAGGACAGCCGCAGCCGGGGCAGGGTGGGAACTCCGCGCAGGATGGCGGCGACCAGCGCGCCGAGCGAAGGTCTGTCATAGCTGGTCAGATCGACCCCGGTGAGAACGACCTCGGCAATGCCGACTTCGGCCAGCGCGGTAATTTCATCGATAACTTCAGTAATGGGACGCGAGCGGCTTGGACCGCGACCCTGCGGGATGATGCAAAAGGTGCAGGAATGGTCGCAGCCGTTCTGGACCGGCACGAAGGCGCGGGTGTGGTTGGCTGCTCCGCCTCGGGGGGTCACAAAAAAGCCTTCGGGCTTCTCTGCGTTGGGGATCACGCGGTCGGCGAGCGCGGCGAATCCGGCCGGGTCGATCGTTGCTGCGCAGCCGGTGGCGATCACCGTGGCACCGCTCCGGCGCGCCACCCGCACCGCGCGGCGGCTGTGACGCACCGCTTCAGCAGTTACGGCACAGGTGTTGACCAGCACCGTCCCGCTCAAGTCGAGCTCGGCTGCCAGCCGCGCGCTTTCGGCGTGGTTGAGCCGACAGCCCAGGGTGACGACCTGCATCGCGCTCACGCGGGCACGCCGTAATCGGCCAGCTCGAAGCTGCCGCGATAGCTCTCGCTGGCCGGGCCGCTCATCCGCACCTGCCCGCCCATCGGCCAGGCGATCGACAGCGTCCCGCCGGGCAGTGTCACCCTGACTTCGCGCGCGGTCACCCCGCGCCGGATCGCCGCTACCGCGCTGGCGCAAGCCCCGGTTCCGCAGGCGCGGGTCAACCCGGTGCCGCGCTCCCACACGCGCAGGCGCAAGTGATCCGGTCCGGCGAGGGTGGCGACGTTGACGTTGATCCGTTCGGGAAACAGCGGATCGCGCTCGATCAAGGGACCGAGCCGGGCAAGATCGACCGCGTCGCAATCGGGCACGAAGAACACCACGTGCGGGTTGCCGACGTTGACCGCGCTGGGGCTTTCCAGGTCTTCCCAGCCGACCGGCAGCGCCAGCGTGTCCATCGCATAGGCGAGCGGGATGTCCTGCCATTCGAAGCGCGGTTTGCCCATTTCGACCGTGGCACCGCCCGGCTGCGGCTCGCTCGCGATGATCCCGCCGAGCGTCTCGATCCGGGCTGCGTGGCCCAGCATCATGCCGACCGCGCGGCTGGCGTTGCCGCAGCTTTCAACCTCGCCGCCATCGGCATTGAAGATCCGCATGCCCAGGTCTGCCGCCGATGACGGGACCAGCACGATCACCTGGTCGCAACCGATCCCGGTCTTGCGGTCAGCCAGTGCCGCGGCAAGCGGCGGAGCCATCGCAAGCGGGGTTTCGCGCCCGTCGAGGACGACGAAATCGTTGCCTAACCCATGCATCTTGATGAATGGAACGCGCATTGCGCGCGTCCTATGCGAGGCGGCCCGTTAAGTCGAGTATGGCCAAGTCGAGGGGGGCAAGGTCGAGTGCGGGGGAGGCGCTCAGGTCCCCGTGGCCGCCCACTTCGGAAGCTGGGCAGCCAGTCCGGGCTTGAGATCGAGCGCCGTGGTTTCCCGGTCGTCGCCCACCAGACGCCCTTTGGCGGCGAGCAACTTGCGGACCTGCAAGGCGTTCTCGGGTCGTCCGTAGAGAAAGCCCTGGCCCTTGAACTTGCCGAGCGTGCGCAGTTCGGTGAGCACTTCGATGCTTTCGATTCCCTCAGCGGTGATCGGCATGTTCATCCCTTCGCCCAGCGAGGTTATCGCCTGGACAATCGTCGAACTCTCCTTGCTCGACGCCAGCGTCGAGACGAAGCTGCGGTCGATCTTGATCCGGTCGAACGGCAGCGAGCGCAGTTGCGCGAGGCTCGAATAACCGGTGCCGAAATCGTCGAGGCTGATCGAGATGCCCTGGTTTTTGAGGCTGGCGATGAGGCTGCGCACCACGCCGATGTTTTCGTGAAGGCAGGACTCGGTGATCTCGACGTCGAGGCGGCTGGGTGGGAAATTGGCCTCCACCAGCAGCTTGAGCAGCTTTTGCGCGAACCACGGATCGCGCAGCTGGATCGGCGAAATGTTGACCGAAAGCGTCAGGGAGGGATCCCATTCGCTGGCGTCACGCAGTGCCTGCGCGATCAGTTGCTCCGACATCTCGGCGATCACGCCGATCTCTTCGGCGATCGGGATGAATATCTCGGGGCTGACCAATCCCAAGGTCGGCGAGTTCCACCGTGCCAGCATCTCGAAGCCCGACAATTCGCCGCTCTCAAGATCGACCTGCTGTTCATAATAGGGCACGAATTCACCCTTGGTCAGGCCGCGGCGGATGCCCGTTTCCAGTTCACTGCGGAACCGTAGCTCGTTCTCCATCGTCGGTTCGAACCAGTAGTGGCGGTTCCGTCCTTGCTTCTTGGCGTGATACATCGCGATGTCGGCGTTGTGGAGCAGCGCCTGGGCGTCGCTGCGCCCGTCGCTGGCCCTGGCTCCCCCGCTGCTGACGACGCCAACCGACACGGTAACTTCCATGGTCAGCCCGCCGTGGACGAAGGGCTGCGCAACGACCTTGATCATCCGGTCGGCGAGTTGGTCGATCGTCTCGGGGCGGGCCGGGTCGTAAATCACGACGCAAGCGAATTCATCTCCGCCCAGTCGGGCGACAACCGCATCTTCGGGCATAAGGCTGTGCACCCGGCGCGCCGTCTCGATCAGCAGTGCATCGCCGGCGAGATGGCCGTGGATGTCATTGACCGTCTTGAAGTTGTCGAGGTCAAACATCAGAAATGCGACCTCCTGGCTCTTGCGGACGGCCGCGGCGAGCAACCGGTCGGTGGCGGGACCGACGCTGCGGCGGTTGAGGCAGCTGGTCAGCGGGTCTGTCTGAGCGAGGATACAAGCCTGTTCCTCGGCCTTGCGCCGCTCGCCGACCTCGCGGGTCAGTTCACTGTAGCGTCGCCAGCCGAAGATAATTAGCGCGATGTTGAGCAGGACCGCGTTGACCAGCAGCCGGTCAGGGCCAAGGCCCGTTCCCTCCCAGGCACGCACGATCTGGGGAAGAATGCTGCCGCCGGTGCCGACGAACATGATGATCGCCGCGACGGCGATGCCCAGCGCGACCACATCGCGCTTGGCGGTGTCCAGCCGGGGGCCGCCGGAATTTCCGGCACCCTGGTGTTGGCCGCCTGCGACGGGCGCGGCCGACGGATCTTCGATGTGGATTTGCCCCGTGTCCATGCCGTCGTCTCTAGTCGAAACGGAGCTAATATAGCGTTAAACCCACCGGAACTGGCGCGTGCGCGGGCAGCGGCACTTGCGTTTGCGTCGTCCTCCGGCTAAGGGCAACCGCGAAAGCGACGAGAGCGAAAGCCCCGGCGCATCATCAGACGCCGATGCAATGCGGCGCGCCGGTCGGCGAGGTTTCGCCCACCGGCGTTTTTTGCGTTGCTCCCGGCCGATAGTGCAGGAGCGCGAAGGCGCGATGTTTGATTCCCTGTCAGATCGTCTCGGCACGGTGTTCGACCGCCTGCGCGGTCGCGGCGCGCTGAGCGAGGACGACGTTCGCGCGGCAATGCGCGAAGTACGGATCGCGCTGCTCGAGGCCGATGTCGCCTTGCCGGTGGTCCGCCGGTTCGTCGATAGCGTGACCGAACAGGCGATCGGGGCGCAGGTGCTGCGCTCGGTCACGCCGGGCCAGCAGGTCGTCAAGATCGTCAAAGATGCGCTGGTCGAGGTTCTCGGCGGGAGCGACGACAGCGCGTCGGCACTCGATCTGAACGCCGCGCCGCCGGTGGTGATCCTGATGGTGGGGCTGCAAGGCTCGGGCAAGACGACCAGCACCGCCAAGATCGGCAAGCTCCTGAAAGAGCGCCACGGCAAGAAGGTGCTGATGGCGTCGCTCGACGTCTATCGTCCCGCTGCGCAGGAACAGCTTCGAGTCCTTGGCGAGCAGGTCAGCGTCGCGACCTTGCCGGTCATGGCCGGGCAGATGCCGGTCGATATCGCGATCCGCGCGCTGCAGTCGGCCAGGCTTCAGGCCATCGACGTGGTGATGCTCGACACCGCCGGGCGGCTCCATGTCGACGGCGCGCTGATGGACGAGCTGAAGGCGGTCGCCGCCGCGACTTCCCCGCGCGAGACGCTGCTGGTGGTCGATGCGCTGACCGGACAGGACGCGGTCAACGTCGCGCAGAGCTTTGCCGGACAGGTCGATCTGACCGGCGTGATGCTGACCCGGATGGACGGCGATGCGCGCGGCGGCGCGGCGTTGTCGATGCGCAGTGTCACCGGCAAGCCGATCAAGTTCGCGGGCACCGGCGAAAAGCTCGACGGGATCGAGACATTCAGCGCCACCCGCGTCGCCGGGCGGATCCTCGGCATGGGCGACGTCGTCTCGATCGTCGAGCGGGCAGCCGCCACGATCGAGGCCGAAGACGCCGAAAAGCTCGCCGCGCGGCTCGCCAAGGGCCAGTTCGACCTCAACGATCTCCAGACCCAGTTGCGCCAGATGACCAAGATGGGCGGGCTGGGAATGCTCGCCGGGCTGCTGCCGGGGATGAAGCAGGCCAAGCAGGCGCTGGCCGCAAGCGGAACCGACGACCGGATGCTGCTGCGGCTCGATGCGATCATCGGTTCGATGACGCCCAAGGAGCGCGCGCGGCCCGAACTGCTCAACGCCAAGCGCAAGATCCGCGTCGCCAAGGGCGCGGGAATGCAGGTGCAGGACGTCAACCGCCTGCTCAAGATGCACAAGGACATGGCGGGCGCCATGAAGCAGATCCGCAAGATGGGCGGATTGAAGGGCCTCGGCGCGATGTTCGGCAAAGGCGGGATGGGCGGCATGGGCGGCCCCGGCGGCGGGATGGGCGGGATGCCCGGTCTCGGCGGTGGCGGGACCCCACAACTTCCAGGTCTTGGTGGCGGGGGCCTACCCGGCAACCTGAGCAATCTTCTCAAGAAATAGTCAAATCCAACACATCAATCGAAAGGTGAATTAATGTCTGTTTCCATGCGCCTGTCACGCGGCGGCTCCAAGAAGCGCCCTTATTATCGCATCGTCGTGGCCAACAGCCGCGCCCCGCGCGACGGCAACTATCTCGAGCAGATCGGGACCTATAACCCGCTGCTGGCCAAGGATGACGAGAACCGCGTGAAGCTGGTCGAGGACCGCGCCCGCTATTGGCTAGGAGTCGGTGCGCAGCCGACCGACCGAGTCGCGCGGATGCTCGACAAGGCCGGGGTCAAGGAACGCGCCGCGACCGCGAACCCGCAGAAGGGTGAGCCGGGCAAGAAGGCCAAGGAACGGGCCGAGGATCGTTCGACCAAGCTCGCCGAGGCCGAGGAAGCCAAGGCCGCGGCCGCTGCCGCTCCCGAGCCCGAGCCCGCTCCCGAGCCTGAGCCCGCTCCCGAGCCTGAGCCCGCTCCTGAGCCTGAGCCCGCTCCTGAGCCCGAGCCCGCTCCTGAGCCCGAGCCCGCTCCTGAGCCTGAAGCGCCCGACGTCGAGACGCAGGCCGATGCGCCGGTGGCCGAAGCCGAAGCGCCTGCCGAGGAAGCCAACGATGCCGCGCCCGACAGCGACGCGGACGGCGCAGGCTCGACCGGGGAAGGCGAGAGCGCCCAGAAATCCGTCGAGGGATGACAACCCTTCCCCCCTCCCCTTCGGGGGTGGGGGTGGGGGCGGTCTCGTCGGGACCGCCGCCCGCCGACAGCCCCCGCTCCACCCCGCCCCCCCAAACGGTCGGGCTTGAACGCGCTATAACCCTGGCCGCCGTCACCGGCGCGCACGGCGTGACGGGCGAGGTTCGCCTCAAGCTGTTCGGCGAGGGCGTCGAGGCGCTCAAGCGCTATCGCGCCTTCAACCGCGGCGCATTGACGCTCGCCACGCTGCGCGACGACGGCAAGGGCGGCGCCGTCGCCCGCTTCGCCGAAATCCCCGACCGTACCGCCGCCGAAGCCTTGCGCGGCACCGCGCTGACCGTCCCCCGCAGCGAAATGCCGCCGCTGGGCGCGGGCGAATACTACCACGCCGACCTGATCGGCCTCCCCGCCGTCTCGACCGGGGGCGAGACGCTGGGCGTGTGCGTCGCGGTCGAAAACTTCGGCGCGGGCGACGTGCTGGAAATCGAGCGACCCGGCGGCCAGCGCTTCATGGTGCCGATGCGCGCGGACGCGGTGCCCGAGTGGGGCGAGCGGCTGCTGATTGACGCGGCCTTCGTGGAATAGTATATACATCGTGTATATACGGAGGCCACGATGAGTAAGGAATATCGCGCCAAGGTTTTCAAGTCGGGCAACTCGCTTGCTCTCAGAATCCCGAAGGAATTGGGTCTGAAGGAAGGCTCGACGATGGTCCTGCGCGAAGAGCAGTCGGGATTTCGTGCCGAACCTCAAGAGCAACCCAAGCGCAAGTTCGACATTGACGCCATCTGGGGAATTGCGGCGGAAATGGAATTCGAACCACTGGAACCAGAGGAACGCGAATTTGAAGAGCGGCCCAGCACAATTGCAGCGCGAAAAAAGTCCGAAGGCAAGTGAGTCTGTTTCTAATCGACGCCGATTGCGCGATTTACGTGATGACCAAGCGATTTCCGGCATTGCGCGCGCGCCTTGCGGAATGTGAACCCGGCGACATTGCGATTTCGGCTATCAGTTATGCCGAGATTGCGTTGGGTACTTATGCCGGGAAACCGCCAAAACTTGCAGCACTCGAAAGATTTATCCAAGTGGTGCCAATGCTCCCATTCGACGAAGCCGCTGCGCGGGCCTATGCCAAATTGCCGTTCAAACGCGCCCGCTTCGACCGACTGCTGGCGGCCCATGCGTTGAGCATCGGCGCGGTGGTGATAACCAACAATGAAGCCGATTTCGCCGACGTGCCGGGGTTGGTGGTTGAGAATTGGACGGTTTGAGTGACTTTTTCCGCCACCGTCCTCACTCTCTACCCCGAGATGTTTCCCGGCCCGCTGGGCGTCTCACTCGCCGGTCGCGCGCTGAGCGAGGGCGCGTGGTCGCTCGATGCGATCCACATCCGCGACTTTGCCACCGACAAGCACCGTACGGTCGATGACACGCCTGCGGGCGGCGGGGCGGGGATGGTGCTGAAGGCGGATATCGTCGCGGCGGCGGTCGATCATGCGACCCAACTGCACCCCGCCAACCCCGTCCTCGCCATGACCCCTCGCGGCGCGCCGCTGACTCAGGCCCGCATCCGTGAACTCGCTTCCGGCCCCGGCGTCACGATCCTGTGCGGGCGGTTCGAGGGCTTCGACGAGCGCTTGTTCGAGGCCCGCCCGCACATCGAACAGGTAAGTCTCGGCGACATCGTCCTGTCGGGCGGAGAGCCTGCCGCGCTGGCTTTGCTCGATGCTTGCATTCGCCTGCTCCCCGGCGTAATGGGCGCGCCTTCCAGCGGGGCCGAGGAATCGTTCGAGGACGGACTTCTCGAGTACCCGCACTATACCCGGCCCAGTGAATGGGAAGGGCGCACGATCCCGCAAGTGCTGCGATCGGGGGATCATGCGAAGATCGCTGCCTGGCGAAAGCAACAGGCGGAGATCGACACACGGTTACGCAGGCCGGATCTTTGGGAGCGTCACATCGGCGCTCGGGTCCAGTCTGCCTCTGGCGCGCGGCGTGAAACGAAGGACCAGGGTCAGTGAACCTGATTCAGACACTCGAGGCCGAGGCCATCGAGGAATTCAACAGCCGGAAATCGATTCCGGAATTCCGCGCGGGTGATACCGTCCGCGTCGGCGTGCGCGTTGTCGAGGGTGAGCGCACCCGCGTCCAGGCTTTCGAAGGGGTGTGCATCGCGCGCTCCAACCGCGGACTCGGCAGCAACTTCACCGTCCGCAAGATGAGCTTCGGCGAAGGTGTCGAACGCGTCTTCCCGCTCTATTCGCCCAACATCGACAGCATTGCCGTGGTCCGCCGCGGTGTCGTGCGGCGGGCCAAGCTCTATTACCTGCGCGGCCGCACCGGCAAGCGCGCGCGTATTGCCGAGCGCAAAGTGGTCAAGCCCAGCGAGACTGCTGGCAAGGCTGCAAAGGAATAAGGCGAGGCTGACCCTCTCAACAGGTCGGTCACACCAACAGCCCGAAGCGGCCGGCTCCCATCAGCGGAGACCGGCCGTTTCCTTATCGGGAAAAGCATCATGGGTTATCGGGTGGTAGTCGTCGGCGCGACGGGCAACGTCGGGCGCGAAATGCTCAATGTACTGGCCGAGCGCGCATTTCCGGCAGACGAGATCGCAGCGGTCGCCAGCCCGCGCTCGACCGGGATCGAGGTCGAATACGGCGATACCGGCAAGATGCTCAAGTGCCGCAACATTGAACATTTCGACTTTGCCGGATGGGATATCGCGCTGTTCGCGGCGGGCAGCGGTCCGGCCAAGGAATATGCGCCCAAGGCGGCGGCGGCGGGCTGCGTGGTGATCGACAACTCGTCGCATTACCGGATGGACCCCGATGTTCCGCTGATCGTACCCGAGGTGAACCCCGACGCGATCGACGGTTACAAGCGCCGCAACATCATCGCCAACCCCAACTGCTCGACCGCGCAGCTGGTCGTCGCACTCAAGCCGCTCCACGATGCAGCGACGATCAAGCGGGTGGTGGTCTCGACCTACCAGTCGGTCTCGGGCGCGGGTAAGGAAGGCATGGACGAGCTGTTCGAGCAGACCCGCGCGGTGTTCATGCCGACCGGCGAAATGCGCGAGCCGCACAAGTTCACCAAGCAGATCGCCTTCAACGTGATCCCGCACATCGACGAGTTCCTCGACGATGGCTCCACCAAGGAAGAGTGGAAGATGGTGGTCGAGACCAAGAAGATCCTCGATCCCAAGATCAAGCTGGTCGCCACCTGCGTGCGCGTGCCGGTGTTTGTCGGTCATTCCGAAGCGATCAACATCGAGTTCGAGAACGAGATTTCGGCCAAAAAGGCGCAGTCCATTCTGCGCGAGGCGCCTGGCGTCATGCTGATCGACAAGCGCGAGGACGGTGGATACGTGACCCCGGTCGAATGCGTGGGCGACGGTGCAACCTACATCAGCCGGGTGCGCGAGGACCCGACGGTCGAGAACGGCCTGACGCTGTGGTGCGTGAGCGACAACCTGCGCAAGGGTGCGGCGCTCAACGCGGTGCAAATCGCGGAACTGCTGGGACGGCGGCATCTCAAGAAGGGGTGACTTGGCGGCTGCGGAACGGCAGAGTGCCGGCATGACCCTACACGCCGACATCTTCTGGTCGTTCCGCTCGCCCTACAGCTATCTGGCGACGCGGCGGTATCGGACGCTGATGGACCAGTACGACCTGAGCCTTAACCTGCGCCCGGTCTACCCGCTCGCGATCCGCCAACCCGACTTCTTCGAGCGCAATCATCCCAGCTGGCTGCGCTACCTGCTGACCGACGTTGCGCGGCTGTCGCAGTATCTCGACATTCCCTTCGCGCCGCCGCGCCCCGATCCCATCGTTCAGGACATGGCGACGCGGCGGATCGCGGACGAGCAACCGCACATCTTCCGGCTGACCCGGCTGGGGCAAGCTGCGGCGCGACGGGGGCACTCACTGGCCTTTTGCGATGAGGTATCGCAGTTGATCTGGGGCGGGACGGTCGGTTGGAACGAGGGCAGTCAATTGGCCAGGGCGGCGGAGCGGGCGGGGCTGGACTTCGCCGAACTCGATGCCGAAGCCGCCGCAGAACCCGAGGCTCTGGACGCCGAAATTGCCGCCAACCAGGCTGCGCTTGAATCTGCCGGACACTGGGGCGTGCCAACGCTGGTGTTCGACGGCGAGGCGTTTTTTGGTCAGGACCGGATCGACCTTGCGGTGTGGCGGATGCAGCAGAGGGGGCTCGAGAAGCGATGAGCTTCAAGACCGGCGGCTGCCAATGTGGTCGGGTCCGGTACTCGGTGGAGACCGAAATGGCGCAGGCGTACCTGTGCCATTGCCGGATGTGCCAGCGCGCCACCGGAGGGTTCGCCGCTGCATTCGTTCAGGTTCCCACCGATGCTTTGTCGTGGGAGCGCGCGCCCGACTGGTATGAAAGCTCGCCAATCGCGCGGCGGCCATTCTGTTGTGAATGCGGCACCCCGCTGGGCTTCCACTTCCGCGATAGCGCGGGAGAACCCCACATTACCTTCGGGAGCTTCGATGACCCCGCCGGCTTCACGCCCGAAGCACACGCCGGGTCGGAGAGCGTTCACGAGGCCTGGCTCAACACCAGCGCCCTGCCGCGCCACTACACCGCGAAGACCGAGAGCATCGCCAAGCGCTGGAAAGCGGCGGGACGCGAGGTGCCCGAGTGACCGAATACTTCGAGGGCTTCGGCGGCGCCCAACTCGCGCTGCACCGGATCGGGCCCAAAGGCGGGAACGCGTGCCCGGTCATCCTGCTCCACGGGCTGTTTTCAAGCGCCGACATGAACTGGATCAGGTTCGGCCACGCGAAGCAATTGGCAGACGCCGGGTTCGAGGCGCTGATGCCCGATCTGCGTGCCCACGGGGCCAGCGCCGCGCCGCACGACTCCGCCGCCTACCCGCCCGACGTGCTGGTGCGCGATGCCGAAGCGCTGGTCGCGCAGCTCGGGCTCACCGATTATGATCTCGCCGGGTTTTCGCTCGGCGCGCGGACGGCGGTGCGTGCCGTGCTGGGCGGTCTTGCGCCGCGCCGGCTGGTGCTGGGCGGAATGGGGCTCGAAGGGCTGGCTGGCTGGGGCAAGCGGCGCGACTTCTTCCTCGACGTCATCGCCCGCGCGGGCAGCATCCGCCTTGGCGATCCCGCCTACATGGCGCAGCAATTCATGAAATCGATGAAGGTCGACGGTGAGGCGGCGCGATTGCTGCTCGGCACGATGGTCGATACTTCGCCC
>Ga0105046_10012354_pt1 | contig 13252 bp, 13 predicted proteins | sample MAT03_FD_78385 | JGI IMG/M metagenome (GOLD analysis project Ga0105046, IMG submission 78385) | Freshwater microbial communities from Lake Fryxell liftoff mats and glacier meltwater in Antarctica - MAT-03 (megahit assembly) | ecosystem: Environmental > Aquatic > Freshwater > Ice > Liftoff... | reverse complement strand
GAGGAGTTGCGTCGCTACTCGGCCGCGCTCGCCGAGAAGCCCGAGTTGATCGTGCTGAACAAGATCGACCTGCTCCCCGACGCCGCCGAGCGGCAGCGCGCGATCAACGACCTGTGCCGCGAGCTCGACCTGCGCGAGGGGCGCGACCTGCTGGTGATCTCGGCCGCGGCACGCGACGGCCTCAAGCCGCTGCTGGAGCGGCTGTGGGCGATGCTCCACCCCACCGAGGTCGCGGGGCTTGGATGGAAGGGCGGCGAGCAGGCGACCGCCTAGGTCCTCCAAACTCTCAGGCCGGTCCCCCGGGGACCGGCTCGACCCAGACCAGCCACTCGGCGTTCCCCTTGGCCTTCGCGCCCCCCAGGATGGGCGACTTCACCAAGCCCCGGACGGCCACACCGAAGGCCGGGAGGCCCTCGACCACCCGGCGGGTGATCGCCTCCGCATCGGCCGCGTCCATCACGCCCCCCTTGGGGAGCTTCCGGCCCCGGTCCTTGAGTTCGTAGTGCGGCTTGACCAGGGAGACGATCCGCCCCCCCGGCCTCAGCCAGCGGAGGGCGGCGGGAATCAGCAGCCGCTGGGGGGTCCACCCGAGGTCGGCGACGACGAGATCGACGCCACCCTCGGGAGGGGCCACGTGCAGGGCGTTCATCCGCTCGATCACGGTGACCCGCGGCTCGTTGCGGAGCTTCCAGGCGAGTTCGCCGTAGGCCGTGTCGACGGCGTGGACGTGGGCAGCCCCTGCCTGCAGGAGACAGTCCGTGAAGCCGCCCGTGCTGGCCCCGAGGTCGGCGCAGACCATACCGGCCGGGTCGATGCCGAAGGCGTCAAGGGCGTGCCGGAGCTTGAGCCCGCCGCGGCTGACGTACGAGGGCCCGGGGTCGGGTCCGAGGCCGCCCGGCGCGACGTTCGCGGCGTCCGTCACGGGGATCACACGCCCGCGAGCAGCGGCTCGCCGGCCTCGGCCATCCGCAGCGCCTGGGCCGCGGCGACGCCGACCACCGCGATGCCGAGCTTGTCCGCGAGGTCGATCATCTCCTGCTTGTCGAGCATGATGACGTCGTCCGCGGCGAGGGCGAGGCAGCGTCCGCCGTGGGCGTGCAGGTTCTTGATGGTGTTGACGCCCACCGTGGGAACGTCCGCCCGGCGGTCGTGCCCCGCCCGGGCGCCCTTGACGAGGGTCCACCCCTTTGCGCGGCAGAGCTTGCCCACCCGCTCGATCATGCGGTCGGTCCCCTCCACGGCCTCGACGGCGATGACGTCGCGTTCCCGGACCGCGATCGCCTGCCCGATGTCGAGGCGCAGGGTTTGCGCCAGGAGGGGCCAGATGAAGTCGATGTCGAGCCGCTGGTCGGCCGTCGGCTGACGGCGGGTCATGACCCCCGCGTGAGCCATCTCGTCGGGAATGGGGGCGGTCGAGTCGAGGAGGGTGACGCCGCAGCGGTCCAGTTCGTCGGCCACGGCGTTGAGCACGGCGTGGCTCCGGCGGTCGCGGCGGAGGTGCTTGTACCAGGCGCCCACGGCCCGCACGTCGGGGACGTAGCGGAGGAGCCGCCAGGGGTCGTGCATCACCTTGGCCTTGTCCACCTTGCCCACCATGATGGCGTGGTGGACCCCGAGCTTGGAGAGGATGCGGCCCCACGATCCGACCCGGAGAAGCCCGACCTCGCGGAAGGTCGAGCAGAGGTCCGGCAGTTCGGTCTCGTACTGGTCGGCCAATCCCAATCCGTGGACCGGGTGACCGGCGAGGCGGAGGCTTTTGGCGATCAGGAGGGGGAGGCCGCCGCCGCCGGCGATCAGTCCGATGGCCGTCGGGGGCGGCGGCGGGTCGGCGAGGATGGTCAGGGGGTAGGCTGTCCGGAGGGCAGACATCGTCGGGCGTTCCAAGCGACCCGGGGCGGTCGGACGGTCGAGGCGACCGAGGCCGAACGCGGCGGGGAAGAAATCCGATCAACGGAACACGGAGCGGCGGGGATGCGAATCCGCCCCTCCTTCAGCCCCGGACCGCACGCCGCGGAGAGGGGACACGCGGAGCGGCATCGGCCGCATTCGGCACAATCGGCCCACCGCAACGCGAGGGACCACTTTACGGTGACCCGGCCACGCGTTCAACCCGCCCCCGGAATAGGGGTAGTGAACACTAGCAATTGGCGAGGGCCGGGCGGAAGGCCGATGAGTGGGGCATGAACACCGAGCGGAGTCCGGGTTCGAGCGGGTTGGACGTCGTCGCCGGCGGCAATGGGGGGCACGCGGGCCTCGTCGGTAGGCCTTGGCTCCAGGTGACGTTCACGTGCGCGAACGCCTACCAGCGGGTGTATCGCGGGACCGATGGCCGTTCGTACGTCGCGCGGTGTCCCAAGTGTGCCAAGGACATGCGCTTCGTCGTCGGGCCGGGCGGGACGAGCCAGCGGGCGTTCCAGGTCAGTTGCTGAGGTGTCCGGGCGACCCGCGCGGCGCGGGCGCGGTTCTACACTGGGCCCATGGCGACCGGCTCGACCTATCCCGTGTCCCGCTCGACGGGCGTGTGCGCCGCGACCGGGCGGCCGCTCCAGCCCGGCGACGCGTACGTGGCGACGCTCGTGGAGAGAGACGGACACGCGGCCCTGGAGCGGCTGGACTTCTCGGCGGAGGCGTGGGACGCAGGAGGCCGGCCGATGCCCCCCCTGCGGCTCTTCGGTTCGTGGCGCGGGACCTATCACCCCCACGAGGCGAAGCGGCAGCCGCTCTTGAGCGACGCCGAACTCCTCGATCTCTTCGAGGAGTTGGGCGGGTCGACCGAACCCAAGCAGATCGCGTTCCGCTACCTCCTCGCCCTGCTGCTCGTGCGTCGCCGGGTGCTCCGGATGATCGGGTCGAGGCGGTCCGGGGCGGGGGAGATGATGCTGGTGGTTCCCAGAGGCCCGGCCTCCGACTCCGCACGCGAGCCGATCGAGGTCGTTGATCCTGGGATGGACGACGCGGCCGTCGCGGACGCCATCGAGCAACTGGGGCAGGTCGTGGCGACGGATGAGCCCATGGCCGGAGGGGGGGCGTGAGGCCCCGTCCGTGCCGGGGGGTCGCGGCGGCGTGCGCAACGCTTCTGTTGCTCGGGGGGTGTGCGGTGGGCCCGCGAGAGCCAGCGGAGCCGTCGGGCGTCATCGCGCGTGGGCCGGTGCCCGCGTATGCCCCGATCGCCGCGGCGTACAACGCCCGCGTCGGGGGGCTCGACCGGCTGCGCGCGGCCGTCTCCCTCGTGATCCGGGCACCCGGGACGGAGGGCAAGCAGATCCGCGAGCAGGTCGAGGGCAACCTCCAGCTCGCGCTCCCGGACAGGCTGGCCTTGCGGATCGACAAGGTCAGCCAGACGCTCTTCTACCTCGGGTCGAATGAGGCCCTGTACTGGTGGATGGACCTGACCGACCGGCCAACGGCGATGGTGGGCCGACACGACGCCGCCCGTCCGGGGGCCGCGGCGGAATTCGGGTTGCCGGTCCATCCCCTCGATCTGCTCGAGCTCCTGGCCGTCCGTCCGCTGCCCGTTGCGGGAGACGCGACCGAACCCGCTCTGGCTTGGTCGGCGGACGGAAGGTGGGTCGTGGTGACCTCCCCGGCGCGGTGGAACGGGGTGCGGCGACTCTACCTCGATCCGCTGACGTACGACCCGGCCCGGGTCGAGATCGCGGACGGGACCGGAAGGGTGGCCGTCGCCGCGGACCTCTCCCGCTACCAGACCGTCGACGTGCGGGAGGGTCCTCGGGGCGCGAGTCCCCCCCGCGTCGCCGGGCGGTTCGACATCCAGATTCCCGGGTCCGAGGCGCTCGCCGTCCTGCTGGTCAACGACCCGCAGAATCCCGGTTCGAGGCAGAAGGCCGCCGCGTTCGATCTCCCCACGCTGCAGCGCGCGTATGGGATCGAACGCGTCATAGACCTGGACGCGGCGCCTGATGAAGGGTCGGCGTCGACCCCGGAGCGGCCTTCATGACGTTTCCGCCGCGGGTCGTGCTGGTCTGGGCCGTGCTCATCGCGATCTTCGCTGGAGGCGGAACCGCCGCGCGAGGGCAGCTCCTCTCGGGAGCGGGCTCTGTGGGCGATGAGACCCGGGGCGTCACGCACGGCTGGGTGTGCGTGCCCGACGATGACGCGCGGGGCGTTCTGCTGCTCTATCTCCCTCCCCGGTCGGCCCCGCTGCCTCACGGCGAGGGGGACGCGTCGGGCATCGTGTCGCTGGCCGCCAAGCTGGGGACGGGCCCGGTGCGGATCGCGGCGTCGGGCGATCGGCTGTCGATGGTGTTTGAGGAAAGCACGCCCGGGTTCCGGCTCGAGCGGCGATCGTTGCTGTCGATCCGCGCCGTTCGGGACGAGGTGCGGGGGTCTTACAGCGCCTTGGTCAAGCCCCGGCTCGACGCCCAGCCGACGTTGCCGGCCGATGGTCGGCTCGTCGCGTTCGGGGGCACCGGGACAGGGCTCGCCGCGCTGATCCAGGGGCGGGCTGGCGCCGAGCCGCATGCGCTCGAGCTCCTGATCCTCGACGGCTCGAAGTGGCGGACCGTTCCGCTGTCGCGCGAGATCGAGGTGTTCGCCGCGCGGACGTTCGACCGGGCCGCGCCCGCGACGGACGCGGCGCGATACGGGCTCTACGCGGTGCCCGGCGGGATCGGGCTTCTGGCCGCGGCGCCCCGCTCGGGCGAGGTGCGTGCGTGGCGGGCTCGGATCGGCGACCCCGCGGACGCGGCCGAGCTCCCGGTGTGGGCGGCCGATCCGCTCCCCGACGGGGCGGATTCCCTGTCTCCGGGGGCGGGCGCGGAAATGGTGTCGTCCGGCGGTCACGCGGTGCTGGTCAGCAGCGGGGCGGACGGCCTCGTGTTGCACGTCCGCCCCGAGACGGGCGGAGGCGTCTGGCGGGAGATCGCGCGGATTCCCGGGGCTCCGGCCCGGGCCGCCATCGTGCCGCTGGACGGGGACGGCCGCGTAGCGGTCGTATGGAACGAGACCCCACCGGCGGATGCCGGAAGGGGTCGGATAGGTCGCCTCGCGCCGGTGCGGCGCGTGGTCGAGGTCTCGGTCCTGACCGGCGGGGTCTTCTTCGACGGACCGGCGAGGATCGCCGGCCCGGTGTCGGCGGCGGACTACCGCTTCATGCTGCTTCTCCTGATCTATGTCGTCGGGATGATCGCGCTCTTCGTTTTCCGCCCAGGCGAGCCCGAGGGGGTCGCCATCCTGCCCAAGGGCTACGCGCTGGCCGAGCCCACGCGCCGGCTCGTCGCGTCGTCGGTCGACGTCATCCTGGCCCTGCTGGTCGCGAGCCGGGTGGGGGGGGTCGGGCTCGACGAGGCCCTGTCGCCCGCGGCGTGGGTGGTCGGCCCCGGCCAAGGGACGCTCCTGCTCGCCCTAGGAATCCTCATCGCGGTGAATTCCCTGATGGAGGCGACGATCGGGGCCTCCCCCGGCAAGCTCCTCACCGGCTGCGAGGTCGCCGCCGTCCGCCTCAAGCTTCTCCCCAAGGGCGACGCGGCCGCCGCCAGCACCCCCCGGCTGTCGATTGGTCGCTCCCTGCTCCGCAATCTCATCAAGTGGGGCCTCCCGCCGGTGGCCTTGGTGGGGCTGATCGACCCGGCGTTGCGGCACCGGGGGGATCTGTTCGCCGGAGCCGCGGTGGTGCTTCGGACGCAGGACGAACCGCCCAAGCCCGATCCCGAGGAGTGATCGACGCCGGATCGGCAGGAATCGCAGACCGTTGAGGATGGGGAGATGCGCGGTTTTCGCGCTCCTCTGGACCACCCGGGTTCCGATCACCGATAGGACCGGTGCTCGGTCGGGGCGGTCGTCGCGGCGAGGGACCCTCGGTCCCGTCAATGTGACCGGCCACCGGGCCGTGCCGTAGGGGACCTCCGGTGGCGTCAACCGACGGAACAGCCGACGTGGACGACGCCAAGGGCGGGGCCGGCCCGGCCGCGCCGCGCCCGCGGTGGCGCGAGGTCTGGCAGGCTCCGGTCCTGGGCGCGGCCGGCGTGCTCTTGGCCGGAGGCTTGATCGCGGCGGTGATGACCGCGCCGAAGCCCGATCTGAACGTGGACCTGCGCACCGCTGCGTCGGAGATCGAGGCGAAGCGGTTCGGGGTGGCGCTGGAGACGCTGAACGCCAAGGTCCTGCCGCGCCTTGCGAAGGACGTGCTCACCCCCGAGCAGCGTCGGGAATTCCACCTCCTGCGGGCGCGGGCGCTCTATCTAGGACAGCGGGAGCTGAACCTGGACCGGGCCGACAACAACCGGGCGATCGCGTCGGAGTACGAGGAGGCCGAGCGGCGGCACGCCACGCTGACGGAGTCCGATGTGTACTTCCTGGCCAGCACGCGGGTCTCGCTGGGCGAATTGGACGCGGCGGTGGTGACGGCGGCGGCGTTGCCCGAGTCGTCGAGGACGCGGCGGATCGAGCTCTACAAGCGGATGGTCGAGGGGGCGATGCGATCGACCGCGGCGGACCAGACGAGGGCGCTCGACCTGCTCACGAACCTGACGGCGGACGCGGCGCTGGACGACGACACGCGGCTCTGGGTCTTGGCGCGTCAGACGGAGCTGCTGGTCCGCCAGGGGTATGCCGAGGAGGCGATCAACAAGGTGGTGCGGACGCTGCCGCGGATCGAGAATCCGCCCTCGGAGCCGCTGGGGGAAATGCTGGTCAACCTGGCGCGAGCGTACATGGCCGTCGGAGAGCCGGGGATGGCGGCGGATCGGCTGGCGCGGGCGGGCGAACTGCTGGGCCCGGAGCATCCGATGATGGGTGATGTGACGCTGCTGCTGGCCGACCTCAGCCATGACGAGGGGCGCCTGGCGGAGGCGCGGACGCGCTACGGCGAGGTGATCGGGCGGTACGCCTTCAGCGAGGACCTGCCCTCGGCGACGCTGGGGCTGGCCGAGGTGAACGCCAAGCTGAGCAACGGTCAGGGGACGCCGGGAGCGGACGGAGAGGCGGGCGGATCGGACGCCGCGGCGCTCCTGGACGAATCGATCGAGCGGTACGCCGAGGTCGTCGCCGAGGTGCGGGAACGCGGGGGGCGGGAGGCCGCCGGGGGCGGTGTGACGGTGGAGCGGGTTGAGGCGAGCCTGCTGGCGCGTCACCGCGAGCAGATGGAGAAGGAGAGGCCGGACTTCCGGCGGGCGCTGCGGTTCGCGACGCTCGCCGAGAGCCTGACGGGGCGGGACGCGACCTCGCCGGCGACGCTGCTGGCCATGGCCGATTCGCACCGGCGCCTGGCCGAGGAGACGCTCCTGGTGGCGGGGGCGGGCGGGCCGCTGTCGCTCGCGGACGCGGATCCGGCGACGCGCCGAGAGGCCCGCCAGCACCTGCTGGCGGCGGGGGAGTGCTACCGCGATCACGCCGCGCGCACCGTGCAGACGGACGCGGGGGCGTATGCGGAGAGCCTGTGGACCGCGGCCCTGGCGTTTGACCGGGCGGGGGACCTCGACGCGTCGGTGGCGGCGTTCCAGGACTTCTCCAAGGACATGCCCGGCGACGCCCGCCAGGGCGAAGCGCGGTTCCGGCTCGCCGAGGCGTATCGCGCCCGCGGCGATCTCGAGTTGGCCGCGGCCATCTACCGCGACCTCATCGGCGGGCGGGGGACCGGATCGGGGGGCCGCGACGCCGGGATTTTCGGGGACGCGAGTCACGTTCCGCTCGCCCAGACGCTGCTGGCGGACGCGGACGCGGCGAACGACGCCGAGGCGCGAACGCTGCTGGAGAGTGTGGCGTCGGGGATGCTGGGGGGGACGGGGACGGAGGTGTTCCGGGGCGCGCTGCGCGAGCTGGCGCAGATGCACTATCAGGCGGGGGAGTACGAGCGGGCGATCGAGCGCTTCGAGGAGGTTCTGCGACGCTCCGAAGGGGGGGAGGGCGCGGACCACGGCCGCGCGGGAGAAGCGATACTCGCCGTGACGCGGTACAAGCTCGCGGATTCGTACCGGCTGTCGGCCGCGGCGATCGCCCGGAGCCTGGATGGGGCGGCGTTCCCCGACGGGGAGCGTCGCGCCCTGGAACTGACGCGGGACGAGCGGCTGGGGAAGGCGGCGCCGCTGTACGAGTCGGCGCGGCGGTCGCTGGAGGGCGAGAAGCACCGCACGGCGCTGCAGGACCTGTATCTCCGGAACTCGTACCTGTACCTGGGCGACTGCGCGTTCGACCTTCGCGACTACGAGACGGCGGTGCGCCGCTACGAGGCGGCGCGGGAGCGGTACCCCAAGGACCCCGCATCGCTGGTCGCGCTGGCCCAGGTGGTCAACGCCCTGCTGGCGCAAGGGGAGCTCGCGAAGGCGAGCGCCGCGAACGCGCGCGCCAGGCGGTTCTACGAGAGCTTGCCCGACAGCGTGTGGAGCGATCCGACGCTGCCGATGACGCGGCGGGACTGGGAACGGTGGCTCGCGTCGCAGGCGGTGCTGGCCCGACCGGGAACGGGCGCGGCGGGGACCGGCGGGACGGGGTTGAAGCCCGCGTCGGGCGGAGACGCCGCGTCGCCGCGGGATTCGGGGCACGCGGGGGCGGCGGAGCCGCCGGGGCGTTGACGGCGACGGACGGAGATGGGGCGCGGAGCGCCCCCGAAGGGAGTCAGGGATGACCACGGCAACGACACGAACGACCGCCGACGGCGGGCACGCCGACTTGATCGCGGTGATCGACCGCCAAGGCGGATTGCTGGGGCAGCTCGATGCGCTCTCGCAAAGGCAGCGGGCGTTGGCGGAGGCGGACGACCTCGAGCCGTTGCTGGCCCTCCTCGCCCAGCGGCAGGAGATCGTGGACCAGCTCGCGCGCGGGAGCGAGACCGTCGAGCGGCTCCGGGTGGCGCGGGAACGCGCCGGCGGGACGCCGCCCCAAGGGGAGCGGGCCGAGGTGCAGCGACGGCTGAACGCCCTCGCCGAACTCGCGGCGGCCGTGTCGCGCCGCGACGAGGCGGACCAGGAAGTCCTTCGCGGGCGGCGGGAGCGCGTCGCGTCGGAGCTCGCCGAGTTGACGGCGTCGAAGCGGGCGGTCTCGGCGTACGGCGGGGGCGGGGCCGCGCCGACGGCCCGTTTCCAGGACAGGGAGGGCTGACGCGTGGGAGGCTCGCCGGCCGTGGAGGGTGGCGGCGCGCGGGCGGGGACGCTCGCGCCGGCCGACCTGGCGGAGTTGATGGGCGCGTTCAACGAGGTGACGGCGAAGCTGCAGCGGGCGCACGAGCAGCTGCGGGGTGACGTCGCACGGCTGACGCACGAACTGTCGGAGGCGAACGCGCGGCTGGAGCGGTCGCGCCGGCTGGCGGCGCTGGGCGAGATGGCCGCGGGGATCGCGCACGAGGTGCGGAACCCGCTGGGGTCGATCCGGCTGTACGCGCGGATGCTCGAGCAGGACCTGGCGGATCGCCCGGGCGAGCGGGCCGTCGCGGCGAAGATCGACGGCGCGGCGCGGGTGATGGACGCGGTGGTGGGGGACGTGCTGACGTTCGCGCGAGAGTTCAGGCTTCGTCGCGAGGGCGTGGATGTGGCCGCGCTGTTCGACCGGGCGCTGGAATCGTGCTGCCACGACGGGGTTCCCGGGTGGAGGGGGGCCAAGGTCGCGCGGCCGGGCGCCGGCGACCCCGGGGCGGCGGAGGCGTGGGGCGATCCGGGGCTGCTGCAGCAGGCGCTGGTGAACGTGATCCGCAACGCCTTCGAGGCGATGTCGGAGTGTTCGGGGCGCGACCACCAGTTGACGCTGAGGGTGGAGCGGCGGACCGCGGGCGCGGGGGGTGCGAACGGGGGCGGGGGGCTCGGGCGAGGTCGGTGCACCGTGCTCCTGATCGCGGACACCGGCCCGGGCGTCACGCCCGAGGTCGTGTCGCGGATGTTCAATCCGTTCTTCACGACGCGGGGCACGGGCACGGGACTCGGGCTCGCGATCGTGCACCGGATCGTGGACGCCCACGGGGGGGCGGTGCGGGTGCTGAACAACGCCGATGCGGCCGGGGGCGGCCCCGGCGCGACGGTGGAGTTGATCCTGCCCGACGAGGCACCGGCGCCCGACCCCCGTCGGAGGGTCGAAGGTTCGAGCCGGGCGGACGATGCGGCCGATGACGACGCAACGAGCGGGATATCGGACCGAGCCGCCGGCGCGGCGGCGACGCCCCCGTCGGCGTCCGAGGGATCGGCGAAGGTGCGGCGGCCCCGGCGGCGGGGCGTGGAGACCAGTCGATGAGGACCGTGTTGATCGTGGACGACAAAGAGATGATGCGTGACAGCGTGGCGGGCACGCTCGAGCGGGCGGGGTTCACCGTCGTCACGGCGTCGGACGGGCCGGCCGCGATCGAGCTGGTGGCCAAGCGCCGCCCCGACGCGGTGGTGACGGACATGCGGATGCCGGCGATGACGGGGATCGAGCTGCTCGAGCGGCTGCGGGGGATCGACGACGAACTGCCGGTGGTGATGATGACGGCCTTCGGGACGATCGAGACGGCGGTCAAGGCGATGCGGCTGGGGGCCTTCGACTACCTGACCAAGCCCTTCGAGGGGGACGAGCTGATCATCTCCGTTAAGCGGGCGATCGAGCACGGGCGGCTCATCCGCGAGAACGCGGTGCTGCGGGCGGGCGCGTGCGATGCGGCGCTCGGGGCGACCTCGGGACGCGGCCAGGCCGACGCGCGGCCCGGCGAGGGGGCGCGGGGACGCCCTCGGTTCGGGCTCGACCGGCTCATCGGCTCATCGGCCGCGATGGCCAGGCTGCGGGAGTCCCTGCAGGCGATCTCCGCCTCGCAGGGGACCGTGCTGATCACGGGGGAGTCGGGCGTCGGGAAGGAGGTGGTCGCCCGGGCGATCCACGAGCTGAGCCCGCGCCGTGACGGGGCGTTCCTGGCGGTGAATTGCGCGGCCCTGTCGAGCGCCTTGCTCGAGAGCGAGCTCTTCGGGCACGAGCGGGGGGCGTTCACCGGGGCGGACAAGCTCCGCAAGGGCCGCTTCGAACTGGCCGATGGGGGCTCGCTCCTGCTCGACGAGGTCTCGGAGATCGAGCCCTCGCTGCAGGCCAAGCTGCTGCGGGTGCTCCAGGAGCGTGCCTTCGAGCGGGTCGGCTCCAGCCAGACCATCGGCGTCGAGGTCCGCGTGGTCGCCACGAGCAACCGCGACCTGCCGGCGGACTGCGCCAAGGGGACGTTCCGGCAAGACCTCTACTTCCGCCTGAACGTGCTGCCCGTCCGGGTGCCCAGCCTGCGGGAGCGCCTCGAGGACGTGCCCGAGCTGGCGAGCCACTTCGTGCGGGAGATCTGCCGGCGCGAGGGGCGGCCCCCCATGCGGCTCGACGATGCGGCCCTCGCGCTCCTGCAGAGCTATAGCTGGCCCGGGAATGTCAGAGAACTGCAGAACATCTGCGAGCGGGCGGTGGTGCTGGGGTCCGTCGCCGCGCTCGGGGCCGGACCGGGCGTGCCGCACGAGGGGACGATCTCGCCGGGGCTCCTGGAGCCTTGGCTCTGCGGCTCGGGGTCCGCGTCGGTGCCGTCGGCGTTCCAGCAGATCGAGTCCAAACCCGCGGCCGCCGCGCCGGTGCCGCTCGCGCCGAACCTCGGGAACGCGGCCCTCAAGCAGCTCGAAGAGATCGAGCGGGACGCGATCGTCCAAGCCCTGATGCGGTTCAACGGCCACCGCCAGAAGACGGCCACGGCCCTGGGGATCGGGGTCCGGACGCTGGGCCTCAAGCTGAAGAAGTGGAAGGGCGAGCGGCTGGTCGCGGAGACGCTCTGAGGCCTGATGCGCCGCGGGCGTCCGGAGTTCGCGCGGTTTCCGCGCATCCCCGACGCCGGCCCCACCCGGCGCGTCGTTTGCGGGAGGATTGGCGCGATGCTCATCAGCGACCTTTCCAACGCCGGTTCCCTTCCCGTCCTGGCGAAGGCCCTCCAGTTCGCCGGACAGCGGCAGCGGCTCCTGGTCCACAACATCGCCAACATGGACACCCCGGACTTCCGGCCCGTCGACGTCTCGACGGGGGACTTCCAGGCGTCGCTGGGACGGGCGGTCCAAGAGCGGCGCGAGCGGACGGGCGGACAGCGGGGATCGCTCGAGGTTGAGGACACCCACGAGGTCCGCCACGACGGGCGGGGGGGCCTTCTCCTGACGCCCCGGACCCCCAGCGGCAACGTGCTGTACCACGACCGGAACGACCGCGACTTGGAGCGGTCCATGCAGGACCTGGCGGAGAACGGCCTGATGTTCCGCGTCGTCGGCGACCTGATGCGTCGCGAGCAGGACGTGGTCCGGGCGGCGATCAGCCAGCGGGTGTGACGGGAGTGACGGGTGTGATGGGCGTGGGCGGCGGCGGAGATGATTCCCGGGAGCGGAAACTCGCATGTACGGACTGCTCGACATCTCCACCAGCGGCATGATCGCCCAGCGGACGCGGTTGACGGCGATCTCCGCCAATCTGGCCAACCGCAGCTCGATCGATCCCGACGGCACCCCCTACCGGGCGCGTCGGGTGCACTTCGCGCCGGGCGATCCGACGGCACGGACCGCGGTGGGGCGGGGGTTGGGCGTGCACGTGGCGGAGATCGAGATCGACCAGTCTCCGTTCGACCTGCGGTACGACCCGACGCATCCGCACGCGCTGAAGGGTGGTCCCCAGAGGGGGTACGTGCGGGAATCGAACGTGAACCAGGTCGTCGAGCAAGTCAACGCCATGCAGGCCACCCGGGCGTACGAGGCGAACGCCGTCGCGGCCGAGACGACCAAGGCCATGATCGGGCAGGCATTGCGGTTGCTGGCGTAGGGTCATGACGACGTGCCCCCGGGCGGGGGGCGTCGAGCGGAGGCGGCATGGCGGACCCACTCGGGCTCATCGGCGGCGGCGGGATCGATCCGTCGCGGTTCACGCGACCGGCGACGACGCATGGAGGTCAGGCGGGCGATGCCACGGGCCCGAGCTTCAAGGACACGCTCCTGAAGCAGATCGACCAGGCCAACGAGCTCCAGCAGGAGGCGACGCGAGCGGTCGAGGACCTGGCGACCGGATCCCGATCGGACCTGGAGGGAGTCATCCTGGCGACGCAGAAGGCCGACACCGCCTTCCGGATGCTGCAGCAATTGCGCAACCGGATGATGGAGGCGTACGACGAGATCAAGCAGATGCGGACCTGAGCCCGCGGTCCACCGGGCGGGGTGTCGTGACCGAGGGGCTCCCGTTCGGTCGGGCGTTCCCGACATTCAAGGGGTGACCGCGCACGGGTCGATGGAGGGCGGTGCGCTCACGCGCGGTTCTCGCGTGGTGGGGCGCGGGGGCGGCGCGAGGATCG
>Ga0105046_10012353_pt1 | contig 13252 bp, 12 predicted proteins | sample MAT03_FD_78385 | JGI IMG/M metagenome (GOLD analysis project Ga0105046, IMG submission 78385) | Freshwater microbial communities from Lake Fryxell liftoff mats and glacier meltwater in Antarctica - MAT-03 (megahit assembly) | ecosystem: Environmental > Aquatic > Freshwater > Ice > Liftoff... | reverse complement strand
GGGGAGCGATTCGTCGACTTGCACGGGCAGCATTCGCACCAGAGCCTGCTGTCGGCGAGCGAGCAGCGAGACGCCCTTGACCGCTACTGCCGCACCGACCTGACGCCGCTGCGGGCCGCACGGGCCCGGTTGACCGAGCTGGATGCGTCGTTGGCGGCACTCGGCGGCGACAGCAAGTCGCGTGCGCGTGAGCTGGATCTGCTGCGCTACCAGGCCGCCGAACTGAGGGCTGCTGCCGTCGCCGGCGTCGCCGAGGATGTTGCCCTCGAAGTCGAGTATGACGAACTGGCCGGGGCCGTGGAGTATCGCGAGTTGGCCGGGCTGGCGGTTGCAGCTCTCACCGATGACATGGGCGCCGGCGATTCAATCGGTACTGCGCTACGAGCGCTGACCGGCAAGGCGCCGTTCGCTGAGTTGGAGAGTCGGCTTCGTGGCCTCAGCGCAGAAGTTGCCGATGTTGCCGCCGACGTTCGGGCTCGCGCCGACGGCATCGACGAAGACCCACAGCGCCTCGCCGCAGTGCGCGAGCGTATGCAGTTGTTGCGCGACCTGCGCCGCAAGTACGGCGACACGTTGGCCGAAGTCATTGCATTCCACGAAGAGGTGGAGGCGCGGTTGGCTGAACTGGAGGGCTACGAGGGTCGCGTCGCCTCGTTGGAGAATGAGCGGCTGGTCGCCGAGCGCGACGAGCGCACCGCGGCCGCTGGCGTCGCTGCCACTCGGCGCAGCGGTGCTCAGGCGCTGGGAGATGAAGTCCAACAGCACCTGCGCCAACTAGCGATGCCGCACGCAGGTGTCACCGTCACTGTTGGCCACCACGACCCGGGCGACGACGTGTCGTTTCTTCTCTCGGCGAACCCCGGCTCGCCGATGCTGCCGCTAGCGCGTGTGGCCAGCGGCGGCGAACTGGCGCGAACGATGTTGGCGCTGCGCTTGGTGTTGACGGAGGCTCCGGACACGTTGGTGTTCGATGAGGTTGATGCGGGTATCGGCGGGTCGGCAGCGGTGGCCGTCGGCCGGAATCTGGCCGCCCTCGGTGAGCGGCATCAAGTTTTGGTCGTGACGCACCTCGCCCAGGTCGCGGCGCTTGCCACCACCCATGTGGTGGTCAGCAAGCGTGTGGAGCAGGGTGAGACGTTGACGACTGCAACGCGCATCGACGGCCAGGACCGCATTGACGAGGTCGCTCGCATGCTGTCGGGTGACGAGGCTGCGGACTCCGCTCGCCGCCATGCCGCAGACCTCCTTGGCGACCGTGTTCGCCGGCGACCGAAGTGACGTGGCTCGACGATGCTGACTCGGCGAAGCAGACGACAACCGCGGCACTCGCTCGGGCGGTGAGTTCCGGAATTCGACGAGACACGATTCTGGTCATGTTGTGCGCCCTCCCGACTCGTCGTCAAGCGCTGGTGGCGTTCTTGGTGGGTGGCACGGCCGGGGTGGCGATGTTCGCCTGCTCGATGACCTTATTCTGATGATGCGAAACGCTGGGCAGGCGCCGCAGCGAGCTTGTGTGACCGACGACGGTCCCGCCACTTCACGGCCTGCAGACCGCCCAACAAGATGAGTGCACCGCCGACGGCATCGAGGAAGAAGTGATTGGCGGTGACAACGATGGCAAACAGGGTCAGTGCGGGGTACAGCACGGCAAGCACCCGGCCGCGGCGGCCCCCGATCTCCTGCCAGATGACGATCGCGCACCACAGCGCCCACCCGAAGTGCAGGCTCGGCATGGCTGCGTACGCGTTGGCGATTGCCTTCGCAGCGCTGCTTTGGTAGTCCCACAGCCCGCCGATCTTGGCGAGGGTGTCGACGTAGCAATCTGGTTTGACGAGCCCGCCCTCAGGGCCAAGTGCAGGAATGTTGCCGTCGCACTGCAGGTACAAACGCGGCGGTGCGAGCGGGAACGCCCAATAGCCGATCAGAGCCAGGAAGGTAGTGGCGCCCAGCAGGTTGCGCATCCGGCGATACGCGTCGTGGCGCTTGGCATACAGCCATATGAGCAGTCCGGCCGTGATGATGAAGTGCAGCGTGCCGTAGTAGACGTTCATCGCTTTGATGAACCAGTGGGCACCCAGGAACGCTTGCTGAATTGTCTGCTCGTGGTAGATGAACATGGTCTTCTCGGCTGACACCAAGAAGTGGGCATTGCTGTGCGCCCGGTTCTTCACCCCGGCGACATTGGCCAGGCTGCGAATGGTTTGGTACACGTAGTAGAAGCCAAGCACGATGCCAACTTCGCGCAGCCAGGCGTGCTTCACCGGCTTCGAGTGGCGGTGACGCAGCGGGTGCGGTGCGGCGTGCGTCGGCGCGACGGGATCAAGGTCGGCGCACGTCTCCATTCGGCCGATTCTAGGGGTTCTGGCGTCAGATGTCGGTCGCACGGCGCCACACAGCGACGCCATCGATGTCGGTGACATGCTCGTAGTTGTCGGTCACGAAGGCAGCCACGTCGGGGAACAACGACAGCGGATAGTTGGAATAGCCCAGATCGGTGGACGTGGAGGTATCCAGTACCAGCAGGGGAGGGTGGGCAGCGAGGTCGTTCAGTAAAATCTCCAACGCGCCTGGCGTCGCAAGTTCCAGCGTGACCTTCGGGTCCTCGCGTCCGCCTGAGCGTCCGGTCACGAAGTCGGCGTGCACCAGCGCGCCGCCCGGCAGTCGCTCGGCATCCACGAGTACTTCGGGGAACGAACCCCAGATGAACACACGCGCGTCGGAAACGGTGTTGATGTGGACGTAAGCGGCGATGTTGCTGGGATCGGGCCGATGGCGAAACGAGCCGGGAACGAAGAGCAACGCAAAGGCGACCACCGCTGGAACGACCACACCGATGACTGCCCGCCGATGCGCCCGACCTGCCAGTGATGCGACCACAGGAGTTGTCAACACCACCAGTGGCGGCAACACCTGCAGCCAGTAGTGACCGAAGAAACGGAAACCAGCTGCCACCGCAGCGAGACCGGAGAGCAGCCACAGCCACAGGTCGCGATCGTCGCGACCGGCAGCCTTCAGCGGGAAGCGCGTGCGCAACGCGATCCAAAGGCACACAGCCATCGTGATGTGGAAGCCGATGAACGTGGCGCTGGAGGCGAGTGCTCGCAACAGCGAGATGGCGATGCCCGCTGTGGCCAATACGAAACCTGGGCTGTTGGTGAAGTTCCATTCCCAATAGGCGCCGAACGGCGCGTACAACGCCACGGTGGAGACAGTGGCGGCCGTACCGAACGCAACCATGGCCATGCTGAGCCAGCGCCCGGAACGCCACGCGCTGAAGAGCGCTGCTGGCAAGGCCAGCAGCCAACTCTGGCGCGTCAGCAGTGCCAGTCCGAACGCAGCGCCAGCGGCGAGCGCCCAGAACCACTGCGGCCGGCGGCTCCAGAGCAGCGCAGCCGCTCCTGGAAGCAGCGCGAAGTGCGCATAGTTGGCGCCTCCGGCGTCGGCCGGAAAGAAGGCCATCGCGCCAGTGACGAACAGCGTGCCGGCCCAGGCTGCGTGCGCGTTGGTGCCCCAGCGACGCTTTGCCTCGTGTGCCATCAGGACGCCGCCGAGAGCAAGAAACAGCGTGACGAGCACTCGCATCGGGCGTACGTCGGTGCTGTTCGAGAGCGAGAACGACGCCGCGTAGGCCAGCGGGGGCAGTGGCGGCTTGCGGTCAAAGATGTCGCGATACAGCGTGCCGCCCGAACGTACGACGAGTCCCTGCACACCAATGGCTGCCTCGTCGGCGTCGAACAGGCGGGTGACGAACGTCGGCAACCGCAGGGCGATGGCCAGGGCAACGACCCACGCGTAGGGCCGTTCAACGATTCGTTGCCCTATGCGTGTCACGGGCGACGAGGCTAACCCGCAGGGCCTCGTGCGACCGGTGCACGCGCATACTCTTCGGGAATGTCTGATGTCCGCGGAGTGCTGTTCGATTTTGGCAACACGTTGTTTGCTCACGCCTCGCTCGCCGAGACGATCGAGGCGTCGTGTACGGCACTCGGGAATCCACGGCCGACGAAGTGGGCTCAGAGCCTGGCTGCTCGCGTGGAAACTGCCGCCCACATGGATGAGGAACTGCAGCACCCGCGGGATCTCGACAAGCGTGTGTGGCGTGCTCGGTGGCACGAACTGTACGCGCTGGCCGACGACGAGGTACGCAACCTCGGCGCAACGATCTACGCAGGCATGCACGATCCGCTGCAGTGGTGGCCATACACAACTACGGCAGCGACCATGGCTCGCATCCACGGGGCGGGCATCCAGATCGCGATCGTCTCCAACACCGGATGGGATCTCCGGGACGTCTTCATCGCGCATCACCTCGATCGGTTTGTCAGTGCCTACGTGCTGTCGTACGAGGTCGGTGCCGTCAAGCCGGCGGCGGCGATCTTCGAGTTCGCGTGTGATGCGCTGGGTCTGCCACCGACCGAGTGCCTGATGGTGGGCGACGATGCTCGCGCCGACTCGGGTGCGGTCTCTGCTGGGCTGCGCGTGCTTCTCGTGCCAGCGCAGCCACCTGGCGCCGACAACGGCGTGGACGTCGCCGCACGAATAGTTACAGGAGTCTGAGCCAGCATCCGCGCGCATCCCTGCGAACGCGGTACGCTGCTCTCCCGTTGTCAGTTCACTGAGACGGAGGTCGTCAGCAATGCCGAAGCACATTTTCGTGACCGGAGGCGTTGCCAGCTCCCTCGGCAAGGGTCTCACCGCATCGTCGCTGGGGCGCCTGCTCAAAATGCGTGGCCTGCGGGTCACGATGCAGAAGCTGGATCCGTACATCAACGTCGATCCGGGCACCATGAACCCGTTCGAACACGGTGAGGTCTTCGTCACCGATGATGGTGGTGAAACCGACCTCGACCTCGGTCACTACGAGCGGTTCATCGACGAGCCGCTGACGCGCAACTCCAATGCCACCACCGGCAGCATCTACCAGGCAGTATTGGCCGCCGAGCGCCGCGGCGATTACCTGGGTAAGACCGTGCAGGTCATCCCGCACATCACCGACGAGATCAAGAAACGCATTACTCGCCTGGCCACCGACGATGTCGACGTGGTGATCACCGAAGTTGGCGGCACCGTTGGCGACATCGAGATCCTGCCGTTCCTGGAGGCGTTGCGTCAGTTCCGCACCGACGTCGGTCGTGACAACATTTGCTACATTCACGTCACTCTCGTTCCGTTCATCGGCCCGGCGGGTGAGCAAAAGACGAAGCCGACGCAGCACTCGGTCACTGAGTTGCGCAGCCGTGGTATTCAACCCGACATCATCGTGTGCCGGAGCGAAGCGCCGCTGAGCGACAACCTCAAGCGCAAGATCTCCAACCTGTGCAACGTCGATGAACGTGCCGTCGTCAACGCCGCCGATGCGCGCAACATCTACGAGCTGCCGCTGATTCTGCACGACGAGGGCCTCGACACAGTTGTGCTTGAGCGCCTGTGCATCCATGCCCCAATTGATCTCACTCCGTGGCACGACATGGTCGCCAAGGTCGAGGCAGCGACGAAGCCGGTGAAGATCGGCCTCATCGGTAAGTACGTCGACTATCAAGACGCGTATCTGTCGGTGGTGGAGAGCCTGAAACACGCCGGCTTTCACCACGGCGCCAAGGTCGAGGTCGAATGGATCCAGGCCGAAGAGGTCGAAGGGCTGCTGGTTGCCGGCCGCCTGGCCGACCTTGACGGCATTGTGATTCCTGGGGGCTTCGGCGACCGCGGCTTTGAGGGCAAGATCGCTGCCGCGGGCTACGCCCGCGAGCACGACATTCCGTGTCTTGGCCTGTGTCTCGGCCTGCAGGCAATGACCATCGATTACGCCCGCAATGTGATGGGCCTGGCGGGTGCGAACAGCACGGAGATGAATCCCGACACGCCCTACCCGATCATCGACCTGATGCACGACCAGCGCGATGTCAGCGACAAGGGCGGTACGCAACGGCTCGGTGCTTACTACGCGATCCTCGAGCCCGACAGCCGGGTACACCGTGCCTACGGTGAGCCGGTGGTCAGCGAGCGTCACCGTCATCGCTACGAGCTGAATGCCCAGTGGAAGCCGCGCCTGGAAGCTGCCGGTCTGCGTTGCACGGGGCTGTCGCCCGACCGCCGACTGGTCGAGTTCATCGAGATGGCAGACCACCCGTTCTGGGTCGCCACGCAGGCGCACCCCGAGTTCAAGAGCCGCCCCGACCGGCCGCACCCACTCTTTCGCGAGCTGGTCGCTCATGCGCTCGCTCGCCATGCGGCCGGTGCCCCCACGCTGCGAGTGATCGACGATCAGTCGGTGGCTTGAGCCAGTGGCAGCATTTCGCCACCTGGGCGACCGGCTGGTGCACCAGGGTTACATCTGGCACGTCGCGGTCGCAGAGTACGAGTCACCCGAGGGCGAGCGGTTCACGCGCGACGTCGTTCGCTCGCCCGGCGCGGTGGCGGCAGTTCCGCTGCGGTTCGATTCCGACGGCACGCCGCGTGTCGTTCTCGTCAGCCAGTATCGGCCGCCGTTCGACGACTACGTCATCGAGGTGCCAGCGGGAATGCGCGACGTGGTGGGCGAGCCGACGGAGGTGACGGCCGCGCGAGAGCTGGTCGAGGAAGTCGGTCTGCAGCCTGGCACGTTGGACCACCTGCTGGACATGTACCCCTCTGCCGGGATGACCGACTCGGTATTGACGCTCTATCTTGCAACCGACCTCAAGGAGGTCCCTCGCGAGACGCACGGACCCGAGGAAGCGCACATGGAGATGCTTGATGTGTCGCTGGCGGAGGCCGTGGAGATGGTCCTGCGGGGTGAGATCCACGACGCCAAGACGGTCGTCGGTCTGCTGCTGGTCGAGCGGCGCTTGCGGGAGAGCAGGTCGAAGTGAACGAACTCCTCCCCATCGAGGTGGAGGAGTTCCTCTCGTGGATGGCCAGCGAGCGGGGCCGATCGCGCAACACGCTGGCCGCCTACCGTCGTGACCTGATCGGATACTGCGAGTGGCTGGCTGTGCACCAGAGTTCGTTGGCGGCTGTCGACCGTGCGCAACTCGATCAGTTCGTGCAGTCTCGGCGAGCTTCGGGATCGGCGTCATCCAGCGTGGCGCGGCAACTGGCGGCCATTCGAATGCTGCACCGCTTCATGGCCGAGGAGGGTGTGCGGCTCGACAATCCGTCGGCAGATGTCGAGGGCGTGCGGGTGCCCGCTGGCATTCCCCACCCGCTCAGCGAGGCGGAGATCGATGCGTTGTTGGCCGCAGCTGTGGCCACCGACCCGGCTTCGTTACGGGACCGTGCCCTACTGGAGTTTCTGTACGCGACCGGCGCTCGCATCAGCGAGGCGTGCGACCTGTCACTGGGCGACCTCGATCGCGACAACCGCTTGGTTCGGCTGTTCGGCAAGGGCGCCAAGGAACGGATCGTTCCCTTCGGTCGGGCTGCGGCAGCGACGATGGACGAGTGGTTGACGTCGGGGCGTCAGCATCTGGAACCTGTTCGCTGGGCCCGACGCGGCGACCAAGAGGCAGTGTTCTTGAATACCCGCGGGTCGCGCCTCTCACGGCAGGCCGCGTGGGTTATCGTGAAGAAGTACGGCGAGCGCGTCGGGTTGGCTGACAAGCTCTCGCCGCATGTGCTGCGCCATTCGTGCGCCACGCACCTTCTGGACCACGGGGCAGATCTCCGTATCGTGCAAGAGATGTTGGGCCACGCCTCGATCTCGACGACGCAGGTGTACACGAAGGTCAGTCAGGAACGCCTCTGGCAGGTCTACCGCCAGGCCCACCCGCGAGCGGAGCAGCGATGACATCGGCGACACACCTCGCCCGTCGATTCCTGACGTCGCTCTCGCATACCCCGCCGCCTGCCGACGACACAGCCTGGGCAATCGGCCACTTGCTGCCTGCGGAGGCTGAACTCTGGGAACAGATGACAGTGCAGGACCGGCGGCACTCGATCCTTGTGGCGCGTCGGTTTGTCGAGTTTGCGCCCAGCGCGGAGCGGGCCGAAGTTGCAGGAGCGCTGTTGCACGATGTCGGCAAACTGGTCAGCGGGCTGGGCACCTTGAGCCGTGTGTTTGCGACGCTTGTGGGGCCGCGTTGGGACAGATTCCGTCAGTACCACGACCACGGGCGGCTGGGAGCCGAAATGCTGGTCGCGGCCGGTTCGAGGTCCGTGACCGTCGAGCTCGTGCGAGGTCGCGGCCCCCGCTGGGCCGAGTTGCGCCGCGCCGACAACGTCTAACTCCCGCCTTCGCCAACCTGTCGCGGCCGTGACCACCAACACCGATGCTGAGATACGCGACGGGTTGGAGGAGTCGACGCCGGACCTGGATGTGCTTCGCCAACCTGTCGCGGCCGTGACCTCGAGAATGGCAGTGGGGCACGCGACGGGTTGGGAGTGTTGACGCTGGTTGAGAATGCTGCCGGGAAGTTGAGATTCGTTGGCCGGGTCAGCTGGGGAGCATGCCGACAGAGGACTGGGCCCGTGCCAGCGTGACCGATGCGACCTCACGGGCCTTGCCGGCGCCCTTGCGCAGCAGCGACTGCAGTTCACCGCGGTCGGTCATCAGTTCGTGATAGCGCGCCTGAATGGGGGCGAGCAGTTCGATGACGGCTTCGCCGGCGGCAGCCTTCAACGCTCCGTACTGGGTGTACCCGGCGGCCAGGGCGTCGGGCGTCTCAGCGGTGCAGGCGGCCAGAATCTCCAACAGGTTGCTGATGCCCGGCTTCGCAGCACGGTCGAATCGAACCTCGTTGTCGCTGTCGGTCACGGCTCGTTTGAACTTCTTCAGGATCGCAGCCGGCGCGTCGAGGAGGTAGATGAGGCCGCTGTCGGTGTTGGCCGACTTGCTCATCTTCGAGGTCGGGTCCTGCAGGTCCATCACGCGGGCGCCGGCCTTGGGGGTAACGGCCTTGGGCAGCACGAACGTCTCGCCGAAGCGATGGTTGAATCGGATAGCGATGTCGCGGGTGATCTCGATGTGCTGGCGCTGATCGTCGCCGACCGGTACCTCGTCGGTGTCGTAGAGCAGAATGTCGGCGGCCTGGAGCGCGGGGTAGGTGAACAGGCCAGCAGAGATGAATTCAGCTTCCCGCTTGGCCGACTTCTCCTTGAACTGGGTCATGCGGCTGAGCTCGCCGAAGCTGACGCCGCATTCCATCATCCAGCCCAACTGGCTGTGCTCGGTGACGTGGCTCTGCACGAACACCGTGGCCACCTCGGGGTCGATCCCGACCGCGAAGAGCATCGCAGCCAGCTGCAGCGTGGCAGCGCCCAACGTGTCGGGAGTTTCGGTAGCGATGAGTGCGTGCAGGTCGACAACGCCGTGGAACGCGTCGGTTTCGTGCTGCCCGGACACCCAGTTGCGCAGTGCACCCAGGTAGTTACCGAGATGTACGTCGCCCGTGGGCTGGATGCAGGAAAGCACGCGTGTCACGGCCGCAGGCTACCGGCCGCTATCAGCCCCGCTGAAGCCCATTTCGGTCCGGATGGGTGGGCAACGGGTACGATTTGCCCTCATGGCTGTTGACGTCTCCACCTCTGTGTATGAGGGGCCGTTCGACCTGCTGTTGCACCTGATCCTCAAGGAGCAGGTGGATATCTACGAGGTCAACCTCAGCCATATCGTGGATGCGTACCTGCACGAGATCGAGCGGCTGCAGCACCTCGACCTTGACCTGGCCACCGAGTTCTTGCTGATTGCCTCCACGTTGGTGGAGCTGAAGGCCCGCCGGCTGCTTCCGGGCCGCGACGACATCGACATCGACGACGAGCTTGCGCTCTGGGAAGAGCGCGACCTGCTGCTGGCACGCCTGCTGGAATGCAAGACGTTCAAGGACGTCGCCAGCGTGTTCAGCAGGCTGGCCGACGACGCCGACCACTCGTTCCCGCGGGCCGTTGGTGCCGATGAACGCTTCGCCGAGCTGATGCCCGACCTGATGGATGGCGTCACCCCGGTGCGCCTGCATCGGGCCTACGTGAAGGCCATCACGCCCAAGGTGGTGCCGCGCATCGACCTCTTCCACGTGGCGCCCATCCGTGCCAGCGTCTCCGACGCGTTGGCCGAGCTGGTCGACGAGCTGCCAAGGGTCGGTCGCATGTCGTTCCGTCGCCTGACCAGCGGATTGGTCGAGCGGCTGGAAGTCATCGTGCGCTTCCTGGCTGTGCTGGAACTCTTCAAACAAGGGCTCGTCGAGCTGGACCAGAGCGAACGGTTCGGCGACATCGAAGTGGTCTGGACCGGCGGCGAAGGCCTGCTCGACGATCTCAGCATCGACGACTATGAAGGATGAGCAACTGATCGTGCCCGACCAGCCCAACCCAATTGACGTAGAGACTGTGCGCGCGATCGAGGCGATCATCATGGTTGCCGTCGAGCCGGTGCCCACCGAACTGCTGGCGCAACTGCTGGAACAGCCGACCGTCGTCATCGACCGCCTGTGCGCCGAACTGGCTGATGCATACGCCGAGGCGGGGCACGGATTCCAGCTGACGAAAGTGGCCGGTGGCTACCGCTACCAGACTCACCCCGACCTTTCGCCGTACGTCGAGCGCTTCCTGTTGGACGGACAGCGGGCCCGCATGAGTGGCGCTGCCCTGGAGACGCTGGCGATCATTGCCTACAAGCAGCCGCTGTCGCGTGCGCAGGTTGCCAGCATCCGTGGTGTCGACCCTGACGGCGTCATTCGCACCCTGCAGGCTCGCGGGTACGTCACCGAGGTTGGCCGCGACAGCGGGCCGGGTCAGGCTATTTTGTTCGGTACCACTCCGTCGTTCCTGGAGAAGCTGGGCGTCAACTCGCTGGCCGACCTGCCGCCGATCGTGGAGTTCGTGCCGGGCGCCGACGTGGTCGAGGCCCTCGAGCACGGCTTGCGCAGAGACCCAGCGACCGATGCCCGTGGCTGACCCGGCGGACATCGACGGCGAGTTGAATGGCGGCGAGTTGAATGGCGGCGACCTCGATGACGACGACCTCGATGACGACGACCTCTATGACGACGATGACTTTCAGCTGAACCGGACCGCTCGCGACCCGAATCGCCCAGTCGAGCCGCCGCTGTGGGAACAATTGGCGGCTCAGTCGGCAGAACTGCCACAGGGCGAGCGGCTGCAGAAGGTGCTGGCGGTACGCGGTTGGGGAAGCCGGCGCGTGTGCGAGGACATGATCTCTGACGGTCGAGTCACGGTCAATGGCGTGGTGGCGGTGCTCGGCCGCCGCGTTGACACCGACCACGACCTGGTCGAGGTGGATGGCGTGCCGATTGGTGTAAAACCCGGCTTGGTGTACTACCTGCTCAACAAGCCCGACGGGGTGGTCACCACCGCGCACGACCCGCAGGGCCGTCCAACGGTCGTCGAACTGGTGCCCGACGAACCGCGGGTCTACCCGGTTGGCCGGCTGGACTTTGCCACCGAGGGGCTGCTGCTGCTGACCAATGATGGCGACCTGGCCCACCGGCTGGCGCACCCCAGCCACGGTGTCGAGAAGGAGTATCTGGCCGAGGTGAGCGGTGCGCCCGGCGGAGGAGCGCTGCGCCGTCTGCGAGATGGTGTGGAGCTGGAGGACGGCATCACCGCCCCCGCAAAGGTCTCGCAGCCAAGCCCCGGCGTGCTGCGGCTGACCATTCACGAAGGCCGCAACCGCCAGATCCGGCGGATGTGCGAGGCCGTCGGCCACCCCGTGAATCGACTGGTGCGTGTTCGCATCGGCCCGCTGCGCGATCCCGCGCTGAAGCCGGGCGAGTGGCGTGAGCTCACCCAAGCCGAAGTACGCAGCCTGGTGGAGTCGGCTGCGGGCGACACCCGGCCGATACGCTGAATTCCCGTGTCAGCGGCTCGACGGGCAAACATCGCAGGCCTCGGCCTCATCGGTGGCTCCATTGCGCGCGCACTCACCGAACGCGGGTGGACGGTCAGCGGTGACGACCACGATCCGGAGCGCTGTGCACGAGCGCTGGACATGGGTGTGGTGAGCGTGATCGGGCTGGATGCCGACGCCGAAGTCACGTTCGTCGCCACCCCGGTCTTGACCCTTGTCGACCAGGTGAAGCGCGCTCTCAGCGAGACCAACGGCCTGGTGACCGACGTCGGCAGCGTCAAGGGCGCACTCGCCTCTTCGATCGACGACGCCCGCTTCGTGGGCGGGCATCCAATGGCCGGCAGCGAGCTGGAGGGCCTCGACGGCGCCGACGGCAGTATGTTCGAGGGGGCTGTGTGGGTGCTGACGCCCACGACCGCCACGGCCGACAGCACCTTCAACGCAGTTGCCTCGATCGTCGCCGACCTGGGCGCCGACGTCCTCGCACTGCCCGCCGACCGACACGACCAGGTGGTCGCAGTGATCAGCCACGTGCCGCATCTGGCGGCGGCCACGCTGATGGGTCTGGCCAGCGATCGCGGTGAGGAGCACGCCGCGCTCCTGCGGCTTGCCGCCGGCGGCTTCCGTGACATGACTCGTATTGCCAGCGGCCACCCCGCCATCTGGCTGGACATCTGCGCCGAAAATCGCACGGCCATCCTGTCGGCACTCGACGGGCTGATCGAGGGTCTGCAGGGCATGCGCGGCGCGGTGGAGACCGACGATCGGGCGGGGCTGCACAACCGGCTGACGAAGGCCCGAGACGCTCGCGCCAATCTTCCCAGCCGGGCCAACCAGCCCGGCGAATTTGCAGAAATGCGCATTCCTATCCCGGACCGTCCGGGGGCCGCAGCCGAGGTATTCACTCTGGCCGCCGAGCTTGGGGTCAACCTGTACAGCTTCGAAGTCGTCCACAGCGCTGAAGGCAACCGTGGCGTCGCGGTGGTGCTGGTGGACTCGACACTCGCCGACATGTACCGCGGTGGCCTGCTTGCCCGTGGTTACCGACCTGCAGTGCAGCGGTTGAGCTGAGGCCGCGATGGACGTGTATCGCGTTGCGCCGCTGAGCGCTCCCATCGATGCGGTCATCGAAGTGCCAGGCTCGAAAAGCGTTGCCAACCGGGCGCTGGTCTGCGCCGCCCTCGCGAGCGGTGAGACCGTGCTGCGCGGCGTGCCCGACGGCGACGACACCGAAGCCATGCTCGATTGCCTGCGGGCGCTGGGCCTGGAAGCGGAACGGGCCGGTGACGACGTGCGCGTGACCGGCGGAGTTGCGTTGTTCAAACGTGGCCCGGTCACCCTGCCCGCGCGACTGGCGGGCACGACGTCTCGGTTCATGACGGCGTTGGCCGCGCTCGGGCCAGGGCCGTACACCATCGACGGCTTGCCGCCGCTGCGTACTCGGCCAATGGCACCGTTGCACGACGCGTTGGT
>Ga0105046_10012352_pt1 | contig 13253 bp, 9 predicted proteins | sample MAT03_FD_78385 | JGI IMG/M metagenome (GOLD analysis project Ga0105046, IMG submission 78385) | Freshwater microbial communities from Lake Fryxell liftoff mats and glacier meltwater in Antarctica - MAT-03 (megahit assembly) | ecosystem: Environmental > Aquatic > Freshwater > Ice > Liftoff... | reverse complement strand
TCTACCGCAGTACTCAGTACCTCTACCGCAGTACTCAGTACCTCTACCGCAGTACTCAGTACCTCTACCGCAGTACTCAGTACCTCTACCGCAGTACTCAGTACCTCTACCGCAGTACTCAGTTCCCATACTGCATTCTCGAGTACGTCTACTGCAGTACTTAGACCTCCTCACGAACCGAACTAAGACGTCCGACCTCCAGTACTCAGTACCTCGGCCGCAAGGCCAACCGCCCTCCCCCGCAGTAGCAGCAAGCTCTCCTGCAGCAGCAGCACCCCCACCCGCAGTAGCAGGCCCCCCACCCGCAGTAGCAGGCCCCCCACCCGTAGTAGAAGGTCCCCTCCCCCGCAGTCCGCAGTTAACCCGCAGTTCTCCCGAACACCGCGGTGAACACGCGCAGGAAACCAACGCCGCGATAAGTGCACACGGGGACGGCTTCGCCGGCGACGCTCTCGGCGCAGGGTCCGGAGATACCACTGAATGGTGTTCCGGCGGCGGGCATCCCTCGGAACACGCCACTTGAGCCGCTGGGCAGGGAGTAGCGACAGGTCATGGGAGCGCCGAGCGCGGACAGCTGACACGGCGATTGTGACGGTGCGGCGAGAGGAGCGAAGGTGATCGTACCGGCGCCCGATCCGCTGAGACGCATTTCGATATCGATCGCCGAACCGAAGATCGTCGTCACCTGTGACGATGTGTTTACCGTGAGCTCGCAGCGATACGTTGACACGCCGCTGCACGCCCCGCCCCACTCGTAGAGCGCATGGTTGGCGGCGCCTGTGCCGATCAACGCGATGGTCGTACCGACCGGAACTTGTGCGGAGCAGCCGTTCGGGTTCACCGGAATGCCTCGATCGATGCGGCAATTGATGCGTGGCGTCGATTCCGAACTCACGATCGTGCCGGACCCGCCACCGATTTCACCGACGCGCAGCGTGACGAGCGCGCTGGACGCAAAGGTCACTGTGACGCTACGCGGCGCTGTCATGACCAGCGTGCACGACGTCTGCCCGGTGCAATCGTCTGCGTACCCACCGAAGTCCGTCTGCACCCCGGGGCGCACGGTCAGCGTCACTGCAGTGCCAAGTGGAAAGTCACGATAGCACGCCACGCCGCCGACGGCACCAGTTGCGCGCGCACACAGCTCGGAACCGTTCGCGAGGATCGCACCGGTTCCGCCTCCCGTGTGCAATACCGTGAGCAGCGCTGTTTGCCGATGAAACGTGGCCGATATCGTGCGTGCCTGCGTCATGAGGAGATCGCAGGTCGCGCCCTGACCGCTGCACGCGCCGGCCCATGACGCAAACGTCGAGCCCGCGCTGGCCTGTTGGGTGAGCCGTACGACCGCGCCATATGGCACGGTCGACGCGCAGCTGCGCGCGGTTTCGCCTTCATTCCGAGCGCACATGATGCTTGTGGCGGTGACACGTCCTCCACCATCGCCGTCCAGCAGCATCGTGATGCTGCGGCCATCGAAGAACCCAGCGCTCACCGACATGTTTCGACCCGTGGCGGTCACCGTGCAGCTGCTGCCGGACGCGGCTGCGCAGTCCGCGCCCCAATTGCCAAAGCGCTGTTCAACGCGATTTGACGTGACGCCGTCCGCGTCGCTCGTGAGCAGCACGGCCGTTCCGTCAGGCACGTTCGCGCTACACACGCCGCTCGTCGACGCACCGTCGATGCGACAATCCAGGCCAAAGGCGCCAGTCACGCGTCCCCGACCGTCGGTCCCCGTGCTGGTGATCGACACAGATCGCATCGCGCTGAAGCGCGCGCTCGCAGTTTGCGCTTGTGTCATAGTAATCGCGCAGCTGGGGCCGACCGCCGCTGCGACACAGGCGCCGCCCCACGCCGAAAAGACCTGACCCGCGTCGGCCGTTGACGTGAGCGTCACCTGCGCGTCGGCGGCGAAGGCGAATTGGCATACGCCGCTGGTGGCACTGACCGCCACGCGACAATCAATGCCCGCCGGCGTCGAGCGCACCACGCCGGTCCCGCTCCCGGCATTCGCCCCAATCGAGAGCGACAGCGGTGCGCGTACAACATCAACCGAGACCGCGTTCGAAATCGTGCCCAGCGTTGCCGTAATGCGGGCGCTCCCCGCGCCGATGGCCGTAATGCGACCGGTCTGATCGACGGCGGCAACGGTTGGTGCGCTGGACGCGAACGTGACCGCCCGCCCGGTCACCACGCTGCCGCGCGAATCACGAATCGTCGTCGACACGATTGCTGAGTTGCCTATCGTGAGAGCGATCGGCGCAGCGCTCGCAAACTCCACACTCGTGATATCAAACAGCGCCACGGGCTCCGTCACGTTGGTGGTCCCGCCCGGAGCTAAACGCAACGGGCCGACCGTCTGACGATCCACGACCACGCTGTTGACGGTGAGCGCGAGTTCAAGGATGACCGCGCACGGCGTGCCGGATGACCCACCATCGCGATTGCTGTCGGCCAGACACGAGGCCAGCTCCACGGGGATAGGAACCGCCTGCGATGCCGCCGACGTCAAGTCAATCGTCTGCGAGGCGATCGCTGTCTTGCTGCCGCTCGCCAGCAGATACGACGACGTCACACGCAGACTGACAACATCGGCGGCCGTGCGAGTGGTTGATGCGGACACGGCGGCGGTCAGAGCGACACGCGCGGGCCGCGCGTCTGCCGTACCGTCCGGTGTGACCAATCGCGCGAGGTCGGCGCATCCGCCCACGAGCCACGCGGCCCCGAACAGCGCAGCGGCGCGCAGCGAAGGACGACGCAGGGCGACATATCCGACGTGACGGAGTCGAATGATTGGACGTTTCATACACCCACCCAAGAGAGAGACCGTACGCATCGGCGCGATGCCAATGCCAGCGGACGGACAACGCACATCAAAATCTCGTGACGGCGACGACGCCGCTGCCAAACCCACCAAACGCCTGCGACGGCGTGCCCGGCGCAGCACCGCGCTGGCGCAGCACGCCGGATTGTGCACGCACATACGGTTGAACAGACAGCAACCCACGGCGAAGCTCCAGCCCCGCAGAAACGCCCCCGCTGGCCACGCCAGAGGTGGGCAGCCCTTCATCAACACCGAGGCCACTGTGCACGCGTGCATCCGCACCGAACACCACGTCGCGTTGTGGACCGGCAGCAACCGATGCACGAACGCCCGCGTCAAGGTATTGCCCGCTGGATTGCGTAACCTGCTTGCCGTCGCGCGAAAACGGTGCGCGCCAGCGATACGACGCATATGTCAGAAACTGTCGGAACCGCGGCACGGCAAACAGCACCTGTACATCACCGCTGTACACCGGCCCCAGTCGTACCAGCGTACGACCCGCCGCCGCACCTGTCACCGCCGCCGTACGCAGTTCGTCGCTGGCAAAGACGTCCGTCGCCAAAGCCACGGTCAGCTGATGCTGCCCAACCAAACGATCCCCTGTCACCGAGGCGCGCATCACTCCACCCGGCTGGAAGTCAGCAGAGGGCGCACCAGCGACCAGCGCCGCAACGGGCTGATACTGGCCGCGATGCTCGTAAGATCCACCCATCGCGACCGCCCACGGCCCAAGACGACGCGCCACCACGAGTCCCATCGTGCCACTCGCGCCGGCGCCAACGGGTGTGCTCCCCAAACCCAGACTCGGCGACGCCAAAATGCGCAGCACACCGAACTCCGAATTGCTCAACGACGTGCGTCCCGTCGGCACGTTCACACCGGCCGTCAGCACCAGCAGATCGGGAATCAGCGTGCCCGTCGCGCGGACGCGTGCATCGCTGACGCCGCGCAGCGTCGACGACCGCAGGGCGCCGCCCTGACCCGCATCACGATACGTCACCGTCGCGGACGCATAGAGTGCCGTGACGTCCACGCGCCACGACGAACCGATCGACACCGCCGTCGAGATTGGTGAGGAGAACTGACGCACTCCGCGCACGCGTGCTGAGTCGACGCCGGCAAAATTATATTGTCGCAACCCACCATCGCCAAAGCGTATCTCTTCGAACGACGCCCCGAGACCGACACTTCGTGATCCGACCAAGCGTTCCTGCGCGGGTGATGCGACGGGCGCGGCGGCGAGCGCGAGCGCCGCAACAGCGTGCACCGTTCGCGCGGCGGTCGCACGTTCATACACGCCGCTCCATCGATGCCTGATCGGCATACTCAGCACGTCTCGCACGCGACCCATGGCTACGGCCGCGTCACGGTAATCACCACCGTCACGATCGTGCTCGGGAACGATGGATCTCCGGGGCCTGCCAATGGACGCGACAACGAGGTGATGACATCGATCGGCCGATTGACACGATCAACGGTGCCAGCGATCGGCGCATTGATGGAGCGAATGCCGGGAGAAATCGAAGGCCCCTCAGCCGAACGGCGGCTCTCGACGCGTGCGCCGTCGGCACGAGTTCTCGCCTGACCGAAGCCCGGATCCACAACGAGGGCACGCTCGAATTCGATCACGGCTCGACGATGATCACCCCTCGCATCGGCTTGTACACCGCGACCATATGCCGTGAGTGCAGCGAACGACGTCGTGGGGTATGCCTCAACGGCCGCGCGCTCGGCCGGAGTGAGTGTGACACCGAGCGCCTCAAACAACCGGAAGGCGAGCGCTTTCTCAGCCGCCAGTACGTCCGCAAGAGGAGCCCGTGCATCAAGCGAAGCCTCGAGGACGCCCGTCTCCACGTCGGCCACGCGCACGCTGAGGCGCAGTTCACCGCGGTTCAACGTATCAACCGATCCCAGCACCAATCGCCGCGCGCGCACGAGCTTTCCCACGCGTGGCGCCGACGCTGAATCCACGCGCCCCGACCGTGCCAGGTCCAGCTCGCGCATGACATCGCTCAGTCGCGATCGTTCCACCAACGACACGCGTGCGCTGCGCGAGAGGTCCGTGGTGAGTAAGTCGGCGAGTGCGTATCCCAACGCCGACAGCCCGTCGTCTTTAGCCAGCATCTGAAAAGGCAGGACGCCGATCGCCGACCCCGACGCGGGCCCTCCCTCTTGCTCACGGGCCAACGCGACGGAATCGGCACCGCCGCGAACGGACGGGCGGCCGAGCGACGAGGTCGAGGCGCACGCCGACAGCGCGCCGGCGCAGACTGCGCCGAGCACTGCGGGCGCCCGAGACGCCAATTGGCGCACGCGCGACGCCGTCGCATCACGCAGAAAACGGAGCATCACAGAAGCGAACAGAGGGAAACCTCACGGGCGCGCAAGGGGAGCGGACTACACGAATGAAAGGTGACGGAATTTGTGACTTACGTCAAGAAAGTCGAGAGGAGCTATTGGGTCGGTGATGCAGGTTATGCGCAACACTACGAGGCGCACGTGCAACAGCAAAGACTCGCAAATGAGTCACTCCAGCCAAGCTCTAGCGTTTGGTAGCAGGAAGGATGCCGCTGTTGGCAGAGTTCGCTTTTGGCCAAGAGAACGGAACGGAACCTGCACTGAGACACGTCCATACCGTTGTTCGCCAGCATTCGCTGCGACGTGTGTGCTAGAATTCGTTGTGGCCGCCATAGGCTTTCATCCCGTACCCCTCGCTTCGTGCTTTCTCGTCTCGGACTTGTCTGCTCGCTCCTTGCCGCTGCCACCAGTTTGGCCTCGGCGCAAAGCGTGTGCACCACCGGGGGAAGCGGGGTGACGATCGAGGGGCGCCAGACTGGGCTTGCCCCGTCGTTCCGCACGTACGACTTCAATGGCATCGAGTCGTCGCTCGTCGGCAACCCGATTACCTCGAGCGCGGCAACCTCTGGCCTGACCTTCGAGGGAGCCCGATTCGGCTCGCCGAGCGCATCGATCTACTCGAGCTTCCCGAATACCTTCGTTGACGGCGCCATTTACAACTACGGCTTTGGTCAGCAGCCGAACGCACGCTTTTCCGTGTTGTTCGACAGCGGCACACGCGGAGCCGCCTTCAATTTCGCCGCGTCGGCCGGCCGCTCGATCATGACCGCATGGTCGCGCACCGCGCCCAACACCTTTGTTGAGCGAGCGCGGATCGACGTGCGCCTCCCCGCCGTGTCCAGTGAAAGTCGCGCCTGCTGGTGGGGCTTTGATTTCGGCGAAGGAAACACGTTTGACAAAATGACCGTGGAAAGTGCGCCGGACCCGGGCAGCCCCCTCGCCTTCGGCATTGACAACTTGCAGGTCGCCCAGCCGACCATCGTGCCCGAGCCGTCATCCTTAGCACTGCTGGCCGTTGGCTTGGCCGCCATCTGGTATCGGCGGCGGCGCTGAAGAAGCACACCCCCAGTTCGGCGAACCACTGGGACCAACTTCTCACCCGGCTCAATGCTGCCCCTTCCGTTCTCTCGCTCGGCGCCCTGAATCGGCCACCAGCAGCACTCAAGCGCCCCCCGCAACAGCCCCCCAACGAGAAAGCGCGCAGCCCCCGAAATCCCGAGAGCCGCGCGCCACCCCCACCCGCAGTAAATCAGTCCAACCCACACCCGCAGTAAATCAGTCCAACCCCCACCCGCGGTTCGCTGTCCAGCCCCAACCCGCAGTAAAATCACTCCAGCCCGCAGTCCTCACGGCGGTGTCGGCGTAACAGTGGCAGTAATGGCCGTGCCAGTATGCGTCGTGAACGCCACCACCTGCAGAACCCACACACCGGACGCAGGATTCGCCGCCACACAGTCTTCTACCACGTTCGCGCCACCGTTCTCTGACGAGCACACCGGCGCCGTGGTGTTGCCAGGGCGGTACGTGTAGAGATCGGGGTCACCAGTGCCGCCGCGCAGGATGACGTTCAGACTCGTGGAGCCAGCGGGTACGTACACCGCGAACAATGTCTGCTGATCAACCAACGCGCCAAAGGTCACAGCTGTCGCGCTGCGCAGGCCGGTAAGGATATTGAACGTACCCGTCGTTGCAGAGCGCCCTTCACTCGTCGCGGTGATGGTGACGGAAGCACCGGCAGTGAGCGCGGTGACGAGACCCGTGGTGGAGACCGTCGCCGCCGCGGGGTTCGATGACACGTACGTTATCGTCCGACCCGTCAACGCGCCGCCGCCAGCATCGCGCAGCGTCACGCCTAGTGGAACGCCCACATTCGTTGGCAGAAATCCGCCGCCGATGGTAAAGGTGACGGTTGCCACCGGTGCGAGCGGCAGCACGGTAAAGGCCAGTGTGGCGACTCTCCCGTCGCTCGTCGCCGTAATGTTGGTGGAACCGCCGGTGAGAGTGGTCACCAATCCCGTGCTTGAAACCGTTGCCACCGTAGGGCTTGACGACGCCCACTCGATGGGCCGAAACAGCGCGCGACCATTCAGCTCAAGCGCACTGGCCGAAAGTTGCAGGGTCTGCTGTGCCGGCAAGACGCTGGGGCCCGTGATAGCCACCGACGCTACCACACCAATCGCATCGATCGTGGCAAACCCCGACGCCCCCCGCGTGGTCGCGGTGATGGCGGTGGCACCAGAGGCAATGACCGTCACCAGGCCGGCTTGGCTGACGCGCGCGACGGTGGTGTCCAACGAACGCCACACGATTGCTTCGTTGGCGATGTTCACGCCCTTCAGGTCCTTCGCTTGCGCGGCCAGCTGCCTGGTCTGTCCCGCAATAACGCTGTTCAAGCGCGGCGTCACCTCCACCGTCGACGCCGTCTCCGGCACACTGACCTCGTCGTCGCTGCAGGCGGCGAGTCCAAAAGCAGCCGTGGCGATAAGCAACGCGGCCCGCCGGAAGCGACTGGCAACGAACGATGTGGATACCACAGAGGAAGGGAAAGTCTGATTCATGGCGATCTCTTGCGGGATGGGGTCGATCCGACAATGGAGGGGTCGATCGGACAATACAGCGCGAGGCACCGAGGGCGGCCAAACGAGCGCTGCAACATGATGCGTCAGAGGAACCCCTTTCGGGAAGGGATAAGCGGAACTTTTGTCGGCTTCCGTCCCTGAAGTTTGCATGCCACCGCCAGAAACCGTACCGTTCCCGGCTATGAGCCTCCCCTTCCCCGAGTACGACTCGCTCGACGGACTCGCTCTCGCCGCCTTGATTCGCACGAAGGAGATATCCACCTCCGAAGTGGTCCATGCGGCGCTGGCACGAATCCGCGCTCGAAATCCGGCCTTGAATGCCGTGGTCCGCGTGCTCGAGCAGCAAGCGCTCTCGCAAGCCGCAGCGCAGCGCACCGACGCGCCGACCGACGCGCCCTTCTTCGGCGTCCCGATCTTGATCAAAGATCTGCAGGCCACGATCGCGGGCGTCCCGACCAGTCACGGCACGCGCGTGCTGCAAGCGGTGGTGCCACCATCGGACAGCGAGTTGGTCGCACGCTATCGCCGAGCGGGCGCCGTATTCGTGGGGAAAACCAATACGCCGGAATTCGGGCTTACGCCGTTTACGGAAAGTGAGGCGCTCGGGGTCGCCCGCAATCCATGGGACTCCACGCGCACCACCGGCGGGTCCAGCGGTGGCTCGGGTGCGGCGGTCGCCGCTCGTATGGTACCCATCGCGCACGGCGGCGATGGGGGCGGCTCGCTCCGCATCCCCGCCTCGTGCAACGGTGTTTTTGGCCTTAAGCCCACCCGCGGTCGTATGCCCACAGGGCCACTGCTCGGCGACATTTGGCGTGGCTTTGCTCAAGAACATGTGATCACGCGGAGCGTTCGCGATTCGGCCGCCATGATGGACTGCTCGGCGGGGGAAGATCCTGGAACGCCGGTCGCCTGCCCCGCGCAGGCGCGGCCGTTTCTTGATGAAGTCACTACGGAGCCGGGAAGGCTTCGCATCGCGATGACGGCCACGCCGTTCTTCGGCAATCATGTGCATGCCGACTGCCGGGCCGCATTGGCGGACGCCGCCGCGTTACTCGAATCACTCGGTCATGATGTGGTGGAGGCGGCGCCGCCTATCGATGGTGCTGCACTTGCGCGCTCATTCCTGACCGTGGTTGCCGCCGAGTGTCGTGCCGATATCGAATGGCTTGGCGCACAACTCGAACGCGCACCGCGTCGTGACGATGTCGAAGTTGCCACGTGGGCACTGGGCGTGCTTGGGCGCCACTTTCGCGCCTCCGATTATGCCGTAGCCGTCCGTGCGTTGCAGGTGGCTGGTCGTACCATTGGACAGTTCATGACCCAGTATGATGCACTGATCACCCCAACACTGGCTGACCCACCATTTGTCATCGGCAGCATGCAGCCGACGTCGGTCGAACGCACGGCCCTCTCGGTGCTCGGCGCGTTGGGCCTGGGCTCCGTGATTGGCTCCGGTCGACTGCTGAACGACATGGTCGACAAAGCGTTCGGCTTTATTCCATACACACCGATCTTCAACGTGACCGGTCAACCGGCAATGTCGGTGCCACTGTATTGGAATGCAGATGGCTTGCCGATTGGTACGCACGTGGTTGGGCGCTTCGGCGACGAGGCAACGCTGTTTCGCATTGCCGGTCAGTTGGAGCGGGCACGCCCGTGGGCAGGGCGGGTGCCGCCGGGAATGGCGGCGGCCGATCGTGCCCCGCTTCCAACGCATGACATGGGCAAGCCGCGTGTCGATGTCGCCGACCGGAGCGCGCTCCGCGATGCCATGGAAGGCGGGTAAGCCGTGACGTTCAGGTGCGCGTCAAGGTCAGCGCGTACGCGTCGCGCCCGTCGGCCTGCCCAGCTGCGCGTCAAGGTCAGCGCGTGCGCGTCGCGCCCGTGAGCTTGCCCAGCGCACCCAGCGTGGTTTGCGCCGCATTCAACGCTAACCGAAAGTCGGCGTCGGTATAGGTGGCGTACAAATCGGTGGGTTGATGCCAGTGCGGACTCCACCCACTGCCGGTCTGCGTCCCACGTTCGTTCTCGCGCAAGCTCACTGCCGCAATGATGTCCTGAAAGGGACCGGAGTCGGTGTTGGTCATGTGCGGCCCCACCTGCGCCGGGTAGTCGGTCGCGTACCTCGCATTTGCTGAATGCAACGCCCAGGCAAGCGCTTGCGACTGGAGCGCCATCTTCGAATTCATCTGGAACTCGATATTCACGTCGGCCTCGGGACGTTGCTCCTTCGCCAGTGTGCCATCGGCCTTGGGCATGCCGTGATCGAACATCATCATGTCATGCTGAATCATTCCCAGCCACCTGGGCTCCGGATACTTCCCTGATCCCTTGGGGCTTTCAATGCCTTGCAGTGCCTGCCGCTGCTCGACATAGGCACGCGCACCATTCAGTCCGGTCTCTTCATTGTTCCACAGCACGAAGCGAATGGAACGTTCTGTGTTCACGTCCGGCATGCTGAACAGGCGCGCGAGTTCCATCACCAATGCGGTCCCCGAGCCGTCGTCGTTCGCCGCTTCTCCCCACCCGATGCCATCCATGTGGGCGCCCACGATGTACATCTCATCGGGACGCGTGCTGCCGATCTTCGTGCACCACACTTCCTGACGCGCGCCGTTCGTGCTCGGCTGCGCGTTCAGCGCGCGCAGTCGCGGATCGGGCTGCGATGTGGAATCGCTATTGACGCCGGTGCGCGTGCGAATGCCGCGCGCGCGCCCACCGCCCTGCGCGGTTTGCACCCGTGGTGCCGCACCACCGCGGCCGACGCCCGCTGCGGCGCCTGCAGCCGTACCAGTGGTTGCGGCCGGGGTTGCGGGGCGAGGCGCAAACTCCGGCGGGTTGTAGTCGTAGGTCAGTCGCTCGGTGTTCGTGCATCCATAGCTCTTGAGCTGCGCTTCAATCCAATCGAGCGCCGCGCGATTGCGATCAGTGCCCTGCCGACGATCACCGAAGGCGGTGAGCCCTTTCACGGTGGCCTTGTACCGCTCCAGGTCGAGACGCGATGCGATGACCGCCACCGGGTCAGACGAATCGATGGCGGCAGGCGTGTTCGGCAGCACGCGCGTCTGCGCGCTGACTGTGGTCGCACCAATCGCGGCGGCGGTGAGTGACAGCAGCGCGACGAAGGAACGACGGCATTGGATTGACGTGCGCGCGAGGCGGAACGACGGAATGGAGGTGTACATGGGCGAGCGGCTGGGAGAGGTGGTACTACGCGCCTTCAAGGCGCTTCAAACCATTTTACGCTCGGGACCGTCTTACTGCTGACCTGAAAATTGCCAGCGCCTGCCACCGCAGTGCGCGGGGCGCTGAACGCCACCTTTGAGAGAGCTTCGCAGATGACCAACCCATCGCGCCTGTCCGTCGCGCGCACCGCGCTGTTGACCTTCGCTGTAGTGCCCACGAGCTTGCTCGCGCAATCCACGAGCAGCACTGGGTCTTCGGATCGCGAGTCGTTGAGCGGTGCTGAGGTGGCGATCTACAACCCGGCGGGTCGCGTTCGCGTGGAAGCCGGGAGCGGTCCCAACGTGACCGTCGATATCACGCGCGGTGGGCGCGACGCACGCGACCTGAAGGTCGAAGTTTCTGAGATCCGCGGCCGCAATACACTGCGCGTCCTCTACCCCGACGACGAAGATATCATCTATCGCGGCGACAATTCCCGATACGGCAACAGCAGCTCGGAGCTGTCGATAGACCGCGATGGCACGTGGGGCGGTCGTGATCGCGACGGGTGGCGTGGACGGCGGATGCGCATTCGCTCGAGCGGACGCGGCACGGAAGCGTGGGCCGATCTCGTGATCCGCGTCCCGGCTGGCAAAACGATTGGCGTGTATCTCGCCGTTGGGGAAATGACGTCGACGCGCGTGGATGGCGACGTGCGACTTGATGTGGCGTCGGCAAGCGTCAGTGCCGTCGGCCACCGTGGCACGCTCACGATCGATGCGGGCTCCGGTGGTGTGAGCGTGCGCGATGCACGCGTCAGAACGCTCTCGGTCGACGTGGGCTCTGGCGGCGTGGCCGTGGAGAATGTGCAAGCCGAGTCGTGCGTCATTGACACCGGCTCAGGCGGTGTGCGCGGCAGCGGCGCCGAGTGCGGCACGTTGCGCGTCGATGTGGGGTCGGGCAGCGTACGCCTGTCCGGCATTGCTTCCAGCAACACCAACGTCGACGCTGGCAGCGGCGGTGTGACGCTTGACTTCACGTCAGCCGTACGATCGCTCACCGTCGATGCGGGTTCGGGCGCTGTATCGGTTGGGTTGCCCGCGAACTTCGGCGCCGACGTGGATATTGAGACCGGCAGCGGAGGTATCACTACCGACTTCCCGGTGCGCACGACACGCCTGGAACGCAATCACCTGCGCGGTTCGATTGGCGACGGCGCTGGACGGGTCCGCATTGAATCGGGCTCCGGGTCGGTGCGGCTGCGGAAAGTCGACACGTCGAACAACCGCTAATGGCCGCGACAGACCTCCAGGAATTTTCTACGGGCGGGGTGCCAGTCGCGCCAACAGCGACGATGCGCGATTCGCCCCGCGCACCGCGCCGAAGTGAATGTTCTGTACGACATAGCGACCACCTTGGCTGACCACCGTCACGGTGTCGGTCCATCGCACAGCGGGTCGCACGCGCTCTGAGGTACACTCGACGGGCACCACCACTTGCTCGCCCACTGGGGTACTCGGCATCACGCGGAACGTCGAGGGGCCTTCGAACAGGCTCGAGAACAGATCGCCACGCACGATGAGGGATGCGCTATCCGACGCGGGGATCGTTCCCGTGCGTCGCAACGTGTCCGCGTACGCCAAGCGACCGGCGAGCGTGTCGGCAATGAATGGACGCAACGCCGCGAGTTCACGTTCGCTGGGCGCGCCCTGCATGCCGACCGCATCACGCATCGTGTAGAACTGCACCACGACATCAGACGGCGAGGAGCGCTCCGCGCGTGAACACGCGGCGCACACGATGACGCCAATGCACAACGCGACCGCAGACCTACGACGCATTCATCGATACCGCAGGCGCCGCCGCGAGATCCCGCTTCGGTAACGCCGCCCGCAGCATCCACACACTCAGTGCAGCTTGACCGGTCGCTGCGGCAACGGCGAGATACCAGATATGTCGGATCTCGAAGCCGGCGCCCGACGACAACCACAGCGCCGGTAACCCGTACGTCAGCAAACGCGCCGCGCTACTGATCATCGACGGCACCGTATTGCCGAGCGCGTCACCCAGCTTGGCTACGAAGAATAGATCCACCATGTAGTACATGGTCTGGAAAATCATGCCCGCCGCCATCGGCAGTGCAAGACGAAGAATGTGCCGCGGAATGGAGCCGGTGGTGAGGTCCTTCATCGCCGTCGCAGTCGCGGCGCTTCGGCGCGCGGTCTCGGCGTGTGGGATAAGGAAGACATAGTCGAGAAGAATCGACTCGGGGGCGGGCTGGCACAACTGCGGCTGCTCGGCACGTGGCAGGGCGATCTGAACGGCCT
>Ga0105046_10012351_pt1 | contig 13253 bp, 4 predicted proteins | sample MAT03_FD_78385 | JGI IMG/M metagenome (GOLD analysis project Ga0105046, IMG submission 78385) | Freshwater microbial communities from Lake Fryxell liftoff mats and glacier meltwater in Antarctica - MAT-03 (megahit assembly) | ecosystem: Environmental > Aquatic > Freshwater > Ice > Liftoff... | reverse complement strand
TCGTCATCGGGGCGTTCGCCGCAGTCGAGGACCGCCTGGAGATGTTGGGGCGCTTCGCTGAGAAAGATCTTCACCATATCGGCACAGGTGGCGTCATCCCCCAGTTCCTCACGCAGACGCGCGAGCATCCGTGGATCGATCAGCAGATCCATGGTGAGGGATTCCGCGATCACGGAGGCGGCGGGCACTGGCAGGTCGTGTTCGTCGCCACCTTCGGGCAGGAATCGTTTGAGGGCTTCGATCAAGGCCTCAGTGCGCACGGGCTTGGCGATGTAATCATCCATGCCCGCGGCGAGGCAGAGTTCGCGATCACCAGCCATGGCATTGGCGGTCATGGCCACGATCGGTAGGCGTTTGCGTTGGCTCGTGGCTTCGCGGGCACGCACCTCGCGGGTCGCCTGATACCCATCCATCTCTGGCATCTGGCAGTCCATCAGCACCAGATCGTAGGGCAGCGCAGTGATGGCGGCGAGGGCTTCGACGCCATTGGCAACGATATCCGCGTGCAGGCCGAAACGGGCGAGCTGGGCAGCGGTCAGGCGCTGATTCACCGCATTGTCTTCCGCCACCAGGACCCGGCCGCTGAAGCGCTGCGGTGCGAGTCCGTGGCCGCGTGCGTGGGTGTGGGTTGCCCCCAGCGCGATGGTCAGGGCATGATGGACCGCGGCTTGGCGCAGGGGTTTGTCGACCCAGGCATCGAAACCTGCGGCTAACGCTTCGTCGGCCAGGCGCCGGACGCCGAAGGGGATCAGCAGCACCAGTCCACAGGCGGCGGTGCGACGATCGCGTTTGAGCGACCTGGCGAAGTCGAGTGCGGCCTGTGGTTGGTGACCGGCATCGACCACCACCACCGCAGTATCCGCAGTCGCCATGACGTGCTGCGCCGCGGTCACGTGGTCCGCCAGGTCGCAGGACATGCCCCACGAAGTGCACCAACCAGAGAGCAAGGTGCGACAGGTGGTGTTGTCGTCGATCACCAGCACTCGCCGCTCGCGCAGCAGCGGTGAAATTGCCAGCGGTTGCGCGGTACGCGGTACGAATGTCACGGCGAAGCGGAACACACTGCCTGCGCCGGGAACGCTGGCGACGCTGATCTGCCCGCCCATGAGTTCGACGAGACGTTTGCAAATCGCCAGACCGAGGCCGCTGCCACCGTATTTGCGCGTGGTCGAGTTGTCTGCCTGTTGGAAGGACTGGAACAAGCGATCCTGCGCCGCAGGGTCGATGCCGATGCCGGTATCCTGCACTTCGAACAGTAGCCGCACCGGCTCCAAGTCGGGTTCGATGCCCGATGCGGGCAACACCCCGCGGATGGCGCGATGCAGACCACTGGAGATGTCTGATTCCAGCTCGACACGTACCACCACTTCACCGCGCTCGGTGAACTTCACGGCGTTGCCGATGAGGTTGACCAGCACCTGACGCAGTCGGCCGGGATCGCCGCGTACCGCCACGGGCACGTCGTCGGCAATCACCGTCACCAGCTCCAGATGCTTGGCGTAGGATTTTTCCGCTAACAGGCCGGCGGCATCGTCGACCACTTGGCGCAGGTCGAAGTCGATCTTCTCCAGCTCCATGCGCCCGGCCTCGATCTTGGAGAAATCGAGGATGTCGTTGATGAGCGAGAGCAGGCTGTCGGCGCTGCCGCGCACGGTCTCCAGCATGCTGCGTTGCTGCGTCGTCAACGGCGATTCGAGCAGCAGCCCGGTCATGCCGATCACGCCGTTCATCGGTGTGCGGATCTCATGACTCATGTTGGCGAGGAACTCACTCTTCGCCAGGTTCGCGGCGATGGCGGTTTCCTTGGCGTGTTCGAGTTCCTGCTGGGCGGTGAGCAGTTCGGTGACGTCCTGCGCAGCGGCGAACACCAGGCCGCGTTCACGATCCGGTGCCGAGACCCAGCGCAGAGTTCGCCACGAACCGTCCTTGCAACGGTAGCGGTTGATGAACGAGACGGTGGTGTGGCCCTGGGTCAGCTTCTGCGATTCACGGAGCGTGTTGTCCACATCATCCGGGTGGACGAAGGACACGACTGGCTGGGTCAGCAATTCGGTCTCGCTCCATCCCAGCAGTGCCGACCACGAGGGATTCAAACGTTTGAAATAGCCGTCGAAACCGGCGATGCACAGCAGGCTGACGGTCATGGAGAAGAACCGGTCGAGTTCCTCCTGCGCCCGGCGATGTTCACTCAGGTCCATGCCGATCGCTAGGTACCCGGTCAACTCGCCATCAGCACCCGTCAGCGCAGTGACCGACAAACGCACGGGGAATCGCCGACCATGGCGGGCGACATAGGTCCATTCACGTTCGTCGGCGAAGCGGGTGCGCGCCTTCGCCACCAGGGTCTCAAAGCCGGGTTCGACGCGATGTCCGAGTTCGCGGGACAACTCATCGGCGCGTTGTTGCAGCTCGCTCGAGTCATGCACCACCGCCGGAGTCACGCGACCGACCACTTCCGCTGCTTCGTATCCTAGCCAGCGGCTGGCAGCGCTGTTGTAGGTCATGATCACACCATCGACATCGGTCGAGATGATGCTGAAGTTCGCGCCGTCGAGGATGGCCTGTTGGAGTCGAGTGGTTTCGCGCAGCGCGCGTTCGATACGGCGACGTTCGCTAATGTCCGATGCGATGGCAAGGTAACCGACCACGTCCTCGCTGGCATTGCGCATCGCCGATACCGACATCAACACGGGTAAGCGCCGACCACTGTGGTGTTGCCAGACCCATTCCCGTTCATCGACGCCGCCACCGTCAAGTTTGTGTTGGAGCACCTGGAAGCCCGGCTTGAGTTCCAAGCGCTGTTCACGTGCGAGGTCCCACAAACGCGCCGCCAGATCATCGGGCACATGAAAGCGTTCCGGCGACCAGCCGACCAGTTCCTCTTGCGCGACACCGAGCATACGGCTGGCCGCGGCATTGCAGCTCTTCACCTTGAAGTCGGGATCAAGCGTGATGATGCCGTAGGTGGCGCAGGCGACGATCGCCTGTTCATGCGCGACCGCCCGGCGTAGCGCCGACGCCATCTGCTTACGTTCGCTGATGTCGCGCAGGTTACATTGGATCATCGGGCGCTCGGCGGCGTGGAACCCGCACAGCACCATCTCGGCGCTGACAATGCCGCCGGCCTTGCTGATCAGGGCCAGGTCATCGAGGCGCACCTGGTTCTGGTGTTTGAGCTGGTCGAAACAGGCGCTGCTGCGCCGCTCATCAGCAAAGGCTTCGGCAAAGACGCCGATCTCCCACAGTCGTTTGCCAACCACTTCGCTGCGTTCAAATCCCAGCATGCGGGTGAAGGACGGATTCGCCTCCATCACTCGCGCGGTGGCGGCATCAACCAACAGCACCCCGTCACTCGCGGTTTCGAACAGCCGCCGGTAGCGCAGCTCCGAGTCGCCGAGTTCGGTGGCAGTGCGCTGACGGATGGTGTTGTCGCTGCTGAGCAGGCGGTAAATCCACGTCATCAGCGCGACTTGCACCAGCACGCCGGCAACCAGCACCACCAGGGTCGATCGTGCGGTGGACAGGGTGTGCTGTTGGCGTTCACTCAGCAACGCTTCTTCGTGAGCAAGCAGGTCACCAATCATCCGTGTAATGCTTTCGCGCGAACGACCACTGTCATGATCACGCAGGAACAAAATGGCGGCACCCTGTCCCTGGGTACGTCGCAAATCGACACCGTGCTGAACGGCCGCCAATGTGCTGACCACCAGCGGCTGCAGCAGGGCCAGTGCTTGCACCTGGCGGATATTGTCGCTGGTCAGGCGTTGGACATCAGCCAGCAAGGTGAGTGGCTGCTCCCGCAGTGTTTGGTGCTGCCCGAGGTCGACATCCTCACCAAGAAGAATGAAGCGCTGCCCGTGGTGGTCGACCTCACGCAGCGAACCCTGCAGCCGTTCCAAGCCGGAGATGGCCTCGCGGGTATGGTCGACCTGATGCGTTGCAGTGATGTAGCCGCTGGCATAACGCCAGGTGGTGACCGTGATGAAGCCCAGGACGCCCAGCGCCAACAGGAAGCCGACGCTCGCCTTGCGCTGGCTGTTCATCGGCATGGGGTCATTCGCGCGGAATCTGACATTGATCCAGGATATACCTCCGAAACCACGGATGTGACAACGCAGCGTCCGCCTGACGACGTGATCACGGTTGTTTCGCCAACGTCGCCGCCGGGATGTCCGCTGGCAGGGCGATGTACATGTGCCGAACGCCCCAGCGTCGAGCTTCGCTGTGGGTGACGAATCGCAGGTCGAAGTGGACGACACCAATCTTTGCGCTCTGCCGCATTGCTCCACCGGTGTCGTCAACCATTGCCGTGCCGTAGCCAGGCACCTCAACCATCAGACGGTACGGCACCAGCTTTGGCTCGACGGCGATGCCATAGGGGAACTTGGTCACGTCGCGGTTGATAGAGGTGCGTCCATCGGCGAAAATGCCGCAGCAAAGTGCACAGGGACAATAGCCGGTGGTTTTCACCTGTACCCAGCGCATGCCGTTGTCGGGCTCGATGACGGGCTTGGGCAGGAATTTCTCCTCCACCGCGATCACGCGTAAATAGCGAGTGCTGCCCCAGCCCACCACTAGACCGATGCCGAGCGTGGTGGCGGTCAGACGCAGCGCAGCGAACCAGCCATGGCGATCACCGAGCGCAGCAAACCACCACCCCAGGAACCGCCGGGTCCCGCGAATCCAAGGGCGCCAGGCGGATGCGGACATGGGCGGCATGCTGTAGCGGCGCACGGACCTGCCAACGGCATCTGCTTCGCCGCACACGGCGCCTCCACCACACTGCCGGACCGATTCCGCATGACGTGCGATGCAAGGGGACTAGCATCCCAGGCATGGCGGAATTCCTCGCAGCACTGCAAGCCTTTCCCAACGTGGTCTTCACCGGGTTGTTCGGGTTGATGCTGCTTTATTGGCTGTCGGTCATCCTCGGCGCACTCGACCTGGAGTTGTTCAGTCCCGATGCGGCAGGGCATGCCCATGACGTAGACATGGCTCCGGGTGGCCATGAGACACCTGGGATTTTCGAATTCCTCTCGCTCGGTCGGGTGCCGATCACCATCACGTTGTCGGTGTTCGTGCTGATCGCCTGGGCGCTGGGGATGTTCGCCGAGATCAACCTGCGTCCCATGCTCAGCGGAATCCTGCCCGCGGTGGCGTACCAGGCGTTGATCCTGATCGCGCAGGTGCTGGTTGCGGGAGTGGCGGCGGCCTATGCGGTGCGCCCACTGCGCCGATTGTTCACCACCGACAGCGACCACGGCGAAGAAGGTCTGGTCGGCAAGATGGTGCGCATCACCTCGCTCAAGGCGACAGCCGCGTTTGGCACGGCGATCTGTGACAATGCCGGACCGGGCATCCTTCTCCAAGTCATCTGCCGCGATGGCGTCGAATTTAAACGCGACGATATGGCGGTAGTGGTGGACTACGACGCGACCAAGTCGCTGTATCTGATCGCGCCGTTCTCGCACGTGAACGAGGTCGATGCCCTGGCAGGTGGCGCGTTACCCGTGCTGCCGCCACCAAGGGAAGCGCCGGCAGGCTCAACGGCTGCGCCCCCGGTTTCACTGGAAAGACAAGCCGAGCCTCCACACTGATTCGTACGCGACCGCTTCTGCTTCAAAACAACACGCGATCTGCACCAGAGCAAGGAACCAGCCATGGCTGATGTCACTACCGTCGTCGAAACCGGTGCTAACGCATTGACCATCTGGACCTTCATGGGTGGTGCCGCGATCTTCGTGGTCGGTCTCTTCCTGTTTTTCAAAGCTTTTTTGCGCAAGGTCGACCAGGGCTTTGCCATGATCATCAACACCATGGGGCGAGAGCCCAAGGTGTCCTTCAGCAACAAGATCGTCATCCCGGTGTTCACCCGGGTGGAGGTCATGGACATCTCGCTCAAGACCATCGAAGTCGATCGCCAGGGTGTGAACGGCCTGATCTGTTCCGACAACATCCGCGCCGACATCAAGGTGACGTTCTTCGTGCGCGTAAACAAGACCACCGAGGACGTGCTCAAGGTGGCGGGTTCCGTCGGCGTAATCCGTGCCAGTGATCGCAAGACGCTTGAGGAACTGTTCCAGGCGAAGTTTTCGGAAGCGCTGAAGACCGTCGGTAAGAAGATGAACTTCATCGACCTCTACAACGAGCGCGACCAGTTCAAAGAACAGATCGTGCGCATCATCGGCCGCGATTTGAATGGTTACAGCCTGGAGGATGCGGCAATCGACTTTCTGGAGCAGACCCCACTCAAACTGCTCGACCCCGACAACATCCTCGATTCCGAGGGTCGCAAGAAGATCATCGATCTGACCACCCAGCAACGGATCAAGGCCAACGAAATCCAGCGTGAAGGCGAAAAAGTCATTAAAAAGCAGGACGTCGAAGCGCGCGAAGCGCTGCTCGCTCTAGAACGCCAGCAGGCCGAAGCGGAAGCCAAGCAGCACCGCGAAATCGCCACCAACCGCGCTCGTGAGCAGGCCGAAGAAGCCAAGGTCCAGTTCGAAGAGCACAAACGCGCCGAAGAGGCGCGCCTTGGTGCCGAACAGGAAATCGGCATCCTGCGGGAGAACTCCCAGCGCGAGGTCGAAGTCGCCGGCAAGAACCGCGAAGGCGCCGTCGCCGTGGAATGTGAACGCATCGAGAAGAACCGTGCCCTGGAAGCCATCAGCCGCGAACGCGCGGTTGAACTGACCACCATCGAAAAAGAAAAAGTCCTGGCGGTCGAGCGCAAGAACATCGCCGAGGTCATCCGCGAACGCGTGATGGTGGAAAAGAAGGTCGCCGAAGAAGAGGAGCGCATCAAAGACGTGCGCGCCAACATGGAAGCGAACCGTCACAAGGACGTGGCCATCACCAAAGCGACGCAAGAAGCCGAGATGGCGCGCATCAAAGAAGTGAAGATGGCCGAGGCCTCCGAGCAGTCGGCGGTGCACGCGGCGCGCGAGAAGATCGTCACCGCTGACGCTGAGCAGACCTCCGCGGAAAAACAGGCGATTGCTTCCATGCGCCGTGCCGAAGGCCATCAGGCCGAAGCGGCGGCGGAAGGCCTGGCTGCAGCCAAGGTCAAGGAAGCAGATGCGGTGGCGATCGAGAAGCAGGGCCTTGCCCGCGCTCGTGTCACCGAAGCCGAAGCCGATGCGGCAAAGAAACGCGGCATCATCGAAGTTGAGATCAAGCAGGCCTCGGCGTTGGCGATCGAACAGGTCGGCGAAGCGGAAGCCTCAGCGATCGAGAGCCGCATGCTGGCCGAAGCCAAGGGTCTGACCGAGAAGGCCACGGCCATGGGCAAACTGCACGGCGAAACGCGCGAACACGAAGAGTTCCGCATGCGCTTGGAAAAACACGTCGAGGTCGAGAAAGTGCGCATCCAAGGCGACGTCGCGATGGCGGAACATCGTGCGCATGTGCTCGCCGAATCGCTCAAGAACGCCAAGTTCGACATCGTCGGTGGCGACGGCGCGTTCTTCGACCGCTTCGTCAACGCGGTGGGCAACGGCAAGGCGATCGACGCCACCGTCGCCAACAGCAAGGTCATCCAGCAACTCGGGCGCGAGTACCTGGAAGGCGATCGCAGTCTGCCGGATGACCTCAAGGGCGTGCTCAGCAGCTTCGGCTCCAATGATCTGAAGAACCTCTCCATTGCCACCGTGCTGCAGAAGCTGATGGCGGGCAAGGATCCAGCGAAGGTGTCGGCGCTGCTAAAACAGGCGGCGATGCTCGGGTTGATTGAGCCGGATCAGAAGGCTTAAACGTGCTCGCTGCGCGAGCGGGTGCGAGGTGCGGGGTGCGAGGGGCGAGGTATCGTTGGCGCGGGTGTTCGTCCAGTGCGACCGTTGTCGGCATACCAGGATCCTTCATCGTCGCGCAACGAGTCCGTATAGAGGCACCTCGCACCTCGCACCCCGCACCTCGCACCTGCGAGCAACGCGAGCAGCATCGGTAGATCATGGCAGAAACTCCGAGCACATCAGCGCATCTCGACGCCGGCACCTATGACGTTGTGCGCAAGCGCCTCGACACCGTCGCAGCGGAACTGTTGACCGAGGTCAACGCGCTTAACGAGCGACGGTTGTCGGTGTTCGGTGCCTCAGCGACCACGTTGCTGGCGACCGAACACCTGCGCACAGATCACAACTGTATCCCGCGCGACATCGTCGCGGTCGGTGATCGTTTGGTGCTTGGCTACCAGGTGCACATGGGTCTGAAGTCCACCACCAGCGTGGGCGATGTGTTCATGGAAGTGCGTTACGGCGACAACAGCTTCCATTCGGTCGAGCGTTCGCTGTTCACCGGCGCCGAGTTCGAGAAGGACTTCGTCGAGATCTTCCAATACTACAAGGACGCCCGTCTTCTGCAGCTCAAGCGCACCGACACGCAGGTGTTGGCGGCGTTCCAGACGGGTCAGCGCATCAGCGATTTGCGTGTCATGCGTTGGGCCTTGTCGAAGGACCGCAGCGGTTGCACCTACATCGACAACCGCGGCGCGTCGGACTTCGTCCTGCCGCCCAGTCACGATTTCACCTGGGTGCGCACCACGCGTGAGAACCACGTTCAGGGCTCACACCCGCACGTGAACATCCTCGACACGGTGTTCGTCGAAAGCATTCACGGCGACGTCACCATCAAGATCGAGAACAACACCACCACTGGTGCGGGTATTCTCAATGATCCGGTGAAGGATTCGCACCAGGGCATGGACGATGCGGAGATAAGTTACGCAGGTCTCGACACCGTGATCCTGCTGAAGGTCCGGCCTTACCGTGAAAACGAGTTCCGTTACTACGTCTACAACAAGCTGACGCACGAGGCCGTGCGCATCGACGCCATCGGCCAGAGTTGTCAGCAGTTGCCTGAAGGTCACGGCTTCATCTTCCCGGGCGGTTACTACCTCGCCAACGGCGAGCACAAAGTTTTCCCCCAGGATTTCAGCGGCATGCAATTCGTGCGTGCGTACCGTGCCCCGAACGGCGAGGACATCGCCTACATCTACCACGAACACACCGCGGGTATGTACGTTATCCTGCGTTACAACCTCATCGCGCGGAGCGTCGATCAGCCGCAGGTCTGCAACGGCTACAGCCTGTTTGCGGATGGCCGTCTGGTAATCTTCCGCGCCCAGCCGGAACCGACGCGCCTGCATGCCGTACAGGTCTGGCAGACGCCGTTCGCCTCCGACGAACATGCGGCCGCCTCACCGGTGCGCGAATCACCGCTGGGGCGGATCGGTAACCGCGATCTGGTACGCGGCATCAGTGATCTGCGCAACCTCTACCGGCTGATCACGAATCAAAAGCCGACGCGCGAAGCTTATGCCGACCTGCTCAAGCAGGTGGTGCGCATCGGCGACAGCTACCACTGGCTGGGTGGCGCCGAGGCTGGCCGGCTGAATCCGTTGCTGACGCAGGTGAAGGAGGGGGTCAACGCCGCCATCGGCGAGTTCGAGAAGGTCCTGCAACTCACCGCCCAGGCAGCGAGCCATATCGCCGGCCTGGAAGCAGTGGCGCACGAATTGCTGCGCACCCAGGCGCTCGAAACCAAGTCCACCATCGACGACTACGTGCGTCCACTCACCGAGCTGCGACGTCAGCGCGGTGCGGTCGAAAGCGCGCGCGCCATACGGTACGCAGACAGCGCTCGACTTGATGTGCTGGACAAACGCCTCGCGAGCGCGGCGCAGGAACTGAGCGCGTCAGCCGTCGAGTTTCTGATGCGCCCGGAGGCGCTCGACACCTACCAGCACGAACTTACCGCCATCGAAACCCTGGTGCCAAGCATCACCACGGTGGTCGATGGCAAGGCTCCGCGTGAACGCGTTGACCTTCTGGCCAACGGCCTCGATCTGCTAGTGGAGACCATCAACGGCCTGGAGATCGCCGACGCCAATGCGCGCACCGCGATTCTCGAACGCATCTCGGCGGTTTATGCGTCGCTGAACCGCGTGCGTGCGTTACTTGAAGCGCGTCGCCGTGAACTTGGCGCAAAGGAAGGCAAAGCTGGCTTCGCGGCACAGCTCGCGCTATTGGCGCAGGCGGTTAACAACGCCATCAGCTTGAGCGACACGCCGGAGAAGTGCGACGAGTTCCTCGGCAAACTGATGCTCCAGCTCGAAGAGCTGGAAGGTCGTTTTGCCGAAGTCGAAGCCTTCGTTGCCGAGCTGACGACCAAACGCGAGGAGATCTACGAGAGCTTCAGTGCGCGCAAACAGGCCTTGATGGACGAGCGTCAGCGTCGCGCTGACGGCCTCGGCAATGCCGCCGATCGCGTCATCGCCGGTATCGTCCGTCGGGCGAAAACCTTCGCGGTGCTCGACGAACTGAACGCCTACTTCGCCAGCGACCCGATGGTGCTCAAGGCGCGTTCGGTCATTACCGAACTGCGCAACCTGGGTGCGACGGTCAAAGCCGATGACGCCGAAGGTCGCATCAAAGCGGCACGCGAGGACGGCGTCCGTGCCCTGCGTGACCGCAGCGAACTCTACGACGGCGAAGCGATAAAACTTGGTCGCCACCGCTTTAGCGTGAACACGCAGATGCTGGATCTGACCATGCTGCCACGTGCGGACGCCGAAGGCCGCACAGGCATGTGGTTCCACCTGACCGGGACTGACTATTTCGCAGCGGTGGATGATCCCACCTTTGCCGCCACCAGTCATTTCTGGCAGCAGGAAATCGTCAGTGAAACGCCGCAGATCTATCGTGGTGAATACCTCGCTTGGCAGACGCTAAGGGCCGCGGAAGCCGGCACCCATGGCCTGACGCTGACAAAGTTGAAAGAAGCGGCGCTTGATCGTGACGCCTTGGCGACGGCGGTGCGAGCCATCGCCGGTGAGTTCTATGACCACGGCTACGACCGCGGCATCCACGATCACGACGCGACGCTCATCCTAGAGGCGGTGCTGCACCTGCGTGAGACCTGCGGTTTGCTGCGTCATCCGCCGACAGTGCGCGCCCTGGGTGTCATCGCTTGGCGTGCATTGGCGAAGGATCCGCACGCGCGCACCTGGGAACGCCAGTGCCGGGCTTTGCACGACCTACGTCGGCATCACGGCGAGACCACGGCCTCAGCCGCACTGGCGATGGAACTCGCGAACGCAGTGCGGACGGTAGCGGAAAAGACCGGCCTCGACGCATCCCATGCGGATGCTGCCGGTCGTTACCTGGTGGAGGAACTCGGCGAGGAACCTCGCACGCATCTGGTGAAGAGCGGCGCCGCGGCGGACCTGGAGAAACACTTCCTTGATCACCTGCGTGTCCTCGGGGCCCTTGATGCTCTGCGTGAAGACCTACGTGCCCTGCACGAGGATCCCGCCGCTGCGGTGCGTCTAGCGCGTGCGTGGCTTGATGCCTTCATTGCCAAACAGGCGCCGACACAGGCAGACCTCGCGCCGGAAATCGCCGCATGGCTGGCGGTTGGCGACGATCTGCCGTGCGAAGTCGTGCATGCCCGGACGCAGGTCGACCTGGATGCGCTGCTTGGACAACATCCGCGCATCGCTGAACGCAAGCTGACGCTGCACATCGATGAGTTTGAAGCGCGCTTGCAGCACTTTGCGACGGATGCGGTGCCTGCATTCCGTGCTTATCAGGAGAAACGTCGCCGTCTGCTGGAACGCGAACGTGCCACGCTGCGGATCGACGAACTCAAGCCGCGCGTGCTCACTAGCTTTGTGCGCAACAAGCTGGTGAACGAGGTCTACCTGCCGCTCATCGGCGACAACCTCGCCAAGCAGATGGGTGCGCTCGGAGCGGCACGTCGCACGGATCTGATGGGCATGCTGCTGCTCATCAGTCCGCCTGGTTACGGCAAGACCACGCTCATTGAGTACGTCGCCGCGGTACTCGGTCTGGCGTTCGTGAAGATCAACGGCCCCGCCCTTGGTCACGAGGTGACTTCGGTGGATCCCGGCGCCGCGCCCAACGCGGCGGCGCGGCAGGAGCTGGAGAAGCTCAATCTCGCCCTGGAGATGGGCAACAACATCGTGCTGATGATCGACGACATCCAGCACACCAACCCGGAACTGCTGCAGAAATTCATTTCGCTCTGTGACGGCAGCCGGCGCATGGAAGGTGTGTGGCGTGGACGTGCGCGCACCTACGACCTGCGCGGCAAGAAGGTCGTGGTGGTGATGGCGGGCAACCCCTACACCGAATCCGGTGAACAGTTCAAGATCCCCGACATGCTCGCCAACCGCGCGGACACCTACAACCTGGGTGACATCCTTGGCGGTCACGCGGATGCGTTTGCGCTGAGCTACATTGAAAACGCCCTGACGGCGAACCACGTGCTGGCGACGCTCGCCGGCCGGCCACAGCAGGACCTTTATCGATTACTGCGCATCATCGACGGCGATGACGCAGCACGCAGCGAACTGGAACATCCGTACTCCGCGCTGGAGATCGGCGACGTCACGGCAGTGCTCAAGCACCTCAAACGTGTGCAGCAGATCCTTGGCCAAGTGAACGCCACGTACATTTCCAGCGCCACCATGTCGGACGCCTACCGCGTTGAGCCACCATTCAAACTCCAGGGCTCCTACCGCAACATGGCCAAGATCGCGGCCAAGGTCGTGCCGCTGATGACCAGCGCTGAATTGGAACAGCTCATTCGCGACCACTACGCGGGCGAATCGCAGACGCTCACCACCGGTGCCGAAGCGAACCTCCTCAAGTTCAAGTCCATGAGCGGCACCCACACGCCGACCGAAGCCGCACGCTGGGCCGACATCTGCAAAATCTATACTCGCCGCCAGGAGTTGTCCGGCGCCGACGATCCCGCGTCGAAAGCCGTCGTGCAGTTGGCCAAGGTCTCGGAGCAACTCGGCGAACTGCGGGCCGTCGTCCAGGCGGCCGGCGCCGCCACTGCCAATGCCGCCACCCTCGCGCATGATCGCGGTGTCGACGAACGACGGGCGCAGGCGAAACACGTGGAAACACTCGTCGAACGTCTCGCCAGCGGATTGGAAGCGCTGAAGAACACGACGATGGCGCCTCCCACCATCATCCCGGCGCCCAAGGTCGAGATCATCAACACCTTGCCGAAGTACTACGCCAACCTCTATGCCCATCAAATCCAGGTGATCGAGAAAACCCTGATCCCGGCGGTGGAAGCCATCGGTGCCATCATCGGCCAGACGCTTAACGCCCGCGAACACCTGGGTGGCATCGCCAACGAACTACGCGCACTGATGGCCAAGCAGGCGAAGTCCGAGGTGATCGAAAACAAAGGCGACCCGGAAGCCTAACCAGTCCGTT
>Ga0105046_10012344_pt1 | contig 13258 bp, 10 predicted proteins | sample MAT03_FD_78385 | JGI IMG/M metagenome (GOLD analysis project Ga0105046, IMG submission 78385) | Freshwater microbial communities from Lake Fryxell liftoff mats and glacier meltwater in Antarctica - MAT-03 (megahit assembly) | ecosystem: Environmental > Aquatic > Freshwater > Ice > Liftoff... | reverse complement strand
GTTTCTAATAAATATAATTGGCTGAACTGTATTCAAGTTATCAAGCTTGATCCAGCACGAGAACGTATAGCGACGGTCCATCGAGCTTATTGGAGTGTAGACTCCATATCCAATTGTGTCCCAGTTAGTCCCCTGATAGCCGTCTCGCAAAGACAAGTGCTGCGAGCTTGCGCTATTAAAAATCATATGCTTGCGCCCCCAAGCATGATCATGATTTAGAAAAGGTCCATCGCCAATTGTTGGCGATCCGGAGGGTGTCATATAATCCCCGGGGCTTGCCAGGTTTATATCGAGGATCTCCGGAGTATTGCCAGCAACAATCTCGTGAAGGGGGAAAAGCTTGTGGTAGCCAGTTGCTCGAAGAAGGTCAGCGAATTTACGCTCTTTCTGGCGGTACTGCCGGCGCAGTGATGCATTGCCAATTGTGCTAGAATAAAATCGAATATCTTGATACGCTGCGCCTTCGGTTGAGTGAAACAGAAGGTAGCCGTTATTTGGGCTTGGTGTGACTAGTCCGGCCGACACAATTGTACTTCGGAAGAGTGTGTTGTTTTGAAGAAAGCTAAATGTAGTCTCGTTTGTGGCTACATTATATGAAGAGCGAATTACGATAAAAGACCAGCTGCCATAACTTGGCGCTGAGCTACCGTTGTGCTGAAACTGGCTGCTGTTTGTCTCGAGTCCATTTTCAGAAAAGAACATCGACTCTGCAGCTATATTAGAAACCGTATTTATCCAAGTTTGAAATTGGGTTATTGACGCGGTTATATTATAGCCGAGGCCGAGCCGATTAGTTGGGACTAAAGATCCGTCGAGAGATGTAATGATTCTCTGCGTCGGAACATTATCTATCGGACGATTAGTATAACGCCAAAACGACAGTGTCCAGTTTCCGCTACTAAACCAGCTTGCCTCGAAAGGGATCCGGACTCCGTCGCTGGATTGGGTCCGGTCAAGCAGGCTTGCACGAATATCGTTGTGGCTCTCGACGATTGATCTTGACCCAATCCAAGTACCATCATAGCTTGGGTTAGAGCAATTGACTACTGTTGTTCCGGTGTCTTCGTTGCAGCGCCAGCGATATAGCGGCTCGGGGACCAAGTCTCCTTTAACTAAAGTGTCGAGATTGGTTGGCATCAAGCCGCCTCAAGTTTGAGGACAATTCTAAAAGGTAGGGCTACGAGATTGTTAACATTAATCAAGCGGACCGCTATCTCGTCGGCGGCGCTGGAAAGGATCAGCGGAGCCCCGAGCGTTTCCGCTAGGGCGGTCCATGTTCCGCCGTTAAGACTATATTGGATATCTCCTCCAGATATACCGGCCTTATTAATGCTGGTTCTCCCAATAACTTTGATTGGATTTCCGTTTGTTGTTCGAAAGAAAAGGCTGCCTTCTTCGTACCAAATCAGATTAGCAATCAAAGGGGCGGCGGCTCCGCCTCCACCTCGAGCGCCCCGCTGGCTAATAGATATATTTAGCTCATCCTCGAGAAAATCAATTAGCTGTTTGCGCGGATTATTTACGCCAAGGTCTTCCTGCATCTTTTTGAATAGATCAGGCATTGTTGTGCTCCGGAGTTCTGTTCGCGCGCATTGGAATATATCCAAGCTGAATTCCGGTTAGCCCAACATAGTATGCCTGAGACGCCCCGTCTGATAGCTCGCTAATCTCTATGCTAAAGGCCTGATCATAAACCGTTACGGGTATTCTTACTTGGGTCATGTATTGCCCAAAAGCGGCAATATCTTCACCTGGGTGCTCGCTCGGAGGAAGAAGCCCAGCGGCAATTCCCTGCCCGTTGTGTCCGCGCTGAACCCTGACGAGAAGCTTATGATCGGCATCTTCTGTTCTCTTCATTGCGTACCGAACAAGAACGTGGCGGAGCCTTTTCCTTGTGTGCGGAGAGCCCATATCTTGGAATCTCGTCTTAATCTTCAAGAGAGGTGTGCTTGGATTTAGCTCGTCGCGATGAGGAACAATGCTGTTTTCTCCCTGGCCATCAACTGAAAGCGCTGGATCTTTTTTGTATCCAGTTGGAATCCTGAACATGTTTTGCATTGCCATAAGCCGGCCGCGCTGACTAGCTCCTGCGTCGCTCGAGTTATTTGTGCAGAACCCCGTTGATAGAGTAAATCCACGATCCTGCGTAGCCATCTGCATAAACTTGCAGTTACTAAATGTTCCCCAAGCTCCAGAAGGAATATGGCAGACATAAGTTACAATGTGATTGCCACAATAATTCGTGCCCGCTGTGCGATCGCCATCTCTGATGCTTAAAACATAGTAGTCCTTGTGAACGTGGCCAACAATCCTCCAATCATTATTATACCCAAGGATTGACTCGAGATAATGCGTTTGAATTGTGCCAGATATCGCACCAATATCGTAGCCGTTGAACATGTAAACTCCGGTTTGGCTTGCAAAGATAACGCTGGACTCGTGATAGGCAAGGCTTTGCTGATCAAGCGTGCCGACTCCGGAGGCTTTTGAAATTTCCCAGTTGTCGGGATTTGCGGTTACCGTCATCTTCAATATCTGATTTCTTTTGAAGATGAGCAAGTCTTTGTTTATTCCAGCAAGAGCTTCAATGTTGATCGTATCCTGCGTTGGAATATTTTGGTAAGAGCCATTTTTGAGAATCTGGCTTGCGTTCGGGTCTCTCTCGGCATCGTTCCAGATATCTGATCGCATAATCTGGCACCAGGCAAGCGTTCCCCGGCCGGCGCCGACAGTCCCAGCGTTTATTCCGGGGCCGGCTTCGCGATTTGCAAGGAACGTGTAGGGTCCGACGGTTGCCGTGTGCAGCCAGCCGCCGCCGGAGAGCTGGCCTCCCCCAGAAGCGCTATCAGAAATTTTTATGTAACCCTCGCTGGCATCGTCAGCAAAGCTTCCGTCGCTTTTGATTCGCAAAAACCAGGTTGCAATATCAGAAGTAACAACTATTCCGTTTGGCTTATCTTCTTTGCTCCAGGCTATCGAGATTGAGGCAACAGTTGCGGCATGAGTGGTAGATATTGCCTTTTGAATGTGCGTTGTAGAGTTGTTTGGATAAAAACGAACGACGGTTTGATTAAGCGCCGGGTTGGACATTATTATAATAATGCCAACGTTTATTGCACTGTGGCCGTGTAGCTCAGCAGCAAGAACCTCCCAGTTTTCCGGAATGATTATCTGTGGGAGATCTTCGCCAGTCCAGCGGCGGACAAAGTGCCCACCCCTTCGCCAGATTTCTGGCTGGCGGTTGAGGATTGCATCTTGCAGGAATAGCGGAGCCGAATCGTTTGCGGTTCCGCCAAACTCTGTGTTCATTCCTTTTGAAAAATCTACCGCATCATGGAATTGTTTAGACATTAGAAATCTCGAACGTTTTTGATTGCCAGCGGTGTGTCTAGCGTTCGGCCCATTGCGTCGTCGTAGAGGGACTGAACTGCTTCAATATACTCAGTCTTATAAATGCTCATTTTGGCAAGGCCGGCATCTTCAGTTGCGGCAAGAGCGCACTTGTGGAGAACCCCAAGCATTACGACAGAGTGGTGTTGCGCTGGAATTTCTGGAGAGTCTGTTGGATTGACGACAAGCTCCGGCTTGCGCAGGTAATAGACAGTCGCCGAAACCGCAGCTACTGGCCGGGGATATACGCGGATTTGCTGCGCGCCGAGATTGGTTAGCCCACCCCAGATACTGTACTGTTCGGGGTTGCCAGTTTTATCTCTTGCTTCCTCCCATACATCGTCGGCGGGAACATACTCTAGCTTGAAATCTTTACCAGCCTCTGAAACAACGATGGCGCGGATCTTGTGACAATCTACCGGGAGAGATGCTGCTGCTCCGCTGATAGAAATTGTCGCTTCGCTTTCGAGCCAGCTCCAGTTTGCCATTGATGAGATTTCGCGAATTGTTTGATTGATGAAGAGGCGAACCATGCTATCTCCAATCTTTTTGTAGCCGTGCTCGCGGACCATCTTCGCCATAGAGTCCAAGCTGTATACTGATCCGATTGATTCAAGATTATCGTACTCTACAACCGAAACATCGTTTCGGCATTTCTCCATCTCTGCTTCATAAAGTTGATTGTAATACTGTGACTTTTCGTCATCGTCAAGTGCAGAATAAATGCGCTTAAGCGCTGCGGTAACAATCAAGTCATGGTATCGCTCAGGGATTGCTGGGATATCTGAATCTCCGCTAAGCGGGGCAAGTACCTTATTGTACCAGAGTACAATATTGATAATTGCTTCATTGACGGGGTGAATCAACAGACGGCTGCCAGCGTAAATTGTGTAGTATTGCGGGGCTGCGGTATCATCTCCATACAGGCGCGTCTGAATAAAATCGTTCGGGGAGAGGTAGCGCAGCTTATTGCCTCCGTGGGTAATCATTCTTACCTTATTGAAGTTTCCCGGCAAGGATACTTCTGCTAGAGCGCCCGAAACGTTCGCGGCAACCGTAAGGGTTGTTGGACCGGCCTCTGTGAATGGAAGATTTCCGTCAATCTGAATGTCTCCGTACGCCATATTAATGACAGCATTAATCGACGAGTCCGGGTACTCGAGGTCTCCGACTCCGTGTTTTTTGATATGATTTCTAATATCTGCTCGGTTCATTTTAGGTAACTAGTCCTTCGTCTTGGAGTCTTTTTTGGAGAAGATCATCGGCCTCTTCCATTAGGGCTTTGTTGTGTTTCCTATTTATCTCTTTCCTTTTTTTGTCTATCGCAAGAATATTGTCGTAGCTAGAGTGCCCCCTGGAAGCATCAGCCATCTGTAGTTTTTGAATAATTTCCAGCGTTGGCTTTTCGCCGGGTGGGAAAGTATAGACAACAGCCAGCTGCCCGTACTGGTTATTGAAAAGAATTTGATAAAGATCAAGTTTGTGATTGAAAGCTAGCTGAAGGTTTTCGTTAACCTCTTCTTTGAGACGGCGGGCGATGCTAAGAACATCGTTGTCGATCAGAGAGTATCCCCCAGATGAATCCGCCGTTGCGACCACTAGCGAGCTTTGTTCTATTTTTTTATTGTTCCTCATGGTAAAAGTAGGGGCCGAGCCAAGCTCGGCTCAGCTCGGCCCCTGTTACTTTTATTACCTTCCGGTTAGACCGCCAGGTTGTGCAGAATGCCGTGGCTGTTACGCCGTTTAACTCCAACATTCAAGAAGTCCTGCAAGATAACTTCCTTGCGGGCCTTACGGTCAAAGCGCTGAACCGGCTTTCCGTCAAGGAGAGCCGGACCAGATCCCGGGCCGATCAAGAGAAGATCGTCCGGATTAATTACAGCTACAGCCCTCGGAATAAATTCCGAGCTGGAATCAATCGTGTGCCCGGAAGGGAGAACGATTGAGCCCCAGTTATTACCACCTGGCTTGAAGCCGTCAATGGCCTGCGGCGAGAAAGCGAACTTGTCCGTAATCTCGTCATAGAGGTTCCGACGCTGCTCGAGGTCCGTCATCAGAAGAACCTTGTCGGCGCCATCGCGATAACTGACATCAGCAACAATGTCAAGCTGCTCGAGAAGGCGATCGATAGCCTCTACGCTAATAGCGGCGTTAGCTCCGTCCAGCCGAACGGGCCTCCACTGCTCGCCTACCGTCGCCGGGTCAAGACCCTGGAAAACGTTAGTAACGTCGTTGAGGATCTGATCCAATCCAACAATCGAATGATTCTGCGACTGGAATGGAAACAGACGGTGACCGATTGCCGGGGCAGGAGAGCCGCTCTTAATGGTGGCTTCAATTAGCCCGGTTGCACGAGTTACCTTCGTAACGATAATAACGTTAGCGGCGGTAACCGTAGCAGTCTGGCCGGAAATAGTACCGGTGCAGAACTGCTCGTTCAGGCGAATCCAGTTGCCATTGAAAACCTGCTTATTGAGAATTTCAATTACAAACGGATCGCCGACCGATCCAACTCCAGATACAGCGTCGACCCTTGCAATACCACCGTGCTGGTTGCCGTAAAGCGCGCGGTTGGTAGAGCGATTGATCGCGGAGTAAGCATTATCCGTAGCCGTCTTCCAGCTGTTGATAACAGACTGAACCTCAGACTTGGTCTGTGCTTCTGACCGATCAGTGAACCCGGCGCTGGAGTAAAGCTCGCGGAGGTAGACCTGAGCGTCATCGTAGCTGCTCGAGCCTGGCTCAACGAAATCGCCACCTTCAGGAACGAATCCTGCGTGCGTGTTCGGGTTGACCTCTAGTGGGATGTTGACATACTTACCGCCGCTCGGGCTGCGGGTAATACCAGCAGAGCTGCGGACAAGCTTATCGAGAAGATAAGTCTTGCTGTTGTATGTTTTGCACAGTTGCGGCACCCATACTTCTTTCAGTGCCGAAAGGATCTTATTTACATGAGATCCCTGATAGCTTGCGTCTTCCATAATTTTTCTCCTTGTTTAGTGATTAGCTATTATTAGCTGTGAACACAGTGTCTATAAGCGCCTGCTCATAGGCCTTAAGATCTTCTGGACCAATGTCTTTTGGATCTTTGTTCTTGAGGGTATCGTCTGATACAACCAGCGATGAACCCCCTATTGCAGCTCCTACCGGGGCTGTTGATTTTTTCGACTTCAGGACCTTCTGCTGCTCTAGCTCGCGTTCCTTAGCAATTTCCATCGCGCGTCTTTCAATCTCTTCTCTTTGAGAAAAGATAACCTGGGCTGCGTCAACAAATGTTTCGCCAACGCCTTCCTGCCAAGTGGCAAGAACTAACTCGCGGTCTTCGTCAGAGATGTCTGGGAACGCTTTTTCAAACGTCTCTAGATCTTGACTAAACTGCTGAGCCATCGCCTTTTCTTGAGTGCTTTCTGTTTGAGCGCTCTTGATCTGGTTGAGTTCGGATTTCAATTCCTTTAGCTCGCGAAGAGCTTCAGAGTCATGAATGACGCCTTCATCGGAGGGGTCTGTTTCTTCTTCTTTTTCGCTCGTGCCAAACTCTTGCTGCAATGCCTCATACTGAGAGCGTCTTGCGTCGGGGTCTGTTAGTTGGCGAATAGAAGTACTAATCAAGATCTGAGCAACATCGCTGGTTTTTAGCTGCTTTCCAAATGTTGCAGCTGCTCTACCAGAGCTATTCTCAGCCTCGGCGATTTCCGCTAAGTGCTTATCAAACGGATCAATCGCCTTCTTGATATCGGCCACTTCCTGTGTCTTCTTTGTATAATCAGCCTGCATGTTGCGGTGCGAAGCGCTCAATATATCATAAAGCTCCTGCCCCTCTTCACCAAGCTCATCACGCTTGATATCCTGAAACACCCTTGGCTTCTCAATTTTGCTGTCGTCAGCGTCTGACTCGGCTACTTGATCTTCCTCCTGGTCGTCTGTCTTATCGTCAGACTCTTCGGCTGTTTCGGTATCTTCAACAGTCTTCCCAGTTGCTTGACTATCGTCATCATCACTCCCTTCGGGCTGGTGTTGAGTGTCTTCTGTCAAGTCCGGATCGGACTTTTGTGTATCAACCTCTTCTGATTCCGCATCTACTTCAATGCCTTCGGTTGACGCCTTGAGGATGTCCTCAAGGTCTGCTTCTGTAAGTTCGTTTTCCAATTTATTTCTCCTCTGTTTGATCTTGGTCGGCTTGCTCGAGTCCGGCGTCCATGATAGCAGAATATGCTTCAGTGTATGTGTCTAGCATATTTTGAATCGTCTGGGCTTCCATCTCTTGAGTTCCACTTTGACCTTCTGAATTATCCGATACTGCTTCTGCCCTATTGCTTGTGCGCAGTTTGGATAATTTTTCTAGTGCGTTTACGCAGTCGGTAATCTTGTCACCGCTGTCGGCACTGTCAATAATTTTTTCGATCTTGCTCATAAGCTTACGAGAAGCCTTTTCAACAAAATCAGCTATGTCTTCTTCAAAAATACCCGTTGCTATTTTAAGCGACTTATCTTCTGATAAGTCAGGATTCTTTTTCCACTCTCTCAGTGAAGCCCGAGATACTCCAGTATCATCAGACGTTTTATTTAGATTACCTCCATTCGCTGCAAGCTTGGCCAGCGCTTTTATTTTGAAGTCTCTATCGTAAAGTTTTTTATCTTGCATGCCGGCTAGCTAAGCGGTTGATTTGGCGGGGCCGGCGGAGGAAGGCTCTCTGGGCCGGGAATTTCTTCTTGATTAATTCCGCTTGCCGCATCTTCCTCTTCTAGCCTGCTCATCGCCTCGTCAATCACCATCTGCTCCTCATCTGGGTTTAGCGGGACATCTTCTCCGTCTTGCGCAAGCTGAATAACAGCATCGCGGCGCAGCTCTTCATCGTCTGGCATTGGCGCCGACTCTTCGGCGGCAATCGCCTCTTCGGCGGCAAGAGCTTCCTGATCTTCGGCATCGGCTATTGCGCCAACCGCTTGATCGGCTTCGCTAAGATCTGCTCCGCCATCCGTTCCCTCGAGCTCAGCACCAAGCTGAGCTGACTGCTGATCCGGGGTTACTGCTGTTCCAAGTGGGCTATTTGTATCCATTGGGATGGGAATAACCTTAAGAGACTTATTATCCTTTTCTGCCTCTTGGAGTATTAGCTCGCGGATAAACTCTCTTACCGATTGCGCATCACTGAGCTGTGCGTCAAGAATTGACTGGTCCTTCTTGCCGGCGGCGCGGCCGTCTTCCTGCGCTGCCTTGAGCATCGCCTGCGTCTCGGCCATCTTGCGCTTGTTCTCTGACTTGGTATCCTCAAGGGTAAGCCGGCTTTCGCGCTCAGCTTCTCTTAGGGCATCTTCATTCGCAGCAACATCTTCCGAATCAATTTGCATGCCGACGGCTCCAGCGAGCTGGGCAAGAACATCTGGATCAACCGACTCGCCGCGCTGCTGAATATTCAGAGCAACACGCAGCTTGTCCTGAAGAATCTGGCGATCTTCTGTTGATGCCTGCGCCTGAGAGTGCAGCTGGTAGTGTTCGCGAATATTCTCTTGCTGTTCTTCGCTAAATTCAAACCATTCTGGCGACTTGATTACTTGAGAAAGAACTTCCATGTGGGCAACATTGTCATCCCAAGGTTCTGGCTGCTGAAGTTGATCTCCACCCTTCATGTGCTCGAGTTCAATTGCCTGGCGGTTTTTGTCTTGCTGCCAGACGGCGTTGATTTCGTCGATTCCTGAAGAATCAATATGCTCGAGCAGCTGCTTCTCGCTGATTGCTCCAGCCTGATACATTTCCATTAGCAAGGCTCCCTTCGCTGCAAGGGAGTCCGGCATCGTGCTGCCGTTTTTGACAATAAGATCGCTAATGCCGGTAAGGTCGGCGTTAGTAAACGACTTAAGCCAGGGCAGGCCGGCGGCGCCGGTCAGCTCAATGACGCGCTTGTCGGTATAAAACTGCTGTGCAAGGGCAATGACGAGCTGGCCCGCTTGGCTAAGGGCGCGCTCGTTAGCGGAAACGTAGGGATAAAGCCGGCTATTTTGCTGCTCGAGCATCAATTGAAAAGCAAATCCAGAGTCTGCTCGAGCGGGGGCCTCTGTCATAAGGTCGCGGATCCCAGCGGCGTCGGACATTTCGCTCTTAATAAATTCAAGAATCTGGAACATATGCTGAGGAACTGGAGGCGGGGCAATTGGCTGGGGCATCCCGCCATCCTTGAGGATTGGGTTCACGTTGTATTCGTAAATCAAGCCTGGCTCGTTTGTCATTCTTTGTCGGCCATCGCCAAATCCCTTCGGCGCCATCCAAATTGGATTAGAAGTTAGGTTTTTGTGTTCGGAAATCTGGGAGATAATTAGATTAATCTCGCGCTGATAGGCAAGTAGATTGCCGATGTATGAGTCATCATAGTCTTTGGCCGGGTTTGGCATGCCGCCAAACTTGATAAAAGGCAGCCGGCTAATGTTGTACGGGTAGTCTCCAGAATAAAGGATCTTTTCCCCCGAGTAAACAATGTAGTGCCCCTTTGGATTCTTGTCAGTTTTCGGCTGAAAAACCTCTTTGACAATAACGGTTTGATTTTTTGGCCGCTTTTCCAGAAGAGAGTCTTCGGTAAGGAATTCTTTTCCGTTCGGCTCAATGTCTACATTCCAGCGGTCTTTGACCTGCTCTTTAGAATAGCCAACAACCTTGACTGCGCTTGTCGCCTCCTGCGGATCTTTGGCTCCAAAAACATATAGCTCGAAGGGGGATAGAACTCGAATACCTATTTCTCCTGCGCCTGTGGTTTGGATTGGCTCTCCGCTCTTAACTAGCTCTGATCCAACCGGACCGTCTGGGGGGTATGGATCCCCATTCTCTGGATTTTCGACATAGTCCGTTGGGCCGCCAATCGTGTCATCCCAGAATATTTCCCAATATCCTTGGCCGATCATAGACCACTGAACGGCCTGAGAGAACTTTGCCTGACCGTTTGATATTCTCCAAACATGCTTTAGCAGTGCTTCTCCGAGACGAGCAGCCTGAAGATCTTCGGTATCCTGACTTGCAGGGGTGGCCTTGAAAACGGGTGCGTTCTGAGTAAGCTTGGCAAGCCGCGCATCAAAAAATCCGCGAATAGCGTTGTTGGTAAATCGAACCGCATAGCGGGCGCGGTCCTGAGATTTCTCTCGGACGACTCGCCGGGTTTCCGTGTCCTGCCGAAGCCACTGATCCCCTCCAAGAAAATGAATTGACGTCTGCCAAATATTTTCATACCGCATCCGGCGCATTTTTTCGCGGCGAATTTGATCGTCAATTTTGACGATCAGATCTGCGTCGGGTCCGGCAAGTTTGTTTTTCTCGAGGGGGGCGTCCATTATTCAAGCAGTTCGTCTATATTACTTCCACTGTTTACAATCGGTACATCAGCTGCGTCAAGGATTATGCTTAGGTCTGATTCGATAGCAGATACTCCTGTAATTTCCTCTCCGTTGACCTGGTCGATAAGATCCTGTGGCAGATATGGCATTGCATCAAAGTCTGATATCTTTTCGTTTTCCTCGAGTGGCTCAAGCAGTTCCTCTTTTTGATTACGATCGGCTGCGCTATCAATAGATAAATTATTCCACTTTTGCTGAACATCATACTGAATGCCGATCATCTTCATCAATCGGTTATTTAGCTCATCTTGGCGGCGCGCCTCTTTGGCAACAATCTCGACAATAAACTTGCTGTGCTGTTTATTGATTTTCCCTAGGACCTTGACGGCGGAGGCACTCTGTCGAACGACGAGCGCCGCTAGCATCAGGACGGTTACACAAACAATTACTGCCAGCGCAGACAAAATAAGTAGTTCGGTCATTTTCCTTGGCCTGCTGTTGTTGGATAGGCCTTTGTAAGAAGTTCTGTATTCTCTTTTGCTAGCTTAGCATTGGCCTTTTCTGCCTCTTCTATTTTTTGGAGTAGCTCTTCCTGCTCCTGAACAATTTGTGCTGTGTTTCGCGGAGAACCCCAGCCAAGCTTCACAGAGGCCTTCTCAACGCAGTTTTCGCAAATCTGGGCTTTACCCCCTAGGCGCGCTGTCGCCTTGCTTAGCTCGACGACATCCTTGTCTGGGTTGTTCCGATGGCAAGAGACGCAGCTAACTCGTGATTCGGTTTTTGACAGCGCCCCCTTCGGTCGGATTTTCTTAATTTTGTTCGCATCTTTAATATCGCGAATGCGCTTTCTTGAATTGCTCTCTAGTAGTTTCATTGTTCTCCTCTCAAAAGTTTAAAAATTATCGTAGTCGCTGTAGCCATCAAATCCGACTAGCGTTTTTTCGTGGTACGTTTTCTCTTCTTTTTCCTGCCTCTCCGCCTCTCCAAGCTTTTTCAGATAATTGATATTGCGGTTGCTTCCGCTTTGGTTAAAAATCATGTCTCGATCTTCTTCTGCAATCTCTTCGCCTATGTAGCCGTCCATTATCAAAAACATGCCGGCCCCGCGAATAACAATATCTAACGCATCAAGAGTATCGTCGTGCTTGCCGTGCGGAAAGGATTTTAGCTCTTCAAAAAAAGCTTCAAAGACGAGCTTGCCCCCTGAGTCGCGGTTACTAAGTTTGTCGTTGAATTTAATCACTCCAGACTTGATAACCGGCCCAAGCTGATTTAGACGAATATCTTTCTTTGTTGTTGTCTTAACCGGGATAACCGAGGCCTGTCTGATCCCGGGGATCGTTGCAACAAATTGCACGAGAGCCTGCTGATAAGCGACGGCTTCGATATTGATTGAGATTGGATTGTATTCGTTATATAGATCTTCAATCAAAATAAGCTGTTCGGGTGCGGTGATTCGCTCTCGGCGCATATCAATTATATAGCCGATGCCAGTTTCTTTATCTTTGGCAAGAACAACGGCCGTTGTAAAGTCGGGATCGTTTCCCAATGTTTGATTAACTGATATTGCCGGATCAACGCCAATGTAAAAGTCGTAATAGCGCTTGTCTATTTCATTTGTCTTTGTTGTGTGAAGATCGGACTTAATTGTTGGGTCGAGCGGATCATGCTGATAATAGCGAAGCCAGCTTGGCTGAAGTGCGTTTCCTCGGTCAATCTCCCAAGTAGCCCGGTACTCACGGTTAAAAACGTGAGCAGCCATCTGCTGCTGGCTCCGCTCAATAACTTTTCTGCTCAGGTGAATGTTATCTTCAGTCCACCATTCAATTACTTCGCAGTAATCATTTTGCTTGTCAAGATCAATAAAGCGATCATAAAACCAAAAGTTATTTTCGCTTGCCCCAGGAGATGTCGTGAACAACATCAAGCCGTTATGGTCTGCCAGCGCTGGGCTTGCAGCCTCAAGCGCGGCTGGGCTTGTTAGGAATCCTGCCTCATCGAACCAAACCCAAACATAACCCTCCGATCTAATCTTGTCCGGGTCTGCGGCTACTGCCTTGATCTGAACTTCGAGAAATGGCTCTGAATCCGACCCGTTTTTATAGATTGTAATTGTCTGCGCGGTTTTATTATGAGTAAAGTCTTTATGCGGCCGGAGGCCGCGCTTTATTAGCGCATCTATAAACTTTCTCGGGGCGGCTTTGTGATTCTTACCTTCGGGAATAACTATCGCGGCGAGGAGCATCTCGCTTTCTTGCTGCTTGCTAATCAATATTCCGTTTTTCCGCATTGCATCCAGGCCCCAGGCCGGGATAGACATATCGGCGGTTTCATTTGCGCCGGCGTGTGTCTTGCCAGCTCTTCGCCCAGCCGAAGCAACTGATTCGCGAATCTGGTTAGACGGGGAGGTGTGAAACATTATTTGGCCTGGAGTCGGGTAATAACCCGCCTGTGCAAAGCGAGCAAGCTTATCGCGATGCGGGCTTATTCTATCGATAAACTCGGATTTAGTAAACCGGCCATGCCGATATCCATCTGAAAGTAGGCTGAT
>Ga0105046_10012343_pt1 | contig 13258 bp, 1 predicted proteins | sample MAT03_FD_78385 | JGI IMG/M metagenome (GOLD analysis project Ga0105046, IMG submission 78385) | Freshwater microbial communities from Lake Fryxell liftoff mats and glacier meltwater in Antarctica - MAT-03 (megahit assembly) | ecosystem: Environmental > Aquatic > Freshwater > Ice > Liftoff... | reverse complement strand
TTCCTTGCCGCAATACCATCCTCTCGCACCCCTAGTGGGCCATCAGCCCCCACAACCTTCTCTGGCTCTTCTTTGCGAGGCATCACGAACAGCACAAATTTGGACGCAATATCTTGTGATTCACGAGTAAGGTATGCGCTAATAATACCAGCTACATTCCCAGGAGCGGCGGGAAACCGCTCAGTAAACAAACAAATTGCCCCATCATGATCTCGTATATACGTAGCCAAGTCTTGCCGCGTTTGGCCTGTATCCATCCCTCGTGTGTCAACGACAGAGCCAATCCGTGGGAAACGGTCGAAATCAAGAATAAGAGGGTCTACATTGACCCAAATCTTTCGTGGGATTGAAAAGCTTGGTATCTTGGCTAAGTTCAGACTCTCAAAGGTCTTCTGAATCCATGCCTTTGTCCCTGCTGGCTGCACTCCTTCTTTAGAGGAGTCTGGTGATATCTTAGTTTCTATCCGGGCTGGAAGGCTGGCACGACTGAGGACATCTGCATAGAAATCGTTGAATTGATTTCCCTTGAAGCTTTTAGCTAACTCCATGGCCTTGTCAACCGAGACTTTGTCAACGGTAGATATATTTAAGTCTGCAATATTCCTAATCGCTCGCATTTGCTCGGCAGGTGGCGGCTGTGATCCTTCATCATTAACCTGCGGATAGACTCTGAGCCAAATGTAGTAACAAAAATCTTCAATTAGTTCTGTCAAGTCTTGTTCAGAATACGGTTCTATCTCAATAGAAACCTCAGCAGAGGGTTTAATAATTACTTCGCAAATAGTTGTTTTTCCTGAGCCTGTAGATAAAAGCTCCTGTGTTTTTATAATTTTTCGCTCCTTGATGCCTTCTTTTTTGATGGCCTCTATTTCGTATGTTAAATTGAACAGATGACAAATAGCGGTTGTTTTACCGGCTCCAACCTCTCCTATAAAAACGAGATCGTATTTAGGCGTTCTCAGGATCTTCTCGATCTTGTTGAGCCGTTCTAAAGTTCCCTCCAAAGCTTTAATGGCAAGATGATCTAAAATATTTTGCTCCCTCTGCTGTCGGATTGGGATCTCTGTAGCAACGTCACTGCGAAGCGTTTGAATACTGTCGAAGGTGATGTTCATATGGTATCTCCTATGTGTACTATATGTAACGACCTATGGAGCATTGTATCATATGAATCATACGAGTCAAGCTATCAAAAAAAGAACGAAAGTGCTCAGGGGAAGCGGAAGGTCTTGAATGTCCCATCTTCGCGCCACGTGAGCGTCAGCAAGCCAAGGAGCGGCGCGAAGCAGGCGAGGTGGGATAGATAAGAGATAGATAAGAGTTTCTGCTTCTCTTAGGGAATCGGAAATGCTTGTCCATCCCAGTTGTTGGTTCTGTACGTGCTGCACGGCTTCCTGATGCGGTAGAGTTCTCGTGGCTGGAGCCAGAAGCGGGATGATTAAGCTGAACCGATTCCCTAAGGAAATACACTTCTCCTGAGGTATTTTTTCGAAAGCCCCACTGCCTTTTTTGAGCCGCCCGTAAAGCGTCTGGTTCTACTCCCTCCCTGCGTTTACAACAACCTCTCCAACCTCTTGGCAACAAAGCGGTAATAGATCTGCTCGTCGATTATGTATGATGGGAATTTGTAAACAGCGCTTCCGGATCTGCGCTCGAAGCGAGAGGCTACCCTCTATGCCATCCATGCCGAGCGCTTCCCCACTAAGCCAACGGCTCCAGCGTGTTCTGCTCGCACGTCCCGGCGAGGCCGTCTCAATCTATGATATTCAGACCGAGCTCCGACGTCAGGGCCAAGGCGTTAGCCTTGACCGACTGCGTGTCCTGCTACGCGACCGTACAACATTCACTGCTCTATCCGATGACCGATTCATGCTTCGCTCGGATCTCGGTGAACCTGAGACGCTACCGATGCCAACACATGGCGAGGTGCTATTCCTGGCAAATATTCCGGTTGGCCTGGATGACTATGTGGTGCTCGATCTGGAAACCAGCGGCATAGACGAAGACCGTGACCAAATCATTCAAATTGCCACTGTTCATGTGTATGGTAGTACCATCATAGCTCGCAATTGGTACGTCAGTTGCCCTCCAGAGCGTCTTTCACCTGCTCTTCGGCGCATTCTTCATCTTACTGATGATCTCGTTGAGAAGATTGTGTCTGCCCCACCCCTTGAGGCAGTTTGGCCAGAGGTTCTCGCAACTTTGGGGCAGCGTACGCTGGTTGCGCACAACGCGCGCTTCGACCTCGGCTTTTTGAAGCGCTTCGATCCAGCGCTTTCCAACCCAGTAATCGACACGATGGAGCTTGCGCTCCTGGTTCTCCCTCAGCTCCCATCACATCGTCTCGGCGACCTTGCACAGGCGCTGCAGATAGATGTCGCTGCCCTCGCAATTGCAGAGGTGTATGGACTGCCAACTGGGTATGTTCTGGGTGAAGGCACCCTTCACAATGCCATCACCGATACCTTGCTGCTCCAGTCCGTGTATTCCGCCCTTCTCGATAGACTTGTTACACTTCCATCTTCAACCGCTGCCCTTGTCGCAGCATTGCTGCCGGAGCTTGTGGGGAAGACCGCTCCACAGCCGGGAGTACTGGGACCGATGCTTCAAGCGCCACCTGCAACGCCAGCCAGGGCTGCGCCACCCAAGGCGAGCGCTGCTGAAATTCTGGATCAGCTTGCTGCCCGCGATGGGCTAGTCCCTCGTGCCAGTCAGGGCGAGATGCTCAGCCTCGTCGATGACGCCCTGGCTTGTGATAGCTCTCTCGTCGTCGAGGCACCAACGGGGACTGGTAAAACGCTCGCATACCTCATTCCTGCTGGCTGGCATGCCCTTCAGTCCCAGCGGCGTATCGCCGTCGTGACGGCATTCAAGAATCTTCAAGATCAGTTGAGTGCCGAGGTCAAGCGGCTTCACGAAATTCTGCCTATTCGTGTGCAAGTTCTCAAGGGAGCCTCTAATTATCTCTGTCTGCGCGACCTTCAAGCAGCGCTTGACCTCGTAGATGCAGACACCTCTATCGTGCGTCGCTACACTCTCGCATTCCTGGCAAGCTGGTTCTCCGTTCTGCCACTAGCGACGCTCGATGAGATTCCGTACTGGCTACGGCAAACCCTGCCTCCACTCGCCGAACTGCTGCGCGAAGTCGCCGTTGATCAGGCTACATGCACTGAGCGCCGGTGCCCGTTCTATGTACAATGCCCGCTTTTTACGGCCTACCGCGGTGTTGAGAACGCCGACCTGCTTGTCCTCAACCAGGCGCTCTGGCTCGCTGACCCCAGCAAACTGCCGCCGATCGATGCGCTCATCATTGATGAGGCGCATAACCTGGAAGACCAGGCCACAAACGCGCTTGCCTACGAGGTCAGCGAACCTGGCCTGCGAGCGCAACTGCAACGCCTATTTGTACCAGGGACTCGTCGCGGCGCGTTCCAGCGTATACTCGATCTCAAGCCAGATGAGGCTCTCCGCAGTACACTCCACCGCCTGCGTCAGGCGACAACCCAAGCGCTCCGCCTGCTGCCGGAGCTTCGGGCGACGCTCGCCGCCTTTGTCATGGAGTGCGATGAGCGCCAGCGACCAGAGCATGGTGCGCGCCTTCGGCTTCAGGGTCCACCAGATCGCATCTTCCCGACACGCTGGCGCACCGTGCGCCAGGCCCTCGACCAGCTCTGGGATGTGTATCTGACACCGGTTATCGATGGCCTCCAGGAGATTACTGGCAAACTGTCCCCCAATGAAGAAGTGCTATGGCGCATCATCGCTGCTGTTCGCGACGCGCTTATCGTGCAGCGCACGCTGTTAACCGAGATCCTTCACGCCCAACGACGTGATCGAGTCACATGGATTGCCGTAGAGCAGGACGATTCTGGGCCTGACGGGTCATGGGGTTTCCATAGCGCCCCGATTGATGTCGCACCTGCGCTTGCTGATCGCTACCGTACCTTGCGTTCTGTTGTCCTGACCTCGGCGACGCTCACTACTGGCCCCAGAGACTTTGGCTATTTCATCGAGCGCCTTGGCTTACGCTCACTACCTGGGGCGCAGGTCATTCAAGCACTACCGCCTGCCCTCCCCTACAAGGATCAGGTGTTTCTTGGACTACCCAGCTATCTCACCTATGCTCCAGCCCAGGCGACGCAGCACAGCTATGTCGAGGAACTGGCAGCCGAACTAGGATGGCTTTTTCGCTATACAGGTGGCCGCGGGCTGACTCTCTTTACGGCGCGGACACGGCTTGAGGAGGTTTGGCAGCGAAGCGAGCAGACGTTGGAGGCGAATGGAATTCCTGCTCTCGCACAGCGTGCCCAGGCAAGCCGACAGAAATTAGTCGAGGAGTTCAAAGCTCATGGCGGCGCGGTGATCTTCGGGCTGAAGAGCTTTTGGGAGGGCGTCGATATTCCCGGCGAAGCCCTTTCCTTTGTCGTTATGGAGAAGCTCCCGTACCCCGCAATGCACGATCCTATTCACGCTGCACGCCAAGAACTGATCCGTCAGCGGAGCGGAAGAGAATTCCAAGAGTATCTTTTTCCGCTGATGGTGATCCAGTTTAAACAGGGCTTCGGGCGCCTAATGCGCCACGAGAATGATCGTGGGGCCGTCATTCTCTACGACAAGCGCGTTTCCCGTAAGAGCTACCTGCCCGAGCTTCTCGGTGCGCTCCCTGGCTTTCAACCCCGTGATGTGGTGGCCGAGCGCTCCAGACGGCGTTTTTACGAACTCCTTGATGAGCGGCTGCCCGGGCTTATCGACCACGATGTAGCGGCTGATATCCTTGAGCAGCTGCCCGACGTTCTTGCCACAGATCTCGAAGCACTTGTCACGCGTCTCGCGATTCCTGATCCGCTCCCAGATGAGGCGTATGATGTGTGGCGGCCTCAGATCATCGAGGCAATGCAAGCGCTCTACAAGCATGGCGAGTTTCGCTCCCCCGCGCAGGAGGCCGCGCTCCGGGCGATGCTCACAGGGTCAGATCTGATCGCCGTCCTTCCGACAGGTGCCGGAAAATCATTGTGCTTCCAGCTACCGGCGCTGCTTCGCTCCGGCCTGACTATCGTCTGCTCACCACTGATCGCCCTGATGCGTGACCAGATTGAGAAGCTTCACGACCGCAATATTGAGCTTGCCGCCGCGCTCATGAGCGGTCAGAGTGCAGCAGAGCGTGAGGAGATCCTCGAGCGTGCTCGTACTGGCCGCCTCCGCCTGCTCTACCTGGCACCAGAGCGCCTACGGGACCCCGTGGTCCGGGCAGCGCTTGCCGCTGCGCCCCTGAGGCAGATCGTTGTCGCTGAAGCGCACTGTGTGGCACTCTGGGGGCCGAGCTTTCGCCCAGACTTTCTCGTCCTGCCGCAAATCTACACGACACTTCAGATTCGGCCGCCTGTCGCCGCATTTACCGCGACCGCCACGCCGACAATTACCAGCGAGATTATCGAGGGCCTGGCGCTTCAGAGTCCAATGCTCGTTCGCGCACCGATCGACAGGCCCGAGCTTCGGCTCGTCGTGCTTGATCGACAATCGCCGTTTCATGCAATCACTAGCAAGCGAGAAAAACTCCGTCGCCTGTTGATGCTTGTCCAAACAGCCGACCAGCGCGGCGAGACGATGCTTATCTACACGGCCACGACTATCGAAGCTGAATACCTCGCCAGGTTATTGCAGGTCGCTGGCTACAGCTGCCGCGCCTACCACGGGCGCATGCCGGTACAGGAACGGGCAAACGTGAGCGAGCTGTTCATGGAGGGCTTGATTAACATTGTCGTCTGCACTCGAGCCTTTGGTATGGGTATCGACAAGCCCGACATCCGCTATGTGGTTCACTACCATGTGCCTGGCGACCTGGAATCGTATTTCCAGGAGGTTGGGCGGGCGGGGCGTGATGGGAACATCGCGTACGGGGTACTGCTCTACCTTCCTTCTGACGAGCGCATTCAGCAGTACTTCATCGAGCAGAGTCGCCCTGATAGCGAACTGCTAGTACGTCTCTGGTCGTTGATTGGCTCCCAGCCAAGCCCCTGGGTTCTAGATCCCGGCGAGACGTGCGAGCAGCTTGATGTTGATGAGTTGGAGCTACGTCGGGGAGTGTATCTCCTGGAACGGGCTGGGCTCATCCGCCGTGGTGCAGATACCACCCTCAGGGGGAACATCACGTTGCTCGGGAGTTGGGATGAGGTCCTTCATAATGCTTCTGCTGAGGTAGTCCCTCTGCTCCAGCGTATCAGGGAAGTACTTCCTCAGGTTGAATGGAGCTCGGTACAGACAAGTCTCAGCGACTTGGCAGCTGATGTCGGCGCTTCCGCAGAGGAACTTGAGCGTACATTTATTCATCTGGCGACATCTGGAGCCTGCCTTTACCGACCCTGGGAACGTGGCTACCAGATTACCCGTATCGCTCCACCTGGCACGCCTGTACCGCCGGTCGGCGCTGACATTGTGATTGCGCAGGAGACGAAGCTAGACCGGATGCGGGCCTTTGTTTTCCGCGATGAATGTCGGTGGCAAAGTATTCGGCGCTACTTCGGTGATGAGTCCGGGCGGCCATGTGGACACTGCGATCAGTGCGACCCGCACCAAGAGTACCCGTGGAGCCACAAGACTGGACGCGACGTGCCTGATGTGAGCGATTTTGTTGACCTACCGACGCTGATGCTCGAAGTCGCTGCGTGGAATGAGGGGCGCGTGTCGGAGGGCCGTGCTGCTTATAGTGCAACCTCCCTGGCACGTATTCTCCGTGGCGACGAGTTCGCGCTTATGCGGCATGCGGCGCCAGGGCTCGCAGCCCAGCGTCGACGTGAGGAGCTGCGGTCGGCACCGGGCTGGGGAGTGTGTCGGACGCTCCAGAGCTCCGCTGCACAGCTGACAGGTATGCTGGAGCGGCTCATCACTGAGCGATACCTGCAACGTCGCACGGCGACGATCAGCGATGATGTGAGCTATGAGTATGTCGTGGTGACAGAGATTGGCCGTGCTCACTTGCAGAGCGGCGCGCGCCTTGGATGGAGCTACCAATGAGCATTGCAATGAACACACGCGAGGGCAGCGTTAACGTCCTTGGCAGCATCGCCTCGTTTCTTCACGGCTACTCGGGTGAGATTACGATTGTGCGTGAGTTGGTGCAGAACGCCGACGACGCCCCAGGCGAGGGAGAGCGCTGGATTGAGTTTGATCTGCGGCCCGACGCGCTGATTGTGCGTAACAACAGTGTTTTTAGCGGGCAGGATTTTGAGAACATTGCTGATATTGCTCATCAGGGCAAACGGCTTGCCGGACGCCGCGCTATCGGTCGGTTTGGTATCGGCTTCGTATCGGTTTATCAGCTCACCGATACGCCAATCATTCGTTCAAGCGGTCACCAATGGGTGATGCGGCCAACTCCGAATAACTTTTCAATCGACGATACCCCAAGTGATATCATCGATTATACAGAGTTTGAGTTGCCCTATCGGTTTCAGGCAACGCAGGTTGGTGATTTGCTCGATATGACGCCGATTAGCTCTACCCAGCTCACAGGCATGCGCAGCGATCTTCCTGACGAGGCAGAGCGACTTCTGTTCTTTCTGCGGCGTCTAAGCCGGATCCGAATCTGTGAGTCAGGCCAGTTAGTGCGAGAGGTATGGCGCGAGATTAAGCCGGCAACCGACCCCTATTCCCCCGAGCAGTTGACTGTGCATAGTCGCGAGGCCAACGGGAATACTTGGTCTCGGCGCTGGCTACGCTTCACCGGCAAGGTGCCATACAAGCCCGCTGGCCACGCACTACGAGACGAGGCGGTTCATATCGTCATCCCCGACCGGGGCATGGCTGAGCAGCGTGAGCAGAGTTCCGTCAATGGCCGCCTCTACAACTATTTGCCTACCGAGATTCTGACGGGGCTGCCATTCCATGTGAACGGTGACTTCATCCCGACAACAGACCGCAAAGGCATCGATAACGACCATGACGATCGAGCGGTCTGGAATCAGCTTGTGATCGACACGCTCGGTACGTGCCTGGCAGAAGCGCTGCCAACCTTGCTAGAGCATTTCAGGGACGACCCTGACGGCCTCTATCGCAGGCTTCCACTTGCACGCACCCCCCCCCTGCTCAGCCCTGTTGTTGAGGCGTTCTTTAATGCCGCACGGGAGCTCCCAATCCTCGCAACTCGCCTCGGGTGGCGCCGCCCGAGCGGTACATTTGTCGTTGGTGGGGGGCTGCGTCCGCTCCTAACTGGAATTGACCTACCGGTAATGGAAGCGCACCTCGAAGCTGCCGCCCGGGTGCTGCTCGAGCGCCTGATGGTGCCGAGCTTCACACTGCAGCACCTTGTAGCACGCTGGAAGGAGGATATCGCGCCGGGTACGTTGCTGGCAGAGGGCCCAAGCTATCTGCGAGAGCCCGAGCACATCCAGCGGGTGTACGCCAACCTGGAGCGGGACTTTGCTCAGGCTGAGCAGGAACTGCTGCGCGAGGCTCCTATCTTCCTAGATCATCAGGGGAAACTCTGGCCGTCAACGCAGTGCGTTCGCTGCGGGCTGCCCGATGTGCGTAATGCACTCGCTGAGAGCGGGCTTCACTTTTGGGCGCCAGGCACGCAGCTCTATCTCGCACAGTTAGTCCCTGATCTCACGCTCTCGCGTGTGGTGACAGCGCTTCGTACATCTTTACCACAGGAAACGCCTTTGAAGGAGGCGCCCCTGTGGATGAATTCAACGCGCAAGCTGTTCGCTGTGTACCGTGCCCTCCTGTCTCTACGGCACCCTGGTGAGACGCTTCGCGGAATATTTGATAACCTGCCGATCTGTATCGATCGGGAGGAACGGCTATGTATTCCGCGTCTGCTGCGCATGCCCGGCGCGGCACCAGTACTTTACGAAATCCTCGCCGCCGATCTGGAGCCACGCCTGGCTCTAAAAACAATCAATGACGACCTGGAGTTGCGCCAGTTCTTCTTCGACATAGGAGTAACTTCACTCGATGTGGTGTGGCTGGTAGATCGGCTGGCGCGCCTTGCGGGACAGCAACCCCGCCCGCTCGACCAAACGCACCCCTGTCTGGACACTCGAGAGAAACTCCTGCGTATCTACCGCTTTCTCGGCGACCATGTGGAGAGCAGCCTCGGGAACGCAGAGCTACAGACGTTGAGGCACCGCACCGCGATCTGGCTTTGTCAGGACGGAAAGGTGCGGCTCGCCCGTGATGTCTACGCGCCCCCTTCAGCCAAGGGCTGGCCTCAAGAAGTGATCGTTGATGATCTTTTAGAAGTAGGCAGCCAGGACCGGCTAGGTCGACTCCTTGAGCGACTTGAGATCCCAACTCTCGACGATGCGCGCTTTATCATCGACAAGCTACTCCCGCAGCTACCGATGCTCAACGACCGTGGATACTGGTCGGCACTCAAGTATCTGCAGACACAACTTCCATTGCTCCACAGTCGGTCGGATCTAGCCATCCAGCTGAAAGAGGCGGAGATCTTTTACGATGATGATCGTCGTCTTGCCCGAGCCGTCGATCTCTGCTACCCAACAAAAGACGCACAAGCTATTTTTGGCGCCCATATGCGCGTGCCGCAGATCAAGCGCTATTTTGGCAACGAGGTGCCTGCTGACCAAAACAAATGGCCGTGGCATGGGCTCTTCCAACTCCTCGAACTCAACCCATTTCCGCCTGGGTCTGCCGTGCTCCGCATGGTAAAGATGTTGCGGGGCATGCCTGTCCACGAAGCGCGGGATGATTCCGAGCGTCTCTTCCGGTACCTGGAGCGTCACTGGGAGAGCTACTACCACAGCGCGCGTATCACTTCGGAATTAAGTAAGCAGCCGTGGCTCCCTGCGGACGGAGACGACACGCAGTTCTACCGGCCCTGCGATCTATTTCCGCGTCAGGAGCGGGCGTTGCTCGCCCACACAAAGAAGATCCTGGGCTTTCGTGATGCGAGAAGACCACAGGGTGCGATCGCAAAGGCGCTTGGGATGCCGTCTGTCTATGATAAGGACGAGCGTAACGAGCTGCGCTATGCCCACCTTGTCGTCGATGAGTTGCTCTATGTGTGCAAAGAGCGCGACTTGGACCACCCACCTGACGATGAGATCTACCGCTTTCTCGACCAGCAGCGGCCGAAGGGATCACAAGGGCTGGCACGACTACGCGGGAAGGCTGTCGTTTACGAGAAAGACACAAAGCGTTACTGGAAACCGGAGCAAATCTTCCTCGAAAATTGCAAAGCCGAGTTCGGCGACTACCGTGGCTATGCGCTCAACCACCGCTACGCGGGGCTGCTAGAGGATTTGGGTGCGCGGAAGCGTCCACAGATCAGCGACTACCGTGATGTGGTGCGGGAGATTGCCGAGCGTGTCAAGGGTCCAGTGCCGACCGCCGAGCAGACGATTTTGAAACAGGCCTATACGGCTCTTGCTGGCGCGCAGCCGCATGAGCTCGATGTCTTGCGCCACTGTGCCTGCGTGCTCACACAGCCAGCGGGAGAGTTGAGTGTGAGCACAGGAGAGCGCTTACTGAGATTACCAGAAGAGGCTGTTCTCCAGCCGTCACATAAAATTCAGCGTGTCCTGCCTATGCTCCCCGTGGCTCGCTATGATCCCGCCGGCGAAACGGCCCTGCGCGAGTTGGGGGTTCGATCACTAGAAGCATTGTTAGATGTACAGCTTTCGCTTGTAGCAGCGCATGGGCGAGCAACAACAATCAATGGCGACTTTGCGGGGCTGGGGTCAGCTATACGACGACTCTTCTACCATACATCGACTCAGCATGTTGAGGAGCGAGAGGCACGTCTCTGGGAGAAGATTAAGGCGACACAGGCATTCGAGTTGCCGGCAATTACAGTCACCTATGCGGTGAAGCTCGGCGCATGCCAACTCTATGATAGCGCCCCCCAGGATGAGACCATCCATTACACAGATAGTGGGCGCATTATCTACCTGCGGGCAGGTTTAAGCCGTGAGGAGCGGATAAGCGGGCTGGCGGATATGCTGGGGCAGCTTTTGGACGACAAAGAGCATGGGTTCTCGCTGCTGCGCGATCTGCTCCGCGAGCCTGGAGGTGCCGAGGATACGCTTGACCTCAATGACTATCGACGGCTTCCGGCAAGCCTCACGACAGTGCCCATCGATACCACAGTGGGAGAATTCTGGATCGGTGCTCCTATTAACAGCACTGCAAGTGCTACTGACATAGCGCCGCCAGAGCCTGACGACGAATTATTCCCGCCAGTGTCGGCGACCCCTTCTGAGCAAGGCAGCGACGGCAATACACCCACTGGCGTCCCTCCGTTTGCACCTCGGCTGGACAGGGGCGGCAGTACGAACGCAGGCAGTCGGCTGACAGTATCTAGGCAAGGTGGGGGCAACGGTATCGTTGCAAATGGACGTATGTCGTCCTCCACTGATCCAAGCAATGGCACGCCACCCGTAGCTTCGGGGCCGAAGATGGACCTAGACATGCGCCCCCGGTCATCAAGCTCACCCTTACTACCGCCTGGAATAACGGGGGCGTCACCTCGCCCTGCATTCAACGGCATCCAGGACCCCCATAGTCCCCTCCTCTCAACAGACGCCGAGGGCCTCCTTGATCGGACTCGTCGCTGGGCCGAAGCTCGGCCACAGCCTGTGGCACTCCCGCCAGCCACGCCGACATTTCCGCGTAGCGCCCGTAAGGGAATAAACCCGGCCGAGCCGCGACAGGAGCAAATCGCGAGCTTTACCCTCTCGTTTGCCGAGGTTAACTTCGGCTTTCTACGATTACACCAGCGTGCCCGTGGGCTTTTCTCTAATCGGTCCGACCGTGTGCGTTGTGTAACCGACTCAGGTCAGCAGTTCACCCTCTGGCTCGACTGGAGCCGCAAGCCCCCTATCGCGTACGCTCAACCTGAGCTTGGGCAATATTTTGCCAACGAGGAAATTCCGGCGGGCGGTATTGTGTACCTTGAGCGGCGTCATAGCGACTACCGCCTCTATTACAACGAAGTGCCGCATCTGGTTCGGGAGGTGCGGATTGCCTGGAACGACCAAGGCCGCGTAACGTATGAGGTTATCGATGCGGTGGAGGTGAAATGCGAGACAGTCGATGCCGTATACCGCGCTGAGAAACGCTTCGAGGACAAAACGGCGCTCTGGCTAGAGGCGGCAAACAAGAAATCGGTGCTGGAGACGCTTTGTGACCTCTTTATGGCCAGCGATCAGGTCTGGCTCCACGAGGATGATCTGACGGCGCTAGTTATGGCGGAGCGGATGCTTAGCGCGGACACCGTGCGGCAGTGCCTGCGTACTAAGGAGTGCTTCGACGAAGATGGCGATAAGAGCTGGCGCTTCGTACCCGAGCACCTTGAGCGTGCCCTACAGCGGGATCCGTTCGCGCTCTGGCATCGTGCAACGGCAGAGTTGCTCCGGGCCGATACTGCAATCCTTGTGCAGAACCTGCCTGATATTCGCCAGAGACTCGTGCAGGTTTCGGAGCGGCTACGGGAGGTTGAACAGCAAAAACAGCTATCAGGCGGTGGCGGGGATGTGAGCCAGCTAGCACAACGAATTCTTGCCGAGCCCGAAAACAGTTGGCCGCTCGAGGAGTTGGGACGTATCATTGAGCAGCAGATCGAGGGGAGTCGGAAGCTCGCCGACGATCTACAACTGAGGGAAACGCTTGAGGTTATCGGCGAGTCTGCGCTGATTGACAGGCTCAGACCAAGGCTTCGCACCGTGATACATCGGCTACGCGAGGAGCAGAAGTTCGTTCGGGTAGTAGATCTGAGCCGCTTATGGACCCAGTTTGACGCGGAGATAGCGCCGGAGCTTGATCGACATCGCATTGAGGCCGATGCCTGGAAGACGATCACGGGTGACGGGGCCACCGCAGTGGCAGTGGCCCAGGCTTTAGCACCTGCACGTGGGATACCAGGTGGGCTTGCCAAACTTCAGCGTGCGCTCTACCGCGATCTGGAAGCCTTGCCGGTAAATCGCTGGCTCGACTTGGGAGGGGGTGCTGCTTCAGTGAACAGATTCTACGAGGATATTAGCGACTTTTCGGGAGCCCGCGATCTATTGCCGCCAAACGATCAAAAAGCCTTTGATGAAGCAGTGCTTAATCGAGTCCGTGGGTTCTGTGATAAGTTCGATGAAGTCGGTCGCATTGGCCTTATAGTGCTGCTGCCTTCACATGCTCCTCGAGCAAGCCTCCTCGATCATCAGATTGAATTCTTACGCTTTGCTGCGAAGAAGTGCCTTGGGACAGCACCGCTAGAGGCCCTGCTTGTGAGCCGGTGGGCCTTTAAGCA
>Ga0105046_10012340_pt1 | contig 13259 bp, 13 predicted proteins | sample MAT03_FD_78385 | JGI IMG/M metagenome (GOLD analysis project Ga0105046, IMG submission 78385) | Freshwater microbial communities from Lake Fryxell liftoff mats and glacier meltwater in Antarctica - MAT-03 (megahit assembly) | ecosystem: Environmental > Aquatic > Freshwater > Ice > Liftoff... | reverse complement strand
CGCGAGGGATCGTCGGCTTGGTTGGCGGTCGATGCGGACGGGAGCCCGAGCGATTGCGCGAGAAGGTTGCCGGACGACGACCCCGTATTCGAATCGAAAAGCAAATCGCGGAATTCCGGGGTGTTCCGCAGCGGGGCGAAGTTGCCCGCTTTCGTCCGGCTGACCAACACCGTCCCAGGATCGCCGAGCGTATTCGCTTGGATGTTCTTGCGGATCGTATCGGTGCTGCCCTTTACGGTCCGCGCGATGCCGGCGTCGTAGTAGACCATGTACCACACGGCGTTCGGATCGACCGCGGGATGCACGGAATCGGCCGTCGTCCCGGCGCCCTGCCCCGGTCGCCACGGGCGGCCGGTGAGGTCTTCCATGAATTCCCGGCAGTTGGCGGGCCGTTCGGTCGGGCCGGCCCGCATCGCCCGGCGGATCGCGAAATCGATGCGGTCGCTCAACGACTTCAACACGCTCCTCGGCGCCGGCAGATCGTCTTTCGTTTTCTTCATCCAGCAGTCGAGCGGGCTGGTTTTGGCGAAGGGCACATGCCCGGTCACCATCATGTACAGCGTCGCCCCGAGGGAGTAAATATCGCAGCGGACGTCGGCGTTCTTGGCGTTGCGGAACTGCTCCGGGGCCATGAAGTGCGGCGTGCCGAGGCCTTTGCCCGTGCGCGTGAGGTTCATTTCCCCTTCGATGTCTTTGACGAGGCCGAGGTCGGTCAATTTGGCGACGCCCTCGGCCGTGACAAGGATGTTATCCGGCTTGACGTCGCGGTGGATCAGCCCTTGCTTATGGGCGCTGTGCAGGCCTTCGCAAACTTGGGCGATCAGGTGGATAGCGAACTCTTCGGGTAGTGGTCCATCCCGTTCGACTTTTTCGCCCAACGACAGGCCTTCGACGAATTCCATTACCAAGAATGGGCTCGGGCCGACCCCGCAGTATTCGATGGCTTTGACGACGTTCGGATGGTCGATGAGGCTGGCCGCGCGGAATTCCTGCTCGAAGCGTTTGAGCAGCACGGGATTGCGGGCCGTCTCGGCGGGGATGATTTTGATCGCGACGGTTCGCTCGGAATTGCGGTGCCGGCCTTTGTAGACCGCGCCCATGCCCCCCTCGGCGATTTTCAAGATCAACTCGTAATCGCCGATGACTCGCAGGGCGGGTTGGGTGCCGACAGTCATGGCTGAATGCACCCGTGGGGAAGAAACGGGCGATGGCTTCGCCCGCAGGATGGCGATAGTAGCATAGTTCACGTCCGGCCGAAAGTGGCGGAAATACCGGCGCGGAGATCGGAGAAAATCCGCGTGTATCGAAGCGAGCGCGGGTGTAATATGGTTGCTGTGACGATTCCACCGGTTGGGCAATCCAGACCGGGGCAGGGGGAAGTTCCGGTCGCGCCTACCGGTCTTGCCGATCTTCCGCGCTTTACCGCCGGAGTTCGCTTGTCAAGCGGGTTGGCATCCGGCAAAATCGAGCGGTGCCGACGGATCGGGTCGATCCGCGGTCGTCCAATCGCCCCATTGATCCGGGTTCCCGAGTGAAGGAAGCGCCCGTATGAAGCTTCTGGGATATGTGCTTCTGCTACTCAATCTGCTGGCCGGGGCGGCCGTGGTCTACCTCGCCACGCAATCGTGGGCGAAGAAGCAAGAGCAGAATTCGAACGCCTTACGCTATTACCTCATCAAAGACGGTGTGCCTCAAGAGGGTGCCGCCGTACCGGCCGGTGCCGCCGACGATACCATTGTGCCCCTCCCCGTGAGCATGGGCGTCGGTCACACGGTCGAAGTCGTATCGGTCGGGTTCCTCAAAGAGCACTTCAAAGGTACCGATACCGGCGCTTATTCGGATGCGACCCCGCCCGCTTCGCGCGTAGCCGAGCTGACGCGGTTGAAAGCCAAGGTCGATGGCGTGTACACCGCCAAAGCGACCGATGCCGACAAACTCGCGTTCCTCGTGGGCCGTTACACCGGCGCACGCTTCTTCCCGGGTCCGCTGGTTCTACTGGCCGACACTTTCGACGAACGCATGGCCTACAAAGCCCTCGTTGGGGAACTTGTGTGGCCCGCCGGCCGGGTGAAGGTTCTGAAAGCCGATGAAGTCCAAGCCAATGCGACGAAAGCCAAGCAAGTCTTCGATGCGAAATTCGACGCGGCTATCAATAAGGCTGTGTCCGGCAAATACGTCGAAGATGTTGCCAAGATCGAAACGGCTAAGAAAGCGATGCAGGATGCCGAAGCCGCAGCCAAGCAAGTCGCAGCCGAGCGAACCATCGCGGCTGCGGCCTACAAAGCGGAAATGGATCAGTTTCTGACCGGGAAGCAAATCGACCCTGCGGTTTTGGCCAAGTTCTTCGAATTCATCGGCGATCCCAAAGGCGCGACCGTCGCCGAGGTCAAAGGCAATAGTCAACTCGCCGTGGAAAAAGTCACGACCGCTTCCCAGCAGCTCCAAGCCACGATCTTGACGACCGGCCTGGCCGCCAACGATGAGTCCGACCGCAAACGCCGCGGCACGATCTTGATGCAATCGCTCGATTCGAGCGAGCCGTGGCAACGCCGCGTGGCCCTGACCGTGGGCATGACCGACTACTTGCTCGGCGTCCAAGATCGCATCGAGCGCCAACCCGACTATCCGACCCGACTCGAACGGCTCCGCGAGTACCAGACGATCAAGTTCTTCGAGAGCTACGACCGTACCAAAGAGCAAGCCCGCGACCTCGACCGCCTGCTCGTCCGGCAGATCGAGATTCGCATCGCCCTCGAACAGCAAGCCGCCAAAGCCAAGCAGTTGCTGGCCCAACGCAAGACTCAGCGCGACTTGGCCAAGGGCGACGCCGAAGCGATCGAAGCCGCCGTTACAGGCCTCGTGGCCAGCCAAGACGCGGTCGAAAAAGAACTGTTCGCCCTGCAAAATCGGGTCGGTGCGATGCTGCGGTCGAACTTCGAACTCGAAGATCAAGTCGTCGCCGCCGAGAAGTTGTTGCCCGACAAGAAGTGAGCCCTTCGAGATTCGCGCTTCGCCCTGCAGATGACTCGGTGGATGAGGGAGAGGGTTCGCCATGACGTTCTTCGGCAAGTTCTTCGTGCTCCTGAATACCGTCGCGGCGTTTGCGCTGCTGTCGTGGGGTTTCTCGATCTACACGAACCGCGTCGATTGGACAGAAACCAAAGACGGCGACGTGAAGCTCACGGAGCGCACCAAACTACTGAACGACGGCTTCGCCCCGGCCCAGCGCGACTACGCCCGCCAAATGAACGCCACGGCGGCTGCGGAAACCGATCTCGAGCGCCACTTGGAACAAATCCAGAAGTGGCTCGCCGAGTCCGAAACCGGTACTTTCTACGACATGACGAGCAAGGGTAATTTCATCGACGAGGCCCCGACCGAGAAAATCTTGGGCATCGAAGGGCAACCCCTCCGCGGCGTGGTGATCCTGCAGCAGGAGTTGACCGCCGAGGTGGACAACGCCGCCGCCGCGGCAAAACAGTACGAAGAAGCGCGCAAAGCCCAAGCCGGCCTGTCGGACGAGATCTACGGATACGATATCAAGGCGAAACGGTTGAAGGAATTGCTCGTCGATTTGCGCGAAGAGGAAATCTTCCTTGCCGACTCGCGGGTGAATTGGGACGAGCAACTCGTAACGCTGACGAAACGCAACAAGCAGTTGCAGAATAAACTGGCCGAGATCGCGCAGTTGCAAAAGGACCTCAAAACCCTCCGGCTCGATACCGGGGACTCGGCGCTGCGGCCGATCGTAAAATAATTCCACCCGGATAGTCGCCCTCGGAGGATACTCCCATGACCGCGCTCGGCAAAATGATGGTGGTCTTCGTCTTCTTGCTCTCGCTCGTCTGGGCCGGCTTGGTTGTGAACACGTGGGTCACGCGCACGAACTGGAAGGCCGAGGCCGACAAGCAGAGCAAGATCGCCAAAGAAAACTACGATGGCGCGAAGTCGCTCGCCGAGCAAGCCAAGGCCGACCGCAGCGCCTCGGACTCCAAAGTGGCCGCGTTGCAAGCCAACGTCGAACGCCTGCAACAACAGAACAACGATGGGCGCGATCAGTACACCAAGCTCTACGGGGCCTACGAAACCAAGCTGAAATCCGACCGCGAGAACGAGAAGAAAACGGACGATCAACAGACGGAGCTGAAGAAGCTGCAGAATCAAATCGACGTGCAACTCGCCAACTTGAAAACCATGGAAGCCGACTTGAACGCGCAGGTGATTCTGACGCAGAAGAATCAAAACCTCAAAGACGAAGCCGTCCGCAGCGCCAACGCCGAGAAGCAGCGGGCCGATTTGCTCGTCGATAAGCTGCAGAAAAAAGAGGAAGAACTCGCCCAAGCCAAGCAGGGCGTCGGCGGTGGCATCCGCCCGTTGGCGCCAGAAGATTTCCGCGGAACGGTGAAAGCCTACAGCGGCGGATTCGTCGAAATCACGCCCGGGCTCAACGCCGGTCTGAAGCCCGGCACGGTGCTGAAGATCCAGCGCAGGGTCGGCGACAAAAACTTCATCGGCACCATCCTGATCGGTACCGTCGATCCGGATCGGGCCACGGGAACCTGGACAGCCCCGTCGTATGTGAAGAACCCGAAGGGTGATGACTTCCCACAAGTCGGCGACGAAGTCGTCCCCAAGTAACTGGCGGGTTCCGAGTTTCCGAGTTCTCGTTTCCGAGCGTCCACCATGGCCAAGAAGAAATCGAAGCCGAAGGCGAAATCGAAAGCGATCCAGGTCGCCGAAGAAGACGACGTGCCGAAGCCCAAGCTCCGCCGCGTCCGCGAGGACGACGAATCCGAGCCGACCGAGCCGAAGACCCGCAACGATATCTTCACGGGTCTCGCGGCACTCTCACTGCTGGCCCTCATCGGCGCGGCCGTATTCTTCTACCAAGATCACGAAGAGACGACACTGAAGTCGCTGGCCGCCCCGGTCATCACCATCCCCACGGCCGCCGTCGTAACCGATGTGGCAGCGCCCAAAGGCAAAACCAACTGAGCGAGTCCGCAGCCATGGCGAAAACATCCGCGTTCGCGCCCCCCAAGCCGATCTACCGCGACGGTGGCTACACGGGCATCTTGTTCTTCACGATGCTCGCCATGGGCCTCGGAATCGGCCTGCTCGCGCTCGAGTGCACCGAAGAGTACGACTGGAACGCCGAAGGCACCGGCACACCCTCGGCCCAAACGGTCAAGTCGCTCATCGACGCCGAGAAGAAGAGCGCACCCGCGCCCGGCCCGATTGTCCCCCCGCCGATCGACCCTTGAGAACCGAATGACCATTGTCCTCTGGGATATCGACGGCACCCTCATCCGCAGCGGCGGGGCTGGCAAGCTCGCCATGGAGTCGGCCCTCCGCTCCGCCTTCGGGCTGACCGAGCTATTCGACACCGTCCTGTACAGCGGCCGGACCGATGTCGCGATCTGCCGCGATTTGTTGGCCGCACACAACTTGCCGACGCACGACGAGAACCGACTGCTGCTCAGCGAAACCTACCTCCGCGAGTTGCAAGGCTCTCTTAAAATTGCTCCGGGCCACGTTCTCCCGGGCATCCCCGCCCTGCTCGATCGATTGCACCGCCGCGATAGCATCGTGCAGGGATTGCTCACCGGCAACATCCGGCGCGGGGCCCGGACGAAGCTCGAGCACTTCGGCCTCTGGGATTTCTTCGGCCCCGGCGGTTTCGGCGACCACCACTCCGACCGCGCCGACGTGGCCCGCGAAGCCCGCAAAGCCGTGGACGAGCACCTCGGCTATCCGGCGAACCCCGCCGAGATTTGGGTCATCGGCGACACGCCCCACGACATATCCTGCGCCCGCGCCATCGGCGCCAACGTCCTCGCCGTCGCGACCGGCTGGCACCCGATTGCGGAGTTGGAAAAGTGCGGCGCGGATGCGGTACTCCCGGATTTGAGCGACACCGCCCGCGTGTTAGAGTACTTGGGAGTTCCATAACGAAGCCGGAGCATGGTCGAAACCAGGCGTTCACCACGGCTTTGAAAATTCGTCCCAACCCATCAGCCAGGCCGCGGCGGCCAACAGCGCCGACTGCATCAGCACCAATCCGAGTCGCAACCGGAAAGCGAAACGGTCGTGCCGAACAGCCCGATCCGGGCGTTCGATCAGCGACAGCAGGAAGTCGATACGGTGCGAGGGCGGACCGTGCTGCCACGATTTCCACCAAGCCGCGAGCCATTGCCGTTGCGAACCCGGCTCCGGCCGTTCGATGCCGTTCAACGCCATGACCAAATCGAGCGCCCGCACCATCGCCCGGACTCCCGTGGGGCAAATCGATCGCCCGCCATCGGCTAAGATTGTTTCTTCGGTGTGCCCGCGGCAATTCGAATCCGAGCACGATGCGGCCCGCGCGCCGACCACGTCGGCTTGGCGTTCGCAAACCCGCGACAGATACCCGAAGACGAGAAACAAATAGACTTCGAAGCCGAGGACGCCGAACAGAATCCCGAAGCCGGCGAGCGAACTCGGCCAGCCGGGAATGGCTTCGAGTGCGGCGACGGCGGTGCCCATGACGGCGGAACCGAGCGCGAAGAATGCGAGGTAGTACGGGATGTGCCCGTGGCGGGCATGGCCGATTTCGTGGCCGACGACGGCGTCCAGTTCGGGCGGATCGAAGGCGTCCAGCAGTCGATCGGTGAAGATGACGAAGCGGGCGTGCGGGAAAAATCCGACGATCATGGCGTTGACGGCGAGGCCGCGCGTCGGCCACAACAACCAGTCGGCGCAGCGGAACCGCAAGCGCGTCCCCGTGGCCACGAGTTGCTCGCGGATGGCCCCTTCCGGCAGTTTCTTCAAGCCGAGCAATCGCTTCATCGCCAACGGCAAACCGATGAGCAAGGCGATCATCCCGGCGAACGAAGCGATTTGGAACGCCGTCGATTCCGAGGTCGCCGGGGCGTGCCGACCCACCGATTGCTGACCGGCGATCAAGAACACCGGCAGGAAGATCATCAAGGTGAACTGCCGGGCTTGCTGGAGTAAGTACCCCGGAAGGCTCCAGAAGACGTGCGATCGAGGCGAACCCGTCCGGTGCAAGGCGCGCTCGGCGTGATACCAGACGAACCAATTCGCGACGAGCACGATCAGGTATGGGGCCGGCACCATAACCTCGGCGAACGGGGCCAGCATCCCGGTTTCGTCCGAAGTCAGCTCGCGGACGGCCCAACCCCAGCCGCTCACCACGAGCGCCGCGGCGATGGCGATGTTGCCGAAGCCGAGCCAGAGTCGCAGCCGACGGTAGAGTTCGATCGCGGAATCGCGATCGAGAGGGATCCGCCGCAGGACGAGTCGACACCCAATTGCGTAGAGCAGAATCGACCCGGTGACGTAGGCCACGGCGATGGTGGCGATCACCGTAGCATCGAACGGGAGCAACAAACGCCCCCACGGCACCGGCAGGCACGCTGCGGTCAGTAGCAGGATCATCAGGATCGGCATGAGGCTGTTGTAGGAGTTCGGCGCGTACGAAAAAACGGACTTGGGAAACCCCAAGCCCGCTTTCGAGTTGTCCGTTTCGAACTCAGTTCGACTCGGTCTTCGGCTTGTCTTCGCTCTTCGGCTTGTCTTCGACCTTCGGCTTGTCCATCGGCTTAGGCATGTCTTTCGGCGCCGGTGGCATGGTGATCACACCGCCGATACAACCCGTCGGGACGACCGGGCAGCAAGGCTCGGCGACGACGGCGGTGCCGTGGCAGCTGCTGCTACCGTGGCACGACGACTTCGAGAAGAGGCCTTTCATCTTGTCGCGCATTCCGAAGATGCCGCTTTTGTGGCCGTGGCACGAGCCGCTGACGACCGCGCCGTGGCAGCTGGCCGGAACCGTGCCGGTGCAGCCCGTCGCGACGACGGTGCCGTGGCAGCTCGCCGGTGCGCTGTTGCAGCCCGACCTGTGACCGAAACCCGACACATCGCCACCCGAGGTGACGGCCATCATGAGAACCATCGTGTACATCGTCGAAGCCTCCTGAGATCCGGGGATCAGCCGGATCGATCCTAAAAAACAGCAGGATCCGCACTACTCACATAATGTGGGTAATCGAAACGGATCCATCCCGGTACGATTCACTCCGAAAGGTTGTCGTGCGGAGTGAGATAGTCGATGTTAGTTCGGGCAAAACAGGCAAGTGCTAAGCTTTGGGTAGCTAGCAATGTGATGTTAGAAGTGCCAATGGAAGGCGTCAACGGGAAACTGGGGAGCTTGCGGTATTTTGTTCGCCATTTTTGCCGGCCAACATTTTGCCTGCGTTTCGCGTTGGTATCGAACGAGGGAAGACAACGCCCCGAGAATTTGTACCCTACCTAACGAAGGTCGAAACTTTCGTTTGCCGAGGCTCATCCATGGATCGGTCGCCCGAGCAGCACTCCCCCGTCGCAGTCCTCCCGCCGGTATGCTCGGAGACCGTCTTCACCCTGCAACTATCCGGGCTGGTCGCCGTCGCCCTTACCGCCATCCCGGCGCTGTTCGGCGGGGTCGCACCCGGTTTGTTCAGCACGGTCGTCCTCGGGGTCATCGCCCTCGGCGGGTTGGCCGCCGTCTACGGCCTGACGCTCCGCCCGAATGATTGGCAACCTTGGGCCATCGCGGCCGCGACCTGCCTCTTCGCCAATTGGGGGTTTCCGGCGCATTGGGATTCGTTCGCGCTCGTGGCTCGCGTACTGGCAGTCGTGCTCGGCGTCGGCGCTCTCCTGACGTGGGTTCGCCCCGCGATCCGCTACACGGTGCTGTCCGCCTTGTTCCTGCTCCATTACGGCGGCATCTTCACCGCGACGACCTGGCCGGAGCCGGCACCGTGGCTGACGAACCAATCGGCCCAGCGCGTGTACATGCCCTACTTCAAGTTCATGTACCTCAGCAACGCCTACCACTTTTACAGTCCGGAGCCGGGGCCCGCGAGTTTGATCTTCGGCCTCGTGACGTACGAACTCGACGAGATCGACCCCAAGACGAACAAGCACAAGATCGAATCGGCTTGGATCGACCTGCCCAACCGGACGACGCAGTACAAGGATCCGCTCGGGATGACCTACCAGCGGCGATTGTCGATCACGGAGTTAGTCGCAACGTCGCAACCGAGCAATTTCACGCTGGTCAATTTTGAAAAGAACGACTCCGCGAGCCGGCGCCAGAAGGCCTCGTTGAATCTCGATGACCCCGGGAGCCGCATTCCCCTGCAAGACCTGCCGAGCGACTCGGTCGCTTCGCAGTACCGCGTGCCGAGCGTCCATATCACGCGTTACTTGCTGCCGTCGTACGCCCGGCACATCGCCGCGGAGTATTCGACCCCCGCCCGGCGGGTGATCTCGGTGAAGCTCGTGCGGGTGGAGCACCGGGTGATTCCGCCGGGGCAGTTTTTGGATCGGTACGATCCGGATAGCAAATTGAAGATTGCCGATGGGGACAGCCCGTACAACCCGACCACGTACCGGCCGTATTACCTCGAGGAATACAACGCCGCCGGAGAGTTGGTGAACCCGACCGACCCGATGCTCTACTGGTTGTTGCCCGTCGTCCAGTCGCAATCGGCGGACGGGCAAGGCCGCTATTACAAAGACTACATGTCGCTGTATTTGAAGTACGAATTCCCATGGCCGGGCGGGGTCAAATGAGCGCCACGACAGCACCACCGACGAATTACTGGCAGCGCTGGGTGAATTTCTGGTTCGCCGCCTCCGACCCGACCGCGATGGCGTTCATCCGGATCGTCACGGGGCTGATCCTGATCTACATCCACGTCTGCTACTCGTACGACCTCAATGCGTTCTTCGGCAAAAGCGCTTGGGTCGATCTCGAGACGGCCAACCGCGAGCGCCGCGAGGCGCCCGGGCGGCATCCTTCGTTCGATTGGGAATGGAACGACCGCATCAAATCGGCGATGTTGCCGGAAGAACCGCACCGCCGCAAAGCCGTGGTCGAATGGATCCGATCACTGCCGACCGACAAAACCGAAATGCGAAAAAAGCTCCGGTTGCTCGATCAGCGGGGCACGCTCGCCGGCACCGACGGCAACGGGTACAGCGACAACACCATCCGCGCCGGCGCGGCCTACATGTTCAACCTCGGGCCCGACCCGGCAATCCGCGAAGCGACCTTGAATGCGTTCGTCACCAAACTGCGCGACGACAATGAACAGATCCCGCAGCACCTCGATCTCCCGAGCGAGCCGGAACGCCGCGCGCTGGCGAACGACCTCCGCGAATTCTCGAGCACGTTGCCGGGGACGATGACCACCCGGATCGACGAGCGCCGGTACATCATCAACTACTTCTTCGAACTCGACGCCGGCCTGCGCGACAACCTCATGCGCTTTTTGCGCGACTTCTTCGCCGAAGGGGCGAATCGCGACGAGCAGATCGACTACCTCGCCTATTGGAACTACGACAAGCGACAGGCGAGCCGCGTCGGCGTGCCGACGTTTTCGATTTGGTTCCATATCACCGACCCGACCGAGATGGCCCTAGCCCATACCCTCGTGCTCGCCATCATGCTGATGTTCACGCTCGGTCTGTTCACGCGCATCACGGCGGCGCTGACGTGGCTCGCGGCCGTGTCGTACATCCACCGCAATCAGCAGGTGCTGTTCGGCCAAGATACGATGCAAAACCTGCTGCTGATCTACTTGATGATCTCGAACTGCGGGGCGACGTACTCGCTCGACCGGCTCATCGACCGCTACCGCGCGGCCCGCGCCAGCCTCGGTCGCTCGGGAACCATCGACGCCGCGACGCAGAACTTTCTGCTCTTCGCGCCCCCCTCGCCGTCGTGCGGACTCGCGCAACGCCTGCTCCAGAACCATTTCTGCTTCATCTACATCGCCTCCGGATTGGCCAAGCTCAAAGGCGGCGGCTGGTGGAGCCACACCGCCTACTGGGACACGTTGGCGAACCCCGAATTCACCATGATCCACTACGGCTGGTATCAGGACATGCTGCGCTTCTTCGCGGCGTCCCGGCCCGTCTATGCGATCATGGCGGCCACGGGCGTTTACTTCACGCTGTTCACCGAAATCACGCTGCCGATCGTCATCTGGACGCGCCTTCGACCCTACTGGATTATGCTCGGCTGCGCCTTGCACTTGGGCATCGGCATCTTCATGGGCTTGCTCGTGTTCAGTTTGCTCATGATGACGATGCTCGTGGCGTTCTTGCCGGGAGCGATGATCCGGGCCCAATTCGCGACGCCCCGGCCGACGCAGCGGATCGTCTTCCGATTCCACCCGCGCTCGCGCCAACAGGCTCGGGCCGCGGCGCTCATCGCCGCCGCCGATTTGAACGGGGCCGTCGACATGGTGCCGAGTGATGCACCCGAGATTCAACCGGCCCGGTGGATCGCGCCCGGCCAGCCGGAAACCAGTGCCGATGCGGCTTTCCGGGTCCTGCCGGTGTTGAAATGGATCCGCCCGCTGACGTTCGTCCCCGGCTTGGGCGGCAAGTTGAAGTCACTCGTGGCGGGTAGCTGAACGACCCGCGCCTTGCCTGTTGCAGGGATGCCGCTATACTGCGAATTCGCGAAAAAATCGGTTCCGGCCCGGACTACCGCGCTGGCTGCAAGGGGTTACTGCGATGGGTATGCATTGCCGAGTCTGCCAGAAGAAGCCCGCGATGGGCAACCAGAAGACCTACCGCGGTAAAGCCAAGTACCTCGGCGGCGTCGGGAAAAAGATCACCGGCATCACCAAGCGCGTCTATAAGCCGAACCTCCAGTGCATCCGCGTGGACGACAACGGTAAGACCGTCCGCAAGTGGGTCTGCGTGCAGTGCATTCGCTCCGGTCGTATCGCCCGGCCCGTCATCCGCAAGCCGTTCTCCACCGTGGTTGTCTGATGTCGCTCAGCCTCGCCGACGTGAAGAAAGTCGCGATTCTCGCCCGGCTGGAACTCAGCCCGGGCGACCTCGCGCTAATGGCCGATCAACTCAATAAAATCCTCGGTTACGTCGATCAACTCAACGAAGTCGATACCGAGGGCCTCGAACCGCTGGCCCACCCGTTGCCGCTGAGCAACGTCTTCCGGGACGACATCCCGACGCCGTCGCTGCCGGTCGATGCGGCATTGCAGAATGCACCCAATCGCCTCGCCGATTTCTTCGGCGTCCCCGCCGTGTTCGACACCGAAACGGCGTGAATCAATCGTTCCCCATCAGTCGATCGAGCGACGCTTTCCGGTTGCTCAGGAAACCGTGCGTCACGCGGTAATGCTCGGTCTCCTCGTACGCGACTTCGCGGATACCGCCGGCGTCGAGCTGGCAGATGCACGCGTCCGGGTAAGCCATGATGATCGGCGAATGCGTGGCGATCACGAATTGGCAACCGCGTTCGACATAGTCGTGCAAGAGCGCCAAGAACTGCAGTTGTCGCTGCGGCGATAGCGCGGCCTCGGGTTCGTCCATCAAATAAATACCGTGGTCGCGAAAGCGATTCTTGAAGAGCGAGAAAAACGACTCGCCGTGCGATTGCTCGTGGAGGGAAACGCGACCGTAGGAGTCGATAATCTTCGGTCCGCCTCCAGGCTCCGAATCCAATCGTTCGATCTCGGAAGCGACGTTGAAAAAGCTCTCGGCCCGCAGGAAGTAACTATCATCGGGCCAAGCGTGCGATTTACCCAATCGGAGAGCGTCCACCAAAGTCGAATGCGAAGCCCGCGTGGCGAAGTTGAAATTGCGGCTGCCCCCTTCCGGGTTCAAATCGCAGGCGACGGCGATGGCTTCGAGCAGCGTCGATTTGCCCGAGCCGTTCTCGCCGACGAGGAACGTCACCTTCGGGTGGAACGCGAGCTTGGTGAGCCCCCGCACGGCCGGGAGGGTGTACGGGTAGCGTGTCGCATCCGGGATGCGTTCGCGCAGCAATTCCAAATGCAACAGGTATGGCCCGGGGGTGCTGGTTCGCTTGCGGGCCATCGGTGCTCCTCCGGGCAAACTGGGTGTCAATTTATGGCTTGTTCGCGCGAATTGACCGGCCGGGGGTCGCAACGATTATTGGGATCTGATTTACGAAGGCCAAGCCTCGCAGTGTACTGATGATCAATTCTACACTACGGCGCGAGCCGGCCGGAGTTCTACGTCATTGTCCCGACCCCAACTACGGTCGCGGCTACTGGCACCGGTGAATGCCGCCACCGCCCCAAACGAGTAGGCTAAACGTCCGAGAAGTTGTCTCAAATCGGCGATGTGTTGAACTCCCTCGAAAAACGCCGTATGGAGAATTCCCAATGATATTTCTGATCGAATACGACCGCAAACAAGGCCGCATT
>Ga0105046_10012339_pt1 | contig 13259 bp, 9 predicted proteins | sample MAT03_FD_78385 | JGI IMG/M metagenome (GOLD analysis project Ga0105046, IMG submission 78385) | Freshwater microbial communities from Lake Fryxell liftoff mats and glacier meltwater in Antarctica - MAT-03 (megahit assembly) | ecosystem: Environmental > Aquatic > Freshwater > Ice > Liftoff... | reverse complement strand
GGGTCAGCTTCGCTACTCCACCCAATTTTTCTGTGTGGCAACTCAATCCGCAAGTTCGGGGGTAAGGCACCGCGCGAAGTTAACTTGACCAGATTGCGCAGTAGTGTTCAGCGATCTGCTGGTAGCTGTACTTGCCAGTCGCATGCGCCGTGGCCATAGCCGTAAGCGATGTCAGTCGCCACTTTGCTAGCCCTGACCCAGCCTGTGCATGGGATCCCGCGCGTGCGCCCAACGCCTTGGAAAACTTATGGAACGACTAGAATACGACCGCTTCGGCGGTCCGGAGCGGTTTAGAAACCTGAAAGGAAAACACTTTATGGTGACCGTGATTTTCGAAGTCTGGCCAGCCCCCGAGCATCGCGAGGGCTACCTGAACTGGGCGGCCGAGCTCAAGACCGAGCTGCTCAAGATGGATGGCTTTATTTCCATCGAACGCTTCCAGAGCCTGACCGAGCCCGACAAGCTGCTGTCGCTGCAGTTCTGGCGCGACGAAGCCTGCCTGACGGCCTGGCGCAACCTGGAGGCGCACCGCGCCGCGCAGGCCGCAGGGCGCGGCACGATGTTCAGGGATTACCGTTTGCGCATTGCCGAAGTAAGGCGTGACTACGGGCTCAAGGAGCGCGAGCAGGCACCGGCAGACTCCCGGCAGGCGCACGGCTAATTCCATTTCTATTTCAATCTGATGGTCATTGCGGGCCTGACCCGCAATCCATGCTGCGCCTACCCCAGTCAGTGGTTCATGCGACATCGATCTCCCCGGATCGGAGTCTTGGATGAAACACTATCGAAGTGAAAGTGGAATCAAATCGGATCAGGCAAGTTGCCTACCGGCCAGTGCGATGGAGTTTTCCAGCGCCTGGCCGCCGCCGTAGCTGTCCTGCACCGGCGGCACGCCGCCCAGCGAGACCTTGATCGCGCAGTACTTGAACTCCGGGATCTTGGCAAACGGGTCCAACGCCGCGTTGGTCAGCTTGTTGATGGCTGCTTCGTAGTAGCAGAAAGGCACGAACACCGCGCCGCGTGGCGAGCTTTCGTCGGCCCGGGCGTAGAGCACCACCTCGCCGCGGCGCGACGCAATGGTCACCACATCGCCGGGTTTGCCGCCCATGGCGGCCAGGTCCAACGGGTGCACCATGGCCACCGGATCGGGCTCGATCGCGTCGAGCACCGTGGCGCGCCGTGTCATGCTGCCGGTGTGCCAGTGTTCGAGCTGGCGGCCGGTGATCAGCACCATGGGGTACTCGGTGTCCGGCCGCTCGTCGGCCGGAATAATGTCGGCCGGCACGAAGCGGGCGCGACCGGTGTCGCGCGGGAAGGTGTCCACAAACACCACCGACTGGCCTGGGTCACCCTCCTTCATGCAGGGGTAGGTGACCGAGTGCTCGCGGTCCAGCCGGTCCCAGGTGATGCCGCCAATGCTGGGCATGGTGTGGCGCATCTCGTCGAAGACTTCGCTGACGTGGTTGTAGTGCCAGCCGCAACCCATCCGGTTGGCGATTTGTGTGATGATCCACAGGTCCTGGCGCGCGTCGCCGGGCGGGTTGATGGCCTTGCGGCCCATCTGCACCAGCCGGTCGGTGTTGGTGAAGCTGCCGTCCTTTTCGGGGAAGGCGCTGGCCGGCAGGATCACGTCGGCCAGGTAGGCGGTCTCGGTCAGGAAGATGTCCTGCACCACCAGGTGGTCCAGCGCCGCCAGCGCCTCGCGCGCATGGTTGGCGTCCGGGTCGGACATGGCCGGGTTCTCGCCCTGCACATACATGCCGCGGATGATGCCCTTCTTGGCGGCGTGCATCACCTCGACCACCGTCAGGCCGACCTGGTCGTCGAGCGAGCCTTCAGGCACCTTCCAGGCCTTCTCGAAGCTGGCGCGCACCGTGGGGCTGGAGACATGCTGGTAGTCCGGGAACATCATGGGGATCAGGCCCGCGTCGGACGCGCCTTGCACGTTGTTCTGGCCGCGCAGCGGATGCAGGCCAGTGCCAGGACGGCCGATCTGCCCGGTCATCAGCGACAGGGCGATCAGGCAGCGTGCGTTGTCGGTGCCGTGCACGTGCTGCGACACACCCATGCCCCAGAGGATCATCGAGCCCCTGGACGTGGCGTACAGGCGCGCCACGTAGCGCAACGTGTCGGCGTCGATGCCGCAGATCGGCGCCATCAGCTCGGGCGTGTAGCCTTCGACGTTCTTGCGCAGCTCTTCGTAGCCGATGGTGCGGCTGTCGATGAAGTCCTGGTCCACCAGGCCCTCGGTCACGATGACGTTCATCATGGCGTTGAGCATGGGCACGTCGGTGTCTGCCTTGAACTGCAGGTGGCGGTGCGCCATGCGGGTCAGGTCGGAACGGCGCGGGTCGAGAATGATCAGCTTGGTGCCGTTTTTGGCTGCGTTCTTGATCCAGGTGGCAGCCACCGGGTGGTTCACCGTCGGATTCGCGCCGATGATGATGACCACCTCGGCCTTGGTCACGTCCATGACCGGGTTGGACACCGCGCCCGAGCCTATGCCTTCCAGCAGGGCAACGACCGATGAGGCATGGCAGAGGCGTGTGCAATGGTCCACGTTGTTGCTGCCGAAACCGGTGCGCACCAGCTTCTGGAACAGGTAGGCCTCCTCGTTGCTGCCCTTTGCCGAGCCGAAACCGGCCAGCGATTTCTTGCCGTATTGGTCACGGATGGCGGCGAGTTTGCCACCGGCGAATTCCAGCGCTTCTTCCCAGCTGGCTTCGCGGAACACGTCCATCACGCGGTCCGGGTCCATGCTGAAGTCGCCGGTTTTGGGCATGCCTTCGCGGCGGATCAGCGGCTTGGTCAGGCGCTGCGGATGGTGGGCGTAGTCGAAGCCGTAACGGCCCTTGACACACAGGCGTTCATGGTTGGCCGGGCCGTCGCGGCCTTCGACAAACAGGATCTTGTCGTCCTTGACGTTGTAGGTGAGCTGGCAGCCGACACCGCAGTAGGGGCAGACCGACGCCACCTGCTTGTCGGGCACCGCCAGCGCCGCCTCGCGCGCCGGCATCAGCGCGCCAGTAGGGCAGGCCTGCACACACTCGCCGCAGGCCACGCAGGTGGACGCGCCCATGGCGTCGTCCATGTCGAACACGATTTTTGTCTGGTCGCCGCGGAAAGCCAGGCCGATCACGTCGTTGACCTGCTCGTCGCGGCAGGCGCGCAGGCAGCGGGTGCACTGGATACAGGCGTCGAGGTTGACGGCAATCGCGGGGTGGGACAGGTCCTGGCGCACCTGCCGGCGCGCTTCGAAGCGCGGCTTACCGACGCCGATTTTGGTCGCCCACTGGTCCACCTCGTTGTTGCGTGTGTACTCCTTCTCCGGCATGTCCGACAGCAGCAGCTCGAGCACGAGCTTTTGCGAGGCGACGGCGCGTTCGCTGTCGGTCACCACTTTCATGCCGGCTGTAGGCGCGCGGCAGCACGAGGGTGCCAACACACGTTCACCATTGATCTCGACCATGCAGGAGCGGCAGTTGCCGACCGCTTCCATCCCCTCCATGAAACAGAGGTGGGGAATCTCCACCCCTTCGCGCTTGGCGACCTGCAGCAGGGATTCGGTGGCGCGGCCCTGGACTTCACGGCCGTTGAGGCTGAAGCTCACCAGCGGCGCGTCGAGCTCGGCGAGTTCTTGGCGGGTAATTGCATTCATGGTGTTGCCTTTGTTTGGGGGGCAGATCGCTCAAGCAAGTTCATGCGGGAAGTATTTGACGACGCAGTCCATCGGGTTGGGCGCTGCCTGTCCCAGGCCGCAGATGGACGCGTCACGCATCACCAGCGACAGGTCGGCCAGCAGGGCCAGGTCCCATTTCGGCTGCTCCATCAGATGGGCGGCCTTCGCAGTGCCCACGCGGCAGGGTGTGCACTGGCCGCAGGACTCGTGGTGGAAGAAGCGCATCATGTTGCGCGCGGCATCGGTCGCCGTGTCCTGGCCGGACAAAATCATCACGGCGGCTGAGCCGATGAAGCAGCCGTAGGGCTGCAAGGTGTCGAAGTCCAGCGGGATGCTGTTCATCGTCGCCGGCAGGATGCCGCCCGACGCGCCGCCGGGCAGGTAAGCGTAAAAATCATGGCCGTCCAGCATGCCGCCGCAGTACTCGTCGATCAGCTCCTGGACGGTGATGCCGGCAGGCGCCAGCTTCACGCCCGGTTGCTTGACGCGGCCCGAGACCGAGAACGAACGCAGGCCCTTGCGGCCATTGCGGCCGTGCGAGGCAAACCACTCGCCGCCTTTTTCAAGGATATCGCGCACCCAGTACAGGGTTTCGAAGTTGTGCTCCAGTGTCGGGCGGCCAAACAGGCCAACCTGGGCGACATAGGGCGGACGCAGGCGCGGCATGCCGCGTTTGCCTTCGATGGATTCGATCATGGCCGACTCTTCACCGCAGATGTAGGCGCCGGCGCCGCGGCGCAGCTCGACCGCCGGCATGTCGGCCATCAGCGGTGAAGCCCGGAGCTTGCCCAGTTCGGCTTCCAGCATGCTGCGGCAGCCGTGGTATTCGTCGCGCAGGTAGACGTAGATTTTCTCGATGCCGACCGCCCAGGCGGCAATCAGCATGCCTTCGAGGAAACGGTGCGGGTCGCGCTCGAGGTAGACACGGTCCTTGAACGTGCCGGGCTCGCCCTCGTCGATGTTGACGGCCATCAGGCGCGGGCCTTTTTCGGCCCGGACAATACGCCATTTGCGGCCCAACGGGAAACCGGCGCCGCCCAGTCCGCGCAGGCCGGAGTCTTCCATGGTCTTGATGACCGTCTCGACATCCTGCTGGCCAGAGGCACATTGCTGGAGCAGGCTGTAACCGCCGGCGGCCTGGTAGGCCACGAAGTCCACAAAACCCTCGGGGACATGTTTGACGGCACCTGCGGCGACGGTTGCCACGACGGCTTCGCAGCTGGCATGGGGCACCGGGTTCTGGCCCACAACTACGGCCGGAGCCTGCTCGCAGCGCCCGATGCAGGGTGCAGCGATGACCCGGACATCGCGGCCCAGCAGGCCGGGCAGCTTGGCCAGCAAATCCTGGGCACCCGCCATCTCGCAAGACAGGCCATCACACACCCGCACGGTCAGCGGTGCCGGTGCAGCCTCGCCTTCCTTGACCACATCGAAGTGATGATAGAAGGTCGCGACCTCATAGACTTCGGTTTGCGCCAGGCGCATCTCCTGCGCCAGCGCCGCCAAGTGGGCGGCCGACAGGTGGCCGAAATAGTCCTGGATCTTGTGCAGGTGTTCGATCAGCAAGTCGGCCTGGCGTGACTCGGTACCCAACAGCCGCTGGACGTCGGCCAGCGCTGCGGGGTCGACACGGCGGCCCTTGGGTGCCTCGCGTTTTCTCTGCTTGGAGGAAGCCTCCAGGACGGCGATGGGAATGACGGGATAATTCATGGAGAGGGGCTTGCTGTTACTGATGCTGGCGAAATGGCCTGGGTGGGCCGGGCTAGATAACGTGCTCGGTGCGCAGTTCGGCGATGTACTCGACGCTGTAACCCAGCTGGGCCAGCACCTCGTCGGTATGCTCGCCCAGCAGGGGCGAGCGCGTGACTTCGGTGGCGCTGTCGGACAGCTTGATCGGGTTGCCCACGGTCAGGTATTTGCCGCGCGTGGGGTGGTCCACCTCGACGATGGTGCCGGTGGCTCGCAGTGCCGGTTCTTCGGAGATTTCCTTCATCGACAGGATCGGCCCGCAGGGGATGTCGTATTGGTTCAGGATTTCCATGGCCTCGAACTTGGTCTTGCTCATGGTCCATTGCTCGATGCGCGCAAAAATGGGCTTGAGGTGCAGCAGGCGGGCGGCGGCGGTGGCGTAAGCCTCGTCGGTGATCCAGCCTTCCTCGCCGATGACCTTGCACACGGCCGGCCACACGGCGGCCTGGGTGATGAAGTAGATATAGGCATTCGGGTCGGTCTCCCAGCCCTTGCACTTCAGGATGGACCCCGGCTGGCCGCCGCCAGAGGCATTGCCAGCGCGCGGCACCGCCGCGCCGAACTTGCCGTCCGGGTACTGCGGGTATTCATGCATGGTGCCGGTGCGCTCCAGGCGCTGCTGGTCGCGCAGTTTGACACGGCACAGGTTCAGCACGGCGTCCTGCATGGGGGCCAATACCTTCTGGCCGCGGCCCGTCGTGTTGCGCTGGTAAAGGGCGGCCACGATGCCGAGCGCCAGGTGCAGGCCGGTGCCGCTGTCGCCGATCTGGGCACCGGTGACCATGGGCGGGCCGTCGTCGAAGCCGGTGGTTGACGCGGAGCCGCCGGCGCACTGTGCGACGTTTTCATAGACCTTGCAGTCTTCGTAGGGCCCGGGGCCGAATCCCTTGACCGATGCCACGATCATGCGCGGGTTGAGCGCCTGGATATGTTCCCAGGTGATGCCCATGCGGTCCAGGGCGCCCGGGGCAAAGTTCTCGACCAGCACGTCGCAGGTCTTGATCAGCTCGTCGAGGACCTGTTTGCCCTTGGGGTTCTTGGTGTTCAGTGTGATCGAGCGCTTGTTGTGGTTCAGCATGGTGAAGTACAGGCTGTCCACGCCGGGAATGTCGGCCAGCTGGCCGCGCGTGGCGTCGCCCTCGCCGGCGCGCTCCACCTTGATGACGTCGGCGCCGAACCAGGCCAGCAATTGGGTGCAGGTCGGCCCCGACTGGACATGGGTAAAGTCAAGGATGCGGACGCCGTCTAACGCTTTGCTCATGGAAATTCCCGCTGGGAAGTTGAAGTGAATGGCTTAAACAGAGCTCCGGACGCCTCGGCGGCCGGTTCAAGCGCTATGTTAATCACTGGGCACATGCGTTCAGGTTCAGGAAGTTTTGACCGTAGCAGCAAGCTGGATTTCAAGCTCGGTCAGGCGTTTTTTCAGATTTCGCTCCTCGGCAAAACGGCTGGTTTCGTTGCGAATCACCGCAACAATGGACGACACCTTGTTGTCGGGCGTGTGAAGCAGGGCCACCGTGAAGGCGATGGACAGCCCGTGACCGTCCTTGTGCACCGCCGGGACCCGCAACACGTCGTTGCCGTAGCGGGTTTTACCGGTTGCCATGGTCTTGTGGTAACCGTCCCAGTGGCGCTGCTGCTGGCGTTGCGGAATGATGATGTCCAGCGACTTCCCGAGCGCTTCGCTTTCGGTGAAACCGAACATGCGCTCGGCCGCCGGGCTCCACAGAACAATCGCGCCGCTGGCGTCCGAGGCGACGACGGCGTCACCAATGCCTTCCACCAGCTGCTTGCAGTCAATTGTTGTTTGCATGGGGTCTCTCCTGGTGCTGGCGATGGCTGGCCGATGGGTTTTCAAACAAAGACGGCGTTCAACCTGAACGCCGTCTTTGCAGGCCTGGTAGACCAACAAGTCAGCCTTCCGTGGTCAAACTGCTTTCGCCGTGTGCATGGCGGCGATCTGGTCCTTGCTGTAGCCGAGCTCGGCCAGAACTTCGTCGGTGTGCTCGCCCAGCAGGGGAGAGCCGGTGATTTCAGGCTTGAGGTCCGAGAACTTGATCGGACTGCCCACGGTGAAGTAACTGCCACGCTCCTTGTGCGGCACTTCGACGATGGAGCCGCTGGCTCGCAGGGACGGGTCGTTCAGCAGTTCCTTCATGGACAGCACGGGCGCGCAGGGGATGTCGAACTTGCGCAGAATGTCCACAGCCTCGAACTTGGTCTTGTCCTTGAGCCAGTTTTCGATCGTGGCGAAGATGTCCGTGATGTGGGGTTGGCGTGCCTTCGGCGTCATGTAAGCCGGGTCGGTTTTCCACTCCGGTTTTCCCAGGGCGTCACAGATCGGCTCCCAGGCATGACCCTGCACCGTGAAGTAAATGTAGGCGTTGGGATCGGTCTCCCAGCCCTTGCACTTCAAAATCCAGCCCGGCTGGCCGCCGCCGCCAGCGTTGCCGCCGCGAGGAACCACATCCGAGAAGGTTTCATGCGGGTACTGTGGGTATTCCTCCAAATAGCCGAGTTTGTCGAGGCGCAACTGGTCACGCATCTTGACGCGGCACAGATTGAGCACGGCATCCTGCATCGCCACGGCGACCTTCTGGCCCTTGCCGGTCTGCTGGCGGCCAATGTAGGCCGTCAGGATGCCGATCGCCAGATGCATGCCGGTGTTGCTGTCACCCAGGGCGGCAGAAGAAATCATGGGACCGGATTGCTCACCCTTCCACCAGCCGGTGGTCGAGGCAGCGCCGCCCGCGCATTGGGCGACGTTCTCGTAGACCTTCAGGTCTTCGTAGTGATGGCCTTCGCTGAAACCCTTGACCGAAGCCAGGATCAATTTGGGGTTGAGCTCCTGGATGCGTTCCCAGGAAAAGCCCATACGGTCCAGCGCGCCGGGGCCAAAGTTTTCAACCAGAACGTCCGATTCCTGGATCAGCTTTTCCAGAATGGCCTTGCCCTCGGGCTTCTTCGTGTCGAGGGACAGCGAGCGCTTGTTGCTGTTGAGCATGGTGAAGTACAGCGCGTCGACATTCGGGATGTCGCGTAGCTGGGTACGCGTGACGTCGCCGGCGCCGGGGCGCTCGACCTTGATCACATCAGCGCCGAACCAGGCCAGCAACTGCGTGCAGGCGGGACCGGCCTGTACGTGTGTGAAGTCGATGATCTTGATGCCTGCGAGTGGTTTGTTGCTCATTTGCTTTCTCCTTGAATGTTGAATTGATTACTTCTTGTTCGCGCTTTGCGGATTCAGGCTGGTGATCCGGCCGCTTTCGGTGCCTGCCGTTTCGTCGATGATGGCGTTGATCAGTGTAGGCTTGCCTGACTTGACGGCCTCGTCGAGCGCCTTGGACAGCTCCTCGGGGGTATTGGCCAGCACGCCGACGCCGCCGAAGGCCTGCATCATCATCTCGTAACGCGAATTCTTGACGAAAACGGTCGGCGCCACATCGCCACCCAGCGGGTTGACGTCCGTGCCTTTGTAGATGCCATTGTTGTTGAAAACAATCACGCAAACCGGCAAGTTGTAGCGGCAGATGGTTTCGACTTCCATGCCGCTGAAACCAAAGGCGCTGTCACCCTCGATCGCGATCACCGGTTTGCCGGTGACCACGGCGGCGGCGACGGCAAAACCCATGCCGATGCCCATGATGCCCCAGGTACCGACGTCCAGGCGCTTGCGCGGCTCGTACATGTCGACGATGCTGCGCGCGAAATCCAGCGTGTTGGCGCCTTCGTTGACGACGATGGCATCCGGGCGTGCCTTGACCGCGTTGCGGATCACGTTCAGCGCGCTGTGGAAGTTCATCGTGGCCGGATTCAATGCCAGCGTAGCTGCCATCTTTGCCTGGTTCTTCTCCTTGCGTTCGGTGATGCCTTGTGTCCAGTCTGCGGGTGGTTTGGCCCAACTGCTGCCGAGGCCGGCAAGCAGTGCCGAGACGCAGGAGCCGATATCACCGACCAGCGGCGCGGCGATCGGCACGTTGCTGTCCATTTCCGTTGGCGAGATGTCGATCTGGATGAACTGTTTGGAAGCCGGCGTGCCCCAGGTCTTGCCCTTGCCGTGCGACAGCAGCCAGTTCAGGCGTGCGCCGACCAGCATCACCACATCGGCTTCGGCCAGCACGTGGGAACGGGTGGCCGAGGCCGACTGCGCATGGGTGTCGGGCAGCAGGCCCTTGGCCATGGACATCGGCAGGTAAGGAATGCCGGTCTTTTCGATCAGTGCGCGGATGTCTGCGTCGCACTGTGCGTAGGCGGCACCCTTGCCGAGCACAATCAGCGGGCGCTTGGCGCCCTTGAGCAGGTCCAGCGCGCGTTGGACCGAATCGGACGCGGGAAGCTGGCGCGGTGCGGGGTCCACGACCTTGATGAGTGAGCGTTTGCCGGCTTCGGCGTCCATGCTCTGCGCGAACAGCTTGGCTGGCAAGTCAAGGTAGACGCCACCGGGGCGGCCGGACAAGGCCGAACGGATGGCGCGCGCGATGCCGACGCCGATGTCCTCGGCGTGCAGCACGCGGTAAGCAGCCTTGCACAGCGGCTTGGCAATGGCGAGCTGGTCCATTTCCTCGTAGTCACCCTGCTGCAGATCGACGATCTCGCGCTCGCTGGAGCCAGAGATCAGGATCATCGGGAAGCAGTTGGTCGTGGCATTGGCCAGCGCCGTCAGACCGTTGAGGAAGCCGGGGGCCGATACCGTCAGGCAAATACCAGGCTTTTGCGTGAGGAAGCCGGCTGCTGCGGCAGCGTTGCCGGCATGTTGCTCGTGGCGGAACGAGATCATGCGAATGCCCTCGGCCTGGGCCTTGCGCGTCAGATCGGTGATGGGAATGCCAGGCACGGCGAAGATCGTGTCGATGCCGTTGAGCTTGAGGGCGTCGATGACAAGGTGAAACCCGTCAGTCTGTTCTGGTGCTTGAGTGTCGTTTGTCATTATGAAATGTCTCTTCGTTTGACGTCGATAAAGATAAAGCGAGGTGGCTGGCAGCATCAGTGGCCCCCAAAGACCGGCTGGACGGACGCAAGGCCTTCCCCATGGATTGCCTTCGTCGCTCTCCCGAGCAGCCGGGTCTTCTACACCGTCGGGGTATCATAGGAATCGATTCCGGTTTCTCTATTGACCACGGTCAATTTTTCTTGTATTCGGCGCTCCCGAAATGTGCGAAACCTGGGTCCCGCTCAACCTTATGTAGCCATGCTGTCCGTACAAAACCATCCCGATAGAAATGTCATTCGTGTCCAGTTGGGGCAAAACCTGGTCCTCAAGGGAATGACGGCAGAGCAGAGCGCCGAACTGGAGTCTTATCTGGTCATCGTTGACAGCCATAAAGGCGATACCTTGCTGCACCAGGGCGCGCATGAAATGGAGCAGTATTTCATCCTGGAAGGCATCCTGAAACGGGTGGTCACCAACCAGGAGGCCAAGGAGATGATTCTGCGTTTTGCCGACGAGCGGGACATGGAAACGAGTTACGCGGCCTGGCGCCTGGGCACACCCACCCCTTACAGCACGGTCTGCGTGACCAAGGTGCGGGTGGCCAAGCTGCCCTTGACGGACTGGGTCGCCTTTCTTGATCGTCACCACGAAATCAAGCAGTCTTTTGAGTACTACGTGATGCGCCTCATGAGTGAAATCATGGCGCATACCATTACGTTGCACCTGCTGGACGCCCCCGGGCGCGTCAAACGTTTTTTGCGCAAGCACCCGGAGCTGTTCGACCGCATTCCGAAGAAGGAGCTGGCGTCTTACATGAACCTCTCTGCGGAAACCCTGAGCCGTCTCAAGCAGCGCGGCAAGATCTGACGCCGCAGACCGGCCTCCCGGAAAAAGAAAAAAGCCGGATGTTGCCACCCGGCTTTTTTGTGGGCCAAACGTTCGGGTTCAATCCACGGGCTGCTCTGCCGCAAACTTGTCCTTCTTGGGCGGGCGAATTTTGGCCAGCACGCGGGAGATCAGGGGCCAAAGCAGCAAAACCAGGGCCAGCGTGGTAATACCGCCGACCAGCGGGTTGGACCACATGATGGATATTTCGCCTTGCGACACCAGCATCGCCTGGCGGAAGGAGTCCTCGGCCTTGTCACCGAGTACCAACGCCAGAACCAGCGGCGCCAACGGATAGTCCAGCTTCTTGAAGAAGTAACCTACGATGCCGAACAACAGCATGAACCAGATGTCCAGCATCGCGTTATGCACCGTGTAAGCGCCAATGGCGCAGATGACAATGATGACGGGAGCGATGATGGAAAACGGAATGCGCAGAATCGATGCAAACAGCGGCACGGTAGTCAGCACCACAACCAGGCCCACGAGGTTGCCCAAGTACATGCTGGCGATCAAGCCCCACACAAAGTCCTTCTGCTCGACAAATAACAGCGGGCCCGGCTGCAGGCCCCAGATCAGCAAGCCGCCCAGCAGAACGGCAGCGGTGGGCGAGCCCGGAATGCCCAGTGCCAGCATCGGCAGCAAGGCGCTGGTGCCTGCGGCATGGGCGGCAGTTTCAGGCGCAACCACACCTTCGATCTCGCCGGTGCCGAATTTGGTGCCGTTCTTCGACATTTTTTTCGCCAGGCCATAGGCCATGAAAGAGGCCGGCGTCGCGCCGCCAGGGGTAATCCCCATCCACATTCCGACCAACGAACTTCTCACCGAAGTCATCCAGTACTTGGGTAGTTTTTTCCAGGTCTCGAGAACCACCTTGGGGTCAATCTTGGCTTTTTTGCCCGAGAAGGCCAGGCCCTCTTCCATGGACAGCAGAATCTCGCCGATGCCGAACAAGCCGATCACGGCAATCAGAAAATCAAAACCGCGCATCAGCTCCAGCCAGCCGAAGGTCAGCCGTAACTGCCCGGTCACCGTATCCATGCCCACTGATGCAAGGGCAAAGCCCAGCGTCATCGAAGCCAGAATTTTGAACGGAGAGCCTTTGCCCATGCCGACGAAGCTGCAGAAAGTCAACAGGTAGACCGCAAAGAATTCCGCTGGTCCGAACTTCAATGCAAACGTGGCAACCAGGGGCGCCATAAAGGTGATCATCACCACCGCCACGAAGCCGCCTATGAAAGACGACGTAAACGCTGCGGTCAGAGCCTCCCCGGCGCGTCCTTGCTGGGCCATCGGATAGCCGTCGAAGGTGGTGGCGACCGACCAGGGTTCGCCTGGAATATTAAAAAGAATGGAAGTGATGGCCCCACCGAACAATGCGCCCCAATAAATGCAGGACAGCATGATGATGGCGGAGGTGGGCGGCATCGTGAAGGTCAGGGGCAGCAGAATGGCCACGCCGTTGGCACCCCCAAGTCCTGGCAGCACGCCGATCAAAACACCCAAAACAACCCCCACCAGCATCAGCAGCATGTTCATCGGCGTCAGGATGACGGCGAACCCATGAAATAGCGCGCTTAATTCTTCCATTTTTCGTATAACTCCGTGAAATCGAACTGATGCGGATCGACAGGGGGACCGCAGGTTTTTCTTGTGCGACTGAGCCTGACTTTAGTAGCCCAGGAAGCTCAGCAGGTCAAACTTGCCCTTGTGCAGGGGAATTTTGAACCACACCTCAAACATCATGAAAAACAGCAGGGTGGCTGTCAGTGCCACAATGATGCTTTTGCCCCAGGAAAATTTCCCGAGAATGATCATGAACAGGGCAATGTAAAGGGCGGACGCGATGTAAAGTCCGAGAAACTGCACGGCTAAGATGTATAGACCGATCGGCAGCAGCACTGACATGACGCGTTTGAACTGATCCGCATCGATGAACGGCTCGGTGTTTTTATTTTTACCCAGCAGCGCCTCGTAGAGTATTCCGGCACCGGATATGCAAAGAATGATACCGAT
>Ga0105046_10012338_pt1 | contig 13259 bp, 10 predicted proteins | sample MAT03_FD_78385 | JGI IMG/M metagenome (GOLD analysis project Ga0105046, IMG submission 78385) | Freshwater microbial communities from Lake Fryxell liftoff mats and glacier meltwater in Antarctica - MAT-03 (megahit assembly) | ecosystem: Environmental > Aquatic > Freshwater > Ice > Liftoff... | reverse complement strand
TCGGTCTGAGTCCGTTGTTGTACCTCGCTCATAAATGCACAATGGCACTATATTTCTGTACACATGTAATGGCGCAAAGCCTAGCTGTGCTACAATATAAAGCAAATATAGCAAGTTTATCCAGCATGATTTATCCAGCGTGCTCCATACAAAGCGAACCAAAACCGACGCATGAACAATGTCCGCAGCAATGATGTGATCATAGAGGCCGTGCCGAATTTTTCTGAGGGCCGTCGCCCCGCGGTTGTACAAGCCATTGCCCATGCAATTAGTGGACCAGGGGTGCGCATCTTGCACCAGACCAGCGATTGGGACCACAATCGCAGCGTGATCACCGTTGCTGGCCCACCGCAGGCAGTGCTAGAGGGTCTATTTCAAGGGGTACGCGTCGCGGCGCAACAGATTAATCTTTTCGAACAGTGTGGCGAACATCCACGTTTGGGTGCGACCGATGTGGTGCCGTTGGTGCCGATCCAGAACATCACCTTGGCAGAATGCGCAACGTTGGCCACCGAGCTGGGCCGGCGCATTGGCACCGAGTTGCACCTACCCGTCTATCTATACGAAGCGGCGGCCACCCGTCCCGACCGCCGTAATCTGGCCGACGTGCGGCGGGGCGAGTTTGAAAGGTTGGTGGCAGAGATCAACCAGCCAGCGCGTCGTCCCGACTTTGGCCCAAGCCGGGTGGGATCAGCCGGCGCAGTGATCGTCGGCGCGAGACCTTTTCTGATCGCCTTTAACTTTTTTCTAACCACGAACGACGTATCAATTGCCAAAGCGATTGCTAAAACGATCCGTGAAAGTGACGGTGGCTTGCCAGCGGTAAAAGCCAAAGGCTTTTTGGTAGATGGACAAGCGCAAGTCAGTGTTAATCTAGTCGATTTTACGCGCACTCCTTTACATATCGTTATGGCGCGCGTAAGCAATTTAGCCACCGAATACCATACGCAGATTGACCGTTCGGAATTGATTGGTTTGATCCCGCAGGCAGCCATATTTCAGACCGCGGCCCATTACCTAAAGCTGCCAGATTTTGGGCCCACGCGCGTCTTTGAGCAGGCGCTAGAGAAGTTGAGCGCCCCCGATTAAATTGGCACCTGATTTATGCATCTTTTTTACGGCAATAACCGTTATTACACTACATGCGATAGCATACGTCTATAAATATATCAGTTTTGCCTTATAAATTCGCCCAGCAACAAACGGCCACTCAGCCTGAATCATAATTTGATCATGCAGATAAATTCTCCAGACACTTTGACCAGCCCAACCCATTGTGCTAGAATTTATGGGCTAGAAGTTGATGGTGAAAGTTTTAGAAGGCTGCAAGCACCGGGCGCTTCCAAAGAGGAATTTGCATGCAGAATCAACCCAGGGTCGCTTATTCCGATAGCCTGCTAAAAAACTATAGCGTTACCGATAGGAAAATCACGACGACAATTGAAGAGAACCCAATCTCGCCTGATTTGGCGCTTGATCTGGCTATCGTTATTCTCAATTACAATACGGCTGACTTGCTCCGCCACTGTTTAGATTCCGTCTTGGCCGGCCAAGACGCGCTTAAAATACAGGTATGCGTCGTGGATAATGCCAGCACCGACGGCAGCCAGGAGATGGTGCGCACCCTTTTCCCCACTGTCCACCTGATCGCTAATCCAGCCAATGTAGGCTATAGCGCGGGCAACAACGCCGGGGCGCGCTGGTTTGGGTTTGGCACAGCGGAGGACAGGTTGGCGGGCAGTCGGTTGCCGCGCTATCTCCTCTTGCTCAACCCAGATACTATAGTCCCGCCGATGGCATTGGCAGCGATGGTTGCCTTTATGGATGCCCATCCAGAAATTGGGGTGGCCGGTCCGCGTGTGCGTCGGCTGGATGGTTCATTGGATCGCGCCTGTCGGCGCAGTTTTCCGACCCCGCAAGTGAGCTTTTACCGGATGACCGGGCTGAGCCGCCTCTTCCCCAAGAGCAAGCGCTTTAATGCGTACAATTTGGCCTACTGGCCAGAAGATGCCGTCCATCCGGTCGATTCGGTGGTTGGCGCTTATATGCAGATTCGGTGCGAAGCCATCCAACAGACAGGCTTACTGGATGAGAGTTTCTTTATGTATGGTGAAGATTTGGATTGGGCGAAACGGATCAAAGACGCCGGTTGGCAAGTGTGGTATAATGGTCAAGTAGAGATTACACACGTCAAAGAAGCAGCCAGCAGCCAAAGCAGCAAATCACGAATCGACTTTTACGAAGCGATGTGGATCTTTTATCGTAAACATTATCAACAGGAGACACCCTGGCTGGCGGACAAATTGATCCTATTGGGTGTCGTCATTAAAGGTGGGCTAGACGTAGCCCGCCATTTGTGGCGTTTTGGCCGCCAATCGGCTGGGTTACAAAGCAGTAGACCAGGTGATTCTTAAGCATCCATGCAACAAAGTCTGACAAAAGCTACCGCATACGAAGAATACAGTCCACGCCGCGCCCATCGTCCGGTGCTTATGAAGCGCGCCCAGTTGATTTTTGTATTTGCGCTCCTCGTGCTCGATATTGGCTGCACATGGCTGGCGTTTTATCTGGCGCATGGGCTGATGGTACGCGATCCCGACATCATTATTGGCCCCTTTATGGAGTTTTGGCTGTTGCCAGCCGTCTATACAGTGGTGCTCGTGATTATTTTTTTCACACAGCGCATGTATCAACGGCGGCGTGCGATCAGCTACTTGGATGAATTTTTCAAGCTGGTCAGTTTCAACAGCTTCGCCATCTTAATCACGGTGGCGCTGATTACGCTGGCGCTGCGCGATTTCCGCTATCATCGGCAGTTCCTCTTTTATGCCTGGGCGATCAATATCGGTCTGCTGACATTGGCGCGCAGTTTGCACGCCCAGGTGCAGTGGCAAGCCCAGGCTCGCGGCATCGGCGACGATCGAGTCCTGATTATTGGGGCGGGTGAAGTCGGGCAAATGCTTGTACAGAAGGTGTTGCAAAACCCTAAACTCGGCTATCAGGTGGTGGGCGTCGTCGATAATGGTAAGACAAGCGCCATCGCGACACTGCTCGGCCTGCCAATCCTGGGCACATTGGTCGATATCCCTTGGATCATCGAAAAATATGCGATTGATGAAGTGATCATTGGTCTCCCCGAAAGCAGTCACCAGGAGTTGGTCGGCATCATCAGTTTGTGTGAACGCGAAAAAGTGGGCATCCGCGTCTTTCCCGATGTATTCCAGATCATGGCCAGTGAAGTCGGCATCGGTGATTTGGGCGGCCTGCCGCTTCTCACGATCCGCGATGTGGCGCTACAGGGCTGGAAGCTAACCCTAAAACGTGGCATGGATGTGGTGGTCAGCGCCATTGGGCTCATTCTAACTAGCCCACTCATGTTGTTGACGGCGCTGCTTGTCAAGCTAGACAGCCCCGGACCGGTCTTCTATGTACAAGAGCGGATGGGGTTGGACGCACGCCCTTTCAAAATTCTTAAGTTTCGCTCAATGCGTCACGATGCAGAGGTCGAAGGCCCCGGTTGGACCACCGAAGATGATCCACGGCGCACCAAATTGGGTACAATTATGCGCCGCTTTAATATTGATGAGTTCCCCCAACTAATCAATGTGTTGATTGGCGATATGAGCTTGGTTGGCCCTCGCCCAGAACGCCCAGTCTATGTCGAACAATTCCGCCAGAGTATTCCACGTTACATGGATCGGCACCGTGAAAAAGCGGGCATGACAGGCTGGGCACAAGTCAGCGGACTACGCGGTGACACCTCGATTGCCGAACGAACCAAGTACGATCTTTGGTATATTGAAAATTGGTCGTTAGGCCTGGATATTAAGATCATTATGCGCACGATTATCCAGTTAATTCTGGGGACTAATCGAAATGCGTATTGATCAGATGGACAGTAGACAAGTAAACCAACGACTGACGCCCATCTACCGCAACCAAAATGCCTATGTTGCAAGATTAATTGACACAAATGTTCTTAAGTGGTATGATCTGCCCTGTCTTTTCGTAAGGTGTCAGCTTGGAAAGCCCAGAAATATAGGGTAAAATTAACAAATAGCGAACAAATTTTTGGTGCAGGATTTATAGCATAACCGTTTATAAAGCAATATGGTTGAAATAATTTCCACCGCTGGTCTAACTGAGCGGCGTCGACATCTACTTAATATTGTAATTCAGGAATATATTCATACTGCACAGCCGGTGGGTAGCAGCAATATTGTCCGCCAGCATGATCTGGGTGTGAGTTCAGCGACGATCCGCAACGATTTGGCGGCTCTGGAAAAAGAAGGCCTGCTCACCCATCCGCACACAAGTGCCGGGCGCGTCCCAACTGATGCTGGCTATCGCTATTTTGCCCAACAAGTGCTGGCAACGGATACGGAATTGCCTTCCGCCGAGCGCCAAGAAATTCGGGTACAGTTCAAACAAGCGCGCCGCGATATGGACCAATGGTTGCGGCTGAGTACAGCTACATTGGCGCATGCTTCACAAAATGCGGCCTTGGCAACAGCGCCACGTGCCGTAAAAAGCTCTTTTAAGCACATGGAGTTAGTAGGCATCCAGGGTACAAAGGTGCTTTTAGTGCTCGTCTTGCAAGATGGCACCGTCAAACAACAGTTGCTAGACTTAGACGAGCCAATGGAACAAAGTGAGTTGAGCCAGATCAGCAACGAGCTGAACGATCAACTCGCCCGCGCCGACAGTAAACGGATTACCGAACACTATCCATCGCTGACACCGTTTAGTCGGCAGGTAGCGATGCTAGTGGCAGAAACGATGGAGCGGATCGACAGCAATGTGAACGGGCAGATCTATCGCGACGGCCTGGTACAGGTGTTACGTGCACCCGAATTTGCCGAAGGTGACCATGTGCGCAAGATTGTCCAGGTTTTTGAGCAGCGATCATTGCTGGAGCAAATTTTTGGCGAATATACAGGGGTGGACGAAATTCGCGTTGTCATTGCGGGTGATGGGCGATTTGCCGAACTACAGGACATTAGTCTTGTGCTTGGCCGGTACGGCGTTGCCGATCATGCGACAGGGATGCTGGGTGTAGTAGGTCCACTGCGTATGTCCTATGGACGCACCATCAGCGCGGTCCGTTTTGTTTCGGCCCTAATGAGTGAATTGATCGAAGACATTTATGGAGTATAGCGGGTTATGACACAAGAGAACATGGTGGCCACACCAGATGAACAAACACTAGAAGAACAAATGAATGAACAGGCTGGCGCTGGTAATTTAGCGGAAGAATCGGCTGATGCAGAAGAAAGCACCGTCGAAGTTGCGCCGAGTGAAGCCGACATCATTACACAACTCCAAGCTGAGGTTGCCGCCGAAAAGGCACGCGCCGACGAGTTGTTGGATAAATTGCAACGCACCGCAGCGGATTTCCAGAACAGTCGGCGCCGCCAGGAAAGACAACTCGCCGAAGAATTGGAGCGCGCCAGCACACGCATCATCAAGCACCTGCTGCCGGTGATCGATGATTTTCAGTTAGCCTTCCAAAATCTGCCCAGCGAAGTCGAAAATGGCGCCAGTGGCTGGGTGGATGGCTTCCGCCAGATCCAGAAAAAGATGACCACGCTACTGGAAGATGAAGGGATTACACCGATTGCGCCGGACGGGGAGTTTGATCCGAATCGGCACGAAGCCGTGACCAGTGAGCCCAACGAAAGTGTGCCCAGTGGTCACATCATCGACACGCTGCGCACAGGTTATGAACTTAAGGGCCGTGTATTACGCCCTGCTTTGGTGCGCGTTGCCTTATAAACACGCCGAAGCCTTAACAATGCCGTACAATTGATCGTTGACGATTGACGATTGGCGATTGGCGATTAACATGACTGCCTATCAAGCTGCGACTGGACGACTTGGGAAAAATATCGAAACAGGCATTCGCCCCTTTGACATTGGCCACGATTTACGCCCGGTGGCAGAACTGATTGCCGATGCCTTTGCCCACGAACTCGATTCACATGGCAATGCGGCATTGCGCGAAATGCGCATCATGAGCCACATCGGTGGTTTTCTCAAATTACTCAACCGCAGCACGAGCGAGTTCGATGATGTCTTTGGCGGCTTTGTGTGGGTAGAACATGGGCGAGTCGTGGGCAATGTCACAGTGCAGCGGGCAGACAGCACGGGTAGCCGCTGGCAAATTGCCAACGTAGCCGTGGCGCCTGCCTATCGCGGGCAAGGCATCTCGCGGCGCTTGATGAATCGGGCCTTGGAGCATATTGCAGCTAGCGGTGGACAATGGGCTGTGCTCCAAGTTTATGCCAGAAATACCGTAGCCCGCAATTTGTACGACCACATGAAATTTGAAGAGGTGGGCGGCAGTGTCGATTTGCGACTCGGTAAAGTGCCCAAAATTGATCTTCCCAGTCCACTCGCCAACCTCTATACATTCTCAGTCGGCCATTGGCAATCGCTTTACGATCTGGCAAACTATCAACATAACGCGTCAGCCCAGTGGTGGCGTGCCATCCGGCGCAGTGACTTTCAGATTACGATCGAACAACAGCTAGCCGAGTGGTTTTGGCAGAGAATGGGGCGCAATAAAGTCTACCGGCGCTGTATCCAGACGACGCAACGTTTTGATGCGGCACTGGTCTTGACCGCGATGCGTTGGCGGGGTACCCATCAAATGCAGATGTGGGTGCGCCCAGAACAATATGGCCAGCATGAGCGGTCGCTCTTCGAGTGGACGTTGGCGACTTTGCAAAACTACCCACGTTGGCCCGTACACCTTAGCTTGAGCATGGAGCACACCGCAGCGCTGGACGTGGCACAAGCACTTGGCTTTCAGGCCCAACAAACACTGTTAACCTTGCGCCATAAAATTTAGAAAACACAACCGACGATAGCTTGATTGCAAACAATCAAGTTATCGTTATCGAGGAGAAATCGATGAGTCGCTTGATCATTCGTTTGGTTATCAATGCCGCCGCCCTCTGGGTTGCCAGCCAAATTGTTCCAGGAATTGGCATCCCGAGTGATATCGTTAATTTGTTATTTGTCGCCTTAATTTTTGGCGTTGTGAACGCATTAGTAAAGCCAATCATCGACTTCTTTACCTGCCCATTCTATGTGCTGACGTTGGGTCTGTTTACCTTTGTTGTCAACGCTTTACTTTTAATGCTCACTGGCTATCTAACCGGTGGCCAGCTAAATGTCCAAGATTTCTGGACGGCCTTTCTCGGCGGTATTGTCGTCAGTATTGTCAGCACATTATTGAGTTTGTTTTTGAGTGATGGCGATTAAAGGTAACCAGACCAACACTGATGACTTGCGCAGTGGCCCGAATCTATGCGCTAATGCTGGATCCGGCGCCCTTGAATTGCCAGAAAAATTCCCATGAAAGCACGCTTTTTGCATCTGGCCGATTGCCATTTAGGCTATCGACAATATAACAACGCGGAACGCTACAACGATTTCGCACGCGCCTTTCTCGCCGTTATTGACGTTGCCATCCAGGAAAAAGTCGATTTTGTTGTGTTGGCGGGCGATTTATTTGAGAAACGCTCGATCGAAGCGCTTACCCTTAACCAGGCCATGATTGGGCTGGAGCGTTTGCGCGCCGCCAATATCCCATGCATTGCGGTTGAAGGCAACCACGAGCTTGTCTATCACCATGAAACTATCGGCTGGATGCAATTTTTGGCCAATCGCCAATTGCTAATCTTACTCAACCCGACCTTTGAGGCTGGCGAAGTTCGTCTTTCCCCGTATACCAAACGTAAAGGCTCTTATATTGATGTGGCGCCCGGTTTGCGGGTCCATGGGTTACGCTATTACGGGTCAGGTACAGCAGCAGCCGTCGAAAGTTATGCCAAGGCACTGGCGGACTTACCAAGCGATAATATTGAATATGCGATCTTCATTGCGCATGCAGGCGTAGAAGGCGTGCTCACAGGCCAATCCGGCGGTTTGAGTTACCGGCAATGGTCGGTGCTGCATCCACAGGTGGATTATCTGGCACTGGGGCACATTCATAAACCATTTGAATTTGACCATTGGATTTATAATCCCGGCAGCCCCGAAACCTGCTCGGCAATGGAAACCAGTTGGCCGCAACGTGGCTACTATTTAGTGGAAGTTGATACAGCACGCGAGCGCGCGGAGGAAGAACCTAAACATGTGGCTACGCTCTGCGCCAATCCACGCCGCGAATTTCACCGTTTAAGTATTAAGACCGACCTCTTTACATCACCAGCCGATATGTTCGCCTACTGCCAGGAATACCTGCCGCGCAAAGCGCGCGACTTAGGCGTGCATAAATTGGGCGCGGATAGCCGGCCCATTGTCGAATTGCAACTAACGGGCGTGCTACCCTTTAGTCGGAATGTCTTGGATATGGGGTCGCTAGAAACATTGGTCGAAGAGAGCTTTCAGCCGCTGGTCGTCTTAGTAAAAAATGCGACGCATCCGGTTGATTTTGCCGTGGAGACCGGTGAAGGCATCAGCCGGCCAGAACTGGAACGTAAAATATTGACGGATCTATTAGGGCGTGACGCACGTTACCGCAACCAGGGCGATCAGTGGGTTGACCTGACCTTGGCCTTGAAAAAACTAGCGCTGGGCGGCGCAGGCGCAGAGGCCATTCTCGAAGAATTGGCCGGCCAGTTGCGTGCGCTGAACGAGCCTAAACCTGAGCGTGTCGAACTATCAGATCCAAGCTAGAGAATTTCAATCCGCAGATGGCGCAGATGATTAAATTTATCTGCGCCATCGCCGACCCCAGGTCGGACGGCATCTTTGGATAATAAGCATGCAGATTTTAGCGTTAGAAGTTGAAAATACAAAAAGCTATACAGCCGAGCGCGTCGATTTTACCGAGGGCGTCAATGCGATTGTCGGCCATAATGGCGCGGGCAAAAGCACGATTTTAGAAGCGATTGGCTTTGCCCTTTTCGATGCGATGGATTACAAACATACCGAATTTGTTCGCGACGGCTCCAAAAGTGCCAGTGTAACGGTCACCATCGCCAGCAATTTGGATGAGCGCCATTACCAGGTGGTGCGGCGCTGTGGCAGTGTTAATCAGCATTACATTTTCGACCCCGAATTACAGGTAAAAATTTGCGAAGGCAAGGCCGATGTGCTGAGCTTTCTCCGTCAACATATGGGTGTCGACAGCACAACCGATCTGACGGGTCTCTTCCGCGATGCAGTTGGCGTGCCGCAAGGCACCTTTACATCGGTATTTTTGGAGCCAGCAGGCCGCCGCAAATCCACCTTTGATCCGCTGCTGCGCGTGGAAGAATATAAACAGGCGGTCGATAAACTGCTTGAGCCGCAAAAATTGTTACAAAAGCGCCAGCAGCAAATGGAAGTAGAGATCAAAGGGTTGGAGACTCGTTTGGAGCGGCTCCCTATTCTAGAATCTATGGTTCAACAGCGCGCGCTTGATATTGCGACAGCTAGTACAACCTTGCAACAGACCGAACAATTACTTCAGCGGGTGCAAATCCAGCGCGAAAGCGCCGAGGCGATTCAGCAAAAGGCAAATACGTTGCGTCAGCGCATGGCCCAGATCGCACAACGGCAGCAAAGCCAGGAAGGGCAATTGCACGCAGCCGAAGCCGCGCAGCAACAAGCAGCGGCGGCGCGCACCGCAATGCAACAAAATATGGCTGGCTATGAGCTCTATCTGGAAGCCCAGCTTAAACAGAAGGCACTAGAAGGTGAAGTTCGCCAACGACAGCAGATGGAAGCAGAACGGGCCAAGCTAGATAAGCAACTGGCGCTCCGCCAAGCGGATTGGGCAGCGGTACAACGCGAGCTGAATGAAGTTGCGGAAGCCGAAAAGACGATCGTGGAATTGGCGCCCGCGGTACAAATGCAGGTAACATTGGAGCGCTCACTATCACTAGCCCAGCAACAGCATGCGCGCCTAGACGATATGCGCGCGCAAAGCGCCCGTCAAGAACAAGAATTGCAGCGGTTACGCAAGCGCCTGACCGAATTAAACCTACAATTAGAGCGGGCGCAAACGCTTGACATTCAACGCTTGGCCGGTGAAGAGCAGCTTACAGGTATGCTCCAAACGCTAGAGGAACATCGCGAGACATTGGCCCGTTGCAAAGCCGATGCCGACACGATCAAACAACAAAATAGCGCCTTAGAAGGGCTGGCTGTCGCCCGTTGTCCAGTGTGTGAACAACCACTGGCGCCGGAACAGCGCGCCCAATTATTAGAGCGCAATGCGGCGCGGCTCGTCACCCTGCGCGCAGAATATGCCGTCGTTCAGCAGCAAAGCAAAAGTGTGGAGGCTGGGCAAAAAATGCTGCAAGCCGATATCCAACGGGCCCAGCAAGAGTTGCGGCGTCTACCCCGGCGTGAAGAAGCGACCACCGTCCAAAGTGAAATCGAAACGACCCAGGCCGCGCTAGCTCAGCTTGTAATGCAAGTTGGGCAATGGGTCAACGCGCCCCAGCAAGTGACCGAAATTACGGCCCAATTAGCCGCCTTGAATAACCCCAGCCAGCGCAGTGCCATTGCCGCCGAACGGGCGCAACGGCGCCCAGGGCTGGAAGAAAAAGGGGGCGTGTACAACACCGAGATCAAAAACATACAAAAGTTGTTAACTGCGACACAGCAAGCGTTGGCCCAGTTTGCTACGCTAGATGCAAAGCTCGAGAATGTCGCCACCGATCTACAATTGCATACGAACGCGTACCAAACTGTTTTGCTCAACCGTCAGATGGCCGAAATGTTGGAGACTCGCAGTGCCGAAGTCGAACAATGCCGGCAGACGCTCAAAGTATTGGCCGAAGAATGCCAAACGGTTGGTCTGGAATTGGCCACCGTAGAAGCTGGCTTCGATGCCAGCGCGCTGCAACGTGTCGTTGCCGAGGAACAGCGGTTGCGCAACCAACAGGGTGGTTTGCATACCCAGATCACGATGTTGCAGCAGGACCAGACGCGTGATGCAGCTGAAATTGAAGCGCTGCGCCTGCAACAAACTGCGCTGGTGCAGGCGCAGCGTCAACGCCAACAGTTAACGGCGCAAGAAGAGGCGTTGGACAATGTACGTTCGTTATTAAGGCAGGCCGGTCCCTACGTAACCAAAGCATTGGTAAAACAAATTAGTGATGGCGCGGCCCAAATTTTTGGCGACATTATGCAAGATTACAGCCGGCACTTAAATTGGAACGAAGAGTATGGCATTACACTGGAAGTAGATGGTCGCCCGCGTCAGTTTGCCCAACTTTCTGGCGGCGAACAGATGACGGCTGCGCTCGGCGTCCGTCTGGCCCTTCTACGTGAAATCAGTAATATCGATGTTGCTTTCTTTGATGAACCAACCACCAACCTGGATGAAACGCGCCGCAGTTCGCTTGCTCGCCAAATTCTAGATGTCAAAGGCTTTCGCCAGCTATTTGTGATCAGCCATGATGACACTTTCGAACAGGCCACGCAAAATCTAATTCGGATCGCACGCGTCAACGGGACCAGTATTATTATGCGCGAGTAAGAGAAGCAAATGCTGCAATTAAAAGTGGACACGCCCCAGGTAGATGAAATTACGACAACAGGCGCGCGGCGCGTCTTGTATGTGGAAGATAACCCGGCTGTCGCCCAGCTTTTTCAGGTAAAACTGCAAAAAGCCGGCTATATTGTCGACTTAGCCGCGAATGGGGCCGAAGGATTAGCGCGCCTTGTTCAGCAAAACTACGATCTAGTTGCGCTTGACCAAGATCTGACCTTTTGCAGCGGTATGCAAATTTTACAGATTCTGGCCTCGCGCCCATTCTCGACGCCTGTAATTATGATTTCAGCACCGGAAGATACAGAGTCAGTGACCGAGGCCATTCGGCTCGGGGCAAGCGATTATCTATTTAAAGGACGCCAGGACCAGTACTTGCAGATTTTACCGGCCATTGTTGAGCGGACGTTGGAAATGCACCGGTTGGAACGTGCACGAGAACAGACGGTGGAAGAACTGCGCCAACACAACCGCAATCTGATCCTGCTCAACCGCGTCACCCACTTGCTGACCTCCACCCTAGACATCGGCGAGGTGATCAAGCAGTTGGTGCAGACGATGACAGAGTTGATTGAGGTAGAAGGCACTTCAGTCTGGCTGCTGGACGAGCAGCAGGATGGACGGCTAGTTTGTGCGGCCATCTACTCGCAGGGGCAAAGTATTACGCCCGCCGAGCTAAGCCTGCCGCCAGAACAGGGCATTGCGGGTTGGGTCGTAAAATATGGAGAAAGCACGACGGTGGATGATGTGGCCACGGATAAGCGGTTTTCGGCGACCATCGACCACAGCACCGGTTTTAATACACAGTCGATCTTGGCTGTACCCTTGCGCACACCCCACAAGGTTGTTGGTGTTTTAGAGTTGGTGAACAAGCAACGCGGCAAATTTCAAGAAAATGACCGCGTGCTCGCCGAAACGCTCGCCGCCTCCGCCGCCATCGCGATTGAGAATGCGCGCCTGATGCAGACTTTTCGCCAAAATCGCGACGAACTCCAGGCACGCAACGAAGAACTGGACGCTTATGCGCATACCGTCGCCCACGACCTCAAAAACCCACTGACAATGATCATAGGGTTTGCCGATCTGTTGCGTGATAATTTCGATTCGCTGCCCGCCGATAATATCACGACGTTTCTAGAAACAATCATCGAGCATGGGCTGAAGATGAGCAGTATTATCGATACCTTGCTGCGGCTGGCCGGTGTACGCGGCGCCGATCAAGTTAAGCTGGAAGAAGTAAATATGGGCGATGTGGTGGCCGAAACCCTCAAACGAATGAAGCATATGATGAAGGAGCATAATGCCGAGGTGACCGTGCCCGACTCCTGGCCGATCGCCAAAGGTTATGGCCCCTGGCTAGAGGAAGTCTGGTTCAATTATTTGAGCAATGCCTTAAAATATGGCGGCGATCCACCCCATCTAGAGCTGGGCGCCAATGTCCAAAAAGATGGTATGATCCGTTTTTGGGTGAAGGATAACGGCGCTGGCATGCGCATCGAAAATGTCGAGGCCCTCTTCGCGCCATCCACAACCCCGCCGAGTGAGCGACGGCGCAGCAGCCACGGGCTAGGCTTATCGATTGTGCAGCGAATCATACGCAAGCTCAATGGCATTGTAGGCGCCGAAAGTAGACCTGGCAATGGCAGTACTTTTTACTTTGCCTTACCAGCGGCCTCTTTATCGATGGCGTCTCCACCCGTCAACAGCAACCAGTAGGGTGTAAATCCATAATACCAGGCTAATAAGAGGGCCAGACGTAAGC
>Ga0105046_10012337_pt1 | contig 13259 bp, 12 predicted proteins | sample MAT03_FD_78385 | JGI IMG/M metagenome (GOLD analysis project Ga0105046, IMG submission 78385) | Freshwater microbial communities from Lake Fryxell liftoff mats and glacier meltwater in Antarctica - MAT-03 (megahit assembly) | ecosystem: Environmental > Aquatic > Freshwater > Ice > Liftoff... | reverse complement strand
AAATCCGACAGTACCGACGAGCTGTCGGGCTCGGAAGCACCTTTCGTATCGCACCTGGTCGAGTTGCGTGATCGCCTGATCCGCGCCGTCATCGCCATCGCTGTGGGTTTTGCGCTGCTGGCCTTCTGGCCCGGGCCTTCCGGCCTTTACGACCTGCTGGCAGCGCCTCTGGTGCAACACCTGCCCAAAGGCGCGACGCTGATCGCCACCAACGTCATCTCACCTATCCTGGTACCGCTGAAGATCACCTTGATGGCAGCCTTCATGCTGGCTCTGCCGGTGGTGCTTTATCAAGTCTGGGCCTTTGTTGCGCCAGGCCTGTATTCGCACGAAAAGCGCCTGGTGCTGCCGCTGGTGATCTCCAGCACCTTGCTGTTTGTCGCTGGCGTCGCCTTCTGCTACTTCTTGGTCATACCTGGCATGAGCAAGTTCATCCAGGCTTTTGCCCCAGCCAGCATCACGGCTGCACCTGATATCGAACAGTATTTCGGCTTTGTGCTGATGCTGTTTTTTGTCTTCGGCCTGGCTTTTGAGGTGCCGATTGCCGTCATCGTGCTGGTACGCGTGGGTGCGGTCACCGTCGAGCAGTTGCGCAAGTTCCGCGGTTACTTCGTGGTCGGCGCTTTCATCGTGGCCGCCGTGGTCACACCGCCCGATGTGATCTCGCAACTGGCGCTGGCGATCCCGATGTGCCTCCTGTATGAGGTGGGCATCATCGCGGCCAGTCTGGTGGTCAAGCACACCAAGTCGCCCGAGACTCAAGAAGAAGAAGCCAAGGCCGGCGCGAGCGGAGCCAAGTGACGCGCTGGCTCCGGCAGTCCGTTCCGCCAACCCGTCACATGAAATCGCGCCTTCGTGCGCCATGCGTCGTTGCAAATCCGCGCCACAGCTACGGCTATGGCTGTGGTTTGCGCCTAGCCTGACGAACGAACGCATCGATTTCATCTGTAACCAGTTTGACGGAACGAACTGCTAGCGCACCCAGGTGTTGAGCTGAATGATCGGCAGCAGCACCGACAGCATGATCAGCACCACCACGATGCCCATGCCGACGATCAGCAGCGGCTCCAGCACAGTGGCAGCAGCCATCGCGCGGCGTTGCACTTCGGCCGACATCTGCGCCGAGGCGCGGTTGAGCATTTGCGGCAACTGGCCGGTTTGTTCACCGAGGCGCGCAAACATCGCCAGCAAGCCCGGAAAGCGCTTCTTGCCTGCCAGGGCCGAGGCCAGCGGCGCGCCTTCGCGCACCTGCACCAACGCATCCAGCGCGTCAGCGCGCATCGCGCGGTTGGACAATGTCTCCGCCGCCGCCTGCAGGGCCTTCAGAATCGGCACGCCTGCACCGGCCAGCATCGCCAAAGTGCCACCAAAGCGGGCTGCGTTGTAGCCCCGGGCCAGCCGGCCCAGCAGCGGCAGGCGCAACACGGCAGCGTCGCTGCGCAGGCGAAAACCCGGGTTGCGGCGCGCCAAGGCCAGCGCGCTCACAGCAGCCACCCCGGCCAGCGCCATCGCCCAGCCCCACTGGCGCACAAAGCCGCTGATGGCCAGCATGGCCACCGTCAACATCGGCAAAGCTCGCTTGCTGCTGGTGAAGGTGTTGGCGATCTGCGGCACCACCCAGGTCACCAGCACGACCACGATGACCATCGCCACCACCGACACGATGGCCGGGTACAGCAACGCGCCCAGCACCTTGCTGCGCAGGGCCTGGCGCTCTTCCAGATCATCGGCCAGCCGTTCCAGCACTGCGCCCAAGGCGCCGCTGGACTCGCCGGCCGCCACCACAGCACGGTAGATTTCGTCAAATTCGCGCGGCGCAGTGCCCAAGGCGCGGCCAAAGGAGCTGCCGGCGTTGACTTCGCTCTTCAGGTGCGCGACCAGCTCGCGCTGGCGCTGGTTCTCCGACTCATCGGCCAGCGCCGTCAACGCACGTTCCAGCGGCAACCCTGAACTGACCAGCCCGGCCAACTGGCGCGTCCACACCGCGCGCTCGGTGGCTGAAAAAACCCGCCGGGTGAACCTGGCGCTGCTGCCGTCTGTGCTGGCTTGCGTGACCGGCGTGACCCCCAAGGGCACGAGGTCACGGCCACGCAGCTGGGTGCGCGCTGCTTTGGCGTTGTCGGCCTCCAGCAGGCCGGTCTGGCTCTTGCCAGCGGCGTCCAGGGCTTCGAAGCGGTAGGCGGGCATGTGCGGGCGGGCGCCTCAACAAGCCGGGACAAGCGGCGCAATCACCGCCTGCAGCTGTGCCTTTGCAGGACTGGCGCTCGAGCGCTGGCGCCACTCAATCACGTGTCACCCGGATCACTTCTGCAGGCGAGGTGACGCCGCTCTTGACCAGGCGCTCGCCGTCTTCCCGCATTGAGCGCAGACCTGCATGGCGCGCCGCCGCCGCCAGCTCTCGTTCTGCCGCGCCGTTGTGCACCAGGGCTTGTACCTGCGCATCCGCCACCATCAACTCGTAGACGCCGGTGCGGCCCTTGTAGCCGGTGTGGCCGCAATGTTCGCAACCCACCGGGTGCCACAGGCCTTGTTCGTCCACGCGCTTGCAGCGTGGGCACAGTTTGCGCACCAGGCGCTGCGCCAACACCCCCAGCAAGCTGCTGGACAGCAAGAAGGGTTCAACCCCCATGTCGATCAGGCGCGTGACGCTGGAAGGCGCGTCGTTGGTGTGCACGGTGGCAAGCACCAGGTGGCCGGTCAGGCTGGCCTGGATGGCGATCTGCGCGGTCTCGAAATCGCGGATCTCGCCGATCATGATCACGTCCGGATCCTGGCGCAGGATGGCGCGCAGGGCCTTGGCAAAAGTCAGCTCGATCTTGGGGTTGACCTGGGTCTGCCCGATGCCCGGCAACTCGTACTCCACCGGGTCTTCGACAGTCAGCACGTTGGTGGTGGCGGTGTCGACACGGCCCAGCGATGCGTACAGCGTGGTGGTCTTGCCCGACCCTGTGGGGCCGGTAACCAGCACGATGCCGTGCGGCTGCTGGATCAGACGGGTAAAGGCCGTCAGCACTTCGCCGTCCATGCCCAGGCCTTCGAGCGTGAACTTGCTCTCCGACTTGTCCAGCAAACGCAGCACTGCACGCTCGCCATGCGATGAAGGCAAGGTGGAGACACGCACATCGATGGCGCGGCCACCGATACGCAACGAAATACGCCCGTCTTGCGGCAGCCGCTTTTCTGCGATGTCCAGTTCGGCCATGATCTTCAGGCGCGAAATCAGCGCCGCATGCAGCGCCTTGTTGGGCTGCACCACCTCACGCAGCGTGCCGTCGACCCGAAAGCGCACCGAACTGCTGCGTTCGTAGGGCTCGATGTGGATGTCGCTGGCACCGTCCTTGGCGGCCTGTGTCAGCAACGCGTTGAGCATGCGGATGATGGGCGCGTCGTCTGCAGCTTCGAGCAGGTCTTCGACCGCCGGCAACTCTTGCATCATGCGGCTCAGATCAACACCACTCTCGACTTCACCGATCACCGCTGCAGCACTGCTTTCCCCACCCGCATAGGCCGCAGCGATGCGCTGGCCCAGCGTGGCGTTGGCTTCGCGTTCGAAGTGGCGCACATCAAACAGGCGCGTGACTTCGGCCAGCGCCGACATCGACGTGGTCTCACTGGCCCACAGCGACAGTTGCGCGCCGTCGTCTTCCAGCAGCAACGTGTGCGCCTTGGCGTAGGCGTAGGGCAAGGGGTGTCGGATCGCCATTTGTGCAGACCTGGGTGCTTCAGCCGCTCAAGGCAGGTAGCCTGGCAGTTGTTGGCCTGGCGGCAAGGCCTGGGTCTGCCGCGTGGGTGTGGCGCCCGGGTTGACCACCGCTGGCGGCCAGGCCGAATCGGCGGCGGCAGCCGGAGCCGCGTTCTGGGCGGGGTTCAGGACCGGGTTGTTCACGGCCGGCCGGATCTGCCCCAAAGGCGTGGTGTTGGCGCCATCCTGCAAAGGCTTGGAGCCCGGCAAGGCCGGCATCACAGGCGCCTGGTTGATCGGCAGCAGGCGGCTGGGCGTGGGTTGCCCCGATTGCTGCAGGCCCCGAATCTGGTCGTAGCGGTCGATCGAAAAACGATTGGCGCTGTCGGCGTCACGCAGCACCACCGGGCGCAGGAACACCATCAGGTTGGTGCGTTTTCGTGAGCGGGTTTCGCTGCGGAACAGCCCGCCAATGAAGGGCAGATCACCCAGGATCGGCACCTGGCTCTTGCTGATCTCGACCCGGTCTTCGATCAGGCCACCCAGGGCCAGCACCGCGCCGTCGTCAACCACCACGTTGTTCTCGATCGAGCGCTTGGTGGTCGAAGGGCCTGCAGCACCGGTGGCGATGACGCTGCTCTGCTCCTGGAAGATGGTCATGCGGATCGCGCCACCTTCACCGATCTGCGGCCGGATGCGCAGCGTGATGCCGACGTCCTTGCGCTCGATGGTCTGAAAAGGGTTGCTCGCCACGCCACCGGTCTGCGTGAACTGGCCGGTGATGAAAGGCACGTTCTCGCCGACCACGATCTTGGCTTCTTCGTTGTCCAGCGTGATCAGGTTGGGTGTGGACACCACATTCGTCTGCCCTTTGGTCTGCAGCAAGCGCAGCAAGGAGGTCAACGAAGTGACCTGTCCCAAGACACGCACCAGGCCGACGTTCAGACCCTCGGCCAGACTCAGACCCGTGCCTGCCGCCAGATCGGTGTTGGTGCCGATGATGCTGGAGCCGCTGCGCGGCAGGACTTGTCCGGCCTGGATCGAATTGTTGCCGTCACGCCCCAGCAAACCCAACCACTCGAAGCCAAACTCGGCCCCTTCGTTGGGTGTGACTTCGACGATCAGGCTCTCGATGTAGACCTGCGCGCGGCGGGTGTCGAGCTGATCGATCAGCGCGCGCACCTGTCGGTACAGCGGCTCGGGCGCGGTGATCACGAGCGAGTTGGTGGCCGGGTCGGCCTGGATGAAGCCGCCAGTGGACGGAGCCGCCAAAGTGCCGATCGGTGATGTCGCTGCTGCAGACTGCCCGGCCTGACCAGGGGCGACAGGCGAGATCGCCGGCGCTCCAGGCAAACCGCCAAAGCTGGCACCAGCGCCACCGGCGCTGTTGTTGCCAGCGTTGAGTGCATCAAAAGCGGCCCGCACGACCGTGGCCAAACGCACTGCATCGGCGTTTTTCAGATGCACCACCCACATGCCCCCGCCTTCGCCCAGAAGCGTGCTGGGACGGTCCAGGCGCATGATGGTGGCGCGCAAGTCGGCCAACTTGGCAGCGTTGGGTGCGCGCACCATCAATGAGTTGCTGCGCGAGTCGGCCAACACCGTGACCCGCGCGCCCGCCCCACCCGGCATGCCCGGCACCTGAGCGGCACCACCGCCTTCGGTCAGGCGCTGCACCAACGGCGCCAGATCCACCGCCACCGCGTGCCGCAGCGGGATGATCTGGACGTCGGTGCCGGAAGGCATATCCAGCGCAGCAATGATCTGGGCAATGCGCTGCAGGTTGTCGGCGTAGTCGGTGATGATCAGCGCGTTGCTGCCTGGGTTGGCGTTGATCGTGTTGTTGGCGCTGATCAAAGGCCGCAGCACCGCCACCAGATTGTTCGGGTTTTCGTAGAGCAGCGGAAAGATCTGCGTGATGACCTGGTCACCGCGCCTGGGCACCTCGCCCACCGACACGGTGCCGGTCTGCAGCTTGGCATCGGCTTCAGGCACGACCTTGAGCAAGCCACCACTTTCAACCACGGCAAAGCCCAGGCCGCGCAGCGCAGCCAAGTAGTTGGCGTAGGCCTCGCGCACGCTTTGCGGCTGCTCGCTGTAGACCGTGATGGTGCCGCGCACGCGCGGGTCGACCACGATGGCGCGGCCCAGCATCGCGGCAAAGGCGCGTGTCACGGCCTCGACGTCGGCGTTGACGAAGTTCACGGTCACCGGCGCACGCGAACGGATGCCGGCACCGGTTGGCGCACTCTGCGCCAGCGCGGGCGAAGCTGCGGCCAGCGCCAGCGCCAGCGCAGCAGCCGCGCCACCAGGCGTTGCCACAGGCATGGCCACTACCGACACCAGCGCCAGCAGCGGCGCAGCACAAAGCTTGTGCGACAGGTGCTGCAACAGGTGTGTAGACCGGCCTGCGGTCTGGCTTGAGCTCCGGCCTTGGCCAGCGTCTGGCGCGGGGTGCATGTTCATCCGATCGTGATGAGGGACAGTGCGCCCTGGCGCCGTCCGATGATATTGAGCAGGTTGTTCAGCGCTGCTTCTGAGCCCGGTGCAGCCGAGGCCTGGCCAGTGAAGCGCAGGCGCGATGCTGCCCACTGGCCACTGCCGTTGAGTTGCAAAGCGCCGCTGCGGGTACTGAGCTGCACTGTAGCTGCCTGACCACGCGAGTCGCCCTGCAGCTCGATCTTGTAATTGCCCAGTTCGTCCAGGGTCGAGACTCTGGACGACATGCCGTTCAGGCTGATCTCTGCGCGGCCGGCAAACACCCAGCGGCCCTGGGTCAGCTCCAGCGTCACACCACGGGTGGCCAGCTGCAGCGTGCCGCGCGGCTGCAGGGTGTTCCAGGGTGTGCCCAGGCCGCTCAGCAGGCTGGCAGGCCATTGGCCTACGGATAACGCCGGCAATGCAGGCAATGCAGGCGATACAGCCCCAGCCGCAGCCGATGCGCTGCTGGCTGGCTGCAGCTCGACCCGCAACCGGCTCAATCCCGGCACCACGCGGGCCAGCAATTCTCCGTTGATGCAACAGGCATGGCGCAAACGCAAGGCCAGCGCAGGCGCGCTGAAGCTGCCCGCCGACGACGGGGCCACGCCATCGCCTGAAGCAGCATTCGCAGCGCCCTCCGGCTGCGCACCCGCAGAGCCGCTGAAGCCCAGGCGCCAATGCAAGCGGCCCGGCAGCGCACTGGCGTCGCGTGCACCTTCACCGCCGGTCAGCACCAGCACCGCGCTGCCGCGCCACAGGCTGCCCTTGGCGTCAGCCAGCAGCAGTTGGCCGCCTGTGGCTTGTGCAACAGAGCGCGCCACCCAGGCCGCTGGCAGGTAAACCACCAGCGCCAGCAGCGCACCCAGCAAACCACCCACGATGGCCCAGCGCTTCATCGCAGCCCACCCGAACTGCCAACCGCACGACCACCAGGACTGCCTGCAGGACCCGCACCCGTGCTGCCGCCAGGACCACCCCCCACAGCAGGCAACTGCAGCACCAACGTGCCACTGAGGCCAGCGCCGGCGCGCGACAGACGCGCTTCCAGCGGTCGAGCCCGGGCACCCGATCGCACCTCAGCCAACCATTCACGCAGCGCGGGCGGCTCAACGGCCACCAGCGTCAATACCGCCCGATCGCCTTGAACCGACAAGCTGCCGGCACTGCCCAGTCGTTCAGTGGCGCCGCGCAGCGCCGCCTGGGTCTGGGCCAAAGCCACGGCAGGGGTGGCCCGCAGTTCGTTGGCCTCGGCGGCCAGGCTCTGCATCTGCTGCCGTTGCAGGTCCAGCCGTTCCAGCTCGGCTGGCGTGCGCTGCAAGGTGCGCCAGGCCGGGGCAATGGCCAGCGCCCAGAGCAGACCCAGGGCCACTACCATGCCTGCCAAGCCCAGCAGCCGTCGCTCACGCGGTACCAGGGTGCGCCACCAGACCAGCAAAGGCGCGACAGACCGGGCCAGCTTGCCATGCGCCTGCAGCCCGGGCAACGCGCTGCTGGCCTGCATCACCGGCCCGGCAGGCATGGGCTGTGGCTTGTCGGCTGCACTCATCGGAGGCTCAACGCAATCAACCCGGACTCTCGCAGCGGCTTCAAGGCAGTGCGCCTTCGGTCTGGCGCGACAGGGTCAACAAGCCATCGGCGGCACGAACAGCCAGCCCCAGCGGCGCCAGCTGGGCTCTGAAGACGGCTGTCTCGTCTTCACGCCAGCCCGCTGACGACACCGTCAACTGCCCTGCATCAAAGCGCAGCTCTGCCGTCGGCCCTTGCCCTGCAGGCCAGGCCGAAGCCGCCGCAGCCAGCAGCGCTTCAAGGTCGCTGCCCCCGGCGCGGCCTGCGGCGGCGCGCAGGCGGGCGGTCTCGCTGGCCATCTGCACTGGCGCGTCCAGCACGGTGCGCACTGACGGGAAGGTGCTGAGCAACAGCTCGCTCATCGCCTGACGTTTGTCCTGCACGGCTTGTTGCTGTTGCCAGGCATAGGCATTGAGCCCCACCAACTGCAGCACCAGCAAGCTGGCCAGACCGATCCGTAACGGCCGCCAGGCCGGGCTCAGCAGCCGCTGCCCCAGATCACGCAGCCAGCGGCTGCCGCGGTGGCGCGAAGCCAGCTCAAACTGCAGCAGGTTGACTTCGGTCTGCGCTGACTGCAGCAAGTGCTCGGCCTCGGTCAGCAAGGGCAAGGGGCTGCCCAGCCAGCGCTCGGCTGCAAGAGCGGCAGCGGGCTCCGCGCTCCAGACCACTGTGCTGGATCTGCTGGGCACATCGGCGGCAGGCTGCGCTGGCAGCAGGGCGCGCGCCAGACCGGACGAGGTCGACAAACTCACGACGCCTTGTGCAGTGGCCAGCAACAGCTGTGCGGTGTCGTCTGCAGCTTCGGCGGGCTTGAAAAAATGTGCACGGGCCGGTGCGTCGGCAGCGACAGGCGAGACGCTCGACACCACTTGCTCAACCACCACGCCCGACTGCTCCAGCGCTGCCAGCACAGCCTTCAGCCGTGGGCCATGGGTGGCTGCCACCCATCCTGGCTGGCCAGGGCTGGAGGACGGCCCCAGAGCCAGGTGCAAGGCGTCGTCATCGTCCAGCAGTTGCTCTTCCAGCACGCCCCCCAACGCGGCACGCAACCGCTGCGCCGGAGCTTTGGGGATCTTGACCCGGTGCCAGCTGACATCGGCCTCGGCCAACACCAGGACGACCTTGCTGGCTTTGGGCAAAAGCGCAGCAGGGGCCAGCGAGAGCGGCCCGGCACTGCGCCCATCGGCACTGAAGACATGCGCCCACTCCGAAGGCAGGCGCAGGCTCGCTGCGCCCTCAGCAGCAGCAGCACGTGTAACCAGCCTTTGACGAGCGGGCAGCTTCAGGACCAGCAAGGACATCGTTCAGTTCAGATCAGGGTGACGGGCTGCAAGTTCATTCGGCAGGGTTGCTTGTCAGCACCGTGGCGCTCGCGACCACTTATTGTCCACTGCGATTTCGCAGGCATTGTGCAGAACTACGGAATGACTGCCGTGAAGCTTCGGCGTTCGCGGCGCAGCACGTCAACGCGGCTGTCACGCCGCACCAGCAGCGACTGCTCTTCCAGCACGCGCTCGTCCAGCCGCAGGCGGCCCGAGACCACAAAGTAGTTGCTGAGTACGCTGACCCGGTTCGGGTCCAGCTCGATATTCGGCCCCAGCAGCGCCTTGACGTCATCGAGCTTGCTGAAGGGCTCGCGTTGGCGCGCCTGCACCAGCCGCTCTGCGCTGCCCACATCGATGCCGTCGATGGCCGCCACCATCACTTCACGGGGTGCGGTGTTCAGGTTGACGGGTGTGCGGGTGGGTAACAGGTCCACCCAGGGTTGCAGCGCCGACAGCGCGTCGGCATCGAGGCCGAGCCAACTCAGATCGGCAAAGCGCGCAGGGCGCAGCGGCTGCGCGTCCCTATCCAGCGGGCGGCCCTCGTCATCCAGTCCGGTCAGCGACCAGGCGCTGACCAGCCCCTCGCCGATACGCGCGGCGGTGTCCATCGGCAGTCCAGCCAAAGCGCACAAGCGTGCCAGCGCAGCCACCTGCACCTGCACCGGCTTGCCACCATCGTCGATCAAGCCACGCAAGTTGAAGCGCGCCTGGGCGTCTGCAATGGCGCCAGAGAGGAAGGCCTCGACACCCGCATCGCTGTTGTTGTTCTTGTCGGCGGCCAGAAAAGTCGACAGCCGGGCTTCGGCCAGCGGTGTGGCCCAGGGCTCGTCCAGACCGTCATGGGGAGACTGGCTGCGCTGGTTGTCGCGCAAGTCCTCACGCAGTATCAGGCGCGCCCAGTCGAGGGCGCCGCTGAGAATCCAGGCCGATTGCGCGCGCGCCCGCTCTGCCGCCTCGATCTGTACCGCGCGTGACTGCTGCCACACCATGCCTGCGGTGACTGCTGCCACCAGCACCACGATGATCATCGCCAGCAGCAGCGCCGCACCTCTTTCGGCGTGCCGGCGGTTGTCACGAACCCCCCGCTCAACCACCATTGGGCCCCAGCGCAACGTCCCGCGTCAGGCGTTGGCCGTTCAGCGTCACCACCAGACGCACCGCGTTGGGCAACAACTCGCGCGCCGGGCCTGCGGGTACGCCGCTGTTGGGCTGCGTGACCGCACCTTGGACATCGCCAGTGCTCTGCGCGTTGGTCCAACTGTTGCCGCGATGAAAAAACACCTGCCACTCGCTGGCGTCGTTGGCCACCGTCAATTGCTCCGGCTCGTTGCCCAGCAGTTGCAGGCTGCGCAGCCAGGCTTCGGAGAGTTGGCTGACGCGCACGTACACCGGGCTGGACCAGCGCTGCCACTGCCCGCCCCGCACCGACCAGGCCACCAACGCCACGCCGCTTTCCATGCCGTTGGCGCCAGCGCGCTCTGCCCTGCGTGTCAAGCGCAGCGTCTGGCCGTCAAAGCTCAGCGCAGACGGTGTGGCGCCGCTGTCGTGCACTGCTCTGAGGTCCTGCTCCCACTGGGTCAGCACAGTGCTCAGCTTGACGGTGCGGTCGATGCTGTCACGGCCGGCATCGCGCGAGCGGATCACCCCCTCCAGCGCCTGCCAGGCAAAACCGGCCAGGAGCGCCATCGCAAACAGGGCCACCAGCACTTCCACCAACGTGAAGCCGCTGGCGGCTGCGCGCGGGGCCGTCCGAAATCTCATGATGCGGGGTAACGCCCGTAGTCGGGCTGCTCGCGCGCATGCAGCCTGCTGCGCGGCTGGCTCACTGACGCCCCAACACCGTGGACAGGCTCACCAGGACTTGCCCCTGCTCATCCTTGACCACCGCATCCACGCGCCTGAAGAAGGGGTTGAGTGTGGGGCGGGTGATCACCATGCCGGCAAAAGTGCGGCCCAACTGCTGGCACTCGAAGGGGTTGTCGCCGACGCCCGGAAAAGTGCGCTGAAGTTGCAGCTCGGTGAGCTGGTTTTCTGCGCACCACTGGGCCAGTGTGACATCGGCCAGACGCTGCGCGTTGTCGGTCATCACGCCCGCAGCACGCAGACCGGCACCCAGAGCAATCGCCACCACCGCCAAGGCCACCAACACCTCGATCAAGGTGAAGCCCCGGGCAGGGACCGGCCCGCCGGCAACAAAGCCCGGGCCCAGGGTCATGCTGGCGCCAGCCTGCCGGCGGCTGCACCGACCTGGCTGAATGGCGCCAGGCCATCGGTGGCGATCTCGAAGCGGTGTTCACCCAGGCGCAGCACGATGCGCTGCGCTGGCAGGATCGCATCAGGGCCCAGCACCACCAACCGGGCGCCGATGACTTCTGCGCTGGTGCGGCGATCCAACCAGCGGTTGCCCAGTTTGACGCTGGCTGGCAGGCCGCTGAACACGAAGTCGGCTTCGGCCTGCTCTGCAGTTGCTTGGCCACCTGCTGTCCGGCCGCCCGACAGGGGAGAGGCATCGGCCACAGACCGCGGTTGCCAGCGCACCGGCACACCCGCCACGCGAGCCTCGGCGCGGGCCATCTCGAGCAGCGCCAGCAATCTGGCGCCTTCTTCTTCCAGCTTGGTGGCCTCGCGGTCCGGCAACGCCACGCTGACCACGCTCACGGCCACCGCGATGATGGCGATCACGATCAACAGCTCGATCATCGAAAATCCCCTGGCGCGCGCGCGCGCGATACCCGGCTGGTTGCCGGCCCGGGACGCCCTGTGGGTCCCAGGGCGCGACAGCCACCCCACAGCGAGCAGCTGCGGCGGCGCAGTGCGCCTACTGCCAGGAGCCAATGTCGGCATCTTTGCCTTCGCCGCCGGGCTGCCCATCTGCGCCCAGACTGAAGACATCAAAATCGCCCCGGATACCCGGGTTGAGAAACTGGTACGGACGCCCCCAGGGGTCGTTGGGCAACTTGTCCAGATAAGGCTTCCAGTTGGGCGGCACGGGGTCGGCTGCGGGCTTGCGCACCAACGAGTCGAGGCCTTGCTCTGCGCTTGGCAATCGCTGGTTGTCCAGCTTGTAACGCTTCAGGGCCTGCACCACGGTGTTGATGTCGGTGCGGGCGGCGGTGCCGCGGGCATCGTCCAGGCTGGAGAAAAGATTGGGCACGATCAGCGCACCCAGCACGCCGATGATGACCAGCACCACCAGCAGTTCGATCAACGTGAAACCCCGGCTGCGGCCGGCTTGAGTCAAAAGCAAACGCTTCATGGGCTTGTCAAGGGGCGGCATGGCCCCTGTTCATAGGGTCACTGCATGATAATCCCGCGATGTCTGCACGCTGGTCAACGCTGGGGGTTTGGGCACTGGTGATGGCCAGTGCCGTGTATTGGGCCCTGAAGCTGTGGGTCGAGCCGCTGCCTGTGCCCAACAACGTCGCCGTGGCAGCGCTGGATGGCAGCAGCCGCGGCGAAGTCGGCCGCGTCCTGGGCATCGGCACATCCGCAGCGCAGCCGCAAGCGATGCAAGCACCGCCCCCCGTGGTGGACACGCGCCTGAATCTTCTGGGTGTGCTGAACCCTTTGCCCGCACGCGCGGCCAAAGAAGGCGTTGCGCTGATCGCCATCGATGGCCAACCGGCCAAGGCGTTTCGCGTAGGCATGCCGGTGGATGGTGATCGCGTGCTGCAAGGCGTGGGGCCGCGCAGCGCCACGTTGGGGCCACGCGGCGGGCCAGCCACGCTGACGCTGGAGCTGCCGGCGCTGCCGGAAGCTGCGCGCGGCGTACCGGGAGCAGGCGCGCAGAGCATGGCGGCGCAGATTGCGGCGCCGGACTCGTCACAAGGCTCGTCACAAGAGTTGCCCCCTGAGCAGCTCCCCGGACTGCCCCCGGTCTTCAGGCCACCCCCTCAGCAGCCCGCTGCTGCCGGCCCCGCGCCCTTTGCCGGCCCCCGCTTGCCCCTCGCCCCGGGTGTGCGGCAAGCACCCTTTTCAAACCGCGTACCCGGCAGCCCGCCCAACCAGGTGCCGCCTTCTGCTTTTCAGTCGGGGCCCAACGAGATCGCGCCAGTGGCGGGCCGGCAAACTGAAACCATGCGCTGAGAGGCTGAGAGTCTTTCGATCATGCCCACTCATCACGCCAAAAGACGCCCGCTCGTCGTTGCAAATGCGCGCCATAGCCCGAGCTATGGCTGTGCTTTGCGCCTAGATCGGACGCCTTT
>Ga0105046_10012334_pt1 | contig 13260 bp, 13 predicted proteins | sample MAT03_FD_78385 | JGI IMG/M metagenome (GOLD analysis project Ga0105046, IMG submission 78385) | Freshwater microbial communities from Lake Fryxell liftoff mats and glacier meltwater in Antarctica - MAT-03 (megahit assembly) | ecosystem: Environmental > Aquatic > Freshwater > Ice > Liftoff... | reverse complement strand
TCGGATAGGGCGAGAGCCGGGGTGCGGAGTCTCTTGCTCTTGCTCTTGCTCTTCCTCTTGTTCTTAATCCTAAACTCAGCGCACCGCAGCAGATTAAGAGCATGAGCAAGAGCAAGAGCAAGAGTCAGCGTCCGACCCCTCGACACCCTTCCGGCGTAACTAACTGTCAGTGCCCCTTCGGATAGGGCGAGAGCCGGGGTGCGGAGTCTCCAGAGCTCTCGAAAGGAGCCCGGACGCCGGCTGAATGAGAGGCGAGTCAGATCGTCCTCGTCAGGGGGCGTGAAAACAACCTAGCCGTAACGCGGGCGTCGGAGCGCGGCTGTCTCAGCCGCAGCCGCGTTCGCCAACCGATGGCGCAGGGTTTTACAGCGGCGACTGCCGACGCGTTCGCGCTCACTGGTTGGCAGCCGCGGGCAGCTGGGTGGAAACGCGGGCCTGCCCCTTGGCTTCCGCGATTGCGGCCGAGACAGCCGCGCGCTGGACCGTCGGCCTTCAGTCCTCCCAGCCTACCTCGGCTGGCTCGTGGCGCGCGATGTACTTGGGATGGTTCTCGCGGTTGAGCGACAGGAAGACATGGCGGATTTCCTGCCCAAAGCCGGCGCGTCTCCGGTCGGCAGCCGGGGTCGGTAGCGGGGTTACCGCCTACCAACTGAACGCGTAGTTGGTGCGCGCTGCCGCGGTCACCGCCCAGAGGTTGGCGGGGGACATCGCCTGGCCGTACTTGGTGTAGCGGGCGCTGCCGTCCACGAAGGCGTGGTTGGAACCGCCAGAGCGCGACTTGGCAGCGGTGCCGCTGTGGCGGCCCTGCTCAACCTCGGTGATGTCGTTGCCCGAGCCTTCCAGAAAATCCATGTAGTAATGCGGTGAATTGGATTCCTTCTCCCCGAAGGTGACGGTTTCAGAGGGAAACTGCACGGTGGTGGTCTTCATGCCGCGAGGGTAGAGGCCGCCCATGAACCGGTTCCAATCCTCCGGGCTGAGGGATTCGCGGAAGATGTCGTTCCACCCATTGAGGAGGTAACTGCGGGGGCTGGCGTCGGCGGTCAGGGCGTTGTTCACGTTGGTGTCGGTTGCGGGGGCGACGATGTCGCTTGCGCAGCGGAGCAGCTTCACGTCGCGGTAATACTCCCAGAGCTGGTTGGGCCAGCGACGGTCGCGGCTGCGCGGCGGGAAGTAATCCTCGTGGTCGCCGGCGTACATCGTGACGGAGAGGCCGAGTTGCTTGAGATTATTGATGCAGGAAATGCGCTTGGCCGTCTCCTTCGCGCGGGCCAGCGCGGGCAGCAACATGCCCGCCAGGATCGCGATGATGGCGATCACGACCAGGAGTTCGATGAGCGTAAAGGCGAGCTCGCACGCGGCGCTGGCGAGGGCCGGCCGCGGACCTCGCTGGAGCTTGGCGCACCGAAGATGGGGCGATTTCATGGCCCTTTTGGACGCGGACAGGCGGGAGAATTTTCAAAAGCAGTTGAAATTTTTCTGCCCCGGGCGGCGTCAAGTGACCCATCGCTCTATGTCGCTTGGAAAACTCATTGCCACGTTCGTCCTGCTCCTGTCCCTGTTGGGGCTCTGCCTCTATGTCAACCGTGGCTGCTTCAGCAAAGAGGGGGTGCAGATTTATCACCGCGTCGCCACCCGGCCCGGCGCCGGCGTCGCGCGCGGCCGACCGTCGGCGGCGAATCCGCTCATCTTCGGCTTCAGCGAATCGCTGAGGCTCACCGCGGTGCGCGTGTTCCGCGCCGAAGATCTCATGACCAACAAATACCCCACCGCGGTCTGGGAACTGGTGTCGGCCTCCAACACGATTCCCCTGAAACTCATCGAGTACGGCGTCCCCATCCGCGGCCTGCAACCCAAGCTGCCCGAATCGAGACCCGAGGCGCTGGTGCCCGGCCAGACCTACGTCCTCGTGGTGGAAACCAAGGATGGGAAAGCCGAGCACCCGTTCACCGCCACGGCGCGACCCAGGTAGTCACCCCCGCGGCACAGCGCAAAGCACGGGCGGGCGGCAAGCCAGACCAGGGAGTCCGCCGCCCGTTGGAATTGTTGCGCGGGATGCCGCCTTGAAGCCCACCGCCGGGTTTCAGCTTGCCCGTCATTTACAATCGCCCTTCCTCCTACCATCTTGCCCCTGCCTGCGGGGAAACTGACATGCCGCAGGTCAGTCAACCAATTGAGTGAAAGTAAACGTTATGGGCGATAAATCCCCGAAGTCCACGCAGAAGAAATCCACGCAGAAACAGGCCGCAGTCAGCAGCGCCGCCGCCAAGAAGAACGCAGTCGTGGCTGCCAAACAGGTTGCCGGCAAGAAGAAGTAACCCGCCGTTCCCTGCCGTCTCTCCGGGCAACCAAACCCGGGGAGACGGATTCCCTCCCGCAACCAACCTCCATGGCGATCCGACTTCGACAAGGTCAGATTTGGAAACACGGCGATGATTTCATCCGCCTGGTCCAACTCGACCGCCTCACGGTGCGCTACAAGGCGGTGCGGGATCTCGCGTCGCGCGGCGGGGCGCACCACGACGTCAGCAAGAAGGAATTCTGCCGCCTGATCAAGTCGGCCACCTTGCTGACGCCCGAGCCGGCGGCGGAAAGCTCACCGCCCCCAGCGCCGCTGACCTGAGCTGGGCTGCCGCGGTTGCCCGCGCTGCGGCTGCGGGCTGGATTGACCGCCGCGTTGGGGCTGACTTTGCCGCCCGGAACGGCCCTGGTTCTGCGACGGCGGAGAACGCCGGTCACTCCCCGCCGGTGGCTGCGCTGGGCCGGCGACGGCGTAGTTAAAGCCCTCCGCCTTCTTCCGCACGATCCCCCGCCCGATGAACCGCTCCAACGCGCGCAACTCGGCGTGGTCCTCCGGCGTCACGAAGCTGATCGCATCCCCCACGGCATGGGCGCGACCCGTGCGCCCGATGCGATGGACATAGTCCTCGGAGTGCATCGGGAAGTCGTAATTCACGACGTGGGAAATGCCGTCCACGTCAATGCCCCGCGCGGCGATGTCCGTCGCCACCAGCACCCGCACGGCGCCGGACTTGAAGTCCTTCAACGCCTTGAGCCGCTGGTTCTGGGAGCGGTTGGAGTGCAGGGTCGCCGTCCGGATGCCGTTTTGTTCCAACTGCCGGGCGATGCGATCCGCGCCATGCTTCATGCGGGAGAATACGAGCACCATGTCCATCCCCGGATCACGCAAGAGATGCAGCAGCAGCGCCGGCTTCAAGTGCTTCGGCACTTCATAGACGAGTTGCGTGACCGTCTCGGCGGGATTGGCGCGGCGACCGATCTGGACGATTTTCGGCGCGCGTTGGAACTCGTGCGTGAGCGACTCAATCTCCTGCGACAGCGAGGCCGAGAACATCAGCGTCTGCCGCTGCTTGGGCAATTGCTGGACGATGCGCCGGATGTCCGGCAGAAAGCCCATGTCCAGCATCCGGTCGGCTTCGTCGAGCACGAGGTATTTCAGTGAGGAGAAATCCGCGCACCGCTGGCCCATCAAGTCCAGCAGCCGCCCTGGACAGGCGACGACAATATCCGTGCCGGCACGCAGCGCCCGAATCTGCGGCTGTTCGCCCACGCCGCCGAACACGGTGGCGACGGTCAGCGGCAGATGCTTCGCGTAAATCTTCACGTTCTCCTCGATTTGCAGCACGAGTTCGCGGGTCGGCGCGACCACCAGCACGCGCGTGCCGCGGCGCCCGCTGGCCGGCAGCGCCGCGAGTTTGGTGAGCATGGGCAGCGTGAACGCCGCCGTCTTGCCGGTGCCCGTCTGCGCGATGCCGATGAGGTCGTGACCGGCGAGGATGGGCGGAATGGCCGCCGTCTGAATGGGGGTAGGCTCGGTATAGCCCGCCTCTTGGACGGCTCTGAGAATTCTGGCTTCGAGGCCCAGGGTGCTAAATGGCATGGGAGCCGAAGGTGCAGGAAACCCACGCAAAAGCACGCAATTAACGCGGTCGCAGCGCGCGGACGACGCAGCGCCAACCCGCTGGCTCACCACCGGCAAACACCCTATCCTCCCGCCGTTGCCACCTCTCGAACCCAATCACTACGCCACGCTCGGCCTCGATCACCGCTGCACCGACGCGCAGATTCGTGCCGCCTATCGTCTGCTCGCCAAGCAGCACCATCCCGACGTGAACCCAGACTCGCCCGACGCCGTCGCGCGGACGCGGGCACTCAACGCCGCCTACGAAATTCTCAGCGACCCTGAGCGGCGCCGCGCCTACGACGAAGCGCGCACTGCCCGCCCACCGCGCCCCGGTGCCAGCCGCGCCAGCAAGGCCCAGCGCAACCTGGCCCAGGAAGTTCAACTGCGTCTCGAAGACTTCCTCCGCGGGGTCTCGCTCGAAGTGCGCGTGAACGATCCCGCCAACCCCGGCGGAGCCGAGACTTACCCGCTCACCATCCCGCCGGAAACCGCGCCGGGCACACGCTTCCGGGTGGCCCGCGCAGAACCCTTTGCGGGCGGCATCGTCACGGTGAGGGTGAAGGCGCGACCGGATTTCCGCTTCAAGGTGCGCGGCTCCGACCTGCGCTGTGACCTGCGCATCCGCGTCCAGCGCGCGACGCAAGGGGGCAGTGAGTCGGTGCGGGGAGTTACGGGCAACTTTCTCCGCGTCCCCATCCCGCCGCGCGTCGAGCGCGGTGAAATCGTCAGGCTCGCCGGGGAAGGACTGCCCAAGCCCCGCGGCGGACGCGGCGATCTGCTCGTCCGCATCCTCTACACGCCCGAGGTGCGCATCACTCGCGCGCCAAAGCGCTAGGCCGCGCTGGAATGACTGATACCCTTTACGGCTCGGGACTGCACCCTTCGCTGCCGCCGCTTCTCCCTCTCACCGTCGGACGGGGAACAAGCCGGCCGGGGTGCATGGCCGTTGAATTAAGCGCTCCGCTGACTTCGCGCTCCGCTCGCTTATTTCAATGGCGGTGGGTCACCCTACACCCCTACCAAGCTCAGCCGCCCAATAAGAACCGCCAGGCGCGCTTCAGGCCTGTCAATGAAAGGCGCGGAGGCGGGTAGCGGAACTTCGAGTCGAAGGCGAACGAGCGCCGCAACACCGAGCGCCGATGGCTGAAGCAATCAAAGCTCGCCTGGCCGTGATACGCGCCCAATCCGCTCTCGCCCAACCCGCCGAAGGGTAACTCTTTGCCGACGATGTGCATGACGGTGTCATTGACACAGAGGCCACCAGAGCGTGTTTCTGCCAGCACACGATCCTGGGTCGCGTGATCGCGCGTGAAGAGGTAAAGCGCCAGCGGCGTCGGACGGGCGCGCAAGCTGGGCAGCACTTCGTCGAGGTGGTCAAACTCCAGCACGGGCAAGATCGGCCCGAAAATCTCCTCCTGCATCACTGGCGCATCCCAAGTCACGCCGCTCAGGAGGGTCGGGGCGAGGTAAAGGTCGCTCACGTCTTGCTGGCCGCCGTGAACGATCTGACCGCCAATGAGCAGGCCGATCAGTCGGTCGAAGTGCCGGCGGTTCACGATGCGGCTGTAATCGGCGCTGCGTTGCGGGTCGTCGCCGTAGAATTCGCGCAGCGCCTGCTGCATCGCGGCGATCAAGCCGTCGCGCACCCGCCGCTCCACCAGCACGAAGTCCGGGGCGACACACGTTTGGCCGGCGTTCAGGAACTTGCCCCAGACGATGCGCCGGGCCGTGGTTTCGAGCGGCGCATCGGCGCAGACGAGGCAGGGACATTTGCCGCCGAGTTCGAGCGTGGTGGGCGTGAGGTGTCGCGCCGCGGCAGCCATCACCGCGCGGCCCACGGGCGTGCTGCCGGTGAAGAAGATGGTGTCGAACTTCTCGTGCAGCAGTGCCTCGGCAGCGTCGCGGTCGCCTTGGACCACGGTGACAAACTCCGCTGCGAAGGTGGTCATGAGGAGTTCCGCCACTGCTGCCGCCGTGCGGGGCGCCAACTCCGACGGCTTCAGCACCGCGCAGTTGCCCGCCGCGATTGCGCCCACCAGCGGCGCCAGCAGCAGTTGGAACGGGTAGTTCCACGGTCCCATGATGAGCGCGACGCCGTAGGGCTCTGGCTGGATGAAGCTGCGCCCCGGCCAGGCCAGCAAGGGAGTTCGCCGGCGCTGCGGCTTCATCCAGGCCGGCAGACGTCGGGAGGCGTGGCGGAGTTCGCTCAACACGAGACCGACTTCCGTGGCGTAGGCCTCGTGCGGCGATTTGCGGAGATCGCCGTGCAGGGCGTCGAAAAGCTGCCGCTCGTGGCTCGCGATGGCTTGCTCCAGCTTCCGGAGTTGCGCACGGCGAAACTCCGGCGGGCGCGTCGCGCCGGTCTGGAAAAAGGCGCGTTGGCGTTCGATGACGGGAGCGAAATCCATAATCAGGTTGATGCAACCTTTGCGCCAGGTATAGAGTCGTCAAGCAATGACTCGTTGGACCGCCATCTTCATCCTGCTTGCCGCGCTGTTGGCGCGGGCGAACGGCGCCGCCGACAACCTCGGGCAGGCGGGCGTCCGGGAATTCACCGCCGCTTATCAGGCGTGGGACGGCAAGCACTTCGCCATCGCCGCGGACCGCTTCCGCCAAGCCACGACCAATGCGCCGGGGAACAGCACGAACTTCTACTGGCTGGGCGTGGCGGAGTTCCACCGCAGGTTGCAGTTGCAGAACCAGGCCGGTGCTGCCACCAACAAACCGGCCGCCGCCATGGCCCTGGACGCCGCCCTCGCCGCCCTCGGCACCGCCGTAAAACTCAATCCGAGCGACGCCGAGAGCCATGCGCTGCTGGCCACGTTGTATGGGATGAAGATTGACGGCAATCTGATCCGCGGGGCGCGATTCGGGCCGCGCATCGCGGCGCACCGCCAGCCGGCGCTGGAGTTCGGCGCGAAGAATCCGCGCGTCCGCTATCTGCTCGGCACCTGCCAGTTCCACACCGCGAAGAAAGCAGCGGCACACCGCGAGGCGCTGGCAACTTTCTTGAAGGCGCAGGAACTTTTCGAGGCCGAAGCGAAAACTCCCGCCGGCCCGCTCGATCCGCGCTGGGGTTACGACACCTGCCTGACCTTCATCGGCCGGACTTACGAGCAACTCGGCGATCGGACCAAGGCGGCGGATTATTTCCGCAAGGCGCTCGCGTTGCATCCGGCGGACCACTTGGCGAAGGATGGATTGGCGCGGGTCACCGAAGGGAAATGAGCAGGAGCTTCCAAGTGTCCGCCGCCACGAGCGCCTCGAACTGCCTCGGATCCGAGGCTCGGTTGCGCCCACCAACCGCGGAGCGTTCAGGCCCGCAAGCCGCTCAAGTTCGGCTGTAGCCGCTCACCGCGCTTCAGCAAGTCGGCCATCGTCACCTCGCCCCGCCGATAGCCGGCTTCGCGACCGAGCACCGCCGTGAGGTTGGAGCGTACGGACGCCGCGACGGTCGGGTTGTCCCATTTGCCCTCCGTGATGCACTGGTGAAACTCGCGGAGGTTCACTTTGGTGCCGCTGGTGTAGAGCTCGGGGTTGCTGCCTTTGTAGATGTCTTTGCCCCGCACCCAGACGTCGCTGTAGTAATCGGTCTGGATGTAGCCCTCGGAGCCATAGACCCGCGCGGTGATTTCATCCTTCATCTCCGGGATGGACTGGATGCAGGTGAAGGAGAGCGACACGTCGTCGGGGAAATAATACTGGACCGCGAAGTGATCCCAGATGCTGCCCTTGGGGCGCAGCTTCTGACCGCCCGTGCCGAGGGCCCGGATCGGGTCGGCGTCAATGATCCACGTCGCCACATCCAGCGAATGGATGCTTTGCTCGACAATGAAATCGCCACCCAAGGCCAGCACATAATACCAGGAACGCAGTTGTTCCTCCGGGCTGGCTGGGGGCAGGCCGCGCCCGCCGCCGCGCCAGGGATAATGCGCCTCGCCCATGACGAGCTTGCCGATGTCGCCCCGGCGCACCATGGCCACGGCCTTGCGATAGTGCTCATTGGCGCGCGTCTGGAAATCCACGAGGAAGACCTGATGCTTCGCCGTCGCACGCTGGCCGGAGTCTGCGATGCTCAGGCAGCCAGGCGCATCCACCGCGACGGGCTTGGCCAGATAGACGTGTTTGCCCGCCGCCACGGCAGCGGCGGCGTGCTCCGGGTGGAAATACGGCGGCGACTCAATCACCACCGCGTCGAGTTTGGACTCCAGCATTCGCTGGTAGCCGGACAGTCCCGTGTAACGCCGCGACGGCTCGACGCCATGCTGGCTGCCAAAGGTGTCCACCTTGTCCTGAAAATAGTCCGCACAGGCGACCCAGCGGTAGAGGCCGCTCTCCTCGAAGAGGGGGCCGAGCCAACTGCCCCGCCCGCCGCAGCCGATCAGGCCGATGGCGAGCTTGGCATTCGCTTCCGCGCCCAGGACCAGTGCGGGCTTGAGCGTCGTGAGGGCCGTGGCCGCGGCCGTGCTGGCGAGAAATGTGCGACGGTTGAGGGATGTGTGTGTGGTCGTCTTCATATCGTTTAGTGGGGTTGGAGTTACTTGCGCTTGCAGTGCGTGACGCCGCTGCGCATCGGTGCGCCAGCCCCGTGCTGAGCCGGCCAACGCCGGTGAACCCGTGCGGCGGTGTGGGTTTTCAAGTGGGTCACGCGGCGGAGCTTATCCGGGAAGGCCATCGTCCGTCCATGCTGCGTCGCTTGCTCTTAATCCGAATCTCAGCGCGGTGAAGAAGATCACGATTAAGGGCAGGAGCAAGCGCAAGCGTCGGGCACCCCGGCTCCCTTCCGGCTTAACTACAGGGTCGTGCCCCCCGCGCGCTGCGTCCCGATGACTTTGTTCTGCGGCCCTTCATCTGGCCTTAAGGTTGCCTGTGCCAGCATCGTTTCCATGGTATCCATGAAGTCCACCATGAATCTTCCATCGCTCCACACTGCCCTCCTTCTCCTGGGACTGGTTCCCTGGCTCAGCCCAGCGGCGAGCCTGAGCGTCAGCCCCGGCGTCGTCACCAACGACTATTTCGGCAAGCTGATGCTCACCGTCTCGGGCCTGCCCTCAGCGGGGCAATCCATCCGGCTGGAGAAGTTCTACGACCTCAGCACCAACGGCGTCATAGATGCCCTGGATCCGCTGATGCTGAGCTGCCTCATCACGGACGGCGTGCAGCCGATGCTCGGCGGGGCCACGAACCTCAACATGCCCGGCGACACCGACGCGACGGCCGACGGACAGATTACCGTGGTGCTGAATTACCCCGGGCTGGACCCGACTTTCGGCCTGCTGGAAGGGCCGTATCGGTTCCGCGTGTCGTCGCCCTCAAACACGTTTGCCCCCGTGCAACAGAGCTTCACCGTGCGGCAAAAAACTTACCCCCAGGCCATCTCGGGACTGGCCTACGACGCGGCAACTTCGGGCGGGTTGGGCAATACGTTCATGGTCGCCTTCGACTCCAACTTCACGCCGGTCACCGCCGCCAAGGCCAACCGGAACGGGCGCTACACGCTCCAGGTGCCGCCGGGTGATTACACCGTCTGGCCGCTGCTCAACGGCTACCTCGCCGGCCAGGCGGGCTGGTCGGGAACGGTCTTCCCTTCGACGCCTGTTCCCGCGGCGAACCTCGCGCTGACCGCCGGCGCGCTGGCCGTCGCCGGCCAGGTGCGGGACAGCAGCTCGGGCACTGGTCTGCCGGGCGTGCCGGTGATGGCCTATCAATCGAACAATCTCGTCACCGTGGCGTTCACCGACACCAACGGGAACTACGCGCTGAAGGTCAGCGCGGCGGATTGGGAACTGGCGCCGGCGAGCGCCGCGCTGGCGCGCTTGGGCTGCTTGGGCAACCCGGGCTCGTCGCATACGAACGTGACCAGCGACCTCGCGGGCTTCAATCTGCCGAGCGTGAAGGCCACCGCGCTGTTTTTTGGCACCGTGCGCGACAATCAAACCCCGGCCAACCTTTTGGCCCGCGTGTTGGTCAACGCAGAAGGCACGCTGCAACGTCGGCAAACTGCCGGCCTGAGCTACGCGGCGGACGGTCGCTACAGCGTGGGCGTGGTGGCCGGCAACTGGTGGCTGCAACCCGCGCGCGAATCACTCACGCCACTCAACTGCCTGAGCGCTGGCACCAACTGGGCCGTGCTGCCGGGCAGCGCCGCCCGCGTGGATCTGGTGACGCGCAAGGTCACCGCCCATCTGGTCGGACGACTGGTGGACGATTTTTCCTACCCCATCTCCAGCGCCACGGTGCGGGCCACCGACGCCACCGGTAGTTGGGTGGTCACGGCCACGACGGACCTGATGGGGAACTACGATCTCGGCGTGTTTGCCGGCACGTGGCGCATCAACCTGGACGCCAACACAGCCGCCGCCTGGTATCTCACCGGCTACGACCTCGTCCGCCCTGTCAGCGCCGGCCAGACCCTGTCCGGCCTGAATTACCGGGTGCGCTATGCCAACGGTTCGGGCACTGGTCACGTGCAGGATTCGCGCGGGCAGCCACTCAGCGGTATCGGCGTACGCGGCACGGCGACCTTGAACGGAACGAACTACTCGGCCTACGCCGTCACCGACACCACCGGCAGCTACTGGATGCCCACGCTGTCCGGTTCGTGGACGTTCACCGCCGGCTGCTTCGGCTACGACGGGCTGAGCTTTCAAGGCTACGAGTGCGCCGAGAGCGGCAATGCCAGCGCAGGCGCGGGCGATGCCAATGTCTTTCCCACGCTGACCGCCTTCGCGATGGTTCCACCGGTGATCATCTCGCCCGCAGTGGCGCCGGGAACGAACTTCTCCTTCACCGTCAGCGGCCCAACGAACCGCACGTTTCAGGTGCTCGCGGCCACCGACCTCGCCACCTGGTCCAGCGTGTTCGCCACCAACGCGCCGGGCGGCAGCTTCAAGTTCACGACCCCGAATGCCACCTCCGCGCCGCACCAGGCTTTCCGCGCACTGGTGCAGTAACCGCTCCCCGCAGTGGCGCAGCCGTCCCGGCTGCGACCGTCGCTGCGGGCGTCCCGCCGGTAGTTCCCAATTCTCCCAGGCTACGCACCGCAGGCGAGACGCCCGCAGCCACGCTGGCAGGCGCGACGCCTGCCCCACTGTGTCAGCCGCAATGGCGCAGCGGGGGGTTGAAAAAAACTTCGCCCCGACATTTGCATGAGGCTCGCTTCCCCCTACAATTAGCCCCGCAGTCTCCCAACAATAACAACACATCAAACAGATCAACAGCATGAAGAAACTACTCACCCTCACCGCCTTGCTGGCCGCGCTCGCCGGGGCCCAGGCGCAATCATTCACCGCGAGCCTCGACGCTGCCCAGGCGGGCGGCGGCGCTCGCACCGGCAGCGGCACCGCCACGCTGACGGTGCATGACGGCCTGCTGCTCGACTACATGGTCATTCTTTCGGGCCTGAGCGGCACCGTCAACAACCAGCACATTCACGGACCTGCCGCCCCAGGAGTGAGCGCAGGCGTCCTAGTGGGATTCAACGCCCCGGTTGGCGGCATGATTTCCGGCGTCAACGTCCCGATCACCCAGTCCACGCTCGACTCGATGAACGCTGGCCTCACCTATGTGAACATCCACACCACGACCTTCGGTGGTGGGGAAATTCGCGGCCAGATCTCTCTGGTTCCCGAGCCGACGAGCGCCGCCGTGCTCGGCTTGGGCCTGGCAGCCCTCGTGGTGGCCCGCCGCCGCAAGTAATCTCCGTCCCTGCAAGCCTTCCAACCGCCCGCCAGTGTTGACTGGCCGGCGGTTTTTCTTTTGCCCGACCGTCACAGCGCACGGCTCTGCGCCTTCCGCCCCGCGAAACGGCGCCATTCCCGATAGCCCACGCTGCGGGCTAACTCCACCGCCGCCGTCAGCGCGCTGCCCACTTCCGCCGGTTGATGCGCGTCCGAGCCGAAGGTGATCGCCACGCCCTTCGCGTGCGCCAGTTGCAGCAGCGCCGGGCTGGGGTAAATCTCCGCGCAATCCTTCCGCAGCCCCGCGGTGTTGAGTTCGATGGCCGTGTCGCTGGCCCGCGCTGCGTCGAACACCGGCGCGAAGAGTTCACCCAAGTCGCGCCGCGGCAGGAAGCGGAATTTCTTCGGCAGGTCCGCGTGGCCGAGGATTTCAAACAGCCCGCTCGCTGCGGCCTGGCGGAGGCGCTCGCAATACTCGGCCCAGACCGCGTCCACGTCGCAGCGGGTCCAGAGTTCGCGCTTGAACGGGCTGTCAATGTCCCAGCCGCCCGAGATGTAATGCACCGAGCCGATCAGGTAATCCCACGGCTGCCGCGCCGCGAGGTCGCGAATCCAGTCCTCGTGACCCGGCAGGTAATCCACTTCCAGCGCCAGCCGGAGGGTGAGCGTCGGATGCTCACGCTGCGCGCGGCGGACTTTTTCCACGTACTCATCGAGTTGGCCGAGCCGCATCCGCCAGTCATCGAAATCGTCCTGCGGCATGGGCGAGTGATCGCTGAAGCCGATCTCCGTCAAGCCGAGCGCGAGGGCGCGGGCGGCGTAGTCGGTCGGCTCGCCTTCGGCATGGCGGCAGAGCGGCGTGTGCAGGTGATAATCGGCAGGCAGCGGCATCGCGGGAGTAAAGGCGAAGCGTGGCGGAGGTGGAAGGGGATTCGCCCGCACCTCAGCGCCGCGTCGCTTTGCATTTGCCCCCGGAGACGCGCCCGCAGACATTCCCGGCCCATGACTGAACTCATTTACCCTCGCAGCCCGCGCGAGACGATGGCCGGCTGGATGTATCTCCCGCGCTACGTGGACAAGCTTCGCCTGCACCTGGCCGGCAAGCTGCACGCCGACTATCAGCCCAACCTCGGCAAAGGCTTTGATGCGCTCTGGTGCCAGGCCGCCGGCGTCACCCACGAACAGATGCTTGAAGTCGTCCGCGCCTCGCTCACCGACGGTCAGGTGTGCGACTGGATCCGGCAAAACGTCCAGCAGACCGTCGCCGAAAAAGCCGCCCACGCGCAGAACATGCTGAGCCGCCCCGCGCCCGAAGACACCGCTGCACAGGAGCGACTCGCCCAGCGCAAGGCCGCCGCCGGCATTGCGCACCGGGAGGAGATCAAGACTTTCGTGGACCTGATTGACGCCGATGAGCAACGGCTGTGAGCGACCGCGTAGGGCAGACTTTCCAGTCTGCCAGTGAACGGGACTTTCGTGTCCCGTGTTCCTCTCTGCCGCCCCCGCCCAGCAGCCCGAAGACAGGCGACACGAAAGTCGCCAGGCACTGGCGGACAAGAATGTCTGCCCTACGCGTGGGTCGGGAAGGGTTTCCGGTGCGCCGATTTTCGGCGGCCCCGTTGATTTTCCGCTCGCCAAGGCGCGGTCCAAGCAGGC
>Ga0105046_10012333_pt1 | contig 13260 bp, 12 predicted proteins | sample MAT03_FD_78385 | JGI IMG/M metagenome (GOLD analysis project Ga0105046, IMG submission 78385) | Freshwater microbial communities from Lake Fryxell liftoff mats and glacier meltwater in Antarctica - MAT-03 (megahit assembly) | ecosystem: Environmental > Aquatic > Freshwater > Ice > Liftoff... | reverse complement strand
GATCGATGCGGCGTTCTCGTATCTTACGAACCCCTAGCCGTGCCTGGCCAGACTCGTCGCCGGGGCGTACTACTTTTACACGTAGTCGGCCCTGGTCATGCCGATGTTCGATCGGCGGTACTCCCGTTCCACGAACAGGTCGAACATGAAGGTCTCGTTCGGCCCGAGCTTCACCCGGGGAACGCCCGCGAAGAACGCCCGTTCGGTGGTGAAGATCTCCCAGATCCGACCCACAGGTTTTCCCTCGACGGTGGCGACGATGATCCGGCCTCGTTTCTCGGCCAGCATCGTGCGGGCGTAGGGACGCTGCCAGGGCAACACGATCTGGTCGACCAGAGGATCGGTGGGCGTTGTCACCTCGACCACCTCGAAGGTCTCGTCAACCTCGTCCACGGGCGACTCCCGCGGGGTGACGTAGACGACGAATGCGGATTGGACCTTCGGCTTCATCGCCTTGATCTTCTTCTTGAGCCCCTCAACTGATGCCATGGCCAAGACAGTACGCAACGGCGGAGCTGGCGCAAGTACCGACGGACGGTTCGAGTGGTGTCAGCGGCCGACGGCTTGGCGACCCAGGTGCGCCAGTTCGCCGAAGGTCTTGCGATCACCGATCAGCAATCCCAACACCCCGCCCAACATCCCAGCGCCCACAATGGCCAGGCCGGTCACGAAGCTGCCGTCGGTCATCAATCGGATGGGGAGTGCGAACGCAATGACGCCAGCGGCGGCGCAAGCGCCTGACCGAAGCGCTCCAAAGCTCTGTGCCCACGTCGTTGAGATCATTCGATTGGCGATGTACATGCGAAGCAGCGTGTACGGCACCTGGATGATCAGATGCACCGTGGCCACCGCTGTGATCCCCTGATCGACGACAAGGAGCAGCGAGCCGATGAGGATCGGAGCACCGAGCAGGTTCAGTTGGAGCGCGATCTTCGGCTTTCCCAGTGCGTTGAACAGGTCGCCGGACGCATACCCGATCGCCACCAGCGCACCGGACGCGCACAGGATCTGCATGGGAGCGATCGCTCCCGAGGCCCCGGATCCGAACGCCGTGGTGATGAAGTCGCGGGCCACCAGTGCCATGCCCGCCCCGGCGGTGAAGCCGAACAGGCACAACAGTTTGAGGGCCCGGAGCACGGCAGTCCGGAGTTTGTCGAAGCTGACCTCGCGCGCCGCCGAGTACATCGGGAAGGCGATGGACGAGAAGATGTTGTAGACGCCGCCCAGGACCATCTCGGGGAGACGAAAGGCGGTGTAATAGTCGGCGTAGGATTTCGAGCGGGCGCCCAACCGGTTCCCGACAACCAGGTAGTCACCGTTGAACCACAGCATCCCGGAGAGTCGCGTCCCGAACACCGCCAGCCCATAGCGCAGCATCTCGCCGGCCGCGACACGGTCCATGGCGAACCTCGGGCGGAACCGGACCAGGTACCAAGTGGCCACCAGCGCCACCCACTCGGCGACCAGGATCGACACCACCATGGCGATGGGCCCCGCTCCCGCCTCGAACATGATCAGGGCGATCCCGAACCGACCGAGCGCCCGTACGAAGTCGGTGGCCACCTTGCGCTTGAAGCGAAGATCCCGTCGCAACAGCGAGTCCGGGATCTGATTCAGCCCCTTGGCCAGCACCAGGAGCGCTATGAGTCGGAAGAGCCCCACGTCGTCGGAGGCGCGGAAGAAGCCGGCGATGAGCGGAGCAGCCAGCACGACGCCGGCGGCGACCACCACCGCGGCAGCGGTGTTGACGGTGAAGGCGACCGCCACTCGTCGGCTCTGCCCCTCCTCCTGCTCGTAGATCAGCGCCGCCCCCATCCCCAGGTCCAGCAGCACGTCGACCCAGAAGACCAGCGTGAGGACGCCCGCGACGAGGCCGACCTCGGGTCGGCTCAGGTAGTTGCTGGCCAACACGAACGTGCCGAAGCCACCGACCTGGAGCGCAGCCAGTCCCAGCAACATCCACGCCAGGCTGTTTGCCGCCTTGGCCGACAGGTGCTCCTCGGTACGTCCCGGCACCGGGGCCAGCCCCGAGGGGTGAGCGCCGGCGGATGCGGGCGCCGGGAGAACGTCGATCCGATCGGACGCATCAGGCAGGTCCGTCACGGGCTCGTTCGCCGCCTCGTCATCCCGTGCCACCGGGTAGAGCGTACCGGTGAGCGCCCAAACTCCTGGCAGCCCCTACGATCGCCCCATGCAGACCCGACTGACCGAACTCCTCGAGATCGAGCACCCCGTGATGCTCGCCGGCATGGGGGGCGTTTCGTATCACCGGGTGGCTGCTGCGGTGTCCGAGGCCGGCGGGTTCGGGTGCCTCGGGGCCTCGACCATGGGCCACGAGGAGATGAATCAGGAGATCGCCGCCACCCGCGCCGCCACCCAGAAGCCCTTCGGCGTCGACCTGCTCACCGCTGCGCCGCAGGACATGGTCGCCAAGGTCCGAGACATCGCATCGGGTGGCGCAACCGTATTCGTGGCCGGTCTGGGCGTCCCTCGGGAGGTCATCGAGGAGTGCCATTCCTTGAACCTCCTCGTCGCCAACATGTGCGGCAAGGTGAAACATGCCGTCATGGCGGTGGAGGCCGGCTGTGATCTGGTGATCGCCCAGGGCACCGAGGCGGGCGGCCACACCGGCCAGATCGCCACCATGGCACTGGTGCCCCAGATCGTCGACGTTATCGCCGGACGGATTCCTGTGGTGGCGGCCGGTGGCCTGTTCGACGGACGCGGGCTGGCCGCCTCGCTCGCCTTGGGGGCGGACGGCATCTGGGTCGGCACCCGATTCATCGCCACCCCCGAAGCACGGGCCGTCGCCGGGTACAAAGAGACGCTGCTCGCTCTGGCCGAGGACGGGACCACCGTCAGCCGCGCCTACACCGGAAAGACCTGCCGGGTGGTACGCAACGACTACACCCAGGCATTCGAGGACTCGGGTGCCGTGCCCCAGCCGTTCCCCATGCAGGTGATCAAGTCCATGGAGGACGGCGCCAATCACCTCGGCGGCGATCTCAGCGCGACCGGCGTGGACCCACGCCAGGAGTTCATGCCCGCAGGTCAGGGCGTCGGGGCCATCGACGAACTGGTCCCGGCGGGCGAGCTGGTCCGCCGTTTCGTCAGCGAGGCCGAAGCTGTGATGGACCGGGTCTCGGCGCTGCGCTGATCAGCAGAAGGCGCGGAGCTTCTCGAGCTGTGAGATCTGCTCATCGAAGCCCATGGTGAAGGGGAAGTTCACGTTGAGGACGGTGACCCCCGCTTCGGCGAAGGCCGCTACCCGCTCGGCGACGTACCCCGCGGGTCCGATCAGGTTGATGCCCTCGAGGAGGTCCATCGGGATCGCCGCAGCCGCCTCATCCTTCTTGCCATCGAGGTACAGGTCCTGGATTTCCCTGGCCTCCGCCTCGTAGCCGTACCGACAGACGAGTTGGTTGTAGAAGTTCTTGTCTCGGGAACCCATACCCCCGACGTAGAGCGCCACCATGGGGCGGGCAAAGTCCAACGCCCCCTTAACGTCATCGCCGATGCTCACCGTGCCACCGGCCACGATGTCCATCGGGCCGAGCTCGGGGTCACGCTTTGCGTAGCCGCGCGCCAACGCATCGCCAAAGGCGGCGTCGGCTTTCTCCGGCACGTAGAACAGCGGCAACCAGCCTTCCGCCAGCTCGGCAGTGAGCTCAATGTTCTTCGGGCCGAGCGATGCGATGTGAATGGGGATCTGCGAACGCACCGGGTGGTTGATGATCTTGAGCGGCTTGCCGAGCCCACCGGACTTCGACCGCTCCAGGGGCAGGGGAAGCTGGTAGTACTTCCCGTCGTACGTCAACTTCTCCTCGCGGGCCCACACCTTGCGGCAGATCTCGACGATCTCCCGGGTGCGACCGAGCGGCGCTTCGTACGGCACCCCGTGGAACCCCTCGATCACCTGCGGACCGGACGCTCCCAGGCCGAGGATGCAGCGTCCGTTGGAGATGAAGTCCACCCCGGCCGCGGTCATGGCCAGCAGCGTGGGCGTGCGGGAGTAGATGGGCAGGATGCCCGACGCGATCTGTATGGTCGAGGTCTTGGCCGCCAGGTAGCCCATGACGGACACGGCGTCGAAGCTGTAGGCCTCGGCCACATAGACGATGTCGACGCCCGCTTTCTCGAGCGCCAGGGTCTGCTCGACAGACTTCTCGAATCGGCCCGCGTAGGGCATCTGCATGCTGATTTTCATAGGTTCCCCTGTGCGGAGCTGGCCACGGGAACGTCCCGCGCTCTCAGGCTGCGTCGAGCACTCGGCCCGACTTGTCGGTCTTGTTGAGTTGGGCCCGATCGATGGACCCCTTGTCGACACCGTTGTCGAACATCACCCAATACCTGATCCAAGTGAACCCGTTGACCAGCTTCACCCTGCCTCGGGTCCCGGCAGGAACCCCCGTCATGTCGACCGCGGCGGCGACATGATCGTCCCGCTCGAGGTCGGCTCGGGGTTCGTCAGTCTCCGGTGCGGCCATGGGACAGCACTGTACCCACGGCCCGAGGGCGCACCGAAAGCGACGTCATCAGCCGGTCGCATCTCAGGGACACATCCCGTGGTCGAGGTGGACTGTCCACGGGCGTCGGGGTTCGCGAAACCGCAGCGTCGGACAGCCCCAGTGCGCCGACCACTGCATCACCGAGCTGGGCACGCGAGAGGCGCTGCGGGCCTCCGACGTGCCAGATGCCAGATCGTTCCGTCGGCGATAGATCGACCAGCTCGGTCAATGCCGTCACCAGGTCCTCGAGCAGGACGGGGGTGCGGATCTCGTCGGTGAACAACGTCACCGGGCGGCCGGACTCACATGATTCGATCAGCCACAGGGAGGCTCCATCCGGGGGATCGACCGACACCACGAGCGCGGTTCGAACGACGCAGCCGTCGCTGGATCCCAGCACGAATTGTTCGGCTGCCACCTTTCGTCGGCCGTAGTCCGTGTTCGGATCCGGCGTGCTCGACTCGCTGTACGGCGGATCACCGCCGCTGAAGACCGCATCGGTCGACAACAAGATCACCGCAGCATCGGTCCGGGCCGCGCTGGCCACCACGGCGCGGGTGGCCTCGACGATGTCGGCCTCGGTGTTGGCGTAGGCACAGTGAACCCAGAGATCGGCGCACACCGCGTCCAGCTTCGGCCCGGCACCCGGGTCGGTCAGATCGATGCAGACCGATTCCAATCCCGCCGCCGCAGGTGAAAGGCGGATCACACCGATCACTCCGACGTCGGGCGCCCACGATCTGCTCAGCAGTGCCCGGCAGAGCGCCGATCCCACCAATCCACCGGCGCCGGTGACCGCTACGCGCACTCGGAGCCCACCGTCAGCCGGCGACGGTCGTCCGACGAGCCCCGGCCCACGTTCGACCCTCCTCCGGGTCGAAGTCGTGTGGGAGACCGAGGACCCGCTCGGCGAGGATGTTCCGCTGTACCTCGGTCGTTCCGCCACCGATGGTGAGGGCCCGCGAAAAGATGAATCCGTGGTGCCACATGCCCACCTCAGAGCCGAGCGGTCCGACGTCGCTCAACATGGCACCGGCGCCGGCCAGGTCCTTGGCGATGCCCATGATCTCCTGGCCGTGCTCATCGGCCAGGAGCTTGCGGATCGACGCTTCCGGTCCCGGCTGGGCTCCTCGGACCGCCGCACTGACGGTGCGGAGCCTGATCAACCGCAGGATCTCGGCCATCGTGAACATTCGGACGAGCCGCTCTCGCATCATCGGGTCGGTGACGGGTCCCAGCCGGCGGACGATCTCCAACAGCTCGTAGGCGTCGGGCCCCATGCCCCACAGGGCTCCACCACCGGACAGCGAGACCCGCTCGTTTCCGAGTGTGACCTTGGCCAGTCCCCACCCGCGATTCGGATCGCCCACCAACAGGTCGTGCGGAATCCGCACGTCGGTGAAGAAGACCTCGTTGAACAACGCCACGCCGGTCATCTCACGAATCGGTCGGACCTCGATGCCCGGCAGATCCATGGGACAGATGAAGTAGGAGACGCCCTGGTGCTTGGGCACCTCGGGATCGGTCCGGGCGATCAGGATCCCGAACTGGGCCATCTGGGCTCCCGAGGTCCAGATCTTGCTGCCGTTGACGATCCACTCGTCGCCGTCCCGCACGGCGCGAGTTCCCAGGTTGGCCAGGTCGCTACCGGCCCCGGGCTCGCTGAACAGTTGGCACCAGAACTCCTCGCCGGACAGCAATGGCATGAGGTACCGGTCCTTCTGCTGCTCGGTGCCGGCATGCAGGATCGTGGGCCCGGCCCAGCCGATCCCGATCATGTTCTCCGGCCGGCGCACGTTGGCCCGCTTCAGTTCGTCGTCGATCATCAGCTGATGGATGGGATCGGCCCCGAGTCCCCACGGTGCCGGCCAGTGGGGCGCAACGAGCCCCCGTTCCGCCAGTTGGCGCCCGGTCGGTCGCGGTGTGGTGTCGAGCCACGATCGGATCTCGATGCGCCGGGGGTCGTCTTGGGCTGGCAGGTCGAAATCCATCCGAAGAGCGTAGAGCGGTCGTTGGAGGCATGAGGTGGGCTGTTACCGTACGGGTCGACCTCGGAGGGTTCATGGATATTTCGTTCGAGATTCGCAAGGCGGTTGGCAAGGCCCAACGCGCCGTGAACCTGATGGCCTTGGGAGCCGGATCCATGAACCGCTCCGCCCGAGTTGGGTGAGTATCCAGGATGGTGTCCGCTCACTGGTCCTAGCGGGCGTCCACCCGTGGCCGGCGACCGACGGTTACCGGCAACGCCTGCAGGCCTTCATCACTGCGCTCGCCGAGCTCGGCCCAGTCGATCTCTTCTGCTTCGACGATCCAGCCCGTCTGTCAGATCCAGCGGCGGAACCGCATCGCCCCCCCGGCGTACGAGTCATTACCGCCCAGCGCGTAGCCCGTCCGATGAGGACCAGGATGTGGATGTGGGTCAGCGGGGAACTGCCCCGTTCGGTCACCGTTGACAACTCGCAATCATTGCTCGAAGCGTTCCGGGCGGAGGTGAGCGAGCCCTACGACGTCGCACTGATCAGCCACGTGAGCCAGTGGTTGAACTTCGGCGAGCTGACGACCGCGCCGCTGATCGTCGACATCGACAACCTCGAACACCGGGTGCTCCGGGACTCCGCGACCCAAGCTGTGCCGAGGTCACTGCGTGAACGAGTCCGTCGACGGCTGGACCTGGCCGACTCGTTGCGGATGGAACGAGTCGAACGGCGATGCGCCGAAGCCGCCATAGCAGTGACACTGTGTAGCGAGCTCGACGTCGGTCGTTCAGGACTGTCGAATGCCCATGTGATCCCCAACGGCTACACCCGGGTTCAGCCGCCACCCCTGCGCCCGACTCCCGGAGACGCCCCGGAGATGATCTTCGTGGGACTTTTGTCATACCGGCCGAACGCCGATGCAGTCAGGTGGTTCGCCGAGGAGGTCGTGCCACTGGTCCGCTGCGAGATCCCCGGTGCGTTGTTCCGCATCGTCGGCCGTGGTGGAGACGCAGTGCGCGACCTTCAGGATCTCGATGGCGTTGAACTCGTCGGGTGGGTCGAGGATCTCCAGGCGCAGCTCGATCGTTCGGACCTGGCAGTGGTCCCCATCCGCTTCGGAGGCGGAACCAGGCTGAAAGCGACAGAGGCCCTCGCCAATCGCTTACCGCTCGTCAGTACCACCATCGGTTCCGAAGGCATCGACGTTGTACACCGTCGGCACGCCATGCTGGCAGACGGCGCGGCGGACCTGGCAGCCGCCTGCGTCGAGGTGCTACGCGACGAGACCCTGCGGCACACTCTGGTCACCGAAGGCGAAGCACTGTGGGAACGCTTGTACCGCTGGGAGCACATCCACCAGCGCATCGTTGAACTGGTCGACGATGTCATCCAGGCGGCTGACGGCCCTTCAGCCCGCTGACCCAGGTCAGGAGTAGCGTTCGATTCGTGTCGAGTGCCGAGGGGGCCACATGCATGGTTGGAACTTCGCCGAGATCTGGGAGCGCATCGCGGACAAGTTCGGCGACAGCCCGGCGCAGATCCAGGGAGACCGGGTCGACACCTGGTCGGACTTCGATCGCCGGGCCGACGGCGTGGCCGCCACGCTGTTGTCCTCCGGAGCAGTCCACCAGGACAAGGTGGCGCTCTATCTGTACAACTGCCCGGAATACCTCGAAACGACGTTCGCCTGCTACAAGGCGGGACTCGTGCCGGTGAACACCAACTACCGGTACGTGGCCGACGAGTTGCTCTACCTGTGGGACAACGCCGACGCCGTGGCGGTCGTGTTCCACGGCGCATTCACCGAGACCATCGCCAGCATCCGCCACCAACTCGACCAGATCGCCACGTGGCTGTGGGTCGACGACGGCCATGGAGGATGCCCGGACTGGGCGCGACCATATGAACAGGCCGCACTCACCGAGACCCCCCGGGTCACCGGGCCAGTCCCCCGCAGCGGCGACGACATCCTCATGATCTACACCGGGGGGACGACCGGCATGCCGAAGGGTGTGATGTGGCGTCAGGACGACCTGATTCGGGCCACATGCACCACCGGCCTGCCGATCCTGGCGCAGGACCCGGACACCTGCGGCGGCTACGACGCTCTCATGGAAGCGATCCCGAACCCCGGCATGCCCGGCCTGCCCGCCTGTCCGCTGATGCACGGCACCGGATGGTTCACCGCCAACATCTACCTGGTCCAGGCCGGCTCCGTGGTGACCCTGATGGACCGCAAACTCAACTGGAGCGAGCTGTTGGACACCATCGAGCGACGCAAGGTCGGAGCCATGACCATCGTCGGCGACGCGTTCGCCAAACCGATCGTGGCCGCGCTCGACAGCGAGCCCGGCCGATGGGACCTCTCGTCTTTGTTGCTGATCAGTAGCTCGGGAGTCATGTGGTCCGAGCCGGTCAAGGAAGCCATGCTGCGCCACCACCCAGGCATGTTCCTCATCGACGCCTTCAGCTCATCCGAGGCGATCGGCATGGGGCAATCGGTGTCCGCAGCCGGGGCCGAGGTCAAGACCGCCAAGTTCGTCCTGGGCGACAACGCCCGGGTCATCACCGACGACGGCGTCGATGTGAAACCCGGCTCCGGTGAGAAGGGGCGGGTGGCGGTTCGCGGCTTCACGCCCATCGGCTACTACAAGGATCCCGAGAAGTCGGCGGCCACGTTCCTCAACATCGACGGCGGTCGCTACTCGATGCCCGGGGACTGGGCCACGGTGGAGACCGATGGAACCATCAACCTGCTCGGGCGTGGATCGGTCTGCATCAACACCGGCGGCGAGAAGGTCTTTCCCGAGGAGGTCGAAGAGGCACTCAAGGAGCACGCCACCGTCTACGACGCCGTGGTCGTCGGAGTGCCCGACGAGAAGTTCGGCGAGGCCATCTACGCCGTGGTCGAGCCCCGGCCCGGGGTCACGCTCACCCCGGCGGACCTGATCGAGCACGTCAAGCTCAAGCTCGCCGCGTACAAGGCCCCGAAGGGCGTCCTGTCGGTCGAGAGCATCGGGCGAGCGCCGAACGCCAAGGTCGACTACGCCCGATGGAAGGCGTACGCCAAGGAACACGTCGGCCTCGGCTGACGTCACCGCCTGACCACCGTCGGGAGCGAGGTTCGATTCCGGAGTTCGGTCAGCCCCGGAGGTTGCCGAGCAGGCCACCGCCGCTGCCCTGATTGGCCTGGGTGCCGCCAGAGACGACGCTCTCGGACGGCTGCACCATGACGAATCCCTGGCCGGAGAACGCCATCTGCGTCAGCTCGCCGGTTCCCCCTCGCATCAACGACTTGATCCCGCCGGTGTCGACCTTGACCGTCATGCCCACGCCTGCGGTCCACAGCACGACCGCCTGAGCGTCGGCAAACGTCGGGGCGCTCGCCACATCGAACACCACCGGATCGCCCTTGGTGGTGATCGCGACATAGCCCGTGCCACGAAGGCTGACGTTGTAGAGCCCGCCGGCCATTGCTCCTTGAGACTGCACACGGTGGATGTCCCATTCGATCGAATCCGAGAAGGCCAGGACGTTCGCACCGTTCACCGACACCATGTCGTTCTCCAGGTAGAAGACCTGGATCTCCGAGGCGAGATCGGCAACGAACAGCTCTCCCTGGCCGGTGCACTTCATGACGTCGACGCCTTCGCCGGTCATCTTCGCCTTCATCATCTTACTGAGACCGCCGGATCCGGTGTTCTCGAAACGGACGTCGCCTTGATAGGCCACCATCGAACCCGACTTCGCGTTGACCGCTCCGTAGGCCATGTTGATCTTGAGCATCTTCTTGTTCTGGAGGACGAACGGGTCCTGCGACGGATTCTCCTGGAACTCCTGGAACATGGCGCCGTGGATGGTCATGGTTACTCCTGATGTCGTCTTCGGGAATTACTCGAACGCCCCCGACGCTAGCGATCGAGCCGGTAGATTCGACGGCACGACACCGGAGGTGACCATGGGGTTCCTGGACAAGGCCAAAGCAGCGGCGACCGACCTGGCGGCAAAAGCGGACACAGCGCTCGGCAACTCGGGGCTCGGGGGATCCGGCGGTGCCAGCTCGAGCGGGGCCAGCACCCGGGAGGCCGACGCCTACCTGCGGGATCTCGGTCTGTTGACCTACCTCACGAGCACCGGCCGACCAGGCAACGATCCCGAGCTCCATCGGATCATGTCCCACCTCGGAACCCTGGAACAGCAGGGCGCGCTCGGTCAGATGCTGTTGGCCACGTTGGTCCCGCCCCTACCACCGCCTCCGCCGCCGCCAGGTGCAGTCGCGGCAGGAACTTCGGCACAACCCCCGCCGCCAGGAATGGCGCCGCCGCCTCCCGGCATGACTCCACCACCCCCTCCGCCCGCGCCACCCCCGCCACCCCCGTCGACAACGGCCACTCCCCCGCCGCCGCCACCGCCGGGCACGGTCCCCACCACCTGAGCGACGAACTCCCGAACCGGATGGCCGACACCCCGCCGAGCTGACCCGCCCACTTGATCCCCCCGAGCTGGCCTTCGCTAACCTGACGCCGCCTCAGACTCCCCGAGGCACGGACACCAGGAGCAGTCACATGGCGGATCTCGGATACGACGGCAAGGTCGCGATCATCACCGGCGCCGGGGGCGGCCTGGGCAAGAGCCACGCACTCGAGCTGGCGCGACGCGGGGCCCGAATCGTGGTGAACGACCTGGGCGGAGCCGTGGACGGCTCCGGCTCGGACAAGGGCGCGGCACAGTTGGTCGTCGACGAGATCGAAGCGGCGGGCGGCGAAGCGGTGGCCGATAACAACTCGGTTGCCACGCCCGAGGGCGGGGCTGCTGTGGTGAAGACCGCAGTCGACGCGTTCGGCACCGTGGACATCGTCATCAACAACGCCGGGATCCTTCGGGACAAGACCTTCCACAACATGACGCCGGAGCTCCTCGAGCCGGTCATCGGTGTTCATCTGTTGGGTGCGTTCTACGTCACTCAACCTGCGTGGCTCATCATGAGGGAGAAGGGCTACGGCCGGGTGGTCAACACCAGCTCCAACTCCGGGATCCTCGGCAACTTCGGCCAGTCCAACTACGGCGCCGCCAAGATGGGACTGGTGGGCTTCACCCGAGTTCTGGCCAACGAGGGCGCCAGGTTCAACATCAAGGTGAACGCCATTGCCCCGGTGGCCAAGACCCGGATGACCGAGGAGCTGCTCGGGAGCTTTGGCGAGAAGCTCCTGCCGGAGGAGATCACCCCCACGGTCGCCTACCTGGCGCACGAGGAGTGCCCGGTGACAGGCGAGGTCTACTCCGTGGCCGGTGGCGTGGTGGCCCGTTTCTTCATCGGACTCACGCCCGGCTGGTACGCCAACGGCCACAGCGTCGAGGACGTCCGGGACAACTTCGCCCAGATCCGTGACGAGACCGATTACATCGTGCCGGCCGGACCCAACGACGAGTTGAAGAAGCTGCTCGAGATCCTCTCAGCTGAGTGAGCTCGGGTCGGCTGCGTCAACCCTCGCCTCTGCCTTCGCCGCCCGCTCGACCTGGAACCTGTCCTTGAGTTGGAGGGCCTTCTTCTCCACGAGAAAATAGGTCGGAACCGCCAGCATGAAGGGCAGCACGATGTCCAACGCCAACTGGAAGTAGGGATTCATGTCCATCCGGTAGTGGTCGCCCGCTCGGCCCGTCTCGACCGTCCCGACGATCATCCGAGTGAAGTGCTGCACCGGGTAGTGCCACAGGTAGAGCCCATAGGACAGCAGCCCACCGACCATGACCAGCGGCTTGATGCTCATGAGCCGGTTCGGTCCCCATTCCGGCACTCGGAACGCCGGCAGGGTAACGAGGAAGAAGGACCAGCTGGACAGTGAGAACCCCCATTGCAGCCAGTAGGGGCCTCCGCTCAGGTCCAACCGCCAGCCGGGCTGATCGACCAGCGCTCTGACCGTGGCCTCGGGGTCGGCCACGTAGTTGGCGTCACCTGGCCAGAACGGAACGTGGATGTTGAGCTGGTTCCTGGCGAATGACGTCGACGCCCAGACCGCCACGAAGATCCCCACGATTCCGACGTAGCCGCCGATCGAGAGGATTCGCTTGGTCCGCTCGGAGAGTGGTCCGGCCAGGTTCGCGTTGACGATGGCGCACAGCATCCCGACCATCAGGGAGTCCGGACGTTGGAGCCAGACGGCCAGCACTGGTCCCTTCAGCGGTCCCGTGAAGCCGAATCCACGGCTGAGCTGGATGGCCAGGACCAGGAACACCAGGATCCCCGCCACCACGCGGATGCCGCCCCGCTTGAGGGCAACCAGCATGAAGATGCCCACCACCAGATAGAACTGCTCCTCGACCGACAGCGTCCACAAGTGGGCGTGCCAGGGACCGGTGAGCAGCGGGTAGAAGACGTTGTGCACGTAGAAGCCCGCAGTCACGGTCTCCTTGGCAAGTTCCCGCATGGTGTAGACGGTGCCGTCGAGCAGGCCCGCATACTTGGCCGCGAGGCCACCGATGCCGACCACCACGAGCATGACGTAGAGCAGCGGCAACAGCCTCAATGACCGCCGGGCGTAGAACTTCTTCAAGTCGATCCGGCCGTAGGACCGCTGCTCCTGAAGGAGCAGCGAGGTGATGAGGAATCCCGAGATCACGAAGAAAATGTCCACGATTCCGGCGAAGCTCAGCGTGTCGAGCGGGTAGGAGTGCCCGATCATGACGCCGAAGATCCCGAAGCCGCGTATCCCGTCGAACGGAGCCACGTGACTCAACTTGGGCGCCTTCGACACCCACTCTCGGTCGATCAACTTCAT